>OGFG01000060.1_pt1 | contig 114992 bp, 94 predicted proteins | sample 1570761 | NCBI WGS metagenome assembly OGFG01 (sample SAMEA2581938, study PRJEB24529) | metagenome | biome: Human gut stool | place: China | collected 2011
TTGTTGCTCAGGTACTTAAAAAAAATATTTTATAATAGTGTTGCGGAATTAAGGTACAATAAGCATTTGTAAATGCTACTGTTTTATATTTTCTTCTATTATCATTAGAAAATACGCAAAAGCGGAATGTACCAGAATAAACTTGTGTTTTATTAAACATCCATTTATAAAAAAACTGGTCCTCATCCGATGTTGCAGGCATAACAAATCGGATTGTTCCACCTTGTGTGCGAGTCGTAGGCTTTCCGGTATCATCTACAGTTTGAGAAAACTCATATTCGCATTCAATAATACCGTAGTTAACCCCATTTATGTTCAATTGACCTTGTAATGCCATATTTATATTTTTTAGTTGATAATTGGAGGGATCCATTTGACCTCCTCCAATTATCAATAGTAATTCTGTAAAAAGCTATCACTTGTCAATAGTCCAACTGTTGTTATGTACAGCATTACCTATTTGGATTTCTTTAGCGGAAATAACAAACTCTTCAAACTGTTTAATGTCATTAGAATCATCGTAAGTTTCTGCATATTCCACTACATAGCCATTTTTGAAATTAAGACGTTTCATTTCACCGCCATCTTTATCAGGAAATGAAATGCTTCCATTTTTACTCATATGAGTATCACACATCCATTCCAATATTTCAGTATTACCGTCATTTTTAGATTTTACCTTAACAGTAATTTTGCCCCCACGAGTACGACCTGTAGGTTGTCCTTCAATATCGGTTTGCTGGTTAAGTTCGTAACGTACATAAGCAACTTCACGCTCTTGAATGCCATCTGCATTGATGGTTACAGTTCTTGTTTCTGCCATTTTTTCTGTAAATTTAAATGAATAATAATTTTATCTAACACTAAACGTTTTTTAAATTTTGTTCCCAATCTACTCCTGCTGCAGAGTTACGCCCAGTAAGTTCAATAAAGAAATTTTGAGCCGCAAAATAGGGTGTTATTTCTACATTGATACTAATATCTTTTGTCCTTGGATCTTGATCTATTTTGAGATTTGTATATTTTTCTATTATTCCACCTGGACCTTTATAGTCACTAAGGAAATTATGAATATCTGAAGTTATTTCAGATTTTATCTGAGGGGTCCAAATTTCCATTGCATGATCATTACAATAGTTTTGAAAAACTTTACCTATCCAATCAAAAACACGAACAATTGAATATTCCTGCAGACCTTTGGAAGCACCACTATATAATGTGTGATTAGAAAAAGCCATTGTCCTTCCGTCTTCTTCCACCATAGGAATTATCCCTCGATCAATAAGTGCAGCTATTTCTGATTTTCGAAGATCCATGCGAGCTCCTTTTACATTATCCAACGTTCCATATCGTTTACCCGCTGCAGCTTGAGCAATAATCAAATTTTCCGTATTAGACATTCGACCTGCAAGTGCTCCAGAAGCTGGTATATATAAATCCTCATCTTCATTGGCCAATTCCGACTTTTTACGTCCAAGGATATAGTTTGCAGTCATTACAATATTTCCCAGATATGGTTCCGTTCCCTGCAGACTTGCATCATCCAGTTCTTCTTTCAACATTTCAAAATTCATACTGTCCTTGAAGTCTGTAATCATAATCACCTTGTTCTTAAAAGCCGTTTGTGCCCACATTCGCACGGTATCTGCATCACCCAGATATCCAGGAATAACCAATAAACTATAATTGTTTTTTAAGTTTAGGCGATCAAAATATTTTTCAAGTTCATCACGAATAGCTAACGTATCTTCAGAATCATTATCGCTAATCTCTTCCTTATTTACATTCATTAATGTGATACAATCAATTTTGCCTTGACCTGCATTTGCAAAAAACAAATCCAGACTACGATATGTCTGTTCTATGTTTTTTATTTCGTCATGTATACAAAAAAGATTTTCACTAAGGTTTCGTTCCGCCTTTTTACATTTTGACTTACAAGACTCTATAATTTCCATAGGATCATTCCCACCTTGTGCCAAAATCTCAACCCACAATGAAAGTTCATTTTGAAGACGTAAACGTGCTGTTTCATATACAGAATCCGATAAAAAAACATTCTTAACGGCCTTTCGGCGCGGATCCATATTTTCTACGCCCTTAATCAAACCTTTCAATAATTGGAATCCACCAAACTTACCTAACCCTTCAAGACTGCTTTTTAGCAATTCCTCCGAGCTCATCTGTTTTTCTCTTTCATGAAGTTCTAAGCCTTCATCAAAGGCCATCGCTTTTTGTTCTTCTGTTGCCATGTTAGTATAATGATTATGTTCCAATTTTATTCTACTTCTTTTAATTCTGAAAGAAGTGCCTGAAGAGCATTCATCATATCCTTACGAGCTGCATCATTTTTTAATGCATTTCGTAGTGTCTTGTTTTTCTCCAATTGACGAATTACCGAATTGTAGGCATCTATTTTTCCTTTCTTCTCACTAAGTAGCTCACTTTGCGCTATTAGTTGTTCATCATCAAAATCCTTGATCTGTTTAAACTCAAAGCTTTCATACACAGTACCTCCTTCTTCAGTTAAAAGTGCAATCCCCTCTTTAGTGGGCTGATAGTGTTCAAAAACTTCTTTCATACTCTTAGCCTTAAAACCTTCTCTGTCTTCGTCTGTAGCTGGAGCATTTTCAGTGAACTGATCTGCGTATAAAGTTCTATTTTGAGGAAACTCAATTAAGCCATCTTGAGCATTTTCCTCTACGATCTTTGATATTACGGTTTTTTTTGCCATAAAATTCTTATTAGTTTGAATATTATCTAATTTATTACTTGTTTTTTGGGAGTTATTGGCTCGTTTTATCCATTTAAAATTAATAATACCTTTTACCAATGTCCAAAATAGTTTTTTCATTTTAGATTAATTATCCGGAGTGTCTATATCCCAAATTATCTCATTATCATCTTTATTGTACTTCATTGTTATTGTATCGCCTGATTTAATTTCACCGGCAATGATCAGTTTCGATAATGGACGTCGTATCTCTTTACGGATGATGCCTAATATTGGACGTGCCCCATAATGTCGGTTAAAACCAACTTTACTTACATATTCCCTCGCAGTTTTATCAATTTCAAGGGTAATATGCTGCTCATCAAGCAGCTTTAATAAGTTCTTAATATGTATATCGAAAATTTTATCGATCATTTCTTCCGTGATAGGAGAAAACGGTATAATCTCAGTAAGACGTGCAAGAAATTCTGGTCGGAAAACCCCTTGCATTATATCCAATAACTGGTCATGAGTAGGAATTTTATCATTATCAAACGAATTGAATATAAAATCGCTTCCAATATTAGATGTAAAAATAATGAGAGAATTGGAGAAATCTCCTACACGGCCTAATCTGTCATGTAGCTTACCTTCGTCCAATATCTGTAAAAACAAATCAAAAACTGATTTGTGGGCTTTTTCAATTTCATCAAACAAAACTATCGAATAAGGGTGCCGTCTAATTTGATTGACCAACAGACCTCCTTCTTCATAGCCAATGTATCCTGGAGGTGCACCATAGAGTAAGGCCACGGAATGCTCTTCCTTATATTCTGACATATCAAAGCGTAATATAGCAGTTTCGTCATTAAATAGAAAATCAGCTAATGCCTTTGCCAATTCTGTCTTACCCGTTCCTGTTGGACCAAGAAAGAAAAACGCCCCTATAGGTTGTCCTTTTTTATTTAATCCAGATCGAGATTCAAATACAGCATCCAAAATACTTTTTATCGCATGATTCTGGCCAATAACATGTCTATGTAAGATAGATTCTGCATTTGCCAGTTTTTGACGTTCTTCTGTTTGAATACTCCCCATTGGTATTCCTGTCATCTTTGATACCACATCACGAACATCTGGTATTGTTAATAAAGCCTCCTTTTCATTATCATTTTCTGATTCTAATTCTTTTTGAACCTTTAGAGCAGCCATAGCACGATCAAGTAAATCAATAGCAGAAGAAGGAAGAGATTTGTCTGTCATATATCTTTTTGCAAGGCGAACGACCTCTGCAGGTACTTCTTTATCAATCAAAAGATTATGAAATGATTCATATTCTTTACATTTACTTTGTAGAATTTCTCTTGCTAATTCTATAGATGGAACATCTACATTCAGCTTTTCAAAATAAGAAACTAGCTCTTTATCCTTTTCTATATCTTTTGTATATCCATCTACAGTTGCAGTACAAATCACTTGCATTTGATTCTTTGATAATATTTTTTTTAGATATGGCACTATTCCATTCAAAACAGATTGTTTATCTTCAACTCGATGGAAATTTTCAATAACAAGTATAGGATGTACTTTCGAAAATAATATCTCAAGGATACTTTTGAATCTATCCTCTATTTCTCCTTTATAAGTTACACCTTGACTTAAGGCTATCAGATCCAATTCGAATAGCTCTATATTAGATAAAGAAACAGGAAGTTTTTTCTCAGATACAAGATTTAACAAACAATTTATCAAACTTGTTTTGCCAACTCCTGTTTCACCTACAATAAGCAAGTTTGCCCTATCTTTTCTTGCCAAAACTTCCAGCATAGAATGAAGTTCTCTATCAAACCCAATTATCCTTAAATTATGAGTATTAGAAAACATAGGAGCCAAATACTCTGAACTGGTACTTATATTAGCATCTTCATTTCTTAGTATCTCGTCATCTATATTCTTACACTTCTTAACAGAAAAAGAAGATATTACTTTTTCTGCTTTCAAAGGCATAGTCTTCAATTGTTCAGCAGAAAATCCGACTCCAGGTTTGACCAATGCAGCAAGCAAAAGTTTTACATCGCTAGTAACAACTCCACATTCATCGCTAATAGACATAGCTTCTTTAACAACCATTTTGGCTTCATAGGAAAATTCTATGCCTTTCATGCCATATGGAGATTTATCGCACTGCTGCATACGCATATCGCACCAATCAACCAAATAATAGTAGTCTTCATCCAACGTGTTTTCAATAAAATCAATCAAGCCAATACTTTTGTGAAGTAAAGCCCTAAATAAATGAGCTGGCTCTATTTGGGGCGACTTATTATCTTTTGCGTAAGATTGAGCAATATGAAGTACATCTACTTGTAATTCTTCAAAGAAATGTAATATTTTGTCTTTCATATCAAATAAGTTTATTCTCTATATGGTTCTAAAAAAGCAGATGGAATATATGCAGTTGCGACTAAACAAAGATTTTTAATTTCAACTACAACTCGTTGCTGCCCAGAAATTCTAGCAACTCTACCAACAACCCCTTTAAAATCTCCATCTATAACTCTAACTAAATCTCCGCTCTTATAATGACAATATTCAGGTGAAACAGTCATTATATGATCATTCTCTATAATTGTAGCACGGATAAAATTTGCCATATCCGAATCTTTGACTATTAAAGGAGGATGATAACCCGATGCTTCCTTTGTTGCAGTCTTATCCAAATAATACTTCATATATTCAGATGTATCAGATGGTTTCCTAACAAAACAATCTGCTTGTTTGCGAGTCATATATGCAAAAACTAAATTGGGAAGAAGAGGCTTTAACACACGCTTCTTCTTCCCATTTTTAATTTTCAGAACATAATGCAAAGGAATATATATGCATACATCTTTTTCCTTCAAAATTTTACAAACCTTATCTACCTGATTATAAATTGCACGAAAAACAAACCAATAATGGTCTTGGGCTGGGATATAATCCGAGGACACCCCAGTTCGTAGATCTTGAACTTCGGGGGTGGCAATGGAAGCAACTCCATCACTAGGAGGATTATTCCCGCCTCGCCGGGTCAGAGCATTAGTCAATGCGTCCATATAGTCTCTTGTATTATAATCTAAAAAAATACAAGCATAAAATAACGTGAGATCATTCTGTTATCCATTTCACCTAGCAAGGTTCATTTTTTCAAAAAACATAGCCAAATTCACGCCTATAATACATCAACTCCTATTGCCTGAACGAGTTAAATTTGAACCCTAAAGATACAAAATACTCATAAATCAATAAAAGGAGGTATAATCACGCCTGAACATCCATCATTGCTAAGTTCAAGTAAATAAATCCGGTCTCTTCTTCATTAGAATAGGATCATAAACAGAGCATCTGCAAACGCCTTTTATATTTTCGAATGTCATTCCTACCAAAGCTAACTTTGTATATTACCATTAATTAGCAAACAACACTTAGTTGATATGAATTATGCCCTCTAATGCTATAAATGAATTATTCCATCCAAAGCCCAGAAAACAAAATATCGACAATCCGTTTGTCAAAGATACTAACAATTACCGTAATACAGTAAAAAATATTCTAAAAAAAATTTTTACCATGTATTTTTTTAGATATTTAACATATACAAACTCTTAATCATAGTTACAGCAAGTAACAATCTTATAGAAGTAAAATACCTCTAAACAGCCCTATCTAATACTAAATATTATAATCTCGTTCTCTAGATTAACTTTCTTAATTTAATAGAATATTTTTCACATTATATATTTTTTGAGCTGAATTTCTTAACACGTCAAACATATTCCATGTGATAATATTAAAGATAATCCCAATATATGTATGTAAATAAGCATCTTAAATTTATAGTAACTTGAAATAGGGCCACTTCATTATATTCTATAAAAAATTGATAAAAACACATCAATATTTTTTATTCTTATATTTCAACCTATATAATATTTCTATTTAGACAATAGCTTTACAAATATTTAAAACTGTGATATTGTAAAGACTGAATAACATCTATTTAATTACTGCTAAAATAGAGAACTTTGTGAATATTTTCGATAAAACAAGGTACAAGTTTATAACAGCCGCAGGACTTTATTCTAGATATAAAATCATACACAGGCACGCAAACAAGTCTGCCAATATTTCATTCAGAAACATTTTGATACCATTCCCCTACATCTCAACATTTAGGAAAAGAGTTGTAATTTATAATTACGAGAAATAATGAAAAAACACGTATACTACAAGGCGCACCATCAATACATTTACATAAGTAATCGAAAAACATCTGTATATTTTCGGAAATATCATAAAGCTGTGCATATGCTGATTAAATTTAATCAACATATGCACAGCTTCTATTCATCATTATATTAATCTTCAATTCAACAAGTAAAGAATAATACTAATTAATTTTATAGGACAATGCGGGTTTGCTCTCAATAAATGAAATTAAATTCTTTTTTACAGAAACCTTCGTACTGCGCGAATGCATATTCAGATGCGTCTGCCCGTCGGAATCGGCAATCAGGAAATACAAATCCGAGTTGCCCGGACATTCACGGATGATGCATTGCAGTGAGAGCAGCGTATCATCGTCGAGCGCATCCACATTCATGGCAATGGTGATTTTCTCAATGACTGAATCGCGGATATCGGCCAGAAAATCTATCTTGCCCACCTTCAGTTCCAACTGATTGGGGTTCCACTGGCGCGGCTGACAGCGGGCATAGATCATCAGCGTGTTGCCCACTTCCATATATGAGGCCCATTCGGCCCAGTCCTGTCCGAAAAGCGGCAGCTCCATGGAGCCGCTGTAATCCTCAAACTGCACGATACCATAGGGTTTTCCGGTCTTGGTGACTCCCTTACGTACTCCCGTAACCATACCTCCCAGTTTCAGGTCGCTGTTGGCAAAACGCTCCATCTGCTGCAAGTCGGCTGCATGCACGTTGCAGACATCGGTCAGAATCACCGAATAGTCATCCAGCGGATGCGCAGACAGATAGATACCCACCAGTTCGCGTTCGCGGTTCAAACGTTCCAAAGCGCTCCACGGTTCGGCCTGCGGAATCTCGGGCGTAGCCACTTCCACCACATCCAATCCTCCGAAAAGAGAATTCTGAGCCGTGTTCTTGTCCATCTGATATTTGGAACCATAGCGCGCCAACGTGTCGATAAACGTTTCTCCCTTACTGTTCAAAGCAAGATATTGCTCACGGGTCAGCTCCGTAAAGCAGTCAAAGGCTCCAGAGAGCACCAGACTCTCCAGATTGTTACGCTTGCAGGCTCCCGTCGGCACGCGCTGGATAAAGTCAAAGATTCCCTTGAACGGACCGTTCGCCTCGCGTTCCTTAATAATAGCCTCCACTGCCGAATCACCCAGTCCTTTCACGGCACCCAGACCGAAACGGATATTTCCTTTGGAGTCGACACTGAACTTGCGGCGACTCTCGTTTACATCCGGTCCCAGGGTATCAATACCGATGGCCTTGCACTCGCTCATCAATTTGGTGATGTCGGAGATATTGGCCAAGCTTCGGCTCATCACAGCCGCCATATAGTGTGCGGGGAAGTTCGCCTTGAGGTAAGCCGTCTGATAAGCCACCCACGAGTAACAGGTGGCGTGACTCTTATTGAAGGCATAAGACGCAAACTTGGTCCAGTCTCCCCAGATTTTTTCCAGTACCTTCGGATCGTGACCGTTTTTCTTTCCGCCCTCGATAAACTTGGGATACATGTGGTTCAGCTTGTCGATAAGTTTCTTACCCATCGCCTTACGGAGCGTATCACTCTCGCCTCTCGTAAAGTCGGCCAGCTGGCGCGACAGAAGCATCACCTGCTCCTGATATACGGTAATTCCGTAGGTATCCTTCAGATAAGTTTCCATGCAGGGAATATCGTACTCCACCGGCTTGCGTCCCTGTTTACGGTCGATAAAGTCGGGAATGTAATCCATTGGTCCCGGACGGTAGAGGGCATTCATGGCGATGAGGTCCTCGAAGGTTGAGGGCTGAAGCTCGCGCAGATATTTCTGCATACCGGCAGATTCGAACTGGAAGGTACCGATGGTGCGACCGTCGCAATAAAGCTTATAGGTGGCAGGGTCTTCAATATCCAGCTCGTCTACATCTATATCAATGCCCAGACTGTCCCGCACATTGGCCTGACACTCCTTGATGATGGACAGGGTTTTCAGTCCCAGGAAGTCCATCTTGATCAGTCCGGTATCCTCAATCACCGAACCTTCATATTGTGTACAACGGAGTTTCTCTCCGGTTTCCTTATCTTCGGCCGTGCTGATCGGTACCCAGTCGGACACATCGTCACGACAGATAATCACACCGCAGGCATGCACGCCAGTGTTGCGCACATTGCCTTCGAGCATCTTGGCATAGCGGATGGTGTCGCGCAACACGGGGTTGGGCGAAGCCTCCGCTTCCTGCAACTCGGGAATACAGGAAATGGCATTCGGCAGGTTCATCTTGCGCTTCTTGCCGTTTTCATCGTCGGGCAATTTATCGGGGATGAGTTTGCACAGTGCGTTCGAAGTGTCGAGCGGCAGTTTCTGCACGCGCGCTACATCCTTGATGGCCAGTTTCGTGGCCATGGTACCGTAGGTAATGATGTGCGCCACCTTCTCCTCACCGTATTTCTGAGTCACCCAGCTCAACACCTTTCCGCGTCCGTCGTCATCGAAGTCCACATCAATATCAGGCAGGGAGATACGGTCGGGGTTCAGGAAACGCTCGAACAGCAAGTCATATTTAATCGGGTCGATCTTTGTGATACCGAGACAGTAGGCCACTGCCGAACCGGCCGCCGAACCACGGCCCGGGCCTACTGATACGCCCAGCTCATGACGCGCCGCATTGATATAGTCCTGCACAATGAGGAAGTAACCTGGGAAACCCATGGTTTTCATGATGTGCAGCTCAAACTTGATGCGCTCCTCCACATGGTCGGGCAGCGGGTCGCCATACATCTTGCGGGCACCGTCATAAGCCAGCTTGCCCAGATAATCGGCCTCCAGTTTGAGTCGGTACAGTTTGTCGCAGCCACCCAGTTTCTCTACCTTGTCCACGGCAGCATCGTGACTCATCACCACTTCGCCGTTTTCGTTTCGGGTAAACTCCTCGAACAGCTGTTCGTCGGTATATTTCCGGCGATATTCTTCTTCGGTACCGAAATCTTCGGGGATTTCGAAGCTCGGCATGATCGGTCCGTGGTCAATGCTGTAAAACTCCACCTGATCGCAGATGGCACATGTATTCTCCAGAGCCTCGGGCACATCAGAGAACACCGCATTCATCTCCTCGCGCGTCTTGAACCATTCCTGCTTGGAATAGAGCATACGCTTGGGGTCGTCCAGATCGCGGTTCGTACTCAGACAGATCAGGCGGTCGTGCGCTTCGGCATTTTCCTGATCCACAAAGTGGCAGTCGTTGGTGCACACCAGCTTCACCCCATATTTATGCGCCAGACGGATCAGTTCCTCATTGGCCCGCTGCTGCAAGGGATAGGTCTCACGGTTGGCCCGCTGATTCGGGTCCGTAACCTGATGACGCTGCAACTCCAGATAGTAGTTCTCGCCGAACACGCTCTGATACCAGCGCACGGCCTCTTCGGCTCCTTCCAGATCGCCCTTCAGGATTTTGTGAGGTACCTCACCGGCAATACAGGCCGAACAGATGATCAGTCCTTCCTTATGCGCCTCCAGCTCTACCCGGTCGGTACGGGGCTTTCCATAGAAACCGTCGGTCCAGGCTTTCGACACCAGTTTGATCAGGTTGTGATAGCCCTGCTGGTTCTTGGCCAGCACAATCAGGTGATAACGGCGGTTATCGCCCTGGTCCTTTTCCATCTGAAACAGACGTCGGGGCGCCACATACATTTCGCAACCGAAAATCGGTTTGAACAGTTTCTTCTCCGTTTCGGCCAACTGCTGCTGCGCCTGCTCCAACTGAGTTTCTACCGACGGGAACTCGGGAGCGGTCTGCCCCTGTTTCTCCTCGTCGGGCAGGGCTTCCCATTCTTCCGAAGCCACATTGCGCCCGGCTTTCAGGGCCTTGATTTTCTGTTTCAGGGCCTTGATTTCGCCTTTTACGGGACCGTTCTTTTTATTCGTATAATTAAAGAATTCCTTGATGGCCATCATGTTACCGTGGTCGGTGATGGCCATTCCGCGCATGCCGTCCTTCATGGCCTTATCGACCAGACGCGACACGCTGGCCTGACCGTCGAGGATGGAATACTGGGTATGTACGTGAAGATGAACAAAATCGTGCATAGGAATCAGGTAAAAATGCTATATCAAAAAAATGATTACGTAAATCCGGATAAAGTTACGTCAGTTTCGCGGGAATGCCAAACAGCCGGCCGTTTTTTTTATCATACAGGACAGGAATCCTTTCAAAAGAAGCGGAAGGACACAAATAGATAGAAGATTTTTTTTGTTCTTCGTTAAAATATATCTATCTTTGCCCATTAATATCATAAATTTACTCTAAAACGTGACTTTTGTCTATTGCGGACAAAAGACTAAGACTCTATAAATCCATGGGAAGAAGACTAAAGAAACTGAAGAAGATCAGACTACACCGTGAAGGCACACACACCCTGCTGTTCGGCGGCCTGGCGCTGCTGGTATTGAACGGGGCCTTGTTCTACGGAATAGAAAACAAGATACCTTTTTATATAGTTGCCGTGATCAGCGTCATTCTGTATCTGATTGTGGTAAACTTTTTCCGTTGCCCGATCCGTGTATTCGAGGGCGACACGGAGCGCGTTGTAGTGGCTCCTGCCGACGGTAAGATCGTGGTGATTGAGGAGGTGGACGAGAATGAATATTTCAAGGATCGCCGACTCATGGTGTCTATCTTTATGAATGTAGTGAATGTGCATGCCAACTGGATTCCGGTGGACGGAACCGTGAAGCTGGTGCGCCATCACAACGGTAATTTCCACAAGGCATGGCTGCCGAAAGCCAGCATCGAGAACGAGCGCTCTACCGTGGTGATCGAAACTCCGGAAGGTACGGAAATTCTGGCCCGCCAGATTGCCGGTGCCGTGGCACGACGCATCGTGACTTATGCCAAGGAAGGCGAGGAATGCTACATCGACGAGCACATGGGATTCATCAAATTCGGTTCGCGTGTGGATGTCTATCTGCCGCTGGGCACCGAAGTGTGTGTCAAGATGGGACAGAAAACCACCGGTAACGAAACCATTCTGGCCCGCCTGAAATAACCAAATAACATTTGCATTATGGCTAATATCATTACCAAACAGATACCCAATACGCTGACCTGCTGCAACCTGATGTCGGGCTGCATAGCCACCGGAGCTGCCTTTCACGGCAATATGGAATGGGCAGTCATCATGATTATCATCGGTGCCGTATTCGACTTTTTCGACGGTATGAGCGCCCGCCTGCTGCATGTGTCCTCGCCCATCGGCAAGGAACTGGATTCGCTGGCGGATGTGGTGACTTTCGGCGTGGCTCCTTCGGCCATGATATTCTATATGTTCTCGCAGGTAGTCTATCCGGATTTTCTGGAGCCTCTGCGCAGCATCCTGCCCTACTCGGCTTTCCTCATGGCTGCCTTCTCGGCACTGCGACTGGCCAAGTTTAATCTGGACGAACGCCAGACCAGCTCTTTCATCGGTCTGCCCACCCCGGCCAACGCCTTGTTCTGGGGCTCGCTCATCATCGGCAACCGGGGTTTTCTGGTTTCGGAGAAGTTCAATGCCGTATTTCTGTTCCTTTTCATGCTTCTGTTCTGCTTCCTGCTGGTGGCCGAACTTCCGCTCTTCGCCCTGAAGTTCAAGAATCTGAGTTGGAAGGACAACAAGATAAAATACGTATTTCTGATTGGCTGCATTCCGATGTTTGCTTTCCTGAAATACAGCAGTTTTGCCGCCATTATCGTGTGGTATCTGTTCCTGTCTATACTGACACGCAAGCAGAACTGATTCGTTTTGGCACGCTTCTTGTACCTCTTCCCTACGAAGAAACTAAAATAAAGAAGAAAACAATATGCATACAATAGGTTGCCTACTCACGTTTATCATTGCACTGTTCATTGCAGTACTGGTAGCTGTGCGCCAGATTATCAGCCGTTTTTTCGGCATTTTCCGGAAAATGGACCCACGCCAGCAACAGAACGACAACCCTTTCGGTGGACAAAACAACAGCAGTAACACCCAGAATCGGGAACAGAAACAGCAGCAACAGCACTCGGGAGGCAAACAGAAACTCTTTGACGACAACGAAGGAGAGTACATCGATTTTGAAGAAATCCGGGAAAAACCGGACCAAAGAAACTGACATTCTGACAGATAAAACGAAAAGGACCAAGGCTTCTGCTTTGGTCCTTCTTGTTTTTTAGAAACGGCCACGAATCGGCAACAGCAAACACTGGTGCCTATCCGTAATTATCTTCAGGGAGATAATAAATTATCAACGGGGAAGTAATAAATTATCATCAGGATGATAATTTATTCCCATCTCAAACGGATTCATCCGGCTAGCGCTTGTTCCGGAAAAAGCGACGCATCAGCTCTCCAGCCTCTTCGGCCATTACTCCCTGCACCACTTCAGTTTTAGGATGCATGGCTCCGGGAGCCAGACGGGCATAGCCGCGTTTCTCGTCCGAAGCGCCGTAGACCACTCTTTTCAGTTGTGCCCAACCGATAGCTCCGGCACACATCACACAGGGCTCAACGGTGACATAAAGCGTACACTCCGTCAGGTATTTCCCCCCCAAGGCATTGGCAGCCGCCGTAATGGCCTGCATTTCGGCATGAGCGGTCACATCGGTCAGTGTTTCCGTAAGATTGTGCGCCCGTGCTATAATACGGTCACGGCAGACTACCACCGCCCCCACGGGTATCTCATCCTGCTCAAAAGCTACTTGTGCTTCTTCCAAAGCCTTTTTCATATAAAACAAATCGTCCATCTATATACTCTTATTTTGTTTTAACAAGGCACAAAAATATCTATTTCCCGCCGAAAGTGAAAAAAACAAACATAAAAAATTGGGTTTTATATCTATAATGACATATATTTGTAATAAGAAACAAAATGAAAAACCATAAAGATTTTTTACATCATGGAAGAAGATAAAATCAAGTCACCGCAAACGTCACAGCGCTATCGCCGGACACGCGCCACTCTGGAGCAGGATATCATAACTGCTGCAGAACAGTTGATTGGCGAGAAAGGATTCAGCAGACTGAAGCTGACCGAGTTGTGTGAGAGAGCCAAAATTGAGAGCCCCGTATTTTATAACCGTTATGAGGACATCGATGATTTTGTTGAAAAGTTTGTCAGAAACTATGACTACTGGTTGAGCGATAATGTCACACTCGACACCAAAAATCTCTCACCGGTAGAAAATATGAATCATATAATTCAGACACTCATTGATTCGCTTGCAGCCAACCCGGTGATGCAGAAGTTGATTGCCTGGGAGTTGAACGAAAACACTTATGTCACCCGCCGCACTGCACAGAACCGCGACAACAACTCGCAGGAAGTGATTCATTATTTTGAGAACCAACTGAAAGCCAACGACATCAACTTCAATGTGGGCTGTGCCATTCTGATCGGCGGTGTGTATTACCTGATTATGCACAAGGATCTGGCCACTTTCAACAATATAGACTTCAGCACCGACGAGGGCATGCAGATGCTGAAAGAAACCGTCACCAAGATGATTTACAAACTGTTTGGCACTGCCCGCGGCAGAGCGGCCTCAACGACAGAAAAACTTACCTCACAACGTATTGCCCGCAATCTGCTTCAAAGTGGAGTGGACCGTGACACCATCCTGAAGGCAACCGGACTGAGCGAAGACGAACTGAATGCCTTAAATAATCCCGAAGAAGCAACCGAATAGAACTTTCTTTTTGAACCTTATAAAGCCATATAAATTATATAAAAGAGGAACTGTTTTCAGTTCCTCTTTTATTTTATCCATACATATAAATATTGAAAAAATCGAGACTAATGTCCATTTTTGGACAGTACATTTTTCATTAAAAGGCTGATTTTTAAAGAAATAATATTTTGGCATAGCTTTTGTTTGCTGAAAGATAGATATATTATATATAATATAAAAATACTTAAAAAAACAGCAACAAAATTAAAGAGAAACAAAGCAACAAAATATCATGAAACATCATTTTCAATTCCTATGGCTCACTTGCCGCTTTCTATGTTCCATTTTTCATAACCTTTTTATACCACAACCCATGAAAAGACTATTATTCCTTCTTCTCTGCGCCATTTCCCTAAGTTTGCAGGCGCAATCTCCTCATTATATATGGGGAAAGGTCATTGACGCATTCACATACGAACCTCTGGATAGTGTACACGTCAGCATTCTGTCTAAAGACAGCACACTCATCACTCAGTTTCAAACCAAACAACCCAAAAACATGACCTTTACCAGTCCTATCAAGTCGGTAAAGAACGGAACCTATATCTTTAGATTTTCTAAAGCAGGATACAAGGATACCTATCAGAACTTCCGTATAAAAAGTTTAAAAAACAGATCGTTCAGCACAGACGTGGGTATCGTCAAGCTGGACAAAAAGAATCTGATACACATGAAAGAAGTGGCTGTCAATGCCACAATGGTCCGAATGGTTTATAAAGGAGATACTCTGGTTTATAACGCCGCCGCCTTCAAGACGACCCAAGGCTCCATGCTGGATCGCTTGATTGCCATGCTGCCTGGATTCGAACTGCATCCCAACGGACAGATATTTGTCAACGGAAGACAGGTGAGCAGTCTGCTGATCAATGGAGAGGATTTTTTCAAGGGTAAGCCGAGCGTGGCACTGAACAACCTTCCGGCCTACATGGTGGACAAAGTAAAAGTATATGAAAAGATGTCTGACCGGGACAAGGCGCTCGGCATGGACAAGACACGCTACGCCCAATTGCCATTGGTAGTTGATGTCAACCTCAAGAAAGAATACAGCATCGGATGGATTGCCAATGCCACCGCAGGCTACGGCACTGACAACCATTATGTGGGCAAGGCTTTTGCCCTGCGTTTCAGTCCACGCACACGTTGGGCCACCTATGCCACCTTCAACGATGTATATGCCGGGGACTATTATTCCATGGACGGCAACTGGCAGTCACCCAATTACAAACACAACATCGGAAAGACCATCGAAGGTGGAACCGACCTTTTGCTCACTCACCCGGAAGACAAATACAAAATCAATGCAAACGCAAACGCCAAGTATACGGATTTCTTTGCGGACACGAAAACCTCGTCCACTTATTTTCTGCAACCGGACAATATCTATAAAAGACAAAACAATGTGTCACAAAGCCAGAATGTGAATACCGATCTCAAGGCTAACATGGAATTCAATCCTAAAAAAGGATATTTCATCACTTTCAATCCCTATCTGTCCTACAATCGGAACAAGAGTGATCAGACCAGCAGAAGCGCGGACTTCAATAAGGAACCGTGGGAAAGCTATCTGGGAGAGTCCTTGGACAGCATCTTCCACAACCCGGAAGCAGGCGGATATCATAATGCCCTGATCACTGCCATGAAGAGTCTGAATCGCAGCCGTGGAGAATATTATTATGGAGGGGGAGATTTCAAGGCGGAAAGCCGTATGGCTTATACCCCGGACATCATTACCCTTGATGCCAAAGCCCGTTTTGACGGAAGCAACAACGATCAACTCTATAAGATGAGCACCGGAAAGCCGTTTCAGAATCCCACAGAACAGGATCAGTTCCGGTATCAGAATTGGAACTCCTATCTGTATCAGTTCGGCGGTTCCTATGAATGTATTATTATCTCTGGCAAAAATAGAAATTACAGATATTTCATCACTCCACAGTACCATTACAAGCAAACCCACAGCTCAGATCATCGCCCGCTGTACGAATTGGCCGGCTCACTTTACGAAGACTGGGACCTCGACAAGCTGGCCTCCACAAAAGACCAGTTGGTGCAACAAATGGATCTTCAAAACAGCTATGACCTGAAAAACTGGCAACGGGTACACCGGGAAGAATTGGGACTCAGCACCTCCTATCAGCGACCAGACTGGAAATTTCAATATAACTTTAGCGTCAACCTCCCGTTAGAACAGGTTTATGAAAGGGCACATTACCAAAGAGACCAGACCGATACGGTCATGATCCGTCGGAAAACCTTCTTCACCCCGGAAGTCACCTTGGACTTTCAGGCAGGAGACCGGAATACAACCTGGCGAGGATATAACATCAATTATAAATTCTCACAGGAAGCCGCTCCGATACAATATAGCATGGACTATCAGGATCATTCCGATCCGCTGGTTGTCCGCTTGGGTAATTCAAATCTGAAAGACAAGAAGACGCATTCCGTAGTGCTGAACTACTATGTGAACAAAAAGAAATTGAACTCTTTCCTGAACGTCCATTTCTACTATGACCTGTGGAAGAATCTGCTCTGCCAGTCCATGACTTACAACAGCCAGACCGGTATACGCACTTACCGACCGGAGGTGATCAACGGAAACTGGCAGACCCGGTTGAACGTATACTACATGCGTCCGTTCCAAAAGAACAAGAAATGGAGAATGACCTCGCAGTCTTACGGAAGCTACCGAAACAGCGTGGACATGCTGCAGACCGAAGCCAGCGCTAATAGCGTCCGAAGCAATGTACGCACCACCTATATCAGCGAGAATCTGACATTCAACTACGGAAAATACGGAAAGCTCAACCGTTATCTGAGTCTGACCGCCGGAGCGAACCTGAACCATTCCGAAGGGAAAAACTTCCAGACTCTGAACGCATGGAACTTCAGCTATGGAGTGGGCGGTTTCGTGGATCTGCCCTGGAGCATCAATCTGCAGAGCTACCTCACCATGTACAGCCGCAGAGGCTTCTCCGACAAACAGTTCAATACGGACGACCTGCTTTGGAACATCAAGGCGAACAAGGCTGTCATGAACGGAAACCTGATCTTTGAACTGGAGGCTTACGACCTGTTGAACCAGCTGTCGGGCACGCAATATTTCATCAACGCTCAGATGCAACAGGAGAAATACGAAAGCGTGCTGAACCGCTTTGTCCTTTTCAAAGTAATCTGGAAGCTGAACAAAGAACCGAAAAAGAAAGGATAAAGGGTGACACAAAAAATGCCTACAGACAGAATTTTTCAAGGATTCCTTGTATCTTTGTGAAAAGAGAAACCTAAACCGTAGAAAACATGGCTTTACACAACGAACTGGGAAAAGAGGGAGAGGCCGCCGCCGAACAGCTGCTTCTCCAAAAAGGATACCGTATTCTGGAGCGTAACTGGCGCTTCCGGAAGAACGAGATCGACCTGATTGCCCTGAAAGACGACATCATGGTGTTCGTGGAGGTGAAAAGCCGGAGAAATACGGAGTTCGGAAACCCTCAGGACGCGGTGGACATGCCGAAAATAAGACGCACGATCACCGCTGCCGAGGCGTATATCCGGAAAAAGAGATTTGACGGTAAGGTGCGCTTTGATCTGATCTGCGTCGTGGGACTGCAACCGCCCTATCACACGGAACATATCGAACAGGCTTTCTATCCGCCACTGGAATTCTAAAACAAAAGAAGCTATATGGAAAAACATTTCTGTCTGGACGATGGACCGGGATTCAAGATGATTGAACTCGAAAGCATCGACTCTACCAACAATTTTCTGAAATCATACCGCCCTCTGCAACCGTGCGACATGATTCTGGTTACCGCTGAATATCAAAGCCGGGGACGGGGACAGATCGGTAACTCCTGGGAATCGGAACGAGGCAAGAACCTGCTTTTCAGTATGAAGGTGCATCCGCGCTTTCTGGAGGCGGGACAGATGTTCCGCATCTCGCAGGTGGCCGCTCTTGCCGTACACGATGCCTTTGCCCACTACACCGAAGGCATCTCCATCAAATGGCCCAATGATGTGTATTGGAACGACCGGAAGATCTGCGGCATGCTCATCGAAAACGACTGGATGGGCAAGCAACTGGAGCAGAGCATCATCGGCATCGGCATGAACGTCAATCAGGAAATATTCACAGGAGACGCGCCTAATCCGGTGTCGCTCTGTCAGATTCTCGGTCAGGAAACGGAACGTCGCTTCGTGCTGGAGCTGTTTATGGAAAGCTTCCAGAAATACTACCGCATGTTGCAACGGGGCGAAGCCGATACGGTAGACGCCCAATACCGCAAGGCTCTGTACCGCAAGGAAGGCTGGCATCTGTATGAAGATGAAGGAGGACGCTTCCGGGCACGCATTGCCGATGTGGAGCCGGACGGACATCTGATTCTGGAGGATGAACAGGGACAACAGCGGAAATATGCTTTCAAGGAGGTGCGCTATGTCCTGAATGGACCGCAGGAACAGGAACTCACCTTATAGAAAACCTACGGAAAGTACACTCACGAATCAGAGTGCGGAAGCATAGCCCCCACCCTTCAAGACCGCAAAACAGGTACATTCAAGAGATGTGCCCCGGCAGAAGACGTGAGAAAACTTCCAGATTTTATTGGAACAAGAAAACGAAAAAGGTATCTTTGTAGGGAATTCGAATTAACTTAACAAACATCGTATCATGGCTAAATTTAAAAGAATCTTGCTGAAATTGAGCGGAGAGAGCTTGATGGGCGAACAGAAATATGGTATTGACGAGAAAAGACTGGCAGAATATGCCCAGCAGATCAAGGAAGTGCACGAAATGGGGGTACAGATCGGTATCGTGATTGGCGGCGGTAACATTTTCCGCGGACTGAGTGGCGCCGGAAAGGGATTTGACCGCGTGAAGGGCGACCAGATGGGTATGTGTGCCACCGTGATCAATTCTTTAGGACTGAGCAGTGCCTTGGGTGCCATCGGCGTAAAGAGCCGCGTGCTGACTGCCATCCGTATGGAACCGATCGGTGAGTTCTACAGCAAATGGAAAGCGATTGAATGTATGGAAAACGGTGAGGTGGTGATTATGAGCGCCGGAACCGGAAACCCGTACTTTACAACTGATACCGGTTCTTCTCTGCGCGGTATCGAGATTGAAGCGGATGTCATGCTGAAGGGAACCCGTGTGGACGGTGTCTATACAGCCGACCCGGAAAAGGATCCTACCGCTACCAAGTTCACAGAGATTACTTACGATGAGATTTATAACAAGGGCCTGAAAGTGATGGACCTGACCGCCACCACCATGTGCAAGGAAAACAATCTGCCGATCTATGTGTTCAATATGGACATCTACGGCAACCTGAAGAAGGTGATGGAAGGCGAGAATATCGGTACACTGGTACATAACTAATCCCGATATACAGATACAGCAAGGGCTGTTATGCTTCGGAAACATCCGGCATAACAGCCCTTGTCCGTTTTCAACAGGCTGTTGAAAACTCTGTATGCTGACCAAACGGTTATTTCATGACTCCGGCTTCGATCGAAGCATCTACCTGGCCCCCCTTATTGGTGTACGTGCCGGCAACCTTGATGCCCGAGCTGTCCTTTCCGGTATTGACTACCTTGATTTTTCCGGCTTCTACCGTCATGTTGAAGTCTATCTTCATGCCCATACATTTCTTTACTTCCTGAGTTGTCGGATCGGTGTACGGGCCACCGGTAGCCTCGATGTCGATGTTCGTAGGATTATCATTCTCGTTGACAAACAGATGTCCGTCGGTACTGATACCCTTAGAGCCGTTGCCCGTTACCTTGATCCGGATATCGCCACCGCTGATGGTGATATTCTTGTCGGCTTTCAAGCCCTTGACATCGTTTCCGGTAACGGAAAGCTGGAGCGTACCACCCTTAACCAACAGCTGACCGTTGAGTTCGTCCAGCGGATTATTAGTCAGTTCTGCCTGTACCGCATCTTCCTTATTTCCGGCAACCACCAGGTTACCTCCATTCATCTGAAAATACTGACCGCAGTGCAGACCGTCTTTCACGGCTTCTGTCACCGTAACCGTTCCGGTAGATTTTTTAATCAACAGATACTCATTGCTGCGGATGGCATGTCCGGTCTTTCCGGCCACGGTCAGGCTTCCGCCGTCCTCAAACTCCAGATGACCGTCGCAATTGAGCGCTGCCTTCTGGACACCGCCCGGAGCGTCCTGCAAAGAATTGACGGTTCCCTCGTGTAGAATCATTTCAATGCGCTTGCCACACTGAATGTCGATGGCCGCTCCTTTATTGGATACCAGATTCAGATTATTCAAATAGAACTTACATTTATAATCACCGTAGTAGAGTAATGAACCGGCTGATGAAGTTCCCTGCAACACATATTCCAGTTCATCGGTCGTATTGGTAGAAGTCAGGATGACATGCGCTCCGTTCACCTGTGCAGTAACTCCGGAAACCGATGCCGGAATGCTTACTTCGGCCCGGTTACCCTCATAGCGCACCACCACTTTGCCGGTTGTATCCAACACAGGAGGTGTAAAGGTAATACTGTCCAGACGCAATACCGGATAGCTCACACCATCAATCTGCAAATAATAACCGCCGCCGGAGAAAGGCATGTCGCCCACCGTAGAACGGTCCACCCGAGTGAAGTTTCCACCCTGCCACACATACATATAACGCTGGGCTGCCACCGGCAGAGCCAGCAACAAGAGGCACAGTACAGCCAGCCCCTTGCCTATATTCATCAATCTTTTCTTCATGGCTTCACAATTTTAAGCGTCATTCCGGCATAATGCACCACATAAACACCCTTTGGCAGATGACTCAGCGACAGAGTTCCTCCGGCTGCGGCCATCCGTTCCTTGCAGATCACCGTACCGCTCAGCGAGTACACCGTAGCCCAGGCTCCGGAAGAAGTTGCCGGCAGTCCTACTTCGGCGGTCTGTGCGTTCCAGGTCAGCCGGGCGCCGGCCTCAGCGGGTTTCTCTATTCCGGTAGACTGCATCCGGAAAAACATCTTGTTCATATCTTTCAGCGCAAAACGCTCCGAAGTGTTGTCCTTCTTCTCCACAATCATTTCTCCGCTCTGAAAAACCACCTTTTTCAAGTCGGAAACAGCAATCCCCTGCTCGCCGGCCGATGACAGAAACACCATATATTCCGTCTCGTCAGCCTGAACGCACTGAGGTGCCAGCAATGCTATTACGGGCAGAATGCCCCACCAACGTTTTTTCATATTCCTACTATTTTGTGTTTTGGTTTAGAAATCGTATGAATAGCCCAGAATCAGCACATGACGGCTCTCATAAGGGTGTGTCTCCATCTCGGTATTGAACAGATAAGACACATTCACTTTGTGCTGTTTGGAGATTTTATAGTCCGTACCACACATCACCTTATACTCTCCGGTTTTCATCTGATTGGCCAGATCGTTGTAGACCTCGAAAGAAACGAACGGTTTCCAGTCGCATTTCTTCTTGTCGTATTGAAATTCCAGACGGGAACGCAGCATGTGCGTGCGCTTCTCGTGCTTTACATCCGGATCAGACTCCGGATATCCGGGTTTGAGCTCCCCCTCGTAGAAGCGGTACTTCATGCGGGGCACTTCCTGCTCCGGGCGGAATGTGTACTGATAGCGCTCACGCAGAGAAATCTTCAGCCACTTGAAGAATTTCTTGTCGAAAGTGACATCGGCCTTGAAGCGATGGCGCAAGGACCAGTAAGCCTCAGTAATATTATATCCTTCGTAGAAGAACGGATCCTCAACATCGTTGGTATATTTTTCCTTGCGCTCCTCCGAATTATAGCCATACAGCAAGGCATATCCGGCCTTGAGCTTCATAAACTTGGTGGGCTTGTATCCCAGACTGAGCGTTCCGCCAAAACGGTCGGTCTTGCGCAGACAGTCCTCCATACGGTATTCGCCCTCAAACGACAGTTCCAGGTTATGCGGTAAGGACTTCGACACATTGATTTCCGTCCACAACCCAAAGTCATCACTCTGAGCCCACAAAGCCGTGCCCCAGCAAAGCAAGGCACCGGCCAGTCCTAAGATTCTCTTTTTCATCATTGCTTGCTATTTTTCGTTCTTATCAATAAGGTATCAGTTATTGCGGGGCAGACGGAGCATGTCCTCCATTTCGCTTCCCTTTTCCTCGGCATCCTCATAATAGATTTTGAGCAGTGCGCTGTCGCGCAGGAAATCGATGGTGCCCACCTCCACACGGATCACATTCAGTCCGGTGCGCTGTTTCAGATCGGCAATCAGATCGGCACGCCGCTCGGGAGTAATCAGACTGATGTTGTCATAACAGATATACTTGCTGGGCACGTGACGAACCAGACGGCTGCTCTCAAAGAGCCAGGCCACCAGAATGAAAATCAGGTTCGGAATCAGCAGTTCGATAATGCTCATTTCCTCGGCCATACCGTTGATGACCGACAGAGCCACCAGGAAGAACAGATAAGTCATCTCACGGATGGGCACTGCCTCCGTACGGTAACGGATAATGCCGAAGATGGCAAACAAGCCCAGAGCCGCACCGACCTTCAGTTTGGCCCCTTCCATGTAGTAAACCAGCATAAAGATGCTGACAGATATTAAAATGAAAGTAAAATAATAATCTCTGCGCTGGCTCTTCGGATAATAGAAGAAACGTACGATACTGCCTACAGCCAGAATGTTCAATGCAAAGCGCACCACCAGTTCCAGCAAGCCGCGCATGTCCAGGACGGGAACTCCCATCACGGTAATTGGTTCTAAAAAAGACATAGCTATAAAATTGTTTGGTTTTTAATGGGTTATAGTTTCAATATTGCTCTCTTTCTGATTTCTGTCATTTTCATCTTGAAGCGGTTCTGCTTCAGCGAAGGATTGGTCAATAAAGAACCGATACAGTATTTGCTGAAGCCCAAGGGACGCACCCGCAAACGGCGAAGCACCTGCAACACGGGCGAAGGCACATTGCCGTCGCGCTTCAGTTCTATGATAACCAGATTGCCGGTCCCCTCCTTGCATCCGGTTTCATAATTTTCAAAACAGACCCCGAAATCAATGGTCAGACGCTCTGTTTTTCCTTTGTTGACCAATGTGATGCGATAAAAGTGATTGCATACGGCCGGTTGGAAAGCCGACAGACCGCAACGGAACTGCTTTTGCAGGAAATTTTCCGCCCCGCTCTCCAGCAGACGGTCCTCGCCGGCCACCATAATCCGCTCCTTATGCGTGCGCCCGTGATTGTTCTTCTCTTTCACCTCCAGAAAGGTGATGTCCGAATCCAGATAGGTACGCACCCGGATTTTGCGTCTCGGCGTCTTGCCGTTGTGATGCATCCGGTAAAAGGCATGGTCGGGAGTGTCCCAATAGATGGTCTGATAGGCACAGATGCGCACGCCCTCCACCTCCTGCACAAAGTAGTCATCCCGGAGCAATTCGAGCATCTGATACAAATGTCCGATATCCGTCACAAATTTCTTGTCCGTACGATTCATCAGACGAATGGACGACATCTCATGCAGAGAAATCGGGTCCATGGCCGCCAGCAGGGGCTGTAGGCTGTTTTTATAAGCTGTTGGATCTTCCACGAATGATATTATGTATTAAGGTTGACGATTATTACGATATGGTTACAAAGGTATTGTTTTTTTTTTCTTATCCACCAAATCATATTGTGAAAGAGAAAAAAAAAAACTATTTTTGCTCCATCATCAAATATTAATTCAATAACGACTAAAACAATTCAATATGATTGACGTAAAAGCATGCCTCGCTGAGGCACAAGAGAAAATGGATGAGGCCGTAATGTATCTGGAGGACTCATTGGCTCACATCCGCGCCGGAAAGGCCGACGTACGAATTCTGGACAGCATCCGTGTGGACTCATACGGAAGCATGGTACCTATCAATAATGTAGCTGCCGTAAACACTCCGGACGCACGCACCATCGCCATCAAGCCTTGGGACAAGAGCATGTTCCGCATCATCGAGAAGGCAATCATCGACTCTGATCTGGGCATCATGCCGGAAAACAACGGTGAAATTATCCGTCTGGGTATTCCTCCATTGACCGAGGAGCGCCGTAGAACTCTGGCCAAGCAGTGTAGCAAGGAGGCCGAGACTGCCAAGGTAAGTGTGCGCAACGCACGCCGTGACACCATCGACAAGCTGAAGAAGGCCATCAAGGACGGATTAAGCGAGGATATGGAGAAGGATGCTGAAAACGACTTGCAGAAACAGCACGACAAGGCCATCAAGCAGATCGATGCCTTGCTGGCTGCCAAGGAAAAAGAAATCATGACTGTCTAAATGAAAGGACTTGTCATCAAGAATACAGGAAGCTGGTATGTCGTCAAAACCGACGACAACCGGCTTATTGACTGCAAGATCAAGGGAAACTTCCGCCTGAAAGGCATCCGAAGCACCAATCCTGTGGCCGTGGGCGACCGTGTGACCATACAACCGAATGCCGAGGGTACGGCCTTTATCAGCGAGATTGAGGACCGCAAGAACTATATCATCCGCAAGGCTTCCAACCTGTCCAAACAGAGCCACATTCTGGCGGCCAATCTGGATCAGGTTTTTCTGGTTGTCACCGTGAGCCATCCCGAAACGTCGACCACCTTTATCGACCGTTTTCTGGCTTCGGCAGAGGCTTATCGGGTGCCGGTGTGCCTCATCTTCAACAAAACGGACTGCTACAGCGAGGACGAAACAAGCTATATGCAGGCGCTGGTAAATCTGTATGAAACCATCGGTTACCGCTGTTTCTGCTGCTCCGCACTCAACGGCGAGGGCATTGAAGTCCTGCAACAGGAACTGGCCGGCAAAATCACTCTGTTCTCTGGCAATTCGGGTGTAGGCAAATCTACTCTGCTGAACGCCCTGCTTCCGGGTATCGGAGCCAAAACAGCCGAGATTTCCTACGCGCATGATACGGGTATGCACACCACCACCTTCAGCGAAATGTTCGAACTGCCCCAGGGCGGATACATCATCGACACTCCGGGCATCAAGGGCTTCGGCACCTTCGATATGGAGAAAGAAGAGGTGGCGCATTATTTCAAGGAAATATTCGCCGTATCGGCCGACTGCAAGTACAACAACTGTACGCACACACACGAGCCGGGTTGCGCCGTACTCCGGGCGGTAGAGGACCATTATATCAGTCAAAGCCGCTACAATTCTTATCTCAGCATGCTTGAGGACAAGGATGAAGACAAATACCGGCAAGGATATTAGTCTTCTGACCCGAACTTATTATCTGGCGTTTCCACTTCTGGAAACGCTTTTCTCCGCCTATTACATATAAGGAACCCTAAAATCATAGGCTTATGGACATCATTCTCATCAGTACCTTATTCGTACTCTGCGTGTTCTTCATGGCTCTGGAGATTTTTATCATTCCCGGAACCAGTCTGGCAGGAATCGTTTCGGCCGCGTGCCTCATCGGTGCCAACGTGCTGGTGTTCGACAGCTACGGTCTGTCGGCCGGCATCATCGTACTGGCCGCTTCGCTGATTGTCTGTCTGGTGGCGGGCATCTGGATGCTCCGCTCCAAAGCTCTGGACCGTATCTCGCTGAAGCGCACCATTGACTCGACCGCCGCTACGGAAGAACAGCTTTCGGTCAAGGTGGGCGACCGGGGAATCGCACTGACCCGCCTGGCCCTGATCGGCAATGCCGATTTCGACGGAAAAATCGTACAGGTACAGTCGGCCGACGGTTTTCTGGATGAAAAAACTCCGGTTGTCATCACCCGTGTCATCGACGGACAAGTATGGGTGAAACGCACAGAAAACCTTATCTGAAAAGAACCCTTTTTTATTCATTTAATTACCTATAACCATGGAAATTCAATTTTTCGGACCGGTTATCATTGCGGTAGCGGTCATCATCGTTCTGAGTATATTCTTTCACTTCGTGCCTTTCTTCCTCTGGCTGTCGGCCAAGGTATCGGGCGTTCACATTTCGCTCATCCAGCTGTTTCTGATGCGCATCCGTAATGTGCCGCCCAATGTCATTGTGCCTTGTCTGATAGAAGCGCACAAGGCCGGACTGACCAACGTGACACGCGACAATCTCGAGGCACACTATATGACCGGCGGTCATGTGCAGCGCGTGGTACATGCGCTGGTATCCGCTTCGAAAGCCAACATCGACCTGCCTTTTGAAAAGGCTACCGCCATCGACCTGGCGGGCCGTGATGTATTCGAGGCTGTGCAGACTTCCGTAAACCCGAAGGTGATCGACACCCCTCCGGTAGCAGCAGTGGCCAAGAACGGTATTCAGCTGATTGCCAAAGCGCGCGTCACCGTGCGGGCCAACATTCACCAACTGGTGGGCGGTGCCGGCGAAGATACGATTCTGGCCCGTGTAGGCGAAGGCATCGTGTCCTCCATCGGTTCTGCCGAAAATCACGAGCAGGTGCTCGAGAATCCGGATTCCATCTCCAAACTGGTTCTGAAGAAAGGTCTGGATGCCGGTACGGCTTTCGAGATTCTGTCTATCGACATTGCCGACATTGATGTGGGTAAGAATATCGGTGCCACCCTGCAAATGGATCAGGCAAACGCCGACAAGAACATCGCACAGGCCAAGGCCGAAGAGCGCCGTGCCATGGCGATTGCCGCTGAACAGGAAATGAAAGCCAAGGCTGAAGAAGCACGTGCCGAGGTGATTCAGGCCGAAGCCGAGGTACCTAAAGCACTGGCTCAGGCTCTGCGCGACGGTAACATGGGCTTTATGGACTACTACAAACTGCAAAACCTGAAAGGAGACACCGCCATGCGCGAACGGATCTCCAAACTGGGAAAAGACGACATTAAAGATATTCTGGAGTAAAGGCTCCGCAACGATTCATCCCTTTATTTTGTGCTGCATGCTTGAATCCCGGCACGGAATAAAGGGATTTTTTCATACTCTGACCCAAAGATGCGGCATCTTTTCATTTTACTGCCCCGTAAGTAATGGATTACTGACGGCGCAGTAATCTTTTACCGACGGGGAGATAATTTATTATCATCAGGGTGATAATTTGGAAAAACTCGCACAAGGATACAAAAAACGGGGCGACACCGTGTGATGTCGCCCCGCATTTTTGACTTCCCGTTCAGGAATTAATGCTGCTTGTAATTATATACTTTCAAATTGCTGATACGGCTAGAGAACTGACCGGCCTTCTCCAATGGGAACACCAGAGTGCGTGACTGGTACATCTTGTCCTTGCCGCCCTCGTTATAATACAGAGTGCGCTTGCCCAGTTCTTCTGCCAGTTTGCCGTCGATATACAGACGGGTGGCCTGATTATCGCCCTCGATAGCAATGTTCACCTTGCCCGGTTTTACCCGATAGCCGAAGGTGTAAAGATAACCGTCGCGGGCATATCCCAGCATACCACTGATCGGATCGGCCAGATAGAACACGGCATCGCGTGAACGGAACAGCTCGGTACCCTTGGCCTCATCGGCTCCTTCGATATCAAAGCTTACGGTGTAATCGTAGCCCACTTCACGATAAGGAGTCTTCATGCCCGGAGTCACCGCAGCAGCTTCATATACCATTTCCTTATCCTTGCCGATACGGCCCAGAATATTCACACCCGGAGCCTCGCTCAGTGCCAGGCGCTTCTGGTTGAAATCGGCATAAGGCAACTTGGTATCCTTGCCGGTCCACATCTTCACAGCCAATGTCTGCATGGCCGGGAAAGCACGGTGGTGCACATCCTGCATCGAAATTCCATTACCTACATGATCGTTCCATACGGCAAACATACCACCCAGAACAGCCGGATCGTTCTCATCGAACACCTCGTTGGCAATCACTGCCGGAGTCCAGTTCTCATACAGATACTGGCAGTTCAGGTAATCGTAGTAATAACCGGCCTGAGGCACGATGTAAGTCAGTCCGTCGGGAATGCTGATCATCTTATAGCCCAACGCCTTCATGTCGCGCGGCTGCGCAAACGGATTGTGCCAGATGTTCATCACGACATTATCCACCTTCACCGGAGTTTCACCCTTGGCATGAGTCAGAGCGCCCCATACACAAGCCTGTTTGCCGAACTGCTCTACGTATTTGATGTAGTGGTCGGTAAAGGCACGGAACTGCTCTACCACCTGCTTGTCCTTATTGGAATACTCGTCGGTACCGATATTCACACGCTTGCCGCGGAACACCGGATTGTTTCCCTCAAGATATTCCTTGAACAGACCGTCCATGAACTTGTAAGTTTCCGGATTGCCCAGATCCAGATGGTCCATACCGTAAGTCTGGCTGCCGATTTCCGGCTTATAGTGTGAGAAGGCCAAAGAGTGGGCCGGAGCATCGATTTCCGGAATAATCTCCACATAGTTGTTCTCGGCCAGTTTCTGCAAATCAATGAATTCCTGCTTGGTATAGAAACCGTCCTCGGCTGTCAGCCCCGGATAAGTGTCGCATTCCAGACGGAAAGCGGCATAAGTCTTATTCCAGTCATGACCGAAGAATTGCTTGAATCCGTTGTCGTTCAAATGAATCTGGAAGGTATTCATCTTATAATAGGCCATGAACTTCACATAATCGCGCAGGAAGTCGATGGTGAAGAACTTACGACCGACATCGAGCATGAATCCGCGCACGCCATAGCTCGGGAAGTCACGCATGTTTCCTTTGGCCAGACTGCGGCTGTCTGACTGTTCCGTCATCTGCAACAGGGTACGGGTTGCCCAGAAAGCGCCCGAGGTTTCAGGAGCCGTAACCTGTACGCGGTCGGTGATACGGATATCATAACCTTCTTTCGGCATCTTCTTGTCGGCCTTGAGCTGGAATACGAAATCTCCGGCTGCAGCCTTGCCTACCATGACCGCCATACGCACGCCGAACATCTCTTCATAGTCGGCGGCAAAGGCCTGGGCTACACGCAACAATTCAGCCTCACCAGAAGCACAAACGATGCGTGACGATGCGGTCGGCACAAACTGTCCGTCGCCACCCTTCCATTCCTTCAACTCCGGAATGACAAAAGGCTTTGCGTTCTGCGCCCACACAGCGCCCGACAGACAGAATACACTGCATGCCAGCAAAACTAATCTCTTAACTTTTCTCATAAGGGTAATTACAATTTATTGGTTAGTAAATAATTTATCGAGTTTCTGGTAGAGTTCCTCAGACTCTCCGACAAAGATCTGCACCAGATTGCCATTCGGGTCTATCAGCACCTTGGTGGGAAAACCGCTGACGGCATAACGGGTGGTGACTTCTTTTTCATAACCGTTATAAAGATTGGTCCACGGCAGACCGTGCTTGGTCACTCCGTTTCGCCAGGCATTCTCCGTGTCATTGCAGCAAATGCCCACAATCTCCATCCGGTCTTTATACTTCTGATAATATTCCTTCATCTGCGGAATGCCCTTGATGCACCATCCGCACCAGGTTCCCCAAAAATCCAGAAGCACATATTTTCCCTGAAAATCGGCCAGAGTACGTTCCTGCCCTTTCAAATCGCGCAGGCGGAAATCAGGTGCCTTCTTTCCGGCTACCAGTGTCTTCTGGGCCTCTTCACGCTTCCGGACCTGTTCATAATCGCTCTTCATCCGGTCAAAAACAGGCCGGAATGCTCCGTTCTGGATCTCAGGCTGAAGCAGCGGTATCAGGGACACGGCGTCATTCAACGGTTGCAACGTCACCAGGTAAGCCGCAGCCAGACTACCGGGCTGCTGCATCACAATCTCCTTGCAGACCTTTTTCTGTTCGGCATAGACCTCTTTCAACTGTCCCATCAGGCGGGACAGGATTGCCTGGTTTTTCTCTTTGTCCTGATAACAGGTATTGATGATCCGCAACAAAGAATCGGATTTCGCATGCAGTTTTTTCCAAGCTCCACAGGCATCCAACTCCTTATAAAGCCTAGTCCCCGAAGGTTTCAGGGCCGTAACCGGACCGTTCAGTTTCAGATGGTCGCCGGGCAAAAACAGAAAGGCATTGCGGGGGCTCATCATCATGGCTGCCGCCGCAGGATCTTTCGGCTTGGCAATTACATGAATCTGCATCAAGCGGTCGGGTACGGTTATCGAGAACGCTCCGTTCTGCAAAACGACCGTATCACGCATCAAAGCCTGTCCGTTGGCAGGGTCATAACTGCATACGATGACTGCCCCGCTCTCAACACCCTGGATATTTCCGGAAAGGTTGTCGGCCAGAACTGTCCCGGCCAACAGGCAGGCAGCCAAAAAGGAAAGAAACTTTGTTTTCATGTTATTGGACCTTTAAATAAACAGTCTGAGACCGGCGCATCATAAATGGTGTTCACCGGTCTCAGAATAAGAATACGAGCCAAGAGAGGCATCAGAAAACACTCCTCCCTTGGCTCTGAATATTATTTGCAGTTACCCAGACAACGAGGCTTGATCTGCTTGAAGAAATCGTTACCCTTATTGTCTACCAGGATAAATGCCGGGAAGTCTTCTACTTCAATCTTCCAGATGGCTTCCATACCCAGTTCCGGATATTCTACACACTCAATGCTCTTGATGTTGTTCTGAGCAAGGATGGCAGCCGGTCCACCGATAGAACCGAGGTAGAAACCGCCATGCTTCTTGCAGGCATCGGTTACAGCCTGGCTACGGTTACCCTTGGCCAGCATAATCATGCTGCCTCCGTGGCTCTGGAACAGATCTACGTAAGGATCCATACGTCCGGCAGTAGTCGGACCCATAGAACCGCAAGCCATACCGGCTGGAGTCTTGGCCGGACCAGCGTAGTAGATAGGATGATCCTTGATGTACTGTGGCAGGTCTTCACCGCGGTCCAGTTTTTCTTTCAGCTTGGCGTGAGCAATATCACGACCTACGATGATGGTACCGTTCAAGCTCAAACGGGTAGCTACCGGATACTTGTCCAACTCAGCCAGAATCTCGTTCATCGGACGGTTCAGGTCAATCTTCACAGCGTTGCCCTCACCAGCCTGACGCAGTTCTTCCGGAATCAGTTCGCCTGGGTTAGAATCCAATTTCTCGATCCAGATACCGTCCTTGTTAATCTTACAACGGATGTTGCGGTCGGCAGAACAAGATACGCCCAAACCTACCGGACAAGAAGCACCGTGACGAGGCAAACGGATGATACGCACGTCGTGTGCATAGTACTTACCACCGAACTGAGCACCCAAACCGATACGATGAGCCTCTTCCAATACCTGCTTCTCCAGCTCGATGTCGCGGAAAGCACGACCGGTTTCGTCGCCGGTAGTAGGCAAAGTATCATAGAAACGAGTTGAAGCCAATTTCACAGTGAGCAGGTTCTTCTCAGCAGAAGTACCACCAATCACAAAGGCGATGTGATAAGGAGGACAAGCAGCTGTTCCCAGAGTCTTCATCTTTTCAACCAGGAACGGAACCAAAGTAGCCGGATTCAGGATAGCCTTGGTTTCCTGATAGAGATAAGTCTTGTTGGCAGAACCACCACCCTTGGTCACACACAGGAATTCGTATTCCATACCCTCAGTGGCCTCGATGTCGATCTGAGCCGGCAGGTTACACTTGGTATTTACTTCCTCATACATGCTGAGCGGTGCATTCTGTGAATAGCGGAGGTTTTCCTCAGTATAGGTCTTGTATACACCTTTTGACAGAGCCTCTTCATCGCAGTAGCCGGTCCAAACCTGCTGTCCCTTCTCACCGTGGATAATGGCGGTACCGGTATCCTGGCAGAACGGCAGAACGCCCTTGGCGGCAACTTCGGCGTTGCGCAAGAAGGTCAATGCCACATATTTATCGTTTTCACTGGCTTCCGGATCAGTCAGAATCTTAGCCACCTGCTCGTTGTGTGAACGGCGCAGCATGAAAGAAACATCACGGAAAGCAGCGTTGGCCATAGCGGTCAAACCCTCGGGAGCAATCTTCAGGATTGGGGTTCCCTCGAACTCGCTGACAGACACATAGTCTTTGGTCAGCAGATAGTATTCAGTATTGTCCTTTCCTCTCTGGAACATAGGAGCATACTTGAACTCTGGTGCATTTGCCATAATCTTTATTTTATTAGTTTACAGTTATGTTTAATCGTGTAGCAAAGGTAACAAAAAAAGTCGATACCGCGGACATTTCCCGGCAGGAATATCCGGGATTCCGCGCTCTTTTCTTTAAGCCTTGGCGCTCAGTCGGGCTATCAGTTCGTTTCCCAGTTCGGTTTTCACCCGGATGTGCTCCAATACGGCCGTCACGAAGGGGTTGCTGTTGAAGGCACCGCGCACTTCCTCGAAGTCCATCTGTTGCTCTGTACGACTACCGTCGGCTCCGAAACCGGTCATGGCGCTGAGTGAAAACTCCTTGCGCGCATCTTCATAAACCATACGGTCGAGTCCCACCACAGCGGCCTGCCAGCGCTGCACGATGTCGATCACATCCTGACGGGATATCGTTTCGGGATTCAGATGATAGTATTCCAGAATCTTGCCGTAGGCCCAGGTCCATTCATAAGCATAATAATTCCGGTGCATTTCGGCAAAGCGTTCGTGCATCTGGTCCACCGTGCGGACACGTTCCTGCTCGATATCGTCCATCAGGCACTCCACTTCGCTTTTCGGAGCAATCAGTCCGGAAATGTCTACCCAATCTCCTTCGCCAATCGGACAGTCGGGCTTCAGCCAGACACGCAGAGCCTCATCATCCGTATATTCCAACTGTTCCAGGCGCTTGATAATCGAATTACCAAGGAACTTCTGAATGGCTGTTTCATAGAACATGATTCCCTTGTTCAGGGCCGAATTCTTGATCTTGGCACTCTGATAAGAGTATATCTCGGACGTTTCGCCCGATACCCGGGCCAGTTCTTTCAGAATACGGCGTCCGTTCATCATCTTCTGAATGGTATATGGGCTGAGCAGATTATAATTAATCTGGTCCAGACGGTTCGGATCGGTACGCTTGTCGCGCTTCGGCCATTTCTGGGCATCGCGGATGGTTCCCACACTGCGCAGATTGACTCCCGGCACTAGATAAGTGGTGTTCTGCTCTTCAATCAGATAAGAGAACGGCAGGTTTGTGGTGTCAGGATGATGCACATGACGGCCCATCACCAGTGAGAAGGCTCCGATACGAGCCGGCCAAAGCACATAAGAATCGGAAGTGGTCTTTGCACCGCGTTCCAGAGTTCCCTGATGAATCGGGCCCAGTTTATACATGTGATTGCTTTGGTTGGAACCCGAACCTGCGTTCATAAAGGAAAACATACCGGCAATCAGCAAGGTAGACTTGTGGTGTGTCACCGTAAACGGACCGGCAAAAATGGCACAGGCCTCCCCGTTTTCCTCCTGACAGTTGCTGAAGAACAGAGAATCGGATGCGGAATACGTGTGCCCCATGTGGCAGGCCTGCCCGACAAAACAACGGGTCAGCATCGTACCGTCTTCCACACGTGAGCCACTGGAAATAATAAAGTCATCGCAAATCACCCCCTGCCCGATGTGAACAGGAGCTGCCTCATTACTGTTCAGGCTTCCGTTCTTCAGGCGACCGGCTCCCTTGATCTTGGCAAAATCACCGATACGAACATTTCGTATATATCCGGAATCCACTATCGTAACATGACTGCCAATGGTTCCAATCTCCGAGGCATGGATATCGGCATATTCCTGAATGATGCGGCGCATCTTGTCAATCAGCAAGGGGCGGTGACGGTACAAAGCCATGAAATAAGCCTGATGAGCCGACAGATGATCATGGATGAGCACCTCGCGGCCACCGGTTTCATTCAGCACAGACACCTCGACTCCATTACCGAAGCGGGTCTTACCGTCGACCAGAATCGTATCGACGTTTTCAATAAAGGTATGGTCACCGATACAATAATTCGCAATGTAGTTCTTTACGTTTTCTATCAGACAATTGTCGCCCACGGTGACATGATGCAAGGTGACATTTCTCAATCCGGAATGCTTTACAATGCCTCCGCTCAGAGTAAATTCGTCATGGAATACCCCAAGACGCACTTGTCCTGAAAAACGGGTCTGGCGTATATGTTCCGGCGAGAAGCCTTCGGCCACCTCAACATGCTGCCAGTCATCGGCCTCGCAGAACTGCCGTTTCAGGCAATCAATCTCCTCCTCCGTTAGTTTGCGATAAGTCTTCATAGCTACTGGTTTTTAGAAAAACAAAAAGAGGGTGAAGAACTGTGGTTACAGTTCTCCATCCTCATCATATTTCTGAAATAAGAAATCGTTATACGGATACTTTTGCACGTGCAGCTCGCGCACCTTGTCGTAGAGCACCTTGCGGAACTCCTCGATGTTGGTTTTCTGACGGGCCGAAATAAAGATGCAGTTATCGTTCATGCGGGCCATCCAGGTTTTCATCATATCGTCGAGCGAAATGTTTTCCTTGGTAGCCGGAGTCAGATCGTCTTCATCCTTCTCGGTCCAGGTATAGGCATCCACCTTATTGAACACGATCATCGAAGGCTTGTCACTGCAATTCAAATCGGCCAGCGTTTTCTCCACCACCTTGATCTGCTCTTCAAAGTCTGGATGCGAGATATCTACCACATGCAGCAGCAAGTCTGCCTCGCGCACCTCGTCCAGTGTACTCTTGAAAGAGTCTACCAGATCGGTCGGCAATTTCCGGATAAATCCTACCGTATCGGAAAGCAGGAACGGCAGATTGTCGATAATCACCTTGCGCACCGTGGTGTCCAGAGTCGCAAAAAGCTTGTTTTCCGCAAAGACCTCGCTCTTGGCCATCAGGTTCATCAGCGTGCTCTTGCCCACATTCGTATATCCGACCAGTGCCACACGAATCATTCGTCCGCGGTTGCTGCGCTGGGTGGTCTTCTGGCGGTCAATCTCAGCCAGACGCTGTTTCAGGAGCGACATGCGGTTCAGGATAATACGACGGTCCATTTCCAACTGGGTTTCACCCGGACCACGCAGTCCTACAGAACCTTTTCCTCCTCCGGAACCGGAACCACCTCCCTGACGCTCCAAGTGCGTCCACAAGCGTTGCAGTCGGGGCAGCATATAGCGATACTGTGCCAGCTCTACCTGAGTCTTCGCGTTGGCCGTCTGGGCACGCATGGCAAAAATATCCAGAATGAGCGAAGTACGGTCCAGGATCTTCACCTTCAGAACCGCTTCGATATTGCGCATCTGCTTGGCCGACAACTCGTCGTCGAAAATCACCATACCGATTTCGCGCTCTGCCTCTTCCTCGGCTTCGATATAGGCGCGTATCTCCTCCAGCTTACCTTTACCCACATAAGTCACGGCACTCGGGCCGGCAGCACGCTGGGTAAAGCGCTTCACGGTGACGGCTCCGGCCGTATCGGCCAGGAACTCCAGCTCATCCAGATACTCATTGGTTTTGCGCTCATCCTGCTGTTGTGTAATCAGACCGACCAGGATGGCGGTTTCGGCCTGAGCTTCTGATATTACAAATTCTTTCATCTGATAAAATCCTTTCGTAATCAATTCCCGGGATTTCCGGCTGCGGAGCGTCAGGAAGGCGCCCTTTGCCGCCCCGGAATGTAAAACAAATACAAAGACAGGACCAAATAGGAACACAAAGAAGCATCCCCTGTACCAAAGGGATGCTTCCTGATGTATGTGTCTGTCGGATTAACGCACCTGGATAACCAGATACTTGCTCACGCTCCAGAATTCAGTAGGATTGGTGATGTGCAGCACATACTGCCCTTTGGTATCTTTCTCCAGTTTATAAGTTCCGGCCGGATGATTGGTCAGCAACTTGGCACTCTTAGAGTACAGTTTGATCTCCTTGTCATAACGGATATCAATCTTGGTGAAGTAATCCTTGTTGAAGTTTCCGCTCTTCAGAACATCGCCGTTCTGCAGAATCTTCTGTTCCTTCAACTCAGACTTGGTACCGAATACGAACCACGCTGTATTCAACTGCTTGTCCTGGGCAGCTACTGTCTGGCTCTTGCTGGTATTCTCGGCAGCCAGATTCTCCACATCGTTGTTCAGGTTGTTGATGGCCTCATCCTGCTGTGCAATCACAATGTCCTTTTCTGCCAGCTGGATTTCCAGTTCCTGAATACGCTGTTTCTGTGCCTCCATGTCCTGAGTCAGCTTGTCGATTGTTTCTTTCAGCTTGTCGGCATTGATGGAGCTGGTGCGCAGTTTGTCCTTCAGTTTGGCAATCATGTCGCGGTTCTGCGCCATGGTGCTCTGAATGAATTCCATATTCTCGCGGATAGCTTCCTTGTTTGAAGCAGACTCCAGGTTGCCGTCGGCCACTGCGATACGGCCTTCTGCCTCGTTAATCCGGCGGAATCCGTCCTGAATCTCGTTGAATGTACCCATGATCTCATTCAACTCCTGATCCTTATTATCGATAATGCGTTGCAAAGAGTCGCGCTCTGCGGCAGCAGAATTATCGTCGTTACTCTTATTTCCGGTACAAGAAGCAGCCATCAAAGATACGCAGGCTGCCAAAAAGAAAAGTTTTTTCATATTCTTGTCATTTAAAATTTTACAAAATCAGGCTTCGTTCTCGTTGTCTTCGTCCTCGTCCTTTCGGTTTCGGTTCTTGTTTTTCTTTTTCTTTTCCACTTCCGCTCCGGCCAGAATAATGACAAACTCTCCGCGCGGCTCCACTTCCTGAAAATGTCCGAGCACCTCTTCCAAAGTTCCCCGCACGCACTCTTCGTGCACTTTGGAGATCTCACGGCACACGGCCACTTGTCTTTCCGCACCATAAAACTCTATGAACTGTGCCAGTGTCTTCACCACGCGGTGCGGCGATTCATAAAAGATCATGGTACGCGTTTCTTCCTGCAAGGCTTCCAGACGCGTCTGCCGTCCTTTCTTCGGCGGCAGAAATCCTTCAAACGCAAAACGGTCGCAAGGCAATCCCGATGAAACCAGCGCCGGAACAAAGGCCGTAGGTCCCGGCAAGGCAATCACCTGAATGCCGGCCTGCACCGCTGCGCGCGCCACCAGAAATCCCGGATCGGAAATGCCCGGTGTGCCGGCATCGGAAATCACGGCAATGTTCTCTCCTCTTTTCAGACGTTCCACGATGCCGCTGACCGTCTGGTGTTCGTTGAACTTATGATAGGAAATCATGGCATTGCGGATTTCAAAATGCCGCAGCAGATTTCCCGAAGTACGCGTGTCTTCCGCCAAAATCAGATCTGCCTCGCGCAGGATCCGAAGCGCACGGTACGTGATGTCCTCCAAATTGCCCACCGGTGTGGGCACAAGATAAAGTATACCCATTTCTTTTTTTCTGATACGGGCAAAAATAAATAAATTAATATAGTTTTCGAATATTCAACGCGAAGATTTAACAGAAGTTTATCATTTCTACTTTCTTTCTCGTTTTTCTAAAAAGGAAATATTAATTTTGCATTTTTGTTCATCACTAAAAAACAAGATTCACAGCAAACAATGGAAACGAACGGAGAAAGAATAAGAAGAGGACGAATTGAAGTGATCTGCGGCTCCATGTTTTCGGGCAAAACGGAAGAACTGATCCGACGTCTGAAACGGGCCAAGTTTGCCCGCCAGAGCGTGGAAATCTTCAAACCGGCCATCGACACGCGCTATTCCGAAGCCGACGTGGTGTCGCACGAAGGAAATTCCATCCACTCCACACCGGTGGAATCGTCATACAGTATCCTGCTGCTCGGCTCCGACACCGAGGTTGTCGGCATTGACGAGGCACAGTTCTTTGACGACAATCTGGTACAGGTGTGCAACGAACTGGCCAATCAAGGCACCCGAGTTATTGTGGCCGGCCTGGACCTGGACTTTCTGGGCGTGCCGTTCGGACCGATTCCGGCTCTGTGTGCCATTGCCGACGATGTGACCAAGGTGCACGCCATTTGTGTGAAATGCGGCAACCAGGCCTATATTTCGCACCGCACCGTGAGCGACAACAAGCGTGTCTTGCTGGGCGAACAGCACGAATACGAACCGCTCTGCCGGGTATGCTATCTGGAATCCATCAAAAAGGATCAGGACAAAAAGCCCGACGACACACCCGCACAAGAATAAAATACACATATTATAATAGCCATGAGAAAAGAAATCACGTTTGACCGTTTTGTCCGCGGAGGATTGGGAATAGCCGGTACGGCACTGGCCATCTACATTCTCAACCTGCTGAGCGATGTGCTGCTCCCCTTTTTCATAGCGTGGGTATTTGCCTACATGCTCTATCCGCTGGTCAAATTCTTCCAGTATAAGCTCCGGCTGCGCAGCCGCGTGGTGAGCATCATCCTTTCGGGCATCGTCGTTCTGACCGTGCTGACCGGCATTTTCTGGCTGGTCATTCCACCAATCATTTCCGAAACCATCCGTTTCAAGGATGTCATCCTGGAATTCATTTCCGCCCAATGGGGCGACTCCGTCATCACGGAACAGGTCAAACTGTTTTTCCAGACTCATGTGGACCAGAACAGCATCTTGCAGCTGCTGCACGAAAAGAATATCATGGAAGCGGCCAAATCGGCAGTCAATCAGGCGCTCGACGTGGTGTATAAAACCGTGGACATTGTCTTCGGAATCATCGCTTCACTCATCACCCTGCTCTATATGTTCTTTATCCTGCTGGACTATGAAAAGCTGTCCAACGGCTGGATCAAGCTGGTGCCGAAAAAGAACCGGCGCTTTGCCGGACGCCTGGCACACGATGTGGAACACGGCATGAATGCCTATTTCCGCGGTCAGGCTCTGGTGGCCTTTCTCGTAGGTATCCTGTTCAGCATCGGATTCCTGATTATCGACTTCCCGATGGCCATCGGTCTGGGACTGTTCATCGGCCTGCTGAATCTGGTGCCTTACCTGCAAGTTATCGGATTCATTCCCACGATTCTGCTGGCACTCATCAAAGCGGCCGACACGGGAGAGAACTTCTGGCTGATTCTGCTTCTGGCCTGCATCGTGTTCATCGTGGTGCAAACCATCCAGGACATGATTCTGGTGCCCAAGATCATGGGCAAGCTCATGGGGCTGAATCCGGCCATCATTCTGCTGTCCCTGTCCATCTGGGGCAGTCTGCTGGGCATCATCGGTCTGATCATTGCGCTGCCGCTCACCACACTGATTCTGTCGTATTACAAACAATACATTGATTATAATGAGAAACAGTGGCAAAAACGTCACAGAAACCTCACCCTGAAAGCCGAAGAAGAAAAAATTTCGCAAAAAAGTGCAGAATAATTTGGAAGTTTCAAATATATGTTCTATCTTTGCACACGCAAACAGCAAATAGGATGATTCGCTAGCTCAGCAGGTAGAGCACAACACTTTTAATGTTGGGGTCTTGGGTTCGAACCCCAAGCGAATCACAGAAGAAAGGATCTCATTTTTGAGGTCCTTTTCTTTTTTATTCCCCTTTCATCCCTTTTTCTCCGTCCATCCCTCCCAAAGACATAAAAAAATGATCCTGATGAATTGTAAAAAACATCAGAATCATTTTATCAAATCATCGAAATAAAAATTTCATGCGCCCAAGGCGCCTTTTCCATTCTCCTGAAACAATCTTGAAAAGACGAACGACCCTGCATCAGGCTTTTGTTGCATGCCCTCTCAGAATGCCGCGTGAAAAGCGGGTTGTAGTGAGCAAGGTGCATCCCAAAGCAGCCACACAACAGAGCACCATAATGAGACTGGTGGTCTGAAGCATATCGCCCAAGCCGGTCAACGGCGACAGCACTCCTCCGAACAGAAACATCAGAAAGCCTAACACCGCCGAAGCATTACCGGAATTCGCACGCTCCAGATCGAGTGCCAGCATCGTACTGCTGGGCAGAATCAATCCCAAGAATATCATAAACACGAACAAGCAGCCCTCAACAATCATCACCGGTGCACCGGAAATCAGTACGGAGGCCACCAACAGACTGATCAGTCCGAAGCCGACCACGCCCACACGCATGGCCTGCGTAGCGCTGCGGAAAAACGAAACCGTGAGGCTGCCCAGCATCACCGCCACGGCATTGACACCGAAACACAGGCTGTAGGCCACCGGCGACAGACCGTAATGACTCTGGAAAATAAAAGGAGAGGCGGCAATATAAGTAAACATCACTCCCATGGCAAATGCCTGCACCAGCACGTAGCACATGAAGCGGCCATGTCCCAACACGGGCACATAACGCCGGAAGGCAACCCACACACTTCCCTCACGACGCGCAGCAAGCGGCAGTGACTCCTTGAAAAAGAGCAGAGTCACCAGCAATGCCAGTCCGATGACAAAGAGAATCCAGAAAATACCCTTCCAGTTGGTCACCTCCAGCAAAAAGCCACCCAACACGGGAGCGCAGATAGGCGCCAGTCCCTGCACGCTGCTCAGCATGGAGAAAAATCGGGTAAGTTCCTTACCCTCATAAAGATCGGTAGCGATAGATTTGGAAATCACCAAGCCACCGGCGCCGGCCAATCCCTGAATCAGACGGAAAAAGATAAACCAATAGATATCGGGGGCATACAGGCAGCCTAATGTGGAAACGGAAAAAGCCACCAGCGACAACAGTAACGGAGATTTGCGGCCATACTTGTCGCTCAACGGACCAATCACAAGCTGCCCCACAGCCAGTCCCACCATACTGAAGGTAAGACTCAACTGCACCAACGAGGCGGTAGTATGAAAATATTCATTTAGTGACGGTAGCGCCGGAAGATAGAAGTCGGTCACAAACGGGCCGAATGCGGAGATGGCCCCAACCATAAGCAACAGATAAAGCTCGGAATTTCTTGTTTTTTCGTTCATATTCTTTTTACCCTTTTAATTCAGGTGCAAAGTTCCGAACTTTTTACGAATGGATTTCGCCCTATTCTCTGCCAGAAATGTTCTAATCGTGACCAACATGGTTTCCGGTTCCCTACAAAAGAGTATATTTGCAGCAAAATGTGATGATCATGAACACGAACTCCACACGATTCGGAATCACCGACTTCCATCCGGACTCTTTGCCCTTCGTGCAGGAAGGGCAAAACTGGCGCGCCCCCATCGGACGGGTGCATTTCCTGCTTGTGATGCAGGGAGAAGCACGCATGCTTATCGACGGTCACCAACAGACCCTTACCGAGAACACGTTTCTGTTTCTCCTGCCCAACATGCTGCTCTGTCCCCAGACACACAGCAGCGATTTCCGGGCGCAGTGCCTGTTTTTCGACTTTGATTTCATGTCCGACTTCCCGCTCCTGCTCAAGGCCGAAATCTCACACAAAGTGGCTTATTCTCCGCTCATTACCCCCGACACACGCACCGCAAACCTGCTGCAGCGCTATTTCGAATTCATCGAAGAGCGCTACCGCGCGCCCGAAAACAACAATGAGATTATCAAGGGACTGCTCTTTGCGCTGATCATGGAGGTGAACCGGCTCTACATCCACCGGGAGACCAAGGTCAGAGTGTCGCGTCCGGATGAAATTACCGACCGGTTCTTTTATCTGCTCCACCGGCACTGCAAGGAAGAACACTATTCTGCCTTCTATGCCGGCAAACTCTGCATCTCCGACAAGCACCTGATGCGCACCATCCGGCAAAAAACAGGACAGACGTTCCACTTCTGGCTCTCGGACTTTCTGATGCGCGAAGCCAAAGTGCTGCTGAGGTCCACCGACATGAGTATTATGGAAATAGCCGAAAGACTCCACTTTCCCAATTCGTCGTTTTTTGCCCGTTTTTTCCGCCGTCATCAGGGCGTTCCGCCCCTGCAGTTCCGCAAGAACAGATAGCCCGACGCACTCCGAAAACGGCAAAACCGACGGCCGCGGACAGCCCTTTCCGAAATTAAATATATTTTTCCTGTGATTTTCCGTATATTATAAGTATAGTGAATCAGAAAATTCGTATCTTTGCAGTTCAGAATCACAGTAATAGATAATAGAATACAGTATGGCAGAAACAAAGAAAATCAAGACAGCGTTAGTTTCAGTATTTCATAAGGACGGCCTGGACCAGATTCTGGCCGAACTGCATAAGGACGGAGTACAGTTCCTTTCAACAGGAGGAACCCAAAGCTTTATCGAAAGTCTGGGCTATCCGTGCCAGGCCGTTGAAGACCTGACCACCTATCCGTCAATCCTGGGCGGACGTGTAAAGACCCTGCACCCGAAAGTATTCGGAGGTATTTTGGGCCGCCGTGCACTGGAAGAAGACCAGGCACAGATGAAAAAATATGAAATTCCGGAAATCGACCTGGTTATCGTAGACTTGTATCCGTTTGAGGCAACCGTAGCCAGCGGCGCTTCAGCAGCCGACATCATCGAAAAGATCGACATAGGCGGTATCTCACTGATCCGTGCAGCAGCCAAGAACTTCAACGATGTAGTGATCATCCCGAGCAAGGCTGAATACAACGACTTCCTGAACATCCTGAAGGAAAACGGTGCACAGACCACACTGGCACAGCGCCAGATGTTCGCAACCCGCGCTTTCGGTGTGAGCAGCCACTACGACACTGCGATCCACGCATGGTTCGCCGACAACAAATAATCAAATAATAACAAACAGGAAATACTGATTATGGGATTTTTTTCATTTACTCAAGAAATCGCAATGGACTTGGGTACTGCCAATACGATCATTACCTGCGACGGGAAGATTGTGGTAGATGAGCCTTCAGTGGTGGCACTCGACCGCCGCTCAGACAAGATGATTGCCGTGGGCGAAAAGGCCAAGATGATGTATGAAAAGACACACGACAATATCCGCACCGTGCGCCCGCTGCGCGAAGGTGTGATTGCCGACTTCTACGCCTGCGAGCAGATGATGCGCGGCCTCATCAAGATGGTACATACCGGCAGCCGCTTCTTCTCTCCGTCATTGCGCATGGTCATCGGTGTGCCTTCCGGCTCTACCGAAGTGGAACTGCGCGCCGTGCGCGACTCTGCCGAGCATGCCGGCGGACGTGAGGTGTACCTCATTTACGAGCCTATGGCCGCTGCCATCGGTATCGGTATTGACGTGGAAGCTCCCCAGGGTAACATGATCGTGGATATAGGCGGCGGTTCTACAGAAATTGCCGTTATCTCTTTGGGTGGTATCGTCACCAACAACTCTATCCGTATTGCCGGCGACGACCTGACTGCCGACATTCAGGAATACATGAGCCGCCAGCACAATGTGAAGGTGAGTGAGCGTATGGCCGAACGAATCAAGATTCATGTAGGTGCCGCACTGACCGATCTGGGCGAAGAGGCTCCGGAAGACTACGTAGTATACGGTCCGAACCGTATCACCGCACTGCCAATGGAAGTGCCGGTGTGCTATCAGGAAATTGCACACTGTCTGGAGAAATCCATCGCACGCATCGAAACAGCCGTGCTGAACGCTCTGGAAAATACTCCGCCGGAACTGTATGCCGATATCGTGCACAACGGAATCTACCTGAGTGGTGGAGGTGCCCTGCTGCGCGGACTGGACAAGCGTTTGACAGACAAGATCAATATCCCATTCCACATTGCCGACGATCCGTTGCACAGTGTGGCTAAGGGTACCGGTATTGCCCTGAAGAACGTCAACAACTTTTCTTTCCTTATGTAAACACTAACGGAATAAGAATCATAATTGCGGGAAATGAAACCCGGCGAGGTTGTACCCGTCGCCTTTCATTTCCCGTTTTTATTTAATCAAACAAGAAACGTGCGTAAACTACTTGATTTTTTATCGAAATACAATTACTGGTTCGTCTTTATCCTGCTCGAGGCCATCAGTCTGTGCGCCCTGTTCCGTTTTAACGGCTATCAGGGCAGTGTGTGGTTTACTTCGGCCAATACCGTGGCCGGAAACATTATGGAAATCCACTCCAAGACTCTGTCTTATCTGGCATTAGGCGACAACAACCGGGCACTGACCGAACGCAATGTCGTGCTCGAACATCGCATAGCACAACTGGAACACGAACTCAAGAAACTCAGCACGCCACCCACCTACACCCAACAGCGCACGGACTCTCTGCTGCGCTCCTATCAGTTGCTGGACGCCAACGTGGTGAACAACTCCGTGCTGCTACAAGACAATTACCTCACCATCAACAAGGGAGAAGCCGACGGAGTGCGCCCGGAAATGGGCGTGGTCTGTGGTACCGGTGTCGTGGGAATCGTATATATCACAGCCCCGCACTACTCCATTGTCATGCCGGTGCTCAACTCCAAATCGAACATCAGCTGCCGACTGCGTAAAAGCGGCTACTTCGGCTATCTGAACTGGGACGGCGGCAGCCCGCTCTATGCCTGGATGAATGATGTGCCCCGCTATGCAAAAATCCAGACCGGCGACGTCATCGAAACCAGCGGCTTCTCATCCGTATTCCCGGAAGGACTGTTCATCGGAAAAGTCAATCAGGTGAGAAACTCCAAAGACGGACTGTCTTATCGCATCAAGGTACACTTGGGTACCGACTTCGCTCGTCTGCGCGATGTATGCGTCATCATGTCTCCGGATCAGGATGAGCTGAACGCACTCGACGGACAATTAAAAGAAAAATCAAGGAAATGATATCATGGTATTAGTTTGGTTTTATAAGATATTATGGATGATTGCCCTCTGGGCCATACAGGTTCTGGTGTTTAACCAGATTCATATCCTGGGGTGCATCACACCCCTCATCAGCGTTTATTTCCTGCTGCTGTTCCCCAAAAACACTTCCCGCAGCGTACTGTTGCTTTGGGGCTTCATCGCCGGAATACTGATTGACGTGTTTTCAGGAACCCCGGGTGTGGTTTCGGCTTCCATGACTCTGGCAGCCTTTTTCCTGCCCCCCTTGCTGAAACTGCTGGTATCCAAGGATGCTCCCGAGGATCTGGTTCCCTCAATCCGCTCCATGGGTAAATGGAAATTCTTCCAGCTGCTGTTCCTGCTCACTCTGCTGCACCACGTCACCTTCTTCCTGCTGGAAGCATTCTCTTTCTTCAATTGGGAGGTTCTGCTCATCAGTATGGGCGGAAGCATTGCCCTGTCGCTGCTCCTGATGATGACTTTGGAATTTGCACGCAACCCTAAAAAGCAGAAAAACTAGGCATCTATGGGAAAATACGATTTTGAGAACCGCAAATATGTCATTGGCAGTGCCGCAGTATTCATTGTCATTGTTTTCCTCATACGACTGTTTACACTGCAACTGATGAGCGACGACTATAAAAAGAACGCCGACTCCAATGCTTTTCTGAAACGAATCAAATATCCGTCGAGAGGAATCATCACCGACCGTAACGGTAAGCTGCTGGTCTACAACCAGCCGGCCTATGACATTATGGTGGTGATGCGCGAACAAATCGGCGTGGATACGGCCGACTTATGCCAAAGTCTGGGCATCACTCCGGAATTCTACGTGAAACGCATGGAAGAAATCAAGGACCGCAGACGCAACCCCGGTTATTCCAGCTACACGCAACAGCTGTTCATGAGCCAGCTCTCGGCCGAGGAATTCAGTGTGTTCCGCGAAAAACTGTTCCGTTTTCCGGGATTCTACATCCAGAAAAGAGCCATCCGCCAGTATCAGTACTCCAATGCCGCACACGTTTTGGGCGATGTGGGCGAGGTGTCTGCGGCCGATATCGAAAAGGACGACTACTATCAGAGCGGTGACTACATCGGAAAACTGGGTGTAGAGCGCTACTACGAAGAGCAGCTGCGCGGTGAGAAAGGTATCGAAATTCTGCTGCGCGACGCGCACGGCCGCATCCAGGGAAAATACATGGATGGCAAATTCGACAAGGATCCGGTTCCGGGAAAAGACCTTACTCTGGGACTCGACCTGAAGCTTCAGGCCTTGGGCGAACGCCTGATGCAGGGAAAGCTGGGCAGTATCGTAGCTATCGAGCCTTCCACCGGCGAGATTCTGTGCATGGTGTCTTCCCCAACCTACGACCCGCACCTGATGGTGGGACGTATGCGCGGAAAGAACCATCAGACACTCAGCAAGGATTTGATGAAACCTTTGCTCAACCGAGCCATTATGGGTGTATACCCTCCCGGTTCAACGTTTAAGCCGACCCAGGCACTGACTTTCCTGCAGGAAGGAATCATCACGCCGCAAACGGCGTTCTCCTGCCCGCACGGATTTCATTACCGCGGTCTGAAGGTAGGCTGCCACGGCCATGCCTCCCCCATCAATCTGGTACCGGCACTCGGAACGTCCTGCAACGGCTATTTCTGCTGGGGACTGTTCTACATGTTCGGAAACCGCACGAAATATAAGAATGTGCAGGAAGCGATGACCCGCTGGAAAGACTATATGGTATCTATGGGATTCGGATATAAACTGGGTGTGGACCTGCCGGGCGAGAAGCGTGGTCTTATCCCGAATGCACAGTTCTACGACAAGGCTTATCGCGGATCGTGGAACGGACTGACCGTTATCAGTATCTCCATCGGACAGGGTGAGGTCAACGCCACTCCGTTGCAGATAGCCAATCTGGCAGCCACCATTGCCAACCGGGGCTATTACTACGTGCCTCATGTAGTGAAAAGCATTAAAGGCGGTTCTTTGGACACGCTCTACAGTCGCAAGCATTACACCATGACCGACTCCAAATACTATAATTATATTGTAGCCGGCATGCGACGCGCAGTAGTTGGCGGTACCTGTCGCGCGGCAAACAGCCCGTATTACGAGGTTTGCGGCAAAACGGGTACGGCACAGAACCGCGGACACGACCACTCGGCCTTCATGGGATTTGCCCCGATGAACAACCCGAAAATCGCCATTGCCGTGTATGTGGAAAATGGTGGATGGGGAGCCGACTACGGTGTGCCGCTCGGTGCCCTGATGATGGAACAATACATAATGGGAAAACTCTCTCCTGAAAGCGAGAAAAAAGCAGAAGAGTTTCAAAATAGAAGAATCAATTATGGTAACGAATCGAGATAATAAAAGTATATGGGCTTCGGTAGACTGGGTGACCATTCTGCTGTATGTGGCTCTCATGGCCTTCGGATGGGTCAGTATCTGCGGAGCGAGCTATGACTTCAGCCAGGGAGGAAACTTCTTCTCATTCGACTCACGTTCGGGCATGCAGATTGTGTGGATCGGCACCTCTCTTGTGCTGGGTAGCATCATTCTGTTGCTCAACGACCGGATTTACGACACCTTTTCTTATGTGATCTATGCCCTGTTGCTGGTACTGCTGTTCATCACGCCCTTTCTGGCGCGTGACATCAAAGGTTCGCATTCGTGGATTAAAATCGGACCGTTCAGCTTGCAGTCTGCCGAATTTGCCAAGTTCGCCACGGCGCTGGCCGTGGCCAAGTTCATGTCTTCGTATGGGTATAACATAGCCCGCTGGCGTGACTTCGCCATGACACTGGCCCTGATATTCGTCCCCATGCTGCTCATCATCGCGCAGCGCGAAACCGGTTCGGCACTGGTTTATTTTGCTTTCTTCCTGATGCTTTACCGGGAAGGAATGCCAGGCTCTATCCTGTTTGCCGGTATTTCGGCGGTGGTCTACTTTGTGGTTGGCGTACGCTTTGACGCGGATCCGCTATGGTTCACTCCAACAAGTATCGGAGAATTTTCGGTGATGCTGCTCATCATGGTCTTCACTTTAAGCATGATCCGTATCTATTGCGGCAAGTCCAAGATGCTGACCCACCTGATTTACTGGACAGCCGGCATCAATGTCGTGGCACTGGCTTTTGCATTCTATGTCATTCCATTCGATGTGGTATGGGTACAACTGCCGCTATGCATCGGACTGGGACTCTATCTGATCTATGTATCCGTCACAGCCCGTGTGAAGAAATATTTCTATATTGCGGTATTTGCATTGGGCTCCCTGGCTTTCTTCTACTCAGTGGACTTCGTACTGAACAACGTGCTTGAAGCACATCAGCAGATTCGTATTAAAGTATTGCTGGGACTGGAAGACGACCCCACAGGAGCCGGATACAATGTGAACCAGGCAAAAATCGCCATCGGTTCGGGCGGTCTGAAAGGAAAAGGCTTTCTGAACGGTACACAAACCAAACTGAAATATGTACCGGAACAGGATACAGACTTTATATTCTGTACGGTGGGTGAAGAAGAAGGTTTTGTAGGTTCGGCAGCGGTATTGCTGCTATTTCTCACATTGATTCTAAGGCTGATTCATCTGGCAGAGCGACAGCCCTATCGCTTCGGACGGGTATATGGTTATTGTGTGCTGAGTGTTTTTCTGTTCCACTTGTTCATTAATGTGGGAATGGTGCTTGGACTGACCCCCGTAATCGGTATCCCACTGCCATTCTTCAGCTATGGCGGTTCCTCCTTGTGGGGATTCACCATTCTGCTGTTCATATTTCTGCGCATCGACGCTTCGCGAAATCTGGCTCAACGCTAAGGAGCCAGAACTGCCTGGATTTGAAGGCCCACCTGGCCCACTCCGGGCACCTCCTCGCGGCGCAGGATATGAAAGACTTTAACGGTACCGGTCTGCCCGGCCTGATAAGTGTGCTCCGGCAAAGGACATTCTGACAAAAACAGTCCGATACCGTTTTTATCCAAGTCGGAACACGGTACAATCTCACAGCAAACAGTATCTAAAAAGACGGTATCAGGCTGATGCAACGTCTGGCAGACCCCAATCCAGATTTTCTGATAAGGGTAACAGGCATTGGTACGCACACCGACCTTTCCCTGATAGACGCCCGCCTGTGTTACTTCCGGCAGGCTGAAAAGCAACGTATCAGTCTTATTCCATCCTTCAAAAGATACGGGTCGGTATTCATATACCAAGGTAGACGGCTCATTGCAGCAACTGCCTGCTCCCACAAGGGAAGCAAGCAGTGCGCAAAAACCAGTCAATATGTTAAGCGTCTTTTTCATTGTTCTTTTTGCTATCGGCCTCTCCGGCTGTATTTTTTCCTTCTGGAGCCTGATTTCTGTTCCGGTTATCCCGGTTCTTCCTTACTTTCTTGTTTTCTCCAGGCTCGCGGTTTTCTTTCTGTGCCGGACGGTTACGCTTTCTTTGTTCGCGGTTATTTCTGTTCTCTGCATTCCCGGCATTCTCCGGAGCTCCCTGCTGAGGTTTGTTCATCTCGGCATTCTTCTCACCCTGCGGTTTGCCAGTCTTCTGATTCTCCGGTGCGGCACTACGTTTTCCACCGTCCTTGCGGTTGCGGTTTTTCTTCTTTCTCTTGTCAAAGCGGGTCAGGCTCTCCTGTTCTACCAGATCCACAGTTCTTGGCGACAGACCGTCGTTTCCTTCGGTAAGCGTATCCGGCTTTTCTCCCTTGCGGTTCATCGAAATCACAGCAAAAGCGCGTTTGGCATGAATGGTTACCAGATTGGCTGCCAAATTCTTGTCGGTAGAATAAGTAATCATGCCCGAAAGAATATCTGCCTTGAAGAAGAAATATTCTCCAGCCTGTGTGAGCAATGAAATCTCGCGGCTCGGCAATCGTTTTCCGGCTTCCACATAAGCATCCACTTCGTAGTTCATGCAACATTTCAACTTGGCACACTGTCCGGCCAGTTTCTGGGGATTCAGCGAAATATCCTGGTAACGGGCTGCACTAGTTGACACGGAAACAAAATTCTTCATCCAGGTGGCACAGCACAATTCGCGGCCACAAGGACCGATACCGCCGATGCGTCCGGCTTCCTGACGCGCTCCAATCTGTTTCATCTCAATACGTACCTTGAAAGCTTCGGCCAGTACCTTGATCAGCTGACGAAAGTCCACACGACCGTCGGCTATGTAATAAAAGATAGCCTTGTTTCCGTCGCCCTGATACTCCACATCGCCGATTTTCATCTCCAGTCCCAATTTCTTGGCAATCTGACGGGAACGGATCATCGTATCGTGTTCCTTGGCCTTGGCCTCTTCATACTTCTCCATATCGACGGGCTTGGCCTTACGGTAAATACGCTTGATGTCCTGTTCCGATTTCAGATTCGCCTTCTTGATCTGAAGAGGAACCAGTCTTCCGGTAAGAGTCACCACTCCGATATCGTGTCCCGGAGAAGCCTCAACGGCCACAATATCTCCTTTTTCCAGCGGCAACTGGTTAGTGTTGCGATAATATCCTTTGCGCGTGTTCTTGAACTGCACTTCCACAAGATCAGTCGCTTCGCTATTACCGGGGATATCCGCCAGATAATCGTATGTATTGAGCTGTTTGTCCTGTCGTCCGCACCCTTTGGCACAAAGTCCGCGACAGCAGCCGTTCATTTTAAAGTCTTGATCCATCATATCATAAGGATTAGATATATTAATTTATTGAATAAGAAGGACAATCATCTTCAGGGCAAAATCAAAGAAAACGAACTTGGGATTTCCGTTTTGTTCGATATCTCTTTGCGCCAGACTCAGTTCGTCCATTATATGAATCACATTCCGCTCATTGATGAAACGGGCAAAATTCCTGGAAAAGTTCTCCTCCTCCACCGTCTCATAATTCAAGTCAGGTTGCCGGAAGTTGTAGATAAAGTTCTCCCGAATCAGTTTCTGCGAATAGGCCAGAAAATTCTTCTGTTTTTCCCGTCCCAGTGCAGCAATCTGCTCACTCCATTTCTTCAGGTCCTTGATCTTGCGCTGATAGCTCAGACGCATCAGAATGACAAACAGATCAAAGAACAGATTCTGATCGGCATTGCTGCGCAGCAACTGTTGGGCGGCAATCAGGTTGCCGTTGGCTGTATGAGCCACACGTCGCGCCGTATCACAGTCGCAGGCATTCCGCTGCATCAGTGCGCCGGCGATTTCGTCCTCAGACAAGCCTTTCATGCCGATACACTGCGCCCGACTGACAATCGTAGGCAACACAGCCTCCAAACGTTCACTTATCAACAAAAAATGTGTTTCGGCCGGCGGTTCCTCCAGAAGTTTCAGCAGTTTATTGGCACATTCCAGATTCATCTTTTCCGGCAGCCAGATAATCATGACTTTCTTTCCACCCTGATTGGATTTCAAGCTCAGCTTTTTCTGTATGGCATCGCTCTCGGCAGAATAAATCATCGCCTGCTGATTGCCAGCCTGCATATCCTCCAGCCATTCATCCAGACCGAAATAGACGTTCTCGCCCAACTGTTTTCTCCACTCCGGCAAATAGACATCAGACACGGAATGCGCCGCATCCTTATACTTCACAACCGGGAAAACGAAATGGAGGTCGGGATGCGCCCATCGGGCTGTCATCCGGCAACTGTTGCACGCATTACAAGGTTCACCGTCATGAGGCTGGTTGCACAACAGATAACGGGCAAAGGCCAAGGCGACCGGCAGTTTTCCACATCCTTCCGGTCCATAAAAAAGCAAGGCATGCGCCACACGCCCTTCGTCGGCCTCACGACGCAGCCGGTCTTTAATCTCGTCTTGTCCTACAACCTCCTTGAATAACATCATCAGTCAGTAATTAATAAATTTGGCGGGCAATCTCACGAATACTGTCCACTGCCGATACGGTATAGAAATGAATGCTGGGCACGCCGTGTGCCATCAGTTCCTTACACTGCTGCACAGCCCATTCAATACCCACCTGCTTTACTTCCTCGTCCGACTTACACTTTTGGATTTCCGAAGACAACGCCAACGGCAAATCGCAATGGAAGGTCTTCGGAACCATCGTCAGCTGCGACAGTTTGGCCAGCGGCTTGATGCCCGGAATAATCGGAATATTGATGCCGATGGCGCGTGCACGCTCCACAAAGGAGAAATACTTCTCGTTGTCATAATACAACTGAGTCACGGCATATCGGGCACCCAAATCGGCTTTCAGCTTCAGCATCTGCAAATCTGTCTCCAGATTCGGCGCTTCCTCATGCTTCTCTGGATAGCAGGCCACACCGTAAGAGAAAGGCACTCCCGGCACCTTAATGGGGGTATCATCTACAAAAAAGCCCTCATTAAAACGGTTAATCTGACCAATCAGCTCTGTAGCATGGGAATAGCCTCCAGGAGTCGGTTTGAAAGAAGCGTCTTCCTTGGCCTTGTCGCCACGAAGCACCAGCAAGTCACTGATTCCCAGAAACTGCAGGTCGAGCAGCATATATTCAATATCTTCCTTGGAGAATCCGCTACAAAGAATATGAGGAACCACATGCAGATTATATTTGTTTTGAATGGCTGCAGCCACGGCAATCGTTCCGGGACGGCGACGCAGGCGCGCCCGCTGCATGAGTCCGTTACCGGCATCCTTATACACGTATTCACTACGATGGGTGGTAATATTCACATATTTGGGATCGAATTCCTTCAATTGCTCAATGGTACGGAAAAGTGCATCAATACCTGTACCTTTAAGCGGTGGCAAGACTTCGAAAGAAAATGCTGTACTTTTAGTACTGTTGATCAGATCTATGACGTTCATCTGCTATTCTATAATCAATGAATAATATTCCAATATCGTACAAAGATACAAAAAAAAATAGATTATGTTCTTTCCGCTTCACAAAAGATAAAAGTTGAAAGGTCTCAGAGCAAAAATATAAAATCTTTTGAGCACCAAATCTGAAAAAAGAATATCTTTATTCAACAAAACAAAATCTGAAAACAAATCACCACCTTAATCGTAAATTTGCTCCGGACAATCCTCTGTTGCCCGATATCACTTCAAATACAATCTTATAAATTATCACATTAAAAACTAGCACAGCCTATGGATTTTATTGTTTTCATGGAAAAGGAAATCTTAAACAAGAAAAGGCAAGGGAAAATCAAGACCGCCAAGAACTATCAGGCTGCCCGAAACACTCTGGTGCAGTTTCTGGCAGAAAAAAGAAGCACGACCGTTCTTGAGCTGGAAACTTTTGATGCTCATCTGGTGAAGGCTTTTGAAAATTACTTGCTTTCCAAAAAGATCTGCAAGAACAGCACCTCCTTTTATATGCGCATACTGCGAGCGGTATATAACAGAGCCATTTCGGCATCCGGCATCCCCTCCCGCCAACCTTTCGGAACGGTCTATACGGGAATAGCCAAAACCGTAAAAAGAGCGGTAAACATTCAGATTGTGCAGCAAATCATGAAATTTACGCCAACAACTCCCTCCATGGAGTTTGCCAAGGATGCCTTTCTCTTCTGTTTCTTTTCATGCGGCATGCCGTTCATTGACATGGCCAAGCTCACGGCAAAGAACATTCAGGACGGGCGTATCACCTACACCCGAAGCAAAACCAACCAGCAACTGTCCATCAAGATAGAACCGGTCATGGAGCGCATCATCCACAAGTATTACAATGGCAAACGCGAGTATCTCTTTCCGATTCTGAAAGACCCCAAAAACCATCATGCAGACTATCATCGGGCACTACGGCTGTATAACCAGAACCTAAACAAGATCAGCCAGTCGTTAGGCAAAGGGGTTCACCTCACATCGTACGTACCTCGACACAGTTGGGCCTCCATCGCCCACGAGCAGAACATCTCCATGAACGTCATCAGCGAGTCATTGGGACACTGTAACGAAAGCACGACCTCCATTTACATCAAATCGCTGAGTACCAAGAACACAGACCAAGCCAATGAAAGAATTTTGAAAAAGGTATTATCAGGAGAACAGAAGAAGAAACAACAGAAAACAGAAACCTATCTGAATCTTGTTTTTTTCAGAAAGTTCTATGAATATCACGACAAGACAGCAAGAAAGACATTCACATATTCTTTCTAAAGCAATCCGGAAAACGACAAAACCAAGACACAAACAAAAGAAAGATCTGCAAAAGAATAACTGATTGAAGTTCATTACCGAACTTTTCCCTTATTTACTTCTTATAAATCTGACTGACCAGATTGCATCTTTCTGACGGCAGGATTCCCTGTCGCCAAGAAGTGTACGCCCATACGGCAAGCAAGGATGCAGAGAATGGATATAATAAAAAAATGAAACAGATTCTTAACAGATAAAACAGTTTGCTTTCATTTTTCATGTTCTCTTTCTTTATAAGAAAGAGCATAATTCGATGCAAATATACATATTCTGTTTGATTCGACAAAAAAAAATGCATTTTTTTATTCCACCCCCCTTTTCTGCGATTATAATCTGTAACCTCTTCCTTATTATTATAAGCCCCCTCCTTTCATCCTTCTCAAGAAACCCCTTCTGCGCTAGCATCCTATTACATATTTTTTATACTGAAAATCAACAAATTACACAACCACAAGAATAATCCCATGCGCATTTCTTATAAAGAGATTTCCAAAAAACTTAAACTAAAGCACTAAAAAACAAATACTTACAGAGAATAAAACATGGCAAAATCTTAAATGTTTTTGAAAACGATGCAACATTCCGATCATATTAACAACAAATTTTTAAATAACAGTTCTAATCAAAATTAATTAATTTATGAAAAAGAATTTCATTAAAGTGTCAGTCATCTGTGCGTTGACATTGGCTTCATCCACTGCAGTGGTAAGCTGTTCTGACTATGATGACGACATCAAAAATCACCAGGAACAGATCGACGCTCTGAAGAAGCAGCTGGATGCATCAAAGACCGAGATTACTGAGGGATTGAACACTGCCATTGAGGGATTGAAGGCAGAGATTACCGAGATTGCCGGAAGCAAGGCTGATGCAGCTTCTGTCAAGGCTTTGGAGCAGAAAGCAGCTGAATTGCAGCAGGCTTTGGATTCAAAGGCCAGCAACGAGCAGATTACCGCATTGAGCGAAGAGGTTAAGGGCCTGATCAATGATGTAAATACAGAGTTGTCTGCCGCTATGGAAGAGACCAAGACTTCTTTGGAAGGCCAGATTTCTACTTTGCAGCAGAAGCAGGATGAATTGAACAAAAAGATCGAAGGACTGGATAATAGCGAGGAAATTGCAACCATTCAGTCTGAATTGGACAAAGTTACTTCTGACCTGGCCAAGGCTCAGAATGACTTGAAGACTATTCTCGACGCCAACTACGGAGAAAAGATCACCGATTTGCAACAACGTGTAACTAATCTGGAAGGCTTAAAGGCTGAACTTGAAAACTACACAGACGAAGCAATAAAGAATCTGAAACCTGAAATTACCGCTGAAATCCAGGCAGCAATCAACGGCGTTAAAGAATTGATTCCAGAAAATCTTGACAGCAGGCTGACAACTCTGGAAGAAAAGATTGCCAACTATGTTACTGCAAATGACTTGCAAGCTGAAGTTGACGCATTGGAATCTCTGATCAATACTAAAGAAGAAGGATTGAAGGCTTTAATCGACGGTAAGGTTAGCCAGGATCAGTTCAACGAGTTGCAAGCTGAAGTTAATGCACTGGAAGAGAAAATCGTATCTAGTGAAACTATAGATGAGAAAATCCAAACTGAAATCAAAGCACTGAGAGAAGACGTTAAAAAGCTTCTGGGTATTATGGTTCAGAGTATCATGTATGTACCTCAGTTCGATGGCAACTTACAGCCTACTCATGTAGCATTCAATACACTGTATGCTCAGCCAACTATAGGTGGAAACCCAGCAAAAGTTGCTGATAACGTAACTTCTAAGGTTCAATTCCGTGTTACTCCTGCTTCTGCAGCCGCATCCTTTAAAGATAATTACAAAATTACTTTTGAAGGAAAGTGGATTGGACAGACCCGTGCCGCACAGGAAAACTATCTGAATGCAGAATATGTTGCAGATGCCGACGCTGAAGCAAAAGGTATCGTGACTTTCAATGTATCTCGCAGTACAGTATTCTCTCCAGGACAAGCATACGCATTATGCGCACACATCGCTGCCATTAATGAAGAGGGAAAAACAGAAAATATGACTGATATCTCTTCTGACTTCTTCGTTGCCAGCCACAGCGACATTACCGTAAAGAACATTGAAGTAGTTGCCCCAAATTTCAATAATGCAAAAACTGTTGCATGGAATGACACAAAAACAAGTTTCACTCCAGGAACTGTTACGCTGAAAGGCACAAAGCTAGACAACACTACCATCAATAACCTTGCAGCCATCTTTGGAGCTGATAAATTTACTGTAAAATATGCATTGACAGATGTCACAACAAATGGCGCCAATGCATTCCAGATCAACGAAAACACCGGTGAAATCAAAGTCAAGAGTGCATCAAGTAGCGCCATTAACAGCAAAGCTGGTGTCAAGGCAACAGTAACAGCAGCAGGTGTATCTTACAACACGCAGTTCAACAACGCATCATTTGAGATCATTAAGGACATTAAGACCTATAAAGAGGATATTGATGTAAACTGGTTGACCATTGCTACACAAAACATCACTGTCGACCTGCTTGACGCAACCCACAAAACTAAGATTGCGGATGCCTTTGGCATCAGTACAAGCGACTGGGCGAACATTGTAAGCACAGCTCAAATAACTGATGATCTCGGCACTGTTAGCGGCATAAGTTTGAATAAGACTGGAGGAAACTTGTCATTGACTATTGCTCAACTGACGCACGTCGCTGCTGACAAGGTTGTAACAATCACTCTTAAGGACAATACTAGTGGAACAACCCAATCATCAAGCGAATACGAAATCAAGCTGACAATTAAGGCAACCAAATATGTTGACGATAAGCTCAATCTTACAAAACAGGATGCTGTATGGGACAATAACAAGGTAACTCTGACTCCGACATTCACAATGAATAATGGTAAGGTAAATGCCATGAATTTGAATGTAGATGTAACTTCTATCTACAAGAATTTCGCTGCTGACATTGCGAACATCCACAGCAATTACGCTCACGTCACGATTGTTGCTCCAACAAATAGCGTACCAGGTGTTACTGCAGCCAACTACAACAGCCTAACTGCACCACAAAACAAGACCATGACTATCAATCAGGCAAATTACAGTGGCGGTGCAACAATCCAGGCCCAGACAAAATTTGTTTATGAGAATGGTCGAGTTGTAGACAGTAAGACTCAGAACTTCACATTTGGCGTACAACAGCTGTCTGGTACTTTCGTGAACAATGCTCCTGCAGAAGTTAAGTTCAGCACAAAGAATGAAAGCAAACAGCTGACAGGCTTGAGCTGGAAAGATTATCTGAACAGAGCCATGTGGATCGATGGTAAGAAACAGATTTACAATGCACAATCTATGCCAAATGCAGCATTTGCCAAGGATCCATTCAGCAACGATATTTATGCTATGACAAATTGCGTTCCTGTATACTCTATCGAGCAGTCTAATGACTACCTGAAAGTTGATCCAAGCACAGGTGTTATCACACTGACTCAGAGCGGTAAAAACAAAGTATTTACCGGAAATTACACTGCAAAATTGATTGTAACCATCAATCAGCCACGTTGGGGCGCTATCAATGGATTAGGTACAGCAACAAATGGTCAGTATAAACTGACATTCAACGTTGTCATCCCAGCAGGAATTCAGTAAAGACTACAGTAATGGCAAAACAGTATAAGCAAAACAGTATAAACCCCTAGCCTTACTGTATTATAGCAGATAGAGTGCGCCGTGAGGCGCACTCTATTGAAAACCAACAGAAGTGCCTGGGACATACCGGTTTGACATTACTGGCTCACATTGAAAAGAAACTGTTCAGGGACACAATTTTCATCCCATCTCTCTGAAAGATAGATCTGTAAAATAGTAGGTATACTTAAAATTGTTTTTTTGGGTATTCAAGCAGACCCAGAGTCTGTTTGGTCTTGCTTTTTAGCAAGTATTTATCACGTTTCATTCAATTATTTACCCCGCCTCTGCCACAGACAGAGACGGGGTATTTTTTTCATCCCAATGAAATGAAAAGATCGTCCTGATGATTTATGGAAATCATCAGGACGATTTTTTGTGCCAACAAAAACAAAAAAGCGTGTGAGCAAATGCTTTCGCATTCAGCAACACACGCTTTATATTTTCCAGTCCGTTTTCTTGTCCGGATCTAGGTTTGTGGAGCATGCGAGACTCGAACTCGCCACCTCTTGACTGCCAGTCAAACGCTCTAGCCAGATGAGCTAATGCCCCAAAAAGATATCCTTTTTCTTTGGACACCACAAAGGTACAAAAAAGCATTTAAACAGAAAAAGATTTTCTCTATTTTTTTCATTCCGATTCAAAAAAACATTCCGAGAAACATTTTGCACCGGCAAAAGAAGTACAGTTCTTTGAAAAACGTAAATTACTAAAATCTATTAAAACAAATCCGATCATATCCTTTGCTGTTTTTCCGGTAAAGCATACCTCAAAACAGCCTGCCTCTCCTCACAGATCCCCCTCAAAAAACTTAATTGAGAAAAACCTTTTTCCACGCCATGAAAACCGCCATATTTCCGCTCATTTTTAGAAACTTATATTTTCAAAAAACATAAAAAATTATTATCTTTGCATAGAGATAAAAAGCAGATTTCTTCCTATAGGAAAGTTCCCGTTTTTTATCTCAAAATTCCCTCAGCAAATCCCGATAATCCCCCTCTACAAGCCTGCAAACTACAATTAAATACACGCTTTATATTGCAAAAATAATTTAAAGCAAAATCAACCTAAAAACTATTTTTATGATGAAAAAAACTACTTTTCTGGCCCTATTGCTAGCCGGAAGCAGCATGGGAGCCTATGCACAAAACGAGAAAAAAAGCGAATTTTCTCCACACTGGAGCATGCAGATTCAGGGCGGCGCCGCCTACACCTTAGGAGAAATTGCATTTAAAGAAATGATATCTCCATCGGCTGCCATCTATGCCGGATATCAGTTCACCCCGCTTTGGGGATTGCGTGCCGGTCTGACCGGATGGCAGGCTAAAGGGTCATGGGTAACCCCGCAATATGACTATTCGTTTAATTTCGTTCAGGCCAATATTGATGCCACCCTGAACCTGGGCAATCTTTTTGGAGGCTACAAGGCTACCCGAATTGTCAACCCGTATTTGTTTGCCGGCGTGGCTCTGAATGGAGGTTTCAACAACGACGATGCCATCGCGTGGAACAACCAGGGACACAAACTGGAGTATCTGTGGAGCGGTAAGGAGCTCTTCCCCGTGGGCCGCTTCGGCCTGGGAGCCGACTTCCGTCTGACCCGCAACCTCAGTTTCAATCTGGAGGCCAATGCCAATGTGCTTTCGGATAAATTCAACTCAAAGAAAGCCGGAAACGCCGACTGGCACTTCAACCTGATGGCCGGATTCTCCATAAAGTTCGGTGGCAAGAAGAAAGCCGAACCGGCACAGGAAATCATTGCCGCACAGGAAGTAACACCGGCTACGCCTGCCACACCGGTCACTCCGGTCGAAACACCGAAGGAGGAGCAGAAAGTCGTTAAGACGGAACAAGTTACAGAAAACGTCTTCTTCAAAATCAACTCAGCCTCTGTCAGCAAAGAGGGCATGGACAAAATCGCCAAAATCGCAGATTTCATGAAAGCCAACCCCAATACGAAAGTAAATGTATGCGGCTATGCCGACAAGCAGACCGGAACCCGCAGTTATAACAAGACTCTGTCCAAGAAACGCGCCGAGGCTGTCAGCAAGCTTCTCGAAAGCAAAGGCATCAGCAAAGAGCGTATCATCACCGACTACAAGGGCGACAGCGTACAGCCATTCAGCAACAACGCCGAAAACCGCGTAGTTATCTGTATCACGAAAGAATAAAAAGCGAAAAATGAAATCCGGCAGGACAATGCCTCATCGAGGGCATCCTGCCGGATTTTTTATTTCGGTAAAAACAAAAAAATAAGGCATTCAAGAATTTCTTCTTAAATGCCTTGCTTTGATTTTGTAGCGGGACCGGGGATTGAACCCGGGACCTCATGATTATGAATCATGCGCTCTAACCAGCTGAGCTATCCCGCCGTAAGGTTGCTGTCCTTATCGTTTTGCGTTGCAAAGGTACGCATTTATTTTTAATCTCCAAACTTTTCCGCAAAAAAAATGCATTTTTTCTGCAAAAAATATCCTTTTCCATTTTTCGAAGATACAATCCGATGAACTCTCCACGCCTCAACAAGCTCTATAAACATATCATATACAGCATTTTATCCATAAAAATCACCAAACGGGACTTTTTATCGGAAAAATCGCATTTTTTCCAGAAATAAAAAAGAAAAAAAACGATATAAGGAATAAAGTTTACCAAAAAAAGACAGGCGCATGCTTTGTTCTGCAATTTTTATCTTAAATTTGCACATCATTCTCACGTGGATCAGATAAAATGAGATTATTCAAGAAACTAGACATATTTATATTCAAGGCATATGCATTGCTTTTTGTAGGCACCTTTTTTATTTGTTTGTTTGTCTTTATGATGCAGTTTATGTGGCTTCACATAGACAAACTGATCGGAAAAGGATTGAGCATCGACGTGCTGGCCCAGTTTTTCTTTTATGCCAGCCTCACCCTGGTTCCCATGTCTCTGCCGCTGGCCATTCTGCTGGCCTCACTCATCACCTTCGGTAATTTCGGCGAACGGTTTGAGCTTTTGTCCATGAAGGCTGCCGGAATCTCGCTTATCCGCATTTTCCAGCCCACCGCCATCCTGGCTTTGCTGCTCAGCGCCGGATCATTCTACTTTCAGAATGTAACCAGCCCGAATGCCACCAAGAAACTGGCAGCACTCATCTACTCCATGAAGCAGAAATCGCCCGAACTGGAAATCCCCGAAGGGATATTCTATAATGAAATCCCGGGCTACAACCTGTTTGTGGAGAAAAAGAACAAGGAAACGGGTATGCTCTATGGCGTGATGATTTATAACAACACGAACAGTTATGAAGACACGCAGATTGTATTGGCCGACTCGGCCCGCCTGCAAAGCACTGCCGACAAGAAACATCTGCAGCTCACCCTGTATCAGGGAGAGCGCTTCCAGAATATGAAGGGACAGAACTCGGCACTGAGCAATGCCAATATCCCGTACATGCGCGAGACATTCATCGAGGAAACCGACCTGATTGCCTTCGATGCCAATTTCAATGCGCTGGATGCTTCGCTGCTCAGCGGTAATGCCCAGACCAAGAACATTGTACAGATCAAGGAAGGTATCGACTCCCTCACGGCCATGAAGGACAGTGTGGGACGCGCGGCCTATCGCGAAGCGCAGTTCAGTTTCATGAACAAGGCGACTTCGGTAAGCAAACAGGATTCGGCACGCGTACAGGCGGCCACTCCCCTGCCGTTTGACTCGGTTCTGGCCAAGCTGACTCCCGAAAACAAACAGCAGATCATTCAAAAGGCGGCCTACAAGGGAGCCAATGCCACTTCCGACTATGAGTTCCGCCAATATACCACCAATGATGTGAACCGCGCCTTGCGCCTGCACTGGGTGGAATATAACAAGAAAATGACCCTGTCGCTGGCCTGCCTCATCTTCTTCTTTATCGGAGCTCCGCTGGGTGCCATCATCCGGAAAGGAGGTCTCGGTGTGCCGGTTGTCGTATCCGTAGCCATCTTCATCTTCTATTATATAATAAATGTATCGGGTGAAAAGATGGCCAAGTCGGGCGAATGGAATGTCACTTTCGGTATCTGGATGAGTTCTGCCATTCTGATGCCTATCGGTGCCTTCCTGACCTACAAGGCAAACAAAGACTCTGTGGTGTTCAACTTCGAGGCTTATCAGGCATTCTTCAAGAAACTGCTGGGCCTGAGAGTGACGCGTCACATCAACCGGAAAGAGGTGATTATCAACGATCCGGACTATCCGGTGGTGAAAGAACAGATTCGGGAGCTCCTGGAACACTGCCGGGAGTATGCCGCCAAAAACAGATTGCGCCTGGCACCGAATTATTTCAAGCTGTTCTTTACCTACCAGACCGACCATGAGATGACCGAGGTATGTAACCGGCTGGAAGACCTGGTAGTCGTCCTGTCCAACTCGCGCGATGCCGCCATCCTGGAGTATCTCAACAAACTGCCGGTGTTGTCTCCGCATGCACACACCAGACCGTTTGAACGCAAAAAGCTGAACCAGCTGCTGGGAGTTCTCGTACCTCTGGGCCTGTTCTTCTATTTCCGCATCTGGTTCTACCGGCTCCGCCTGTATAAGGATCTGAACAACATCCAGACCTACGGCGAGCGAATCATCAACCGAATTGAGAATATAATAACAACATAAAGATACCTATTATTAAAATGGAGAATTTTAAATTAAACACAATTGAAGAGGCTCTGGCCGACTTCAAAGAGGGTAAGTTCCTGATCGTAGTAGACGACGAGGATCGTGAAAATGAGGGCGACTTCATCACCGCTGCCGAAATGATCACTCCCGAAAAGATTAACTTTATGCTGACCAACGGAAGGGGTGTTTTGTGTGCTCCGATCACCATATCTCGCAGCCAGGAACTGGAATTGCCGCATCAGGTAAGTGACAACACTTCTATTCTCGGCACTCCGTTCACCGTTACCGTGGACAAGTTGGAGGGATGCACCACCGGCGTTTCCGCTCACGACCGTGCCGAAACCATCAAGGCACTGGCCGACCCGAACAGCAAACCGACCGATTTCGGACGTCCGGGCCACATCAACCCGCTTTATGCCCAGGATAAGGGTGTTTTGCGCCGTGCCGGACACACAGAGGCAGCTGTCGATCTGGCACGCCTGTCGGGATTGCAGCCGGCCGCAGCCCTGATTGAGATTCTGAACGAGGACGGAACTATGGCCCGCATGCCGCAGTTGCAGCAGGTGGCCCACAAGTTCGGTATCAAGATCATCGCCATCCGCGACCTGATTGCCTATCGCCTGAAGCAGGAATCTATGGTAGAACAGGGACCGGAAGTGGATATGCCTACCGAGTACGGACATTTCCGCGACATCACTTTCCGCCAGAAGAGCAACGGTCTGGAGCACGTGGCTCTGATCAAAGGTACCTGGACTCCCGATGAACCGATTCTGGTGCGCGTACATTCTTCTTGCGCCACTGGCGACATCTTCGGCAGCCAGCGCTGCGACTGTGGTGCCCAGTTGCATGAGTCTATGAGAATGATCGAAAAGGAAGGCAAGGGCGTAGTGCTCTATATGAACCAGGAAGGCCGCGGCATCGGTCTGTTCAACAAGATGAAGGCGTACAAGCTTCAGGAAGAAGGTATGGATACCGTCGATGCCAACACACATCTGGGATTCTTGCCCGACGAGCGCGAATATGGCGTAGGAGCACAGATTCTGCACGATCTGGGTGTACGCAAAATGCGTCTGCTCACCAATAACCCGGTAAAACGCGTGGGTCTGGAAGCTTACGGTCTGGAAATCGTAGAGAATGTACCTATCGAGGTTGGTGTGAACCCTTACAACGAAAAATATATGCGCACCAAGAAAGAGCGCATGGGTCACAACCTGCATTTCAACAAATAATCAACAAACTGTATCACTATGGAAGAAAAAGAAATGTTTATTCTGCAGCAAACTCTTGGAAAAGAGCAGAATGCAGTATTCACAAAACTGATGCGCAGCGTGTACCTTTGGATGGTATTCGCTCTGGTCATCACCGGGCTCACAGCAGCTTATGTAGCCAACAGTCCGGCCTATATCAGTGCTTTGGTAAATAATCCGATGCTGTTTTACGGTGTCATCATTGCCGAACTGGCAGTCGTGTTCATCCTCTCAGGACGCATCCACAAGATGTCGTTCCTGACAGCTTCCCTGATGTTTATATTCTATTCTCTGCTCACCGGTGTATCGCTCTCTACGATATTCCTGGCTTATACAGAGAGTAGCATCGCCACCACATTTCTGATTACTGCCGGCACCTTCGGCACCATGAGTCTGGTAGGCTTTGTCACCAAAAAGGATTTGAGCAAACTGGGAGGTATCCTGTTCATGGCCCTCATCGGCCTGATCATCGCTACTGTGGTCAATATATTCCTGGTAAGCGACACTCTGGGCTGGATCATCAACTATGTAGGTGTGCTGATCTTTGTAGGATTGACAGCTTACGACACTCAGAAAATCAAGCAGATGATGCGCGAATACGGCACAGACATCAATGAACAGACCCAGAAAATGGCTTTGATGGGAAGCCTTTCCCTCTATCTGGATTTCATCAACATGTTCCTGTACTTGCTGAGAATCTTCGGAAATAGAGACTAAAAGTTGCCAGAATGCACACTGCAGTTGGCAAAATGTTATCAAATTTACGAAAAACTATTAAAGGAGTAGGTTTTTCGAGCGAAAAGAGCTACTTTTGCAACAGCTATAACAAAATTATAATAAACAGAGAGAAAAATGAACCAATTATCAGATCGTCTCAACAGACTGTCACAGTCTGCGACATTATTAATGTCTCAAAAAAGCAATGAACTGAAAGCTCAGGGTATCGATGTGATTAACATGAGCGTTGGCGAACCGGACTTTAATACCCCGGACCATATCAAGGCGGCTGCCATCAAGGCCGTGGAGGAGAACTTCTCGCGCTACTCTCCGGTTCCGGGTTATCCGGCTTTGCGTCAGGCCATCGCCAGCAAACTGAAGAACGAAAACGGGCTGGACTACACTCCGGCGCAGATTGCCTGCTCCAACGGTGCCAAGCAGTCGGTCTGCAACGTGGTGATGACGGTGGTCAATGCGGGAGACGAGGTGATTATTCCGGCACCCTACTGGGTGAGCTATCCGGAAATGGTGAAATTGGCCGATGGTACTCCGGTGGTGGTGGGCGCCGGCATCGAGCAGGACTTCAAGATCACTCCGCAGCAGCTCGAGGCAGCCATCACTCCGAAAACGCGTGCCCTGATTCTCTGCTCGCCGAGCAACCCTACGGGTTCTGTTTATTCTAAGGAGGAGCTGGCCGCCCTGGCTGCCGTGCTGGCAAAACACGAGCGCGTGATCGTCATCGCCGACGAGATTTACGAGCACATCAACTACATCGGCAAGCACGAGAGCATCGCCCGGTTCGAGGAGATCAAGGACCGCGTGGTCATCATCAACGGTGTGTCCAAGGCGTATGCCATGACGGGATGGCGTATCGGTTTCATCGCCGGACCGGAATGGATCGTGAAGGGCTGCAACAAACTGCAGGGTCAGTACACCAGCGGACCGTGCTCCGTGTCGCAGAAGGCTGCCGAGGCTGCCTACACCGGTTCACAGGAATGTGTGGAGGTGATGCGCCGGGCATTCGAGCGCCGCAGAGACCTGATCGTAGAGCTGGCCAAGGAGATTCCGGGACTGGAGGTGAACAAGCCTCAGGGCGCTTTCTACCTGTTCCCGAAATGCAGCTCTTACTTCGGCAAGAAGGACGGCGACCGTGTGATCCGCACTTCTACCGACCTGGCTCTTTACCTGCTGGAAGTGGGCCATGTGGCTACAGTGGGCGGCGACGACTTCGGTTCTCCGGAATGTTTCCGTATGAGTTATGCAACCAGCGACGAAAACATCAAAGAAGCCATGAAGCGTATCAAAGAAGCTTTATCTCGCTTGAAATAAAAACTTTGATCCATGTCTTGGCTTCTCCCGGAGCCAAGACATTTTTTATTTTCTACAAAAACCATTTCAACCGGTTCCGGACTTATTTATGAACATGCGGAACCGCATTCATCGGTAATCATTTTCTCCGTCAGAAAGGGGTTATTCGAATATTATTCACGGATACAATCAATTATCAATTATGAGCAAACGTACAATCTGGATTGGAATGTTCGCTCTGTTGTTTGCTACCGACGCAGCGATTGCGGGGCAGGCGGCAGGAATATTCCCTCTGCTTAAGAAGAAAAAGAAGAAAGCCCAAAAAGAAGTTCAAATCTCCGAATACAAGAAACTCACCGGAAGGGATTCCGTAGCCTTCGGCGGAGTGATGAATGTGGTCAAGAAAGAAGATACTTTTTATCTGGAAATCCCCGCGGCGCTGATGGGGCGCGAGTTTCTCGTGACGAACCGACTGCAGCGCGTCCCCAAGGAACTGAACGAGGCGGGGGTGAACAAGGGCATCAACTACGAGAACCAGACCATCCGCTTTGAATGGAACCGCGCGGACAAGAAGGTGGCCATCCGCCAGCAAAGAAACACGCCGGAGTTTCCGCAGGGAAATGCCATCGGCGCTTCCGTGCTCGACAATTATATCGACCCGCTCATTGCCAGCCTGAAGGTGGAAGCCGTGGCTTCGGACTCTTCGAGCGTGCTGGTCAAGGTGAACGATCTGTTCAACGGCAAGCAGAATTGCCTGAACGATGTGTTCAACCTGATCAATCTGGGCACATCGGCCAACACGGACCTGTCGCGCATCCTGGATATCCGGGCCTTCTCCAATAATGTGACGGCCACGTCGGAGCTCACCACCATCGTGCGCGAGGGCATGAGCAAGGTGAACATCACCGTGGTAGTCAGCTCCTCACTGACACTGCTCCCTGAAATCCCCATGCCGGGACGAGAAGAATCTTCGCTCGTGGGCTACTTCACTACCCCACGCCTGCACTATTCTGACACACAGCAGGAACTGAAGGAAAAGAACTACATCACCCGCTGGCGTCTGGAGCCCAAGGACAAGGAGGCTTATCTGGCGGGGCAGCTCGTGGAGCCCGTCAAGCCGATTGTGTTCTATATCGACGCGGCCATGCCGAAGCACTTGCGGCCGTATATCGAGAAGGGCATCCTGGACTGGAACGTGGCTTTCGAGAAGGCCGGATTCAAGAACGCGGTGCAGGTGCGCGACTACACGGACAGCATCGCCGCCGAGGGGGACGACATGAAGTATTCGGTGCTGACTTATGCCGCATCGGACAAGGCCAACGCGATGGGCCCTTCCGTAATCGACCCGAGAACGGGCGAGATTCTCGAGGCGGACATCATCTGGTGGCACAACGTGCAGTCGCTGCTGCGCGAATGGATCATGGTGCAGACGGGACCGACCAACCCGCAGGCGCGTACCTTGCAGCTGCCGGAGAGCCTGATCGGCGACGCGGCGCGCTTCGTGGCCTGTCACGAGGTGGGTCACTCGCTGGGATTGCGCCACAACATGCGGGCCTCGAACGCTTATCCGACCGACTCTCTGCGGTCGGCTGAGTTCACCGCACGCGTGGGGGGCACTTCCACTTCCATCATGGATTACGCGCGCTTCAACTATGTGGCGCAGCCGGGCGACGGGGTTACCGTCACATCGCCGCACATCGGGGTTTACGATATGATGGCCATCGAATGGGGCTATCGCTGGTTCCCTACAGAAGAGGAAGGCAAGAAGCCGCTGGTCGATTTCCTGAAGAAGCACAACAGTCCGCTCTACCGTTACAGCGAGGCGCAGCCGGCACGCGCCGCCGTAGACCCGCGCTCCCTGAGCGAGGATCTGGGCGACAACGCCATGAAATCGGCCCGCTACGGCATCGCCAACCTGAAGCGTATCATGCCGGAACTGGTGAACTGGACCACCACCGGACAGCCGGGCCAGACTTACGAAGAGGCGGCCAAGCTGTATTCGGGAGTCATCTTCCAGTGGGGCCTGTATCTGTATCATGTCATGGCCAACGTGGGAGGTATCTATCTGGAGAATACCACCGTGGGCGACGGCGAGCAGACCTTCACGTATGTGGAGAAGGACCGGCAGAAAGAGGCGGTGCAGTTCCTGCTGGAGGAAATCTTCACGTATCCGGACTGGCTGTTCAATGCTCCGATCACCAATTATACTTATCTGCTGAAGGACACTCCGGTCGGTCTGGTGGAGCAGAATCCGAACCTGGCTTTCAAGAACCAGCTGAACTATGTGTTCTGGGATCTGCTGCACAACGAGCGTCTGGTGCGCATGATTGAGAATGAATTCCACAACGGCAGCAAGGCATTCACCGCCATCGACATGATGGACATGCTGCACAAGCATATCTTCGGCGCCACCCGCTCCGGCAAGAAGACGGATGTCATGACCCGCAACATCCAGAAGGCTTATGTCGACGCGCTCATCACGGCGGCAGCCGAAGCCGAGGGCGTGAAAATCAACAAGAGCCTGTACGAGAACTCTCTGTGGGACAAGCCGAGATTCCTGTGCTCTTGCGGAGAACATCATCTGGAGGGCGAGGCCGAGCGCAGCGGCGGTATCCGCAACATCGACCTCTACGGCAAGCAGGCCAACCGCATCAGCGACGCCATCAGTGTGAAGCGTGGCGAACTGGTGCGCATCCTGAATCTGCTGAAGAGCAAACGCAACAGCGGAGACACAGCCACAAAATTCCATTACGAGGATCTTATCTTGCGTATTCAAACCGCATTAGGACTGAACAAATAAAACAACGTATATGAAAATAATCCAATGTATTCTATTTATATTGCTCTCGGTGACAGGACTGCAGGCCCAGACCCGCACGATCAAGGGAACCATCCTCGACGGAGAGTTTAACAACGAGCCTCTGCCCGGTGCCACCATCTCGGTGCCGGCCTCGGGCGGCAAGGCCATGAACGGCACCACAAGCGACCTGGAGGGTAACTTCACGCTGAAGGTGGATGCCGGAACCGCTTATCTGGAAGTGCGCTTCATAGGCTATCAGACTCAGAAGGTAACCCTGAAGCCGAACGTAAACCAATACAAGATCGTCTTGAAGAGTGCTTCCAAGGAGATGGACGAGCTGGTCGTAACCGGTTATCAGAAAATCGACCGCCGCAAACTGACGGCAGCGGTAACCACCCTGAACATCTCCGACGAGAAAATCGGAGCCGTAAAGAGTATCGACCAGGCATTGGCCGGACAGATCTCGGGTCTGTCGTCCGTTTCCACATCGGGAGCGCCGGGAGCACCGGTAAAGATCCGCATCCGCGGTACGGCTTCCATCAACGGAACGCAGGAACCTCTGTGGGTGCTCGACGGAATTCCCCTGGAAGGCACCGACATCCCCGATATGGAGGACCTGAAGGATATCGACAATATTTATCAGACTTCCATCGCCGGCATCAACCCGTCGGACATCGAGAGCATCACCGTGCTGAAGGATGCCGCAGCCACAGCCATCTACGGTGCCCGTGCGGCCAACGGTGTGATTGTCATCACCACCAAGAAGGGTAAGGCCGGCAAGCCGCAGATCAACTTCTCCACGAAACTGACTTACAGTCCGAACATCAACATGGACCGCCTGAATCTGCTGAACTCCGACGAGAAGGTGGATCTGGAACTGGACTTGCTCCGCTCGGACTATACCTTCCGTGAGAACAAGGGTGACGTGGCCCGCATATTGAGCAGCATGGGCCTGACCAACGCTTACAAACAGGGCGGCTGGGATGCGCTGACTCCGGAGGCACAGACGGCCATCAACCAGCTGCGCCAGATCAATACGGACTGGAACGACATTCTGTTCCGCGACGTATTCAATCAGGAATACAACTTCAGCATCTCGGGAGGAAACGAGAAAGCCAACTATTATACTTCCGTAGGGTACTACGACGAGCAGGGTAACGTCACCGGCGTAGACAACAATCGTTTCAACGTAACCCTGAAGACCAATTATCAGGTAAACAAGCGCCTGAAGCTCGGTGCTTCGGTATTTGCCAACCAGCGCCAGCAGAAGAGCTACATGACCGACTACAACGGCTTCGTGAATCCGGTATATTATTCGCGTCTGGCCAACCCGTACATGCGTCCGTTTGACGAGAACGGCAACTACATCTACGACGTGAACGTGCAGGGCGGTAAAGAGGACTCCGAGCTGGATTTCAACATATTCGAGGAGCGCGCCAACACCTCGAACGAGCGGACCGACCGCTCTGTAATGGCCATCTTCGACGGAGAACTCAAGCTGAACGACTATTTCAAGCTGACCTCTCAGTTCGGTCTTCAGGTGGATGCCTCAACTCTGGACAAGTACGCCGGCGAGAACAGCTTCGCCATGCGTAAGGACCACGAGCGCGCGCAGTACTCATATTCTGACGGAAAGCGCAGCTTCCTGCCCGAAGGCGGTATGCACAAGGTGACCGAAACCCACAACAATCAGTGGACGTGGAAGGCGATGGCCGAGTATCAGCAGCGCTTCAAGAACAAGCATGATGTGCAGCTCATGGCCGGAACAGAGATTCGTCACTCCGAATACAGCAGCACCTTCTCGGCCGCTTACGGTTATGACAACCGCACGCTGACCTCGCAACCGGTTATTTTCCCGAACGAGGATGTGGCCAAATATTTCCCGCTGCATCAGGAATCCTTCCTGGAGAATGCCTTCGTTTCGTGGTTCGCCACCGGTTCTTACACCTACAAGGCCCGCTATACTTTGGGCGGAAGCATCCGTTTCGACGGTTCCGACGTGTTCGGTGTCTCCAAGAAATACCGTTATCTGCCGCTTTATTCGGTCAGCGGTTTGTGGCGCGTCAAGGAAGAAAACTTCCTGAAAGACGTTGATGCCATCAATGATTTGGGCATCCGTGCCTCATACGGTCTGCAGGGTAATATCGACAAGACCACCTCGCCCTACCTCATCGGAAGCTACTTGCAGGGCACCATCCTGCCGGGTTATTCCGAAGACATGATTGAATCGGAAACGGCACCGAATCCGTCCCTGCGCTGGGAGAAGACTCAGAATGCCAATGTGGGTATGGATCTGGCTATCCTGAACAATGCCATCCGTCTGGGTGTGGACTATTACTATCGTTACAGTTCCGACCTGATCGGCATGAAGATGCTGCCGCTGGAAACCGGATTCTCCTCAACGACCATCAACTGGGCCAGCATGGAGAACAAGGGTGTGGAAGTATCACTGGCCACACGGAACATCCGCACGAAGGACTTCACCTGGTACACCAATATCAATCTGGGCTTCAATGAGAACAAGGTATTGAAGGAAACCGTGGCCGAGAACGCCACTTATCCGGGTCGCGAGGGTTATCCCGTAGGCGCCATCTTTGCCTACAAGACCGCCGGACTGGACGAAGACGGTTATCCACTCTTCCTGACCAAGGACGGAAAGAAGGTGACCGCCACCGAGTTCCTGAAGCTGAACCAGCACGGTGCCAGCACGCTGAGCGCACAGGAACAGCGCGACCTGTTCACCTATATGGGTACCACCGATCCGAAGGTTTCCGGAGGTTTCATCAATACCTTTGAATACAAGAACTGGCAGTTGGGTGTGAACTTCTTCTTCAATCTGGGCATGAAGGTGCGCGTAACGCCTTCTTACTCCCCGACCAACTTTGACCGCGGCATGAACACCAACCACGACATTCTGAACCGTTGGACACCGGAGAACCAGAACACCATCTATCCGAAGCTGATGACCAGCAGCGAGCGCCCGGCCGAGTACATCCAGTACTCCGAATACCAGCTCTACAACTATCTGGACATCTGGGTGAGAGACTGCAACTACATGCGTCTGCAGAGCGTCCGTCTGGGCTACAAGCTGCCCGGCGAATGGCTCAAGAAGTTCGGCATCAGCAGTGCTTCGGTATCGCTCGAGGGCCGCAACCTGGCGGTGATTGCCAGCGACTACACCAACTATCTGGATCCGGAGACGATGGGCAACCTCTATGCCCAGCCCATCCAGCGGAGCGTGATCTTTGGACTGAACATTAACTTTTAAGGAAGGAAGAACTGATGAAAATAAGACATTTATTATATTGTGTGCTGGCTTTAGGAAGCTTCACCCTGCAATCGTGTGACGATTTTCTGGACATCCAGCCCATCGGAAAGGTCATTCCCAAGACGGGAGCCGAGTATCGCGCCCTGCTGACCAAGGCCTACGACGATGTGCCCGAAGACCGCGGTCTGGCCACTTTCCGCTCGGACGAGATGAAGATGGACGGCGCCAGCAGCGAGGACTACAACGCCTACTTCGACATCTGGAGCTGGAACGACGACGCGCCGCAGGAGACCACCAGCAGTTTCAGCTGGCGCACTTTCTACCACACCATCTATGTGGCCAACTACATCATCGAGCACCAGGACAAGATCACCGAGGCCTCGACCGAAGAGATCCGTCAGCTGGTGGGCGAAAGCTATATGTTGCGCGCCTACATGCACTTCATTCTGGTGAACCTGTACGGAGCGCCTTACACACACTGCGACCCGGCCACCACCCTGGCCGTTCCGCTGAAGCTCGACACCGATGTGGATGCCGTATTGAAGAAAGCCACCGTGGGCCAGATCTACGAACAGATAAACCGCGATATCGATCAGGCGGAGAATTATCTGAACGTGGAGAAATGGGAAGCCGGAAAGACCTACCGCTTCAACAAGCTCTCGGCTCAGGCACTGCGGGCACGCGTGGCCCTTTACATGGGCAACTGGCAGGGCGCTCTGGATGCTTCGAAGGCAGTGCTCCAACAGCAGGACACCCTGGTAAACCTGAACAACACCAAGGTGCTGCCCAACCACTACCAGTCGCCCGAGGCCATCGTCTCGCTGGAGCAAGTGATGACCTCCAACTACTTCAACGCCGGCAATCCGTCGGCCGAGCTGCTGGCCAAATACCGCACCGGCGACCTGCGCAAGTCGAAATACTACAAGCAGATAACGGCCAGCACCACCAAGCTGGTGAAGGGAGGCAGCAACGAATACCGCTGCACGTTCCGCACGGCCGACTTCTACCTGATTGCCGCCGAAGCCTGGAACGAGCTGAACCGTCCCGACTCGGCCAAGGTGTATCTCGAAGCGCTGATGAGCAAGCGCTACACACCGGCCCAGTTCACCGTGCAGCAGGAAGCCCTGCGCCAGATGGACCAGACCGCGCTGCGCGGCGAGATTGCCGACGAGCGTCTGCGCGAGCTGGCCTTCGAGGGGCACCGCTGGTTTGACCTGCGCCGCACCGACCGTCCGGCGCTGACCAAGACCCACAACGGAACGGCCTACACGCTGGAAGCCGGCGACAGCCGCTACACCCTGCGCATCCCGTCGGAAGCCGTTGCCGCCAATCCGGAACTGGGAAAGGAACAGGCACAAACCGTTTTGACTACACAATAAATATTCACTTAAAAACAAACGATTATGAAGAAAACATTACTTATCGCCTCTTTAGGCTTGCTGAGCATGAATCTTCAGGCACAAACCAGTGAATTACAGGAATGGACAGCCAAGATCACCGGTGTTACTTCCGCAGAAGATCTTTATCTTCAGGCCCCTGTATGCGTTGATAATGCCGGAAGCACTTACACTACCGGTCAGTTCACCGAAGCAATCACCATCGGTTCTACTACTCTGGAACCGGTTGCCAACAGCGCTTATCTGGCCAAATACAATGCCGACGGCACAGCAGCCTGGGCCATCGGTCTGAGCGGTGCCGCAACCATCACCAGCGTCACTACTGACGAGAGCAACAATGTGTATATCGCCGGTACTTTTGCTGATGTGGTCAAAGTGGGAAGCACCGATGGAAAGGCCCAAGAGATAAAAGGAGCAGAGAACGAGACCAACAAGACTGCGTCTTTCATCGCGGCGTATAACGCCAACGGTGAACTGCAGGCTGTGCGTCCATTCCTGGCACAAGTAAATGAAGAGGTAGCCAATAGCGGAATGTATTTCCAAGAAAGTGGTTTTCCTTATTTAAATATCAACCATATAGAAGTAAGTAACGGAAAAATCTATGCCTCAGCAACTCACACCGGAGATGTTAACTTTGATCAGGATTCATGGCAAGGTTCTTATATTTGGGGAATGCTTGATATGGAATGTGGAGGTATCTTCTCTTTAAATGCGAAAGACCTGAAAGAATCCACCTCTGTTGCTTATATCGGCACAGATACAAAATCTCCAGATGCTCAAATGGGTCTGGAGAATCTGGGATTCACCGTGGATAACGAAACAGTATATCTTTGCTTTGTTGGTATCGGAAAAGTTCAATATGATGCCGCTGGAAAATCTGAAACTATTGAATTAGCTTTCGATGGTAACGGTTTTAACGAACATGCCTACATCGTTTCTGCAATTAAAGATGGCAGTGTAAACACTAAAGTTTATCATGCTCCTGCTCATAGTGAACAGGCAGCCTACAACCGCATCGGCGCGCTGAAGGCTGACGACAAGAACCTGTATATCGGCGGAACCTTTTTCCAGCAGCTGGCTTTCAACAACGAACAGACCCATACAGACGGAACCGACCTGTTTGTTGCCGCTCTGAACAAGGAAACTCTCGAATTACAGTGGAGCAATGTCAGTGGTCTGTCTGAAGGCGATGGCAAATATTTCAGCGAAAACTTCAACACCATGACCGTAAACAACGGCGTTGTATCTGTTTACGGCTACGTACTCCAGGATCAGAACAATGAAAAGAAAATCACTTCTGCATTAGAATACGGTTTCAGCAACAGCGGTGCGACCGACGAGCATGCCACAATTCTGATTACCGGTGCCGACCGCAAGGGCGAAACTTCTGCCTTGCGTTCTATAGATACAGAAAGCCATGAGGCAACTCTTTCTGTCAGCGCTCCGACCACCGGCATTCAGAATGTTCCGACACTGGAGACTCAGCGTGTTGGCAACACCTTCTTCTTCGATCAGGCAACTGATGTTCAGATTTACGACCTCCAGGGCCGTCTGTTGAAGCAGGCTCAGAAAGTAACTTCAGTCAACATCGACAACTTGCAGCAGGGCATCTACGTATTGTCTAACGGCAAGGCAAGCGTGAAAGTACAGAAGTAACAACACCTCAAATCCTTTAAAACAGGATTCCTGAAAATAATTCTCCCCTTTATTCCGGAGGTTTCATACAGAACACCGGAATAAAGGGGAGATTCTTTTTATCTATATTTATGAACTATCTTTTCATCCACACGCGGGTGAGCCACCGCCGCACCGGCTCGTCGTAAATCTTCAGCAGCACCCAGGCCAGCAGAATATTGCCCGCAAAAATCAACAGGGCATAAGGCCAGGCATCCGCAAAAGTCATCTCATACTTGCGCGATGCCACGAACAGCAGATAGATGGAAGGATAGTGGATGATATACAGCGGATAGGAAATGTCGCCCAGGAACTTGCAGACGGCCGCAGAGCGCGCGTCGGTAGTGCGGCCCGAAGCCGCCAGCCACACCAGCAGCGGGAACACCGCCACCACGCACACCACCTCATAAAGCGCGTTCATCCAGGGCCGGCTGCCGTCGCCCATATAAGGCAGGGCCAGCAGCACCACCAGCACCAGCGAACAGATCCAGAAGGCGCCGCGCACGGCCCGCGGACGGAACACGCGCGACAGCAGCAGTCCCGCCGAGAAGGAGAACGTCATGCGCAGCATGCCGCCCGGGAAATTATCTCCGGCAAAGGTCCAGCCCACACCCAGATTGCCGAAGCCCGACAGATTGCCCAGCGCAAAGGCCGCCAGACCGGCTCCGGCCAGCGCCACGAAGCAGCCCAGCGCGCGGGTGGACAGGCGGCGCAGCCACAGCGCATAGAGCACATTGCCGATATACTCAAAGAACAGCGACCACGACGGACCGTTCAGCGGATACATCTCGCCCGCCCCGCGCACCTCGGCGGCCGCCCCCGGCCACACGGGCAGCATCAGCATCTGCATCAGCGCAGCCAGCATCACGCAGGAGAAAGCCACCCGGGTGCCCTCCCACGTCTCGCACCCCTGGATGCAGAAGGAAATGACGCCCAGCACACAGGCCGGCACCACCATGGGATGCAGGCGGATCAGGCGGCGCCTGAAGAAATCCTTCAGCGTCAGCCGGGTTCCCCAACGGTCGTCATAGGCATAGCCGATGACAAAGCCCGAAAGGATGAAAAAGAAATCCACGGCCAGAAAGCCATGATTCACACGCTGTTCCACCGGACTGGCGGCAAAGGCCTCGAACACATGATACCCGATCACAATCAGCGCCGCCACGCCGCGCAGCCCGTCCAGCAAGGCATAGTGGGGCTTGGTGTCTGCAAAGGCAGACGAAGAAATTTTACTCATAAGCGTTTCTCTTTAAGATGATATAGAACGGTTGGTTAATCCTCAAAGGCAGACTTTATGGGGCGGGCCAGCCACACCTGAGGCGCCTCGAGCCCGAACAGCCAGGCCACCGTGCCGGCAATGTCGAAAACCATCGTAGACTCCGGAATGCGATAGCCCGCCTTCACTCCCTTGCCCGAGAAAACAATGGCCGTCTGCATCTCTTCCATGGTCTTCCCGCCGTGGCCCTTGCGTATGCCTCCATGATCGGCCGCCAGGATGAATACGGTTTCGTCCGTCATGCCCGCGTCGTCCACAGCCTGCACAATCCGGCCCAGGGCACGGTCCAGATGCGCCAGCATGGCAAAATATTCGGCCGACTCCCAGCCTATGCCGTGGCCCACCCCGTCGGGCTCGCCGAAAATCACCGAGCAGAACAGCGGTTTCTTCTCGCGGATATATGCCGTTACACCGGCCACGGCCTGCTCCGTGTCCCCGGCAGACAGGGCCAGAGGCTCCAGCCGGCTCACCGAAAGGGTGTCCACCAGACGGCGCATGCCGCCCCACTCGTAGAAGAATCCCAGCTCGGCTTCGGGGCGGGCCTTGCGGAGCAGGTAATAGATGTCCGGAAACATTCCGTTGTCCGTGAGCACGCGCGGCGGCAGGTCGGGACGCGCGCTGCCCCACTCCGTATATCCGTGCAGCTCCGGACCGGCCCCCATGAACATGGACGCCCAGTTCACCGCACTCGAGGAGGGGAGCACGGAGCGGTTCTCCAGCGTGCCGGCACCCTGCTCCATCAGCTTTTTAAATACGGGCATCCGGGCCTCATCGCTTTTCACGGCATGAGCGCTCAGGCCGTCGAAGCCGATCAATACCACATGTTTCGGACCATTCTTGATTTTCTTTCCCATACTGTTGCGCCCAGTAGCACAACTCAACAGACTCAGACTGAACAGACAGACCAGCCCTAAAAATAAAAAATGCTTATTCATAGTAAGTAAACAAAATAGATGATAAGCAAAAGTAGTTTATTTTAGAGAAAGTATCAAGAAATCGCGGTGACAAGAATTCCGTAACCGCACAAAAAAATTATCAGCACGTTTTTTCAAAATCATTTCGATGATTGTGGAAAATCATCGAAATGATTTTTCGCCGGCATTCCGTGCCCGGAAAAAACAAAGAAAGGCCACTCCGAAGAGCAGCCTTTTAAATCCGTGATTCTGTATTGCAAATTACAGAGAAATTGCACCTGAAGGACAAACATCAGCGCAAGTACCGCACTCAGTGCAAGCGTCAGCGTTGATTGAATAGATATCACCCTCAGAAATTGCACCTACTGGACACTCGTCAATGCAAGTACCGCATGCAATACAATCATTACCAATTACGTAAGCCATTTTATCAATAATTTTAGTTATTAGTTCTTTTTGTTCGATGCAAAAGTACATCATTTTTTAGAAACTCCTAATCAATAACCATGATTTTTTCATTGGGTATAGTTAATATATATTAAAACAAAAATATTGTGATTTTCTCGTCGTTATTTTGTATGAAGAAAGATATTTTGGTATGATGAAGAAAATCCTATTGACTTTTTGTCTGCTGCTGGCAGCTCTTTGCAGCCAGGCCCAGACCCGCAAGATACAGAACCGTCCCTATCTGGACCAGCGCCGCTTTCACTACGGATTTCTGCTGGGCTTTCATCTTCAGGACATGGAACTGAAGAATACCGGTGCCATTGACGAGAGCAGCGGCGAACAGTGGTATGCCGATGTGGATACCTACAGTCCGGGCTTCAGTGTCGGTGTGCTCGGCGAAGTGCGCCTCAACACCTATCTCGCCCTGCGCACCACGCCTACCCTGCATTTCGGCCAGAAAACCGTGCGCTTTCACGAACAGATTTCAGGACGCGACTCCAGCCAGAACCTCAAATCCATCTATATCTCCGTTCCGATTGACGTGAAGTTCACTCCGCCGCGTTTCAACAACTACCGCCCTTACTTTCTGGCCGGTATCAGTCCCACGGTTGACCTGACGGTGAAGAAAAACCGTGCCCTGCTGGTCAAGCCTTTCGACTGTTATGTGGAACTGGGTATGGGTTGCGACTTTTATCTGCCCTTCTTCAAACTGATTCCGGAACTGAAATTCTGCTTCGGTTTGGCAGATATTCTGCAAAAAAAACGCAACGACCTGACGGACAAGTCGTTGCTGAAATATACTTCCGGTCTGGAAAGCGCCTCATCGAAGATGATCGTCCTGACCCTCTATTTTGAATAATCTTATTTCCGGACGGGCTGCATCTCTACCTCCAGGCTGCCTACAAAGCGGCCGCTCTTGCCCATCTGATTGCAGATGACGGGCTGCCCGTCGGCATTGGGCACCTGCAACGGTGTGGTAAAGTAGGTGTGCGAATGTCCGCCCAGCACCATATCGATATAGCGGGTGTTGTTGATCAACACTTCATCATTCATATTGCCAATGGCCCAACCCAGATGCGACAGGCAGATCACCAGGTCGCAGCGCTCCTGCAACTTCAGATGGGAAGCCACCTCGTTGGCCACCTTCACGGGGTCCTGATACACCACATCGCCGTATGAACTTTTGGCCACCAGACCTTCCAGTTGCGGACTGATGCCGAAAACACCGATCTTCATGCCCTTGCGGTGCAGAATCGTATAGGGCTTGACCACATCCTTCAGAATGGTCTTGCTGAAATCGTAATTGGCACACACTATCGGGAACTGAGCCATCTCAAAGATGCGCTTCATATTCTCCAGTCCGAAATCAAACTCATGGTTGCCGATCGTAGCGGCATCATAGTGCATGCGGTTCATCAAACCTATCTCCACTTCTCCGTGAAACAGATTATAATAAGCCGATCCCTGAGAAAAATCTCCGGAATCAAACAGCAGCAGGTCCGCATCCTTACGGCGCATCTGCTCCACAAAAGCCTCGCGGCGTAAGTAACCACCCTTGTCGGCCAAAGCCGTATCGGCAAAATTCTTATTGATCGGCATCACACAGCTGTGCGTGTCGTTGGTGTGCAACACGTTCAGAGTGATTACCGTGTCCTGTGGTCCCTGTGCACCGGCCTGCTGCACCAGCGCCAGACAGAACAAAACAAGCCAAAGAGAAATATTAGTTCTTATTTTCATATCCTTCCACCGTTATACGGCCCTCAATTTTAGCATCTACTTTCAGACCTTTGCGGGCCTGTTCCTTAATATACGACATCAACACCTCACGAACGGGCAATGTAGTGGTTTCCACACAACTGGCCTTCTTGAAGGCATACAGTTTGTCATTGCCCTCCGACAGATAATCCAGTGTGGCAATACGGTAATCGCGCTTCGGCTCCACCGGCTTTCCGGCCACTGTGGCCTGAAGCAGCTTGCCTTCGCTACTGATTTTCAGCTTTATTCCGCTGACCCCCTCACCTTTCACAGCTGCAATCTGACCGAACAGTTCCAGCAGATGTTCGCCCGAGAGCGTCACCACGCAATACATGTTCTCAAAGGGAGCGATCTCCAGAATATCGCCCACCGTAACGGGTCCCTGAGGTAAAGCGCTGCGGATGCCCCCGATGTTGCACACAGCCAGGTCCACCGGTTTGCCGGTTACATTGACCGCCTCCACCCGGAGAATATCGGCAATCAGGTTCGACAACGGGCTTTCCGGACGGAAGGAACGCATATAGGAAGCACTCTCGCCCAGCACCGGGCACATCATGGAATCGACCTTCTGTTTATACGGAGCCAGAAAATCCCGGGCTCCCTGCGGGATAGATGCGTCGAGCGCCGAAGTAATCTCATAACGCCCTCCGCGAATGCTTTTTACCTCAAAGTTTTGTGCCGCAACCCACAACGGAGCGGAACACAAAGCCAGTAAAAGAAATGTCCTTAGTTGGTTCATAAAACAAAATCTGTTTGCGGTTATCCTTGCAAAAGTACAAATTTACGGCGAAGTAAACTCCTCCGGACAAAAAAAGAGCACAAAATATTGCATATGTTACAGAATATTAGTTACTTTGCAACCGCTTTCCGTGCAATCGCTGGCAGGATGTAGAGTTCCCTGTTATGTTGCACCGGGACGACAAACAATTTAATTAATAAAAGAAAAATGGCAGATTTAATTAAAATTGCAGAAGAAGCATTTGCTACAGGCAAAGAGTTCCCAAAATTCAAGGCTGGTGATACTATCACTGTAGCATACAAGATCGTCGAGGGTAACAAAGAGCGTATCCAGTTGTATCGCGGTGTTGTTATCAAGATTGCTGGTCATCAGAACAAGAAGCGCTTCACAGTGCGCAAGATGTCAGGAACTGTTGGTGTAGAGCGTATCTTCCCAATCGAAAGCCCGAACATCGACAGCATCACTGTAAACAAGGTAGGTAAGGTACGTCGCGCTAAGTTGTACTACCTGCGTAACCTGACCGGTAAGAAGGCTCGTATCGCTGAAAAGCGTACTATCGCTGCTGCAAGCGCAGAGTAAACTGCAAAAAACGAAACAACATAAAAGGGACATTCCGATTGGAATGTCCCTTTTATGATATTATCGTTTGCCCTTTGGCAGGGTTATCAGATCCCGGAACAGCCATCCGCGCTTGTCATACTGGGCCTGAATATAACGTCCGGGCAGAATACGCCCGTCAGAAGTATACAGGCCATGGAAAATTCCATGACGAAGACGCCGAACAAAACCGCGCAAGCGTTTAAAAGCCCACTGGGTAGCTTCATCGGGAGTCTTGGGAGCCAGCAACTGGGCATCCTGTTTGCCTTTCGAGTCTATGGTAAGTAACCAGGTGAACTCGATCGGCTCCTCACTGGTAGCAGGAGGAATCTCTCTGCTGGCATCCAATGAGAACAGATACATGCCCTTGGTTATTCTGTCAGCCCAGCTACCGTCAAGGATCAATACCCGGGAAGAATAATAATCCGGAGCACCCTCCATATGAGTACTATACACCAGACGCCCTTCATCATAATAGAAGAACCACGGAGTACCGGAAACGACAAAACCCATATAATATGCCGGATCATCCAAAAGAATCAAAGACCCGTCAAACCATTTCGGAGCCACAGCGGCCAAGGAGGCAGACTTGTCTTTATTTTTACCGTCGGTTTTCAAGGGATATTTTTTGACCAAACGGTCAAAAGCCGCCACAGCAGACTTATCTCCCTGAATACCCCGCAACTTTAAAGGTGGAAACATCCAGACTCCCCGACCGGAACGGGCCTCCTTGATCGGAGCGTCGGCCAAAGGAGAACGCACCATAAGCATATTCCAGATACCTCCTACAGAATCCTTTCCGGCATAGACATTGGCCGGGGGAACCGCATTCGCATAACGGTCGTAATATTCACGCATCTCATCCCATGAAACCGTGTCTATCTGAAAAAGGCGTTTGATACCATCCGTATCATGTTTGTAATCATAGCTATAACCTGCCAGATACTCATAATCGGACTGATAGTCCGGAAATCCCTCACTTCCTAACGGACTGTCAACGTATCGCTGTGCAAAGAGAGATAGCGCAGGAATCAACAGAAGGCTGGTTCCCAACAAAGTTTTCAAATAACTTTTCATAAGCCTTCCTCTTTTAATGATTAAAATTCTATACTACACACATATCCAATACCGAACGGACTACAGAACACGCTTTAATTTCTTTACCTCCGAAAAGGAACTGCGGACAAAGCGTTTCTTGGAATCCTTTGCCGGATCAATCAGATACAGCGCCGAGCCTTCTTTCAACAGTTGGAATTTCTTGTCCTCCAAAAATTTAGTGAAATGATAGGAGTTGGTAGAAACAGGGATACCCTTGACAAAATCACCGGAAAGGCAGGTGACCGGTACCGGCTTTTCAAAAACCTTTTTTCCTTTTATTGAAAGAGTAAAAGACAGCGTATCCCCTTTCTGAACAAGATCTTCACCATTCAAGACAAAGAACCCCGGCAAATATCCCTCACGAGCCTCATCAAATTCATCCGTTGTTCCCCAGAAAACAAGATCGACAGCCTTTTGGTGATAGCGCAAAGCAATGATCTCATCTTCTGCCGGTTGCCGTACCGGCTCTTCATAAGCATAATGATAATAAACAATGGAATCGGGCTCAGAGGCCAAACAAACGCTTCCAAGAAGCATACACAACATAAAGAAGTATTTTCTCATATTCTTTCTGTTTTTTAAGGACTTACAATGTCCTGTTTTTTAAACTCATATTTCCCGAAAAACAATACTCCCTCTTTGCTGATCGGCATACCACGCGGAAAGATACATCCGATAGCAGCAAACCCACAATCTGCTACTTATTCAGCTTGAAAGTCACCGGAAGAAAGAATTTCACGTTAACCGGTTTTCCGTCCTTCTGTCCGGGCACCCATCTGGGCATACGCTCAAGAACACGCACCGCCTCGGCATCCAGCAACGGATGAGCACTCTTGACAACCTCTACATCTTTAATGCGTCCTCTCTTACTGACCACAAACTGCAACAGGACTCTTCCTTCAATCTTTTCTGTTACAGCTTGTGCCGGATAAACGATGTTTTTAGACAAATAATTCACTACGGCAGGAGTTCCACCCGGAAAATAAGGCTGGATCAAATCTTTATCTTCTGCGCTTACACCGGTTACCACTTCTGTTGCAACAGTAACTGACTGGGCAGCCTCAACATCAGAATAGGGAAATGATATAAAAGAAAATAATGCCAAGGACCATAAGTATGATTTTCTCATACCACCCCAGCAATCGTTCTGCATCTTTTTCATGGTTCAAATAAATTAAGTAACTCTATAAAATTAGAGTCTAAAACAAGGTTTTAACTCTATTGTTCGTCCAAAAATAGAAATACTTTTTTTTTCAAAAAAATTTTCACAGAAGTTTTTTTCACAAAAGTATACTTAAGTATACCTTAAAGGTATATATCATAAATTATCAAAACATCAGATGTATAAATCTTTATACCAGCATAAATAAAAAATAATATATCATTCAATACATTTATAAATAATATATATATTTGCATATCATCAGGCATTATATAGAAAATAAAAGAATAAAAACAACAAATATATGTCTCAACATATATATAACATATTAAATTATTGGAAGCAGATAAATGAAACATCTTCTAATCTGCAAGCACAAATCCCCCAAATGGTTCATTTCATCAAAAGAATTCTCATTGATGAATACCAGAGTTTCTATATCATTGATGCATTAAACAAGAAGTTTGTCTATGTTCATGAAAATGCATTATTTCTATGCGGACTTACTTCTCGTGCGTTCATGAACATGGGATATAATTTCTATACCCAATATGTACATCCTGAGGATATCCCGATTCTATTGGAAGTCAATAAAATCGGATTATCGGGTTATCAAAAACTTTCAAAAGAAGATCTGGAAAAAGATATTTATATTTCCTACGATTTCAGAATAAAAAACGGAAAAATCTATCTGCCCATTCACCATACTCTGATTCCTTTGGTTAAGAATAACAAACAACAGATTACATTGGCACTCTGCAAAGTATCACTTACAGATCAAAAAAACAGCAGTCTGATTACCGCCCGACTCGAGAATAAAACAGTTTTATGGAATAAAGAAAAGGAAGATTGGGAAGAATATCTCCAAATTCAGTTAAGTAATAAGGATAAAGAAATCATTTGCCTATCCAGCCAGGGATATACAGAAAAAGAGCTGGCCCACCAATTGCAACTCTCGGAAAGCAGTATAAAAAAGAGAAAGAAAATCTTGTTCCAAAAACTGAACGTCACTAATATGTCGGAAGCCATTGTAGCATGCTGCACCAGAAAGTTACTTTGACCGAAATAACAACAGCGATAAAGCAAGAACGCTCATTTTCTGCGTCTTCTTTATCGCTGTTGTTCTGAAATCGGAAATCACTGTTCAGGATTTCCGATAATTTCTTATAAATCTGTAGCCTCGTCAGTAAGGTGCAGGCCCTCCGGAGTAATCTCTATCAAGCGGCGTTTATACAAATCGCCAACGGCTTTCTTGAACACTTTCTTGCTCACTCCGAACACGGAATAAATCTCCTCGGCCGGACTCTTGTCACCCAACACCGTGCTGCCACCGTTCAGCTGCAGGTGATGAAGCAATACTTCCGAAAAATCGTCCACAGCATGCATTCCCTGACGCTGCAGGGTTACGTCTATTTTTCCATCCGGACGCACGCGCTTGATGTATCCGCGCAAACGGTCACCGGTATGCAAGGGGCGGAAAAGCTCGTTTTCATAAAGCAGACCGCTGAACTGATTGTCTACAATGACCTTAAATCCCAAATCGGTCTTCTGCCATACCAGTACATCCACTTCAGCTCCCGGCTTATAAGGAGGCATATCCTTGGAGAGATAGCGCTCCACCTTGGCCGAAGCCATAATGCGATAGCTGTCTTCGTCCACATGAAGGTGCACGATATAGCTCTGTCCTTTCTGCATCTTCATTTTCTGTTCACGGAAAGGAACAAACAGGTCTTTCAGCAGTCCCCAGTCAAGAAAAGCTCCGAAGTTATTCACCCAAGCCACCTGAAGATAAGCAAAATCGCCCACCATTGCCTTAGGGGTTTCTGTAGTGGCAATCAGGCGCTCCTCACTGTCAAGATAGAGGAACACGTCCAGTTCATCGCCAATCTTGCATCCTTGCGGAGCGAGCTTGAGCGGAAGCAGAATCTCGCCTTCCACTCCTCCATCGAGATAAAAGCCGAAATCTACCTTCTTGACGACCTTCAAATGGTTTATCTTACCTAATTCTAGTTTCATAAAGGATAATTTTCAAAATCAAATTCATAAGTGGAGAGATAGCGCTCACCGGTATCGGGCAGAATCACCACGATGCGCTTTCCGGCATAAGCCGGGTCCTGTGCCAGCATGCGGGCAGCATAAACCGCCGTACCGGAAGTAATACCGGCCAGAATTCCTTCGTCGGCTGCCAGTTCGCGAGCGGTACGGATGGAATCATCGTCGGTCACCGTCAGCACACGGTCCACGACTGATGCGTCATAATTCTCGGGAATAAAGTTGGCACCGATACCCTGCAACTTGTGCGGTCCGGCCTTGCCTTCGGTAATCAACGGGGATGCCGCCGGCTCTACCGCCACAATCTCAATCTGCGGATTCAGGGCTTTCAGGCCACGTCCCAGACCGGTAATGGTTCCGCCCGTACCGACTCCGGCAATAACGACATCCACCTGTCCGTCGGTGTCTTCCCAAATCTCGCGGGCCGTGGTCTCCTGATGTGCCAGCGGATTCGCCGGATTCTCGAATTGGGCCAGGATAACGGCGTTCTCTGTGGTCTGCTGCAACTCACGGGCCATACGTACCGAACCGGCCATACCTTCGGCTGCCGGCGACAGGACCACACGGGCATTCAAGGCACGGGCCAGGTTACGGCGCTCCAGACTCATGGTTTCGGGCATGACCAGCACCATCTGGTAACCTTTCACCGCCGCTACCATTGCCAGACCTACACCCATATTTCCACTGGTAGGCTCTATGATGGTGGCTCCGGGACGCAGGATGCCTTTACGCTCGGCATCCTCAATCATATACAGCGCGGGACGGTCCTTGGCACTGCCCGCCGGGTTGAAACTCTCCAGTTTGGCAATCAGATCAATGCCCAGACCGTATTTCCGGGAATAGGCATTCAGGCGCAACAGCGGCGTATGTCCGATCAACTGGGTTAAACTTTCTGCGATTTTCATATCTGTACGCTTTATTCCTTGATGGTATCTTCCGTATAAATCAATCCGTCGCGCATGTGAATCGTGCGGTCGGTAATGCGTGCCAGTTCTTCGTCGTGCGTCACGATGACAAACGTCTGTCCGTACTGGTCGCGCAGGTCGAAGAAGAGTTGGTGCAGTTCGGTCTTGTTCTTGGTGTCCAGACTTCCCGAAGGTTCGTCGGCCAGGATCACGGCCGGATTGTTGATCAGAGCGCGGGCTACGGCCACACGCTGCTTCTCACCTCCCGAAAGCTCGTTGGGCTTATGCTCGGCGCGCTCCCGTATTTTCATAAAATCGAGCAGCTCCAGAGCACGCTGGCGCACCTCCTTTTCTCCTTTTCCGGCAATAAAAGCCGGCAGCATAATGTTTTCCAAAGCTGTAAACTCGGGCAACAGCTGGTGGAACTGAAAGATAAAGCCAATCTGCGTGTTACGGAACTCAGCCAGTTTGTTCCGCTTCAGAGCGGCCACGTCAACCCCGTTAATCAGTACCTGTCCGGCATCGGGCTTGTCCAGAGTACCCATAATCTGAAGCAGTGTTGTCTTTCCGGCTCCGCTGGGACCGACAATGCTGACCACCTCGCGCGGAGCGATATGCAGGTCGATTCCCTTTAATACTTGCAATGCACCAAAACTCTTGGTCACACCTTTTATATCTATCATGATTCTTTCTCCTTTCGTTTATATCATAATCGGGTAAGCACATACTGTGCCAGATAGCATCCGAACACGGCCGGCATATAACTGATGGTTCCGGTGGTAGACTTCTTGTTGCGTTCATTCACGCACAACACGGCATTCGGATCGGCCTGTTCGCTGGAAAACACCACGGGAACCTTACGCCGCACACCCTCTTTTTTAAGACGGGTGCGCACAGCCTTGCTCAATCCGCAATGGTAGGTTTCCCAAAGATCGGCAAACTGCACCTTGGTAATGTCGGTCTTGGCACCGGCTCCCATACTGCACACAATGGGAATTTTCCGCTTTAGCGCTTCCATAATCAGGGTACACTTGGGCGCAATGGTATCGATGGCATCGACAATAAAATCGTATTTCTGAGCATCGAGAAGCTCCGGTACGCGCCCCGCCTCCAGATATTCCGGAAGGACAGTCAATTCAATATCGGGATTGATTTCCCGGAAACGCTCGGAAAGGATTTCCACTTTCCGGCGGCCGACCGTGGAGTGCAGAGCACACAACTGGCGGTTTATGTTACTGGGCTGCACACTGTCGGCATCGACCAAAGTGAGATGCCCCACTCCGCCACGTACCAACAACTCGGCGGCATAGCCTCCGACTCCGCCTACACCCACAACCAAAACCCGGGCCTGACGGTATCGCTCCATCTGTTCGGGGCCTACTAACTGACAGGTTCTCTCCTGCCATTCTGCTGTTATCATATTGTTTTTATTCCTTTAATTTACGCCACGGACCAAACCACTCGTTGCCGGATTCGTAACGGTCGCGCGCGGTGCGTGGCTGCATGATGCTCATGGCCGGCATGGCTCCGGTAGAATAAGTATCCGGAAAGACCAGCAACAAGCTATTCTTCATATAATATTTCTTGATCTGATGCGGGATATGCTCAAACGACGGACGGAAAGAGATGGAACCGCGGCGGGCACATACCACCACCAGCAAATGATCTTCACGTATGATCTGTGACAGACGTTTCAATTCATTACCGCCATCGGTTTCATGATATTCGGCACGGATGGCAGGATGCTTCTTCAGCAAATATTTCCGGATGTGTTTCAGTGTTTTGGGATGACCGTGGTAATCGATGCGGCAACCCAGTCCCTCGGCCAGACGACCAATACGCTCAACCCAATGCAGGAAGCCGGCTTCGAACTCCGCTTTCTCAGGAATGGCCACATGAATGCGCCGAATGGTGTTGATCGGCATCGTGCTGCGCACCATCATAATCTGGCGGTTCAGTCCGCTCAACAGTCCGAGCAATACCGGACCGAAGAACGATTCCGTCGGCGAAGACTGTACGTGCAAGCCCACCACCACCTCGGAATAGTCATTCTCTCGCATGGCATGAATGATTCCGTTGGCCAGGTTTGTTGCCAGACGCACTTTCGTCTGCATCTGCACATTGGCAGCCGAAGCCACATGAGTGGCCTGCTCCAGAAGTTTCTGTCCGCGCTCACGGGCGGCATCATCGTCATCAAGCACCACATTCAAAGCCACCATCGGAAACTCGCAATGCTCCTGTCGCATCATCAGAGCCAGATTCACAATCGGATCCACCGTCTCTGGATAAGCCAATGCGATGAGCACCTTTTCATCTTCCAAAGGCTGGTCTTCAATGGTCTTTTCGGTCTGCAAGGTGATTTTGCGCGCCGCATTTTCCGTAATGAATGAGCTGACGATACAGGTTACGAGAATCAGAATCACGGTACCATTAAGCACATCTTCGCCCAGCAAGCGGCTGCCGTCGGGCATGATGATGTTATAACCAACCAGCACTGCGGCCAGTGTGGCTGCGGCCTGCGCATTGCTCAAACCGAACATCAGGTCGCGTTCCAGATTGCTCATCTTATAAATTTTCTGGGTAACGAACGAAGCAATCCATTTTCCCAGCAAGGCAATGACAATCATCACGGTGGCCACCCGCAAGGCGTCTCCCTCACCAAAAAGAATCCGCACGTCGATAATCATACCGACACTAATCAGGAAATACGGAATGAACAGCGCATTACCTACAAACTCCAGATGATTCATCAAAGGAGAAGACCGGGGAATCAGGCGGTTCAGCACAATACCAGCCAGGAAAGCGCCCAAGATTCCTTCCATACCGGCCAGTTCCATCAAGCCGGCCCCCAGGAAGACCATGGCCAATACAAAGATGTATTGCACCACTCCGTCGTTATATTTCTTGAAGAACCAGCGGCCGATGCGCGGAAAAGCATAAATCATAAAGCCACCCACGGCCAGGACCTTGACAAACATCAAAGGCCAGAACCAGTCGCTGGCAGACTCTTTGAACATTCCGGCAATCACGGCCAGCACCAGCAACGTAAGGGTATCCGTAACAATGGTTCCACCCACGGCGATACTCACACTCCGATGCCGGGAGATACCGTAACGGATAACAATCGGATAGGCAATCAGCGTGTGCGAAGCATACATACTGGCCAGCAATACAGAAGTGATGAGGTTATACTCCAGAATCCACACATTGGATATGATACCCAACCCCAAAGGAAAGAGAAAAGCCAGGATGCCCAATACAAAAGCTTTATTGCCGATGCGTTTCATATCCTGCAGGTCCATTTCCAGACTGGCCAGGAACATGATGTAATACAAACCGACTTTTCCGAAGAGCTCAAAGCTGCTGTCTTTGTCCAATATATGCAATCCGTGAGGCCCGATCAGCACACCCGCAATGATCATGCCGATGATATGCGGTATCTTTAATCGTCCGAGCAACACCGGGGCAAACAATATAATGCATAACACGATGAAAAAGATCCACGTAGGGTCTGTTATCGGTAAATAGGCAGATAGTACGGGTATTTCCATATTCGGTACAAGTTTTAATCTTTTTGCAAAGAAACGAAAAAGTTTCGGTTTTTTTATCTTATATATATAATAAAATGCCTATTTTTGCAGCCGAAATCATCAAATATTTAAAGATAGATAAAATGAAAGTAGCAATTGTTGGTGCTAGCGGCGCCGTTGGTCAGGAATTCCTGCGTGTGTTGGAAGAAAGAAACTTCCCACTGGATGAGTTAGTGTTGTTCGGTTCTGAGCGTAGCGCCGGAAAGAAATACACTTTCCGCGGTAAGGAACTCGAAGTGAAACTTCTGCAACATAACGATGATTTTAAGGGTGTGGATATCGCCTTCACTTCTGCCGGTGCCGGTGTTTCCAAGGAATTTGCAGCCGACATTACCAAGTATGGTGCTGTGATGATTGACAACTCAAGCGCATTCCGTATGGATGAGGATGTACCATTGGTAGTACCGGAGTGCAACGGTGACGATGCCCTGAACCGTCCGAGAGGAATCATTGCCAATCCGAACTGTACAACCATCATGATGGTTGTTGTGTTGAAACCTCTGGAAGAACTCAGCCACATCAAGCGCATCCACATTGCCAGCTATCAGGCTGCCAGCGGTGCGGGAGCTGCTGCCATGGACGAGTTGGAAACCCAATACCGTCAGGTGCTGAACGGCGAAGAGGTTACTGTAAACAAGTTCGCTTATCAGCTGGCCTATAACGTCATTCCTCAGATCGACGTATTCCAGGACAACGGATACACCAAAGAGGAAATGAAGATGTTCAAGGAAACCCAGAAGATCATGCACAGCGATGTTCAGTGCTCGGCCATGTGTGTTCGCGTTCCAGCTTTGCGTTCTCACTCTGAGGCTGTATGGATTGAAACAGAAAGACCATTGTCTGTAGAAGAGGCACAGAAGGCCATTGCCAACGCTGAAGGCGTACAGTTGATGGATGATCCTGCCAACAAGGTTTATCCGATGCCATTGTTCCTGGCTGGAAAAGACGATGTATATGTAGGTCGTGTGCGTAAGGACCTGGCTAATGAAAACGGTCTGACCTTCTGGTTGGTTGGTGACCAGATCAAGAAGGGTGCCGCACTGAATGCCGTACAGATTGCCGAATATCTGATTAAGGTAGGAAACATCAAATAAGCCCTGTTTCCAATCTTTTTGACCCATAAATAAGGTCGGGAAGTGACTCTTTCATCCGGAAAGAGACTTCCCGACCTATTTTTTTTGAAAAAATTTCCGGAACACATAGGGGTATTTTCCAGCACCTGCGTTATGAATACGAAAGCGGCTCAGAAAGCAGCGTTCAAACAAGAACCGAAACGCTTCTGATCATTTCCGAAAGGCGGACCCGGTCCGACCAACAAAGTTTTGAAATTTAGGAAAATAAATATTAATTAAAAAATCAAATCTTATGAAATTGAAAGCTATCGTATTATCTTTGTGTGTTGCCTCTTCTATCAGTGCAGTTCGTGCGGAATCTAAATTCACTCCGTCGGAGAACAAACACGACATCCGACTGTCTGTCAGCGACGGAACCACGTTAACCATGACCAATGTCTTTGGCAGCGGACTGTCGGACGCACTACTGGGCAGCAAGCGTACTGATGACAAAGTAATTGGCGTGTTTGGTCTGGGCTACCGCTACAACATACAACGCTTCAGAGTGGGTGGTGATTTGGGCTTTGCCATGCAGACCAGCAAGCTGACTCTGAACGGACAGACCGCCCCATCGATTCAGGAGCGCAAACTGAACTTCATGATTCTGCCTACCGCCGAATTCATCTATTTCAAGCGTAACCTCGTAGAGCTTTACGGTTCTGCTGCTGCCGGAGTAAACCTGTGCAGAGAATCAGAAAAAGGACTGAACGATGAAGGAAAGGAAATGGCAGCCAAGAAATCAACCCTCTCTACCTCATTTGCCTATCAAATCAATCCGATTGCCATCAGAGTGGGCAACGATCGTATCGGAGGCTTCGTAGAAGCCGGTTTCGGAACCAAAGGATTTGTTACCGCCGGCCTGAGCCTGGGATTCTAACCTCTCTCAAGAACATCTGTTTCTATTCTATAATATAAAACCAGTACACCCGTTAGTATGAAATCGAACCGGAAAGAACTATTTGAAACCAAATTCAAGGAATACTATCCCAGGCTATGCAGCATAGCCTACGGATATGTTCCCGACGCAGAGACCTGCGAGGATGTCGTTCAGGAAGCGTTTATCTCCGTATGGGAGAAAGGAAAAGACGCATTGCCCGACAATGAATTCTATGCTTACCTGGTACGTTGCGTACGAAACGGGTGTATCTCTTATCTGAGAAAAAACAAAAAGGAACTCGTTCTGTCCCTAGACGATGTGAATCCGCCACAAATGGAACATTGGAACGAAAGTCAGGAGCAGGAACAGCCGCAAGCGCATCCGGAGGATCTGCTGAATGAGATCATGAAGATTCTCCCCGAAAGATGCCGTGAAATCTTCTTGATGAGCAAGCTGCACACCATGAAGTACCGCGAAATTGCCTGCAAACTGAACATATCAGAGAAAACGGTGGAAAATCAAATGGGAAAGGCCATCAGACTGCTGAGACAATACACGGCCAGCCGGCCGCTGCCGTTCTTACTGACATTTCTTATATTTGAACTATTTATCCATTTATGGCAATGAAAAATCAAGATTATATCAATGAACTCCTGGGAAAATACTTTGCCAAGGAAGAGCTCAACGGAGAACAGCGAAAAGATATAGAACTCTGGATCCAGAACAATCCGGAGGAGTTCCACAAACTGAAACGTGTTATGGAACATACTGAAGAAAAGCTTCATCAAGCCCCGATGTTCAATGCCGACCTCGCCTGGCAGAAGATAGAGCCCAGACTGAATACCCAAAAGAAAATTCACCGGATCACCTGGACGGTCATTTCGGCCGTAGCCGCTTCGCTGATAGTGGCCTGGATGGCTATCCGCCTGATTCCGACAAGCGATGCTCTGCGTTTTGAGAACCGCACCGCCAGCATCCAGAACTATCTGCTGCCCGACAGCTCTGAGGTAATCCTCTTCCCGAATGCGGTTGTAGACTGCAGGATTGCTCAGAATGAAGGCGACCGCAAGGTGGATATGCAGGGTAAGGTATTCTTCAAGGTGAAGAAAAGCCACGGAAGAAAATTCCGCATCAAGGCAGACGAAGCCTTTGTCGAAGTGCTCGGTACATCATTCATCGTAGAGACCGCCGCCGACCGCCGCATGAATGTGCAGGTACGCACCGGAAAGGTGAAAGTAACCTCCGGCAGCTCGGAAGTGGAGCTTGAGAAAAATGAACAGGTGGAAATCACCGGAAGCAAGATTATCATGAAAAAAATAGACCAGCCCGAAGCAGTATTCGGCTTTGTGCAGAAACAGCTGGTAGTGCAGAACGAACCTCTGGAGGAGGTGGTCAAGCAAATCGAGACCATCACCGGAGTACAAATTACCATGGATGCTAAAGTAGGAAAGAACAAGATAAGCACCCGCCTGGACCTGAACCAGATGGAACAGGTGGTACAGGAACTGGCAGAACTGTGCAAGTGCCAGTATGAAAAAACAGACAACAGCCACTACCGGCTTGTCATAAAACAATAGGAATGTTAAAACGCTCGTGGATTCTATTTTTTCTGTTTTGTTGGCTGTGTCCCGTCGGGGCACAGCCACAAACGTCATGTGCCGGTGAGGTGATTTACCTGAAACCGGCAAAGACGTCCTTACAAGGATGGCTGACATGGCTGGAACAGGAGCAGAACGTGACTCTGGCCTATAACACCTCGCAACTGAACCTGAACGAACAGATATCCATAAAAGAACCCGACACACTGACCGTAGCACAGTTTCTTTCCCGCCTGATGCCGGCCTGCAAAGTGAATGTGCAGGAACAGCCGGGGCGCAAGCTTCTGTTGCAGATAGACGCGCGCCGCAGCTATCAACTGGAAGGAAGCATCCGAGAGGAGGAAACGGGAGAAAAGCTGAACGATGCCTTTGTTGTGTTTCTGGAAACATCCACGGGAAAAAACTACACAGCCCTGACTGAGGACGGGAAATTCAGCCTGAACATGCTGGAAGGTACCTACCGCATGCGCATACATTATATGGGCTATCACCCGATACAGAAAGATATTACGCTGAATCAGAACCAGCAGTTGGACCTCCGGATGAAACCGCTCTCCATAGAACTCCAGGAAACGACCGTGCGCCCGGAGATTCCCCCGATGGAGCTGGACGAATCCCTGCCCACCAACAAGCTGACCTTTACCAATGCCAATCTGTTTTCGCAAATGAGCATCCTGCCGGGTGTTATCGGTTCGCCGATAGGCATCCATTTTCAGGTTAACGGTGGCGGCGACGACGAGAATCTGCTGCTGGTGGACGGAGTGCCGCTGTATCATTACGGGCACATGAATACCATGATGTCGCCATTCAATGGCGATGCCATAAAAAATGTAACCTTCCACCGCAGTTTCTTCCCCACCCAGTTTGAAGGCCGGCTCTCTTCGGTGACGGAGGTGGAAATGAAAGAGGGCAACAAGCAGGAACACATGCGCACTCTGTCGCTCGACATGCCGGCCGTTGCGGCCACCCTCGAAGGGCCGCTCATCAAGGACAAGCTTTCTTATATCGTAGGTGGACGGCGCAGCTGGCTGGATTTCTTTGACGAACTGGTCAACGAAGACAAACGCATGAACCATTCCTACAACGACTGGCACGCCAAGCTGGCATGGGACATCAGCGCCCGCCAATCGTTGCAGGCACTGGTCTACCAGGCCAATGACAGATACTATTATCCCAACGAACAGAACGAGAACGAAACGCTCATGAAGTGGAACAACCAGATTTACCAACTGGGATATAACACACTGTTCGGAAAGCACTTCTCTTTTTCTTCCGCACTGGCTTATACCTATTATACCAACAGGGCCCAAATGGTCGATGCGGATTTTGAGAACATGCAATTCCTGAAGAGCGGCATACGCTCCATGTCGCTGATGGCCTCGTTCAATTACCAGCAGGATCCGGTATTCCATGCCAGCTGGAGCATGCGCCTGTCTCGCGAGATTTATGAAATGGCGGTTTTCGGAGACACCCTGATGAACCGGAACGAACCGGTGAACCAGCTCTCTCTGTTCTACGACAACCGAATCCGCATCTCTCCGCGCCTCTCGGCGCAGGTGGGAGTGAACTTTGTGTTCTATGCACCCGACAAGCACCGCAAGTATGAAAGCATACAGCCCCGGTTCATGCTGAGATATTCTCTGGGCAACAAGGATTTGCTTTACGGCAGCGCTTCGCGCATGGAACAGTTCTACCACTATATCTGCATCGACAATTTTGCCCTGCCCACTGACTTTCGGATGCCCAGTATCGGCGGATTCCAACCGCGCACCTCGGAACATTATGAAGTAGGCTGGAAGCATTTTCTGTCGAAAGGCTACTGGGAAGTGTCTTCCTTCTTCAAAACCCGAAGAAATGTGTTGGCCCTGCGGCCGGACGTATTCCCGGAGGATGACCAGTGGAAGCACTACATCATGTCGGGCAAGGGACACAGCTACGGCGCCAAGGTCTACTTCACCCAGCGGTGGAAGAAATGGTCGGTACAGGCCTCGTATGCCTATATCCGGAGCAAGGAAAAGTTCACGGAACTGAAAGACATGGGCACGCTTCCGTCGCCGTACGACATCCCCCACTCTTTTGCCACAGCCGTAAGTTTCCAGTTTACCAAGTATTCTTCGGTTTCCGTGGGTGGTGAAGTGCGCTCCGGCCGGGTAAAGGATTTCAGTGATGACTGGGATTTTGATTCGGAAATACAGTTCAGAGGATTCCGCGAGCCGACGATGTACCGCCTGGATGCCGGATATGGCTATCAGCGGGCTTTCAAGAAAATCCTTCTGGTGCTGCGCGCCGGTCTATACAGCATTGTGGGCAACCCGCCCGATGAGGAGATTCAGGACTTCTATTTTGTCAACTATCACCGGAACTGTCTGCCTTATGCCACTATCAGCTTTAAGTTCTGAAAACAAAGTGGCAGCAGAATACGGGTTTCTGATTCTTGGAGAACGGATTTGACTGTTTTTCCTGACAACTCATTTTTACAGAACCGGGCATCCGGAAGGCAAACTGCATAAATATTCTATTTGGAAAGGACAAAAAGCTGCATATATACGCTTTTTATACAGAAAAGATACGCGGAAACCTGAATTTTGTTTCCCCAATAACGCCAAAAAGGCTTCGGTGACTGCAACAAATCACCGAAGCCTTTTTTTCAAATCATCAGTATGCCGTGCCAAAAGCGGTATCGAAGACTGTTTTATTCACACATTCCGTGCTGTTTCGGGAAGGAGCCGACAGCTTATTTCCACACATAAGCCATTATGTTTTAACCTTATAACCCTCAAAGAGGCGTGCCGAGATTCCGTTATTTTCCCTCTGCGGCATGGTCGGCTGCATAATCGGCAATCTCAGCCTTCCAATTTATCAAAATGTCATTCTGACTAATGCGCAGAAACAGCAAACGGGGAAGCCTGAATGAACAGACTTCCCCGTTTGGATATATCTCCACCCTTCCGCATCCGTTCGGATGTTTCCGGAACCGGTGTTCTGAATTACAATGGAATGTTTCCGTGCTTCTTCGGAGGCAGGGTATTCATCTTGTTGCGGGCCATCTCCAATCCCTGAATCAACTTCTTACGGGTATCCTTAGGCTCGATAATCTCATCGATATAACCCAGTTCAGCCACACGATAAGGATTGGCAAAGTTTTCCTTGTATTCCTGAATAGCCTTCTGCTTGGTCTCCTCGTCGGCCTTGCGGTATAGGATATTTACAGCACCCTCGGCACCCATCACAGCCACCTCGGCAGTAGGATAAGCGAAGTTCACGTCCGAACCGATCTGCTTGCTGGACATCACGATGTAGGCACCACCGTAAGCCTTACGGGTAATCACGGTCAGTTTAGGAACAGTGGCCTCAGCATAGGCAAACACGATCTTGGCTCCGTGACGGATGATACCGTTGTGCTCCTGGTTGGTTCCGCACAGGAATCCCGGAACGTCTACGAAAGTAACCACCGGAATGTTGAAACAGTCGCAGAAACGGATGAAACGGGCCATCTTGTCTGAAGCATCAATATCCAACACACCTGCCAGATAAGCCGGCTGGTTGGCTACGATACCCACTGAGCGGCCGCCCAGACGACCGAATCCCACCAAAGCATTCTTGGCAAAATGCGGCATAATCTCGAAGAAGTAGTGATCGTCGAGTACCGGCTCGATGATGTCCTTCATATCGTAAGGCATGTTCGGATCTACCGGAACTACAGTCTGCAAAGCCTCTTCAATGCGGTTCACATCATCCTTAGACGGGCTTACCGGCGCATCGTCCATATTGTTTGACGGCAGGAAAGAAAGCAGTTCACGGATTGCCATGAGCACCTCTTCCTCGCTGTTACCCAGGAAGTGTGACACACCGCTCTTGCTGCTGTGTGTATAGGCACCGCCGAGCTCTTCCTTGTTTACATCTTCGTGAGTCACGGTCTTCACAACATCCGGTCCGGTCACGAACATGTGGCTGTTCTCCTTCACCATGAAGATGAAGTCAGTCAGAGCCGGAGAATAGCAGGCACCACCGGCGCAAGGACCCATGATGGCAGAAATCTGCGGAATCACACCCGAAGAAATGGTGTTCTGATAGAAGATGGAAGCGTAACCGGTCAAGCTCTCTACGCCCTCCTGAATACGGGCACCGCCTGAGTCGTTCAGGGCAATGATCGGAGCGCCGTTCTTCAGCGCCAGTTCCTGCACCTTCACAATCTTCTTGGAGTTTACGGCACTCAGCGTACCTCCGTAAACGGTAAAGTCGTAAGCATAAACAAAGACCAGACGGCCGTTGATCTTACCGTATCCGGAAACGACACCGTCGCCCGGAATATGATTCTTGTCCATACCGAAGTTAGTGCACTTGTGGATGGCCAGCTTGTCCATCTCTACAAATGTGCCCTTATCCAACAGCATGTCAATACGCTCGCGGGCAGTCATCTTGCCGCTCTCGTGCTGCTTCTGGATGCGGTCTACACCGCCGCCAGCCTCGGCAGCCTTGTTTATCTCATGAAACTTGTTATATTGTTCTTCTCTTTCCATGTTTATTTATCCTCGTCTAAAGTTAAAAGAATAAGAACTTGATCGGCAGCAACCGTATCTCCTTCTTTGATTAGGATCTCCTTTACAGTACAGTCGGAACTTACCTTGTAATTGCTCTGCATCTTCATGGCCTCAATCACCACGGCAGTGTCACCGGCATTCAGATGATCGCCCACCTGCACCGGCACGCTGACAATCTTACCCGGCATCGGCGATACGATCTTATTGTCCTGAAGTTCGTCCGAACCTTTCTTCATGCGCAGATATTTGGCGCTGGAATCAATGATCTCTACATCATAGGTAGAGAAATTGGTATTCACCTTGTAGTTCTTTCCGTTGTCCGAACGCACGAATTCCGCATTGTAAGATTTTCCTGCATAGAGAACAGAACATCCACCGCGTTCTACCATCGCCACGTCCACTTCATACTCAACACCGTCAATGCTGATATGAACGTTGTTGCCTTCTTTGCTGAGCAGCTGCACATCAGCCACTCGATCACCAATACGTATTTCCATAATTAAATTCTTAGAACACCTTTATGTAAACCGAAGGCTCGCCAGCGACTGATCGGACTATTGTCCTTCAAACCGGCAGAAGCATTCTCTTCCAAATTCATCAGATAGTCAATATAGGCTGCAATGATTGCGATATTCTCGGCAGTACCCTTAGAGCTGTTCTTGTGCTTCAGGGACTCGGCATTCTTTGCGATGAAGCCTGTATCGTAATGTCCTTCCACGAAATCCGGAGTGGACATGATCTTTCTCAAATAACTGATATTGTTCTTTACGCCTGTTATCTTGAACTCATAGAGCACACGACGCATACGCTCAATGGCATATTCGCGGTTCACCGCCCAGACAATCAGCTTACCGATCATCGGATCATAGTGAATCGGGATTTCATAACCCTCGTACACATAGCTGTCGAAGCGCACACCGATACCGTTCGGCTCAACCAGCTGACGGATCATTCCCGGCGACGGCATGAAATTGAACTCGGTATCCTCGGCACAGATACGGCACTCGATGGCGTGTCCGCGCTGCTTGATGTCTTCCTGTTTCAGGCGCAAAGGCAGTCCGCTGGCCACATTGATCTGCTCTTTTACCAGATCCACGCCAACCACTTCCTCGGTAATCGGATGCTCCACCTGCAAACGGGTGTTCATCTCCAGGAAGTAGAAGTTGCGGTTCTTGTCTACCAGGAACTCAATGGTACCGGCACCGACATAATTTACGGCCTTGGCAGCTGCAACGGCAGCCTGACCCATCTTTTCGCGCAGTTCAGGAGTAACGAATGGAGAAGGGCTTTCCTCTACGATCTTCTGATTGCGGCGCTGTACGGAGCACTCGCGCTCATACAAATGGATCACATTGCCATACATATCTCCCAATATCTGGAACTCAATATGATGCGGCTCCTCTACAAATTTCTCAATATAAACCGTGTCGTCACCAAATGAAGACAAAGATTCTGACTTGGCAGAAAGATAGGCTTCCTTCACTTCGCTCTCGTCGTGAATCAGACGGATACCTTTACCGCCACCTCCCATAGAGGCTTTCATCATCACAGGGAAACCGATCTCCTTGGCCACAGCCAAAGCTTCTTCAGGACTCTGCAATCCTTTCTCGGTGCCCGGAACGACCGGAACCTGAGCGGCTTTCATGCAGGTACGTGCCGAGATCTTGTCTCCCATCATATCCATGGTTTCTGCTGTAGGACCAATGAAGATAATTCCTTCTTCCTTGCAGCGACGCGCAAACTCTGAGTTTTCCGAAAGGAAACCATAACCCGGATGAATGGCATCAACCTGATGCTTCTTCGCCGCAGCGATGATCTTATCTATGTTCAGATAGCTGTCCTTCGATGCAGCAGGACCGATGCAGCAGGCTTCATCGGCATACAATACATGCTTGGCTGTTCTGTCGGCTTCTGAAAATACAGCCACAGAACGGATCTCCATTTCTCGACAAGAACGCATGACACGCACAGCAATCTCACCGCGGTTGGCGATAAGAACTTTGCGAATTGCAGTGTGATGCGGGGTATTATTAGATACAACCATATTTGTTTATTTTATTTGTTGTAGTTTTGTTTACACGGGATATTGATCTGTTGCAGACATCAGACTGTTCGCAAATCAGTATCATACAGAAACAGCCCCAATGTCACAAAATCCTAGCAATTGTGCAAAATTAATGTTTTTTTTCGGATTCTACACCCCAAAGCCTTATTTTTCTCTTATTTATATCTTGTTAGAACATTTAATCACAAGTATGCCTCAAATAAGAGCACGTCAGAACTTTTTTACCCGGTTTGTCTCATAAAGACAGGCCTGCATGCCCTTGAAAATTCAAGAGCATGCAGGCCTGATTGTTTTCTCTTCTAATGCCAGTCCGGAATATCCGATCCCGGAGAATAATAGTCTACCAGCGTCACATCAAACATGATGGTCGAATAAGCCGGTATCTTGTCCTGAGCCGTGCTTCCATAACCCAGTGTTTCAGGTATGTAAAGCATCCATCGGTCACCGCAATGCATATACTGCAATGCCGTACCGAAACCGACAATCGTACCGGATACGCCCAGCAGCTTCGGGAAAGCCAGATTCAGATCCAAAGGAGGTACAAAACTGTAATCAAAGACTTCCTGTACCAGCGTGTCCTTTCCGTTTACGATATCCTTTGTTGGCATCAGCATACCCCGATAATGCACACGGACGGTATCTGTTGACATGGGACAGCCCTTGCCTGTTCCGGTATTCAGAACTTTTACACAGATTGAATCGGTCAGGGTGGCTGCACTTCCAGCTACCTTATAATAGCTCTGAAACATTCGCCAGTCGCAATGTTGCTCCCACTGGTCGCCATGCTCGGCTTTGGCCGCAGCAATCGCGCGTCGGGCCGTATCGGCCACTTGCTCAAAATATACCTTATTACGCTGCTGCCATCCTTCGTATTTGTCAAAGGTCGCATCGTTTTCGTCACAAGCGACAAATGCAAAGGCCGACAGAAACAGGCAACACAGATACCATACGCATTTTCTCATTTCTTTATCGGGTTTTATGGATTATAAAATTTTCTTCAACAAAGAAGTGATGCTCACCTGATCTTCAATCAAAGCACGCAACTCACTTACCGGCACACGCTTCTGCTCCATCGTGTCGCGATAACGCAATGTAACGGTATTATCTTTCAGGGTGTCATAGTCCACTGTCACACAGAACGGAGTTCCCACAGCATCCTGACGACGGTAGCGCTTACCGATAGAATCCTTCTCGTCGTACTTGCAGTTGAAGTGGAAACGGAGTTCGTTGATGATCTCGTGTGCCTTCTCTGGCAGACCGTCCTTCTTTACCAACGGCATAACAGCCAGCTTCACAGGAGCCAAAGCTGCCGGCAACTTCAAGACAACACGAGTCTCGCCGTTCTCCAACTTCTCTTCCTGATAGCTGTGACTCATGATAGTCAGGAACATACGGTCTACACCGATAGAAGTCTCGATGACATACGGAGTATAGCTTTCGTTAGTTTCCGGATCAAAGTACTCGATCTTCTTTCCTGAGAACTTGGCGTGCTGGCTCAGGTCGAAGTTAGTACGGCTGTGAATACCCTCTACTTCCTTGAATCCGAAAGGCATCTTGAACTCAATGTCAGAAGCAGCATTAGCGTAGTGTGCCAACTTCTCGTGATCGTGGAAACGATAGTTCTCTGCACCGAAGCCCAGAGCCTGATGCCAAGCCATACGGGTCTTCTTCCAGGTCTCGAACCATTCCAGTTCAGTTCCCGGTTTTACAAAGAACTGCATCTCCATCTGCTCAAACTCACGCATACGGAAGATAAACTGACGGGCCACAATCTCATTACGGAATGCTTTACCAATCTGCGCAATACCGAACGGAAGTTTCATACGGCCGGTTTTCTGCACATTCAGATAGTTCACAAAGATACCCTGTGCAGTCTCCGGACGAAGATAGATGGTAGAAGCACCTTCGGCAGTAGATCCCATCTCAGTCTTGAACATCAGGTTAAACTGACGAACATCGGTCCAGTTGTGCGTGCCGCTGATCGGACAAACAATGCCTTCATCCAAAATAATCTGCTTGATCTCGGCCAAATCGTTTGCGTTCATGGCATCGCTAAAACGCTGATGCAACGCATCACGCTTCTGCTGATGCTCCAATACGCGCGGGTTGGTGCTGCGGAATTTCTCTTCGTCAAAGCTGTCGCCAAACTTCTTGGCTGCCTTGGCTACTTCCTTATTGATCTTCTCGTCGTATTTGGCAATCTGATCTTCAATCAGCACATCGGCACGATAACGCTTCTTGCTGTCACGATTGTCAATCAACGGATCGTTGAAAGCATCTACGTGACCGCTGGCTTTCCAGGTTGTCGGGTGCATAAAGATTGCTGCATCAATACCCACAATGTTCTCGTGAAGCAGCACCATGCTCTGCCACCAGTACTGTTTGATATTGTTCTTCAACTCTACACCGTTCTGTCCATAATCATAAACAGCTCCCAAACCGTCGTAAATCTCACTGGAAGGAAAAACAAAACCATATTCCTTGCAATGGGATACGATTTTCTTAAATACATCTTCTTGCTGTGCCATATTTTTGTATATTATTGAATATTCTATAAAATGTCATCCAATCGGACAAAGTGCAAAGATACAGAATATTATAGAATAATCCCATTTATCCGTTTATTTTTAGTTGAGTTTCACAAATAATACAACCAAAGAAAAGAGCAGTCTTTCGAAAGAAGTTATCCGATCCGCCACGACCCTGCTACCGGATTATACCTCTGGTGCGTTCTTATTCCGGGCTCTTCATGAACCGATATTCAAGGAGAAAGGAGGAAATGGAAGTCTCATTTATCATTTATGATAATAAAGATTGTTAATCACTTACATATATATTATAAAGTTCTTATTTTTGTGAAAATTCAACATGGAATGATGAAAAAGAATCGTGAAGATTCTCTTATAAAATTGGCGTTTTGTATCGCCAAAGTTCGCATAAAGAGCACAGTCTCAGCAAGCTATAAAAACGATTCGAAAAAAATACGTAACTTCTGAAAGGGAACCTGAATCAAGTTCATTATTTTTCATATCGAACCGGACGTCTACAGTCCATGTTCGGTGCATTATTCATAAATCTAATTCCAAAATGATTAAAAAACTACTATTTCTTTTGTGCACATTATTGGGAATCACCCAGGCACAAGCAGTTGATTTTCCGGAAATCAGTACTCCGGAAAAAAGTGTATGGTATCTTATTCAATTTCTGAACCAAGGCAATGTTCTGGAGGCTCAGGGCGACGGTGCGCTTGTCCGCACAGCTGCGGCTTCGGGTTCTGACGCCCAGCTCTGGAAGATTGAAGGCGACGAAAGCAATGGTTTTAAATTGACCAGTAAGACCAATCAGGTGCTGTATGTCAACTCGGCTTCCAAGAATGGAAAGTTCTATTCTGGCAGCGCCCCGTCAGCCAATCAGCTGTTCCGCATTGTCAGCACCGAAAACGCATCTTATCTGGGCGGATTCGAGATACAGCCCCAAAGCAATGCTGCCGTATCCATGAACCAGTTCGGTGGAGCCGGAGTAGGTAAAGAATTGGGTCTGTGGGACAAGAACGACGGAAACAATCCGCTCAAGTTCATGTCTCTTGAGGAATACCAGTCTATTGGCAAGTACGGCATCATCCCTTACCCAACTTCACTCAAAGAACGGAAAGAAGGAACTTTGGCCCTGAACACCCTGACAGCCATCACTTATATTCCTAGCGAAACTCAGGACATTCAGAACACAGTCATCAGTTTTGCCGAGCAATTAAAGAAGACTTCTGGAATAGAACTGGCTCTTAAAGAGAGTACCGGTACCAGCGAAGCAAAAGCCATCAACCTGATTCAGGATGAAAGTGTTGAAAAAGAAGCTTACACCCTGCAGGTTGAGGATGACCGGATTACCCTCAAGGCCTCTACCGGCGCCGGTTTCTTCTATGGTCTGCAAACCCTGAAGCAGATGATGCCGCGCGAAATCTATGCTCAGACTAAAGCTGAAAACACCGTATGGGAGGTACCGTTCCTAAGCATTGAAGACAAACCGAATGTAGGCTACCGAGGCTTTATGCTCGACATAGCCCGCCACTTCTTCAGCAAGGAAGAGGTAAAGCGTATCATCGATCTGATGGCAACTTACAAACTGAACATCCTGCACTGGCATTTGACTGATGACCAGGGCTGGCGTATCGAGATTCCGGAATATCCGAAACTGACCGAAGTGGGCAGCATCCGAAGCGGCTCTTTCGTAAGCCCGGGCGACGGCAGCGGCAAATTCTTTGACGACACAGAATACGGCCGTGGCATGTGGTACACTCAGGATGACCTGAAAGAAATTGTAGCCTATGCCAAGGAACGCTATATCGAAATTCTTCCGGAAGTGGATTTCCCGGGCCACATGGTGGCCGCCGTTACAGCCTATCCGGAGTTGAGCTGTGACCCGACAAAGAAATATTCTGTCCGTCTGGACAGCGGTGTTTCCGAAGATGTGCTGAATGTCGGCAAAGACGAAGTCATCGACTTCCTGAAATGTATTCTCGACAATCTGGCCGGCATTTTCCCATATCCTTATATCCATTTTGGCGGCGACGAGTGTCCGACAACCCAATGGAGCACCAATGCCGACTGTCTGAAACGTGTGCAAGACGAAGGACTGGCCGGTGTGCAGGAACTGCAATCCTGGCTGGTTGAGGAACTGGGTATATATGTAAAAGAGAAATACAACAAAGACATCGTGGTATGGGACGAGCTGTTGTCACACTGGCATGCCACCAACACCGTCAAGCCGGTAGTCATGGCCTGGAACAGCATCAACAAGATGAGCGAAGCCGCCGACAAGGGGCTGAAGAGCATTGCCACTCCTCATTCTCATCTGTATCTGGACATGATGCAGGTAGGTCCTGGTCAGACTGTTGTAGACGAACCGTACTACGGAGGATGGAGCGAGACCAAAGTCGTTTCTTTGGAAACCGTATACAGTCTGAATCCATTATCTCCTCTCTCTGGCCGCGAAGACTTTGCCTTGGGCGTACAGGCCAACATGTGGACCGAGACCTGTAACGACAGCATCGAACTGGAGTATCAGCTGCTCCCCCGTCTGCTGGCACTTTCTGAAATTGCCTGGTTGCCCAACAGCAGCAAGGACTGGACCAGTTTCCTGCGCCGCCTGCAGACCCATACGGCAATCTTTGAATACAAAGGTCTGAATTACGCCAAGCATTACATCACTCCGGAAGAACTGGACGAGAACGAACAGGCTCTGAAGGATGCCAAGGATATTCTGGACCAGGCCGTTCGCGGCGGTGTGGGTTATCCGTCCGCAACATTGCACGATGCTCTGGATGCAGCCTATACCCAAGCGGCAGCAACACCGGAAGAAGCCAATATCGCAGCCTTGAAGGAAGCTACCGAGAATTATAAGAATGGTGCCACACAGATGCCGCAGGCCGGCAAGGTCTACCAGCTGATTTCTGCATCAACTTATTACAAGCAGCAGTATGCCGGTTCAAGCATGTATCAGGACGGAGACAACATCCGCATTCATTATACTCCTCAAACCGAGCCGGAAGAACTGTGGATTTTCGAGCAGAACAATGACGGTTACCTCATGAAGAACTACGGTTCAGGCAAGCAGGTACAGATGAACAGCTTCGGCAGCAATGCCACACTGGGCACCGAAGCCGGCACTCCGCTCCGCATTGACAAAGCCACTATTGCCAATGGCAGCTATACCTACATTCCGGGCGTTGTAACGATCTCGGCTGTATCCGGATATTCAGACGCGGCAACCGGTAATGTCAAACGCCTCACCGGAACCGGAAGCGGCTTCGTAATGGCCAAGAACGAACCGAAGTTGTGCAGCGCAAGTACCTGGTATCTGGTAGAAGTGACAGACTTCAGAAAGCAATTGGAGGGACTGGTGTATAAATGCAACCGCATTGCAGAAACTCCGCTGACTGGAGGATATGGCGAACCGACCGAAGAGGCCATCACTTTCCTCAAGAACGATCTCATCGCTCCGGCACAGGCTGTATTGAGCGGAACGGAAATCATCTCTGAGGCTACTTACAAGAGCTATGTCGCCCTTTACAACCAATTTCTGGAAATGCCGAGAAAGAGCCTGTTAGACAATATCTCTGAAGAGTATTACTATCAGATTCAGAATGCATACTTCACGACTTACTACGCTTACGCCAATGTCATCAATGCCATGCCGAAGACACTGAGCTCTGATCAGAAAGGCTTCCTGTGGTACTTTGTCAAGCAAGATGACGGCACTGTGATGATCTACAGTAAGGTAACCGACAAGCCGGCCTATGTTTCTTCATCCACGGAAGGCCAGACCATCAAAGTAAACAACAGTACCAGCGGAAGCAAGAAATGGACTTTGGAAGAAATCAGCACCGACCAGTCGAACAAGGGCATTGCCATCATCGATCCGACCGGTACCTACAGCTGGTATACCAACCCAAGTTCCTTCTCTACCATTATCCTGAAGCCGAAAAGCTGGGGTGCTTCTATCTGGAATCTGATTAAAACAGACCAGAAAGTCATCACAACCGGCATTGACCAGATTGAAGAAGAGCAAGAAAGCGACCCGGTGTTCTATGACTTGACCGGGCGCCGCGTTTCTGATCCTCAACACGGAATCTACATTCAAAAAGGCAAAAAGGTAGTCATTCCATAAAGCTATCTTCCGCCCCAACCATACAGCTGGCCGGAATCCGCCAATACAGGATTCCGGCCGGCTTTTTTATTTTCTCAAATCAAGTTTTTCAATCCGCGAAGGAAGTCTTCTCGCTTTTTTTTCGTATTTTTGTAGCAAACGTTTATAAACCACTGTATTAAGGAATACTCATGAGCAAAGATACGACAGAAATAGAAGAACATTCTGACTATAAACCCGCAGCCAAGGACGATGAAAACGTAAAGCATCATCTGAGCGGCATGTACCAGAACTGGTTTCTGGACTATGCCTCGTATGTGATTCTGGAGCGCGCCGTGCCGCATATCATCGACGGTTTCAAACCGGTGCAGCGCCGTATTCTGCACTCCATGAAGCGCATGGACGACGGACGCTACAACAAAGTGGCCAACATTGTGGGACACACCATGCAGTTTCATCCGCATGGCGATGCCTCCATCGGCGATGCTCTGGTACAGCTCGGGCAAAAGGACTTGCTCATTGACTGTCAGGGAAACTGGGGAAACATCCTTACCGGAGACTCGGCTGCCGCACCGCGTTACATTGAGGCACGCCTCTCCAAATTTGCCCTGGATGTGGTGTTCAATCCCAAGACTACAGAATGGAAACTTTCTTACGACGGACGCAACAAGGAGCCGATCACGCTCCCTGTAAAATTCCCTTTGCTGCTGGCTCAGGGAGTGGAAGGCATCGCCGTAGGTCTGTCCTCCAAGATTCTGCCGCACAACCTGAATGAAATCTGCGATGCCGCCGTCAGCTATCTGCACGGCGAAGAGTTCCAGCTCTATCCCGATTTCCAGACGGGCGGCAGCATTGACGTGAGCAAATACAACGACGGACAGCGTGGCGGTGCCGTCAAGGTGCGCGCCAAAATCAACAAAATAGACAACAAGACGCTGGCCATTACCGAAATACCTTACGGAAAGACCACCACATCGCTCATCGATTCTATCCTGAAAGCCATCGAGAAGGGAAAAATAAAGGTGCGCAAGGTGGAAGACAACACCGCGGCTCAGGTCGAGATTCTGGTGCACCTCACACCGGGAGTCAGCTCGGACAAGACGCTCGATGCGCTGTATGCCTTTACCGACTGTGAGGTAAGCATCTCGCCCAACTGCTGTGTCATCGACAACCAGAAACCTTGTTTCCTGAGTGTGAGCGAGGTCCTGAAACGCTCGGTGGACAACACCCGGGAGCTGATCCGGAAAGAACTCCTCATCAAGAAAGGAGAACTGACCGAGAGCCTGCACTTCGCTTCGCTCGAAAAGATTTTCATAGAAGAGCGTATCTATAAGGACCGCCAGTTTGAACAGGCCAAGGATATGGATGCCGCCTGCGAACATATTGACGAACGCCTCACTCCGTTCTATCCCAAAATGATCCGGGAGGTGACCAAAGAAGACATTCTGCGCCTGATGGAAATCAAGATGGCACGCATCCTGAAATTCAACAAGGACAAGGCCGACCAGGCCATTGCCCGCATGCAGGAGGAGATTGCCCTGATAGACCGTGACCTGAACAACCTGACGGAAGTGACCGCCAACTGGTTCCGCTTCCTGAAAGAAAAATATGGCGCAGCGCACCAGCGCCGCACCGAACTGCGCAACTTCGACACTATTGTGGCTGCCAAGGTGGTAGAGGCGAACGAAAAACTGTATATCAACCGCGAAGACGGCTTTATCGGTACCTCGCTGAAGAAGGATGAATTCGTGGCCAACTGCTCGGACATCGACGATGTGATTCTGTTCTACCGCGACGGAACCTACAAGGTGATCCGCAACAGCGAGAAAGTATTTGTGGGCGAAACGGAAAAGAGCAAGAAGGAAAAACGGAAAGCCGAAATCATTCATGTGGCTATCTTCAAGAAGAACGACAAGCGCACCATCTATAATGTGGTATATCGCGACGGAAAGAACGGAAGTTTCTACATCAAACGCTTCTACATCACTTCGGCCACACGCGACCGCGAATACGACATCACCCAAGGCAAACCGGGTTCACGCATCGCTTACTTCACCGCCAATCCGAACGGTGAGGCCGAAGTCATCAAGGTGACACTCAAACCGGTGCCCAAACTGAAAAAGATATTCTTTGACCGCGATTTCAGCGAAATCAACATCAAGGGAAAACAGAGTATCGGCAACCTGCTCACCAAACTGGAGGTGCAGCGCATCGGCCTGAAGAGCCGGGGCGGCTCCACCTTGGGCGGACGAAAGGTGTGGTTCGACCACGATGTGAACCGATTGAACTATGACGAGCGCGGCGACTATCTGGGCGAGTTCATGAGCGACGACCAGATTCTGGTCATCCTGGACAACGGACAGTTCTACACCACCAACTTCGATGTGAACAACCACTACGAACACAATATCATGCGCATTGAGAAGTTCGTACCCGAAAAGGTGTGGTGCGCCTGTCTGTTTGATGCCGACCAGCAGGGCATGCCTTATATCAAGCGGTTCACCTTTGAATCATCGGCCAAGCCGCTCAGCTATCTGGGCGAGAACAAGCATACCCGCCTCATCCTGCTGACCGACACACCGGCTCCGCAGCTGAAGGTTACTCTGGGAGGAAACGACCAGTTCCGCGATCCGATCCTGGTAGATGCCAACGAATTTATCGGACTGAAGAGCTACAAGGCCAAAGGTAAGCGCATCACGACATGGACCATCGACTCCATCGAAGAGCTGCCGCCGGCCCCTGTTGCAGAAGCCGAAGAAAGCGAAGAAACAGAAACAGGCAATGAAAGCCCCAACGGATTGCCTCTATTTGATTTCTCTGAAACAGAAAATAATGATTCCAACAACGAACAAGATAACTAAACCTACAGTCCTCAAGGCCCTTTGCCTTTGGGGACTGTTGCTCTTTGTCCTTCCGGCAAGGGCACAGACCGACCTGAACCGCTACACGACGCACAGCACCCTCTTCGGCATCGGACATCTGAACCAGATGGATACCTATCTGTCGCCCTTTGAGTACGAGGGGCTGCAGGGAAGCATCGTGCATGAAAAGTTCCGCCCCACACACTGGCTCGACGGACGCATCGTCACGCAGCAGAAAACCGAAGGTTATCTGGGCCTCTCCAAGAATCCTGCCCAAAGCGCCAGCGCCATTTCGGGTTCCCTGTCCTACAAAATCGGATGGCACTACTCCTGGACACTGGCTTCTTCGCTGCGTCTGTTTGCCGGAGGCGGCATCCAAATGCTGGCCGGAGGAGTGTATAACACACGCAACGGCAACAATCCGGCACAGGCACTGGCACGAACCGGCCTTTATGCCTCGGGCATTGCCGCCTATCCCTTTCATATCCGGAAACAGCCGTTCCAGATACGTTATCAGATTGACCTGCCTTTCTGCGGCATGATGTTCTCGCCCAATTACAACCAGTCATACTACGAGATTTTCACCCTGGGCAATTACGACCACAACATCCGCTTTATCCATCCGGGAAATGCCCCGACCCTATACCAGTCGCTCACACTGGATTTCCCGATCAAAGGATTTACCTTCCGGGTGGGCTACGGCTGCGACATCGAGCAAAGCCGCGTGAACGGCATCAAGAACCACTCTTACCGGCATTCATTCCTGATTGGTTACGTCAAGGATTTCTATTTCCTGAAGAGAAAAGAGAACCGGCATAAGAATATTCCAAACTTCTAATCATATTTATGAAACTCAGCAATATCCTCTCCCGCTCCATACTCCTGCCGCTCCTGATTCTGGTATGCGGCACCGGCTGTGTGCGCGAAGACGAGTACCAGAACGATCTGGCCGGCAACTTTGATGCCCTCTGGCAGTGCATGGACCGCAACTATTGTTTTTTTGACTATAAAAAGGAAGTCTATGGTCTGGACTGGGATTCCGTCTATGCCGTATACCGTCCGCGCATCAATAATCAGATGACGCAACAACAGTTCTTTGAGGTGTGCTGCGACATGCTGGGCGAACTAAGAGACGGCCATGTGAACCTTTACAGCAGCGGCGATGTGGGACGAAACTGGAGCTGGCGCGAGGACTATCCGGCAAACTTCAACGACAGTGTGCACCAGCTTTACCTGGGCACGGACTATAAGATTGCCTCGGGACTGAAATACCGCATTCTGGAAGACAACATTGCTTATGTATATTACGAAAGTTTCAGCTCAGCCATAGGCGACGGCAATATCACCGCCATGATGACCGAACTGAAAACCTGCAACGGCATGATTCTGGATGTGCGCAACAACAGTGGGGGCAACCTGACCTATGCCACCAAGCTTTCGGGGTATTTTACCAATGAAAAAAGACTGGCCGGCTATATCGCTCATAAAAACGGACCGGGGCATTCGGACTTTTCCACTCCGGAACCCGAGTATATCGAACCGGCAAACGGTCTGAGATGGCAGAAGCCGGTTGTGGTGCTTACCAACCGTTCGTGCTACAGCTCGACAAACACCTTTGTACGCAACATGAAGGTGTGCCCGCAAGTCACAATCATGGGCGACCGCACCGGAGGCGGCTCGGGCATGCCTTTCACCTCAGAAATGCCCAACGGCTGGCTGGTACGCTTCTCGGCCTGCCCGATGTATGATGCCGATATGCAGCAGATTGAGTTCGGAATAGAACCGGATATCCCGGTGAACATGAACCAGGAAGACCTGAAAAAGAACAAGGATACACTGATAGAAGCAGCCCGTAGTTTTTTGACACAAAAGTTTGCAGAATAAAAAAAAAGTACTACCTTTGTGTTATAATCCTGCGCCTGTGGTGAAATTGGTAGACACGCCAGACTTAGGATCTGGTGCTTTGCGGCGTGTAGGTTCGAGTCCTATCAGGCGCACCAAAAACAAAAGGAATCTTATCGGACTGATAAGATTCCTTTTGTTTTTTTACAGGGAAAAAGCAGGCATGAGGCTTCTCTTCCGGCAGCCCTCCCACCCTACGGAATTTCCGGTTACACTCTCCTCAAAAAATCATCACCATCAAAAGAAAAATTCATCCCAATCGTTTCTGAAAATCATCAGGATGAAATTTTCGGCTCCTGAAAGTCAAAAAGTTTTCTACTGCGATGCCTTGAGATAATGACGACCATATTCATAATCGCGGTAATGAAACAAAACGGTGTCCTGCTGCATCCGCTGACGGAAGTTCTCAAAGTTTTTCTTCGAAGCAGGCGACCATCCGCTCTCGGCTACTGCCATCAGACGTGGAAACGCCATATACTCCAGATGCTTGTCGGCTGAGATATATTCTGTCCACATACATGCCTGTACTCCTTTATAGTAATGCAACTTGTCTGCAGCCACATTGTTTGCGGGAGCATAGTTATAAACCGCTTCAAGGGTTTCATTACCATTTCCCGGTCCGGTCGGTTCCGTCGGGTCTGCGCTCTGTTTGCGGTTGATATAATAAGTAGGCTGCGGCGCCAGGATATTGCTCAATCCCAAAGAGTATGCCTTTTGTGCGGCTGCCTCTGCACCGGTCCAGCAAACGATGTCTGCTCCCGTGCTCTTAATCAGATTCAGATCAGAACCTGTTGCGGTGATCGTTTCATTCCAGGCCATCAGTTTATAGCCTCGGGTGGCCACAAAGTCGGCCATTTCTTTGGTAAAGTAGCTCTGCAAGGCTCTGACATGAGAGAAATTCATTTTCTTCATAAAAGCCATACATTCCTCGTTCCGTTCCCAGTGGCTGGCATCACATTCGTCACCGCCGATATGAATGTAAGGATAAGGAAAGAGGTCCATGATCTCACTCAGAATGTCCTTGGCAAACTGCAAGGTCTTCGGATTGGCCACATTCGGAATGGTCGGTGTGTGACTCTCATCAGAAATCACCGGATGACGCACATTGGGTTCACAGCTGAACTCCGGATAGGCGGCCATAGCGGCTCCGAAATGACCGGGCATATCAATTTCCGGAATAATGTCAATATGAAGTTTCTCGGCATAAGCCACCAGTTCGCGAATCTGTTCCTTGGTATAATAATACGGACCGTAGGGCTTGTAAGTATGAATTCGTTTGCCCGATCCTCCAAAGTCTGTGCTGTAGGAATCATCACGGATACTGCCGATGGTATTCAGACGGGGATATTTGGTAATCTCCACACGGAATCCCTGATCATCCGAAAGATGCAGATGCAGCTTGTTCATCTTGTAGCAGGCCATCATATCCATAACCCGTTTCACCTCATCCACATCAAAGAAATGACGGGCTACATCCAACATAAAACCGCGATAACCGAACCGTGGCTCATCGGTGATCTGCACCAAAGGCAACGCATAAGAAGTAATCTTCGGATCTTTTACTCCTGCCATCACATTGGCCGGAAGCATTTTTTTGAGCGTCTGAAAAGCATAAAAGAAACCGTCGGTACAGGAGGCTTCCACCCGAATACCGGAATCGGTAACCTGCAAAACATATCCTTCGGAATTCTTAATCTCAGGATTCAAACGTACTTGCAACAGAGCCTTGACGTCTCCTGTGGTCTTAACCGAAATGCCGGAAGATGCTCCGAGCACCTCTATAAACTGATCTACTTCCTGAATCACCGAATCTCCCAACTGACTCACATTGGCCTCAAAACTGGAAGGCAGAGTCAGTATCCCTTCCTGCACCTGTATATCCTTGGGCTGCGGCGTCAGATTCACATTTTGAGCCTCTGCCTCAAAAGCACTGCATGCGGCCATGCCGAACAAACAAAAACGGATGGATTTCACAAACTCCTTCATACTCATCAAAGAGCCGGTAATTCTCCTCACACTATTCCACATCATTCTTTTTAGGTATTAGTATTTAATCATTGGGTTACAAAGATAATAAGCAGCAAGCGTAAAGAAAAGATTATTATTCTCTGCATTCCTAAAAAATATTCAAAGATCTTTTTAAAAGAAAAAGGAAAGTAGAATATTGCATATATCAGGAAAAAAACTTATCTTTGCAAACGCAAAAAGCAAATAGGCTGATTCGCTAGCTCAGCAGGTAGAGCACAACACTTTTAATGTTGGGGTCTTGGGTTCGAACCCCAAGCGAATCACAAATAAACGGAGTTGTATCGCAATCACACGATACAGCTCCTTTTATTTTAGTTGTATTTCATCAAATTTCCCTCCACGACACAATAAAATATTCCTCACCTAAGAAATGCTTATTGAACCGTTTTTTACCAATCCGAGCCACTCCATAAAAAATTCCATTACCACAAGGCAATCCGAACCACAAATTTATTCTCACCATTCACAGTCTCCAGGAGATTACGAAAAAGCTCATTCAGTCCCTAAGCAAAAGATGCTCATATCTACTTTAGGCTTTATATAAGGCCATTTAAAGCTATTTATAAGTAGAGAACAACCTAACACATATTTCATAATCAAATACCGCTAAAACGCCTGTATACAGGAATTACTCGATAACTCGTGGAGATAGAATAATTACGCATAAATTTTAGCAAGTATAAAATGGAAGAAAGCTACATTTATGACACCTCAAGATCATGTTCTGGATTGCTTGATTTTGGCATTAAAGAACTCTGCAAAAATATTGGTGGATCGGTTTACGGAGAAGTTCAGGACACCATCATGGTGTTCTGTCAAAGTAGAAATAATAACCTGGAAATTTTTGAATCTGGATCTGTCGGCCTTGTCATAGCATTTTGCCAAGGACAGTCTCGCCGCATCCTTATGAGTATTCTTGGAGAAAGTCATCCTCAAGGAATGTGACAAGGAATAAGTTTCCTGCAGGTCCGGATACTGGGCGAAAAGAATCTTTCCCAAGTCCTTTTGTTTCCGAAGCCATTTTCTAGGGGCTTGAACAGCAAGTATCGTGAACGTGCCAGCAGTTGTCTTAAAGAGTCGCCATTTGAAAAAACAAACGGAAAATATGTTTTCCCCTGAATCGTGACTCTCTCATGGCATCAGCCTCCTGCCGGATTGCTTCCCAACGATGGGCGATGCGCAATTCCTGCACGGCCTCAAAGGTCATCTGTTGGATATGGAAGCCTATGGGATAGCCTTGGAAAAACAGCATCGGGCTATCTAGACTATACTGTTGGACATATCCAAGGTAACCTCCCTTACTTTTAAACGCTTTGAAAAAGGTATCCTGCGTCTTAGTACGTCAATGATATAATCACTTTACAACGTTGATTATGGCTACCAGACTTCCTTTTCTGCCATGACTGTTCGGATTGGATACAATGGTATAAAGTTCCCCGTCACTGAATGGAAGTCTCGTCTATACAGATACGGGGCCGATATTTTCCGGAAACACCAACCATTCTGCCGTATGGTCCTTATCCGTCCACCGCCGGTAGCCACTCAATACCTCCTTGTACTGTTTCTCAAATGTATCTCTGTTGATGTGATAATAGAGCTCAAGTGAAGGAAGGTCGTAAGACAAAATGTCTGTATTACTTTCTACTTTTACTACTATAAAACGGAATAATATATTAAAGGGTAATATAAAACTTACCAAAGACTCTATCATTGAATTTCCCACGATACATAGATAAGCTTTTTTATTTTCCCCCACTAAATATCGGGTGGGCCATAAGAATATAGAGAACAAGAATTGGAAGAAAGAGGTAGATACAAAAAAGAATCCCTCCGGAGATTGCTCTCTGAAGGGATTCATCTGTCTAAA
>OGFG01000062.1_pt1 | contig 113250 bp, 100 predicted proteins | sample 1570761 | NCBI WGS metagenome assembly OGFG01 (sample SAMEA2581938, study PRJEB24529) | metagenome | biome: Human gut stool | place: China | collected 2011
TGAGAATTGTGGGAGCACGCAGTGCGGAGCAATTCGATATCATAGATATCATAGATATCATAGAGGTCAAAATACCTTTTGACCTCGACATCATTTTATGGATTTGAATAAGCATGTTTTGATATCCGAATCATAAGCATAGTAAAATAAAATTCTGTTTTATATCGTGATAAGGCAATGAACTTTTGCAAAGAATGGAGACAAGTTTGAAAATTTTATTTTCAAACTATTTATTGGTGGCAATACTGCAGGCAATGCCTGCAGTATACAGGAGGATAAAAATGGGAATAGGTTTTTACCCGCATCTTGCGTGGGACAGTATAAGAAAAAATAGGAGACTCTACCTTCCGTACATACTGACATGTACCGGAATGGTGATGATGTTCTATATAATTGCATTTTTAGCAGGAGATCCGCTGCTAAAAACAATCAGAGGTGGTTCGTTTATGGCGGAAATGCTTGGAATGGGAACTTATGTGATAATGATTTTTGCGGTGCTGTTCCTTTTTTACACGAACTCATTTCTGATGAAGAGAAGGAAAAAGGAATTCGGTCTGTATAATGTGCTAGGTATGGGAAAGGGCAATCTGGCGAGAATTTTATTCTGGGAGAGCGTTCAGATTGCGTTTATATCGTTTGGCGTCGGACTTGTGTTCGGCATGGTGTTTGCGAAGCTTGGTGAGCTTGCCATGATGTATGCAATCAAGGGGGAGAATAATTATAATATAACAGTGAACACGGAAGCGCTGCTTATGACATTGAAGGTTTTTGGCGTAATATATGCACTTCTTTTTGTCAACATGGTGAGACAGGTCAGAATGTCAAAGCCGGTTGACATGTTAAGGAGCGAGAACAGGGGAGAGAAGCCTCCTAAGGCGAACTGGTTTATTGCACTGTGCGGTGTAGTTATCCTCGCAGGAGCGTACTACATTGCCGTGACGATAGATGATCCGCTGAGCGCTCTAAGCATGTTTTTTGTGGCAGTTATAATGGTAATAATAGCCACATATCTGCTGTTCATAGCAGGCTCGGTGACAATGTGCCGTCTGCTGCAGAAGAACAAGCGCTATTACTATAAGACTAATCATTTTGTGTCGGTGTCATCGATGCTATATCGAATGAAGAGAAACGGCGCGGGTCTTGCCTCAATATGTGTGCTGTGCACTATGGTGCTTGTCATGCTCTCGGCTACGGTATGTCTCTACGCCGGTGAGGAGAGTGTTGTGAGAAACAGGTATCCGAGGGATATCAATCTTACAACGACCTTTGACAGCTATTCTGATATGGAAAATTATATGGGTGATATGAAGGAATCCGTAAAGAGCTGTGTGGGCGCTGCAGGTGAGGAGATTGTGGATTTAACCGATTATACGGCGGCTATATTTTCATGTGCCTATGCGAACGGAAAAATTAATTACACAGATTATGAGACCACAGATTACTACAGTGCCGGACTGTCGCCGACCATATATCAGATGTTTGCAATCTCATTGGATGATTACAACCGCCTGATGGATGAGAATGTGGAGCTTGATGATGATGAGGCGCTTGTATGCTTCACGAAGGGAATGGGAAGCGCTAAGAATGTCTCACCTGATGAGCTGGTTCTAGGGGACGATGGACCGCACTACAAGGTAAAAAATATCATCGGAAGGTTCATAGCCAATGGAACGGAAGCATACAATGTGCTTCCGGGAATGTATATTATTGTGAACAACCCAGAGGATATAGTGCTTCCTATAATCAATACGCCGGGCAGCAGCGGAGTGATAATATCATGGTTCTATAATTTTGACATGACAGGCAGTGCGGCAGGAAAAATCGCCGCTGTGAATGAGCTTAACAGCATGTTCAACCGGGAATATAAGGAACATGAGGCGTACCTTGCCGGGATTACCTATGTGAATGTTGAGGGCAGGGAGGCTGAGAGAGACAATTTCTACACAATGTTCGGTGCACTCCTGTTCCTTGCGATTTTCCTTGGAATAATATTTGTGCTTGCCACGGTGCTTATCATATATTATAAGCAGGTTACTGAAGGCTATGAGGACTGCGGGCGCTTCGAGATAATGAAAAAGCTTGGCATGAACCAAAAAGATATTAAGTCCAGTATCAATTCGCAGATGCTCACGGTATTTTTTCTACCTATCATAGTGGCATGTGTCCATCTTGCGTTCGCTTTCCCGATTGTAAATAAGCTTCTGCTGTGTTTCGGATTTAGCGATAAGGGCTTTTTTGCACTGGTAAATGTTGTATGTGCGCTTGTTTTTGCGGTATTTTATGTCATTGTGTACAGAATCACATCCAAATCATACTACAATATTGTGAATGAATAGTCAAAAGTTTCTTGAATTTTGGCATGCAAGTAGGTATAATAGACATGTACTTGTCAATATACTGTTACGGAAAAAAGACTGTGGATGAAGACATTGGAAAATATGGCTTTGTCCGGAAAAAAGGTGTATGCCATGAAAATTTGGGAATTTTTTGAAAATATGAACGAATGTGTGTATGCTTCGGACATAGATACGGATGAACTGGTATATATGAATAAAAAGGCACTCAGAATGTACGGCATTCATTCGTTAGATGAGATAGCCGGAAAGAAATGTTATGAGGTGCTGCAGCATTGTTCAGCACCTTGTGCCGTCTGCAACAATAAACAGCTTTGTGAAGGAGAGTTTATTGAATGGAGGCATTACAATCTTCTGCTTGACAAGGATTTTGCGATAAAGGATACACTTGTAACCGATGGCGGCAGAAGATACAGGGTGGAGCTTGCGATTGATGCTGACACGGCGGGGCATGACCATGAGTGCGAGGATGCGAGCCGCTATGAGAACATAGAGGCTATATCAAACGAGGCACTAAGAAGTGCACTTCAGGCACCAACCCCTGATATGTCATTACAGATTGTGCTTGAGTATATAGGTAAGGCACTCAAGGGTGAGAGAACATATATATTTGAGCAGAATGAGCTTGGAGGGGATGACAATACCTACGAATGGACGGCGGTCGGTGTGGAGCCGCAGAAGGACATCCTGCAGAATGTTCAGGCAGATGTATGTGCTGAATGGTACAGAAATTTTGCTGAGAACAGGTATATAATGATTGCAGATCTGGAGGACATTAAGGAGAGTGACCCGCTTCAGTATGAGAACCTCAAGAGGCAGGATATACATTCGCTGGTTGTTGTTCCTCTTTATGACAATAAACAGGCTATAGGCTTCTATGGTGTTGATAATCCGCCGGGGGAGACACTAAGGTATGCTTCTAATATTTTGCATATACTTGGCCACTTCATAATCTCATGCATAAGGAGAAGAAATCTTATGAAGGAGCTCGAGATTATGAGCTACAACGATCAGCTTACCGGGCTTGGAAACAGATATGCGCTCAATGAATATATGAGCAAGGTGGATGTGAATAGAAGCATGGGTATTGTTTATTGTGATGTGACCGGGCTTAAGAAGGTTAATGATACCCAGGGACATGAGATGGGTGACAGGCTGCTTAAGACTGCCTGTGAAAGTCTCAGAAGAGTGTTTGATGGTTATGGGCTGTTCAGGATAGGCGGAGATGAATTCTTAGCGGCTGCCAATGGTGTGACCAGGGAGGAGCTTAGCGAGCATGTACGTCTTTTGAAGGAGGACATGAAGGTACATGGTGTCAATATGGCTGTGGGTGAGGTGTGGACTGACAAGGCACCAAGAAACCAGGACGCACTTTTGACGGAGGCAGAGAGGCTGATGTATCGGGATAAGGCTGATTATTATAAGAGAACAGGAATTGACAGAAGAAAATATTAATATCTAAATAGAAAGCAGAGAGTAATTATTTTAATGGAAAAAACTAAAACAGAAAACATGACAAATGCCGCAGAGGAGATTAAGAACGCTGATAGTACAAGTGATGCTGTCAGATATGAGGATGCACCTATTGATGAGAGAATAATACGTGCAGTGCAGGAGATGGGCTTTGAGGTGATGACACCGATACAGCAGCAGGCTATACCGGCACTCCTTGACGGACGTGACGTGCTTGGTCAGGCACAGACCGGAACAGGCAAGACTGCGGCGTTTGGAATACCGATGATACAGAGAATTGACCCGGATATAGAAGGAGTGCAGTGTATCATACTTTGTCCTACAAGAGAGCTTGCAATCCAGGCGGCAGAAGAACTTCGTAAGTTTGCAAAGTTCATGCATGGAATCAAGATTCTTCCTATATATGGCGGACAGGATATAACTAAGCAGATACGTTCACTCAAGGGAAATGTATCAATTATTGTCGGAACTCCGGGACGCGTCATGGACCACATGAGAAGACATACACTGCGTCTTGAGAACATCAAGGCTATTGTGCTTGATGAAGCGGATGAGATGCTTAATATGGGCTTCCGTGAAGATATTGAGACTATTCTTAAAGAAATTCCTGAGAACCACCAGACTGCATTGTTTTCAGCGACAATGCCTAAGCCTATCCTTGATATAACACATACCTACCAGAAGGATGCTGTGCATGTTAAGGTTGCTGCCAAGGAGGTGACAATTCCTCTTGTAAAGCAGTACTATTATGAGGTTCAGCGTCAGAATAAGGCTGAGGTAACAGCAAGACTTTTAGATTATTACAATCCTAAGCGCTCGCTTATCTTCTGTAATACTAAGAAGATGGTTGACGACCTCACAGAGGAGCTCAAGGGAAGAGGATATTTTGCTGAAGGACTTCATGGAGATATGTCACAGTTCCAGCGAGATAAGGTTATGAACGGATTCAGAAATGGTACGGTTGAGATTCTTATTGCGACGGATGTTGCAGCGAGAGGAATAGATGTTGATGATGTTGAAGCTGTATTTAACTACGACGTACCGCAGGATATAGAATATTATGTCCATAGAATAGGGCGTACAGGAAGGGCAGGAAGGACAGGACGTTCCTTCACACTCGTTGTCGGCAGAGAGATATACAAGATAAGAGAAATTGAGAATGTGTGCCATACTAAGATTAAGGCGCGCACAATACCTTCGGCGGCAGATATCACGGCAGTGAAGGCTCAGAAGATTCTCTCTAAGGTTATGGAAATCCGCAATGAGAAGGATCTTACCAAGATGACTAAAATCATCACAGACAAGATGAATGATGATGATGTCACAGCCATTGAACTTGCAGCAGCATTCCTTAAGATGCATATGGGTGAGGAGCTTGAGGACATTCCAGTTGAGGTATATAAGCCTAGACGTGCGCGTCATTTTGAGGACGAGAAGGGACGCAAAGGCGGACGCGGACGCAGGGACGGCAGGGATGACAGAAGAGGCGGACGCGATGACAGACGCAGATGCGATTCCGACAGGGAAGAGCACAGATATAAGGGAGGCAAGGCGGAAAAGGATTCCCACCATGATAAGGGCGATAAATCCGGAAAAGAAGAACGCCGCAAGAAGGAGCGCATCGGACGTGACGGCAATGCGAAAAACGAGAAGGGAAGAGTCGACTTCGGAGTTGAGCGCCGTTTAAGAGAGAAGCGCGAGAAGCAGAAGAATAAGAAGAAAGATTAAGTGAATAAAAAGCGGCTGTAAAATAAGCTGTTGATAAAGAAACGTCGTTCCGGCAGAATGTCGGTTACGGCGTTTTTTTAATGCCGGGACACAGGTGTCAGACCCCAATGTCCCGGCATTTGGGACATTGGGGTCTGACACCTGTGTCCCACAAATATGGTATTGATTTTTAAATGAGAGTAATGTATACTGATTATAGAGGTTAGTTAAAACTAACTCACACACATAAAATGTATATGTATCAGTGATGCAACAATGATTAAGTAACAGCATATAATAGCATAGCAGGCAGTGGAGACCGCCGGAAAGGGAAAATATTATGAAAAGCATAATTTTAGCAGCAGTGATAATTGTTGTGTGCAGGGCAGTTAAGGTCATAGTAAGAAGAGAGTTAAAAAAATTCAGGGATATGAATAATAATAATTTTAAAGGGGCGGTAGGAGTATGATGGAAATATTGTCAGGGCTTATCATACCATTTGCTGGTACATCACTTGGCGCAGCGTGTGTTCTTTTTGTAAAAAAAGAGATGGATGTCAGACTACAGAGGGCTCTGACCGGATTTGCAGCCGGAGTTATGGTGGCAGCATCGGTGTGGAGCCTTTTGCTTCCGGCTCTTAGTCAGGCATCAAATATGGGAAAATGGTCATTTGTTCCGGCTGTGGCCGGATTCTGGGCAGGTATTTTGTTCCTGCTCCTGTTAGATAATGTTATTCCGCATCTTCATTCGGATACAGAAAAGGCGGAGGGACCGAAGGCAAATCTAAAAAAAACGACCATGCTTGTCCTTGCTGTGACGCTTCACAATATTCCTGAGGGAATGGCAGTTGGAGCGGTATATGCAGGATATATAAGCGGCAATTCAGGCATCACATTAATGTCTGCGATGGCACTTGCAGTCGGAATAGCTATACAGAATTTCCCGGAGGGTGCGATTATATCCATGCCGTTGAGAAGCCGCGGAGTCGGCAGAGGCAGATCCTTTTTATATGGTGTGCTTTCTGGGGCTGTTGAGCCGGTTGGAGCACTGCTTACAATTATGGCAGCAGGCATAATTGTTCCTGTACTGCCATACCTTTTAAGCTTTGCTGCAGGTGCAATGATTTATGTTGTGGTAGAGGAGCTTATACCGGAGATGACGGAGGGAAAAGGCAAACAAAGTGATATAGGAACATTGCTATTTTCTGCCGGATTTACTATAATGATGACACTGGATGTTGTATTTGGGTAAATTCGTGCAGGGGGATAAAAATGGAGAACATATTGAGAGGACCTGAGCTTATAGTGCTTGAGAATGCGCATACTCAGGACAGTGCAGCAATTTTGTGGGAAAAAGTCAGCGGTGCAGTCGGTTATGAAGTGTTCGTTGAGGATGAGTTTTATGCAACGACAGAGAATACTGATTATACGATAGAAGGGCTTGAACCTGACGGAGAGTATGAGGTGTATATCATTGCCATAGGTGATGACGGTCAGAGAATGAAAAGCAGAGCAGTTGTGCTTCACACAGCCGGATGCGGCAGAGTGCTTGATATAACCGATTATGGAGCTGTGCCATGTGAGATTGACAATCCTGTTATGGCGGACACACAGAAGCTTTTTGACTGCACAAAAGCGATACAGAGTGCGATAGATACCTGCGGCGCGGGAGATATAGTGTATGTTCCGCAGGGAACATATGTCACCGGAGCTTTATTTTTGAAAAGCGATATGACATTAAAGGTTGATGGCAGGCTTTTTGGCAGCAGCAGATTAAGTGAATACCCTGTGATGAGATACCGCTTTGAGGGGCGTGAATGCGACTGCTATGCTTCACTTATCAATACTTTAGATGGTGGGCATAACAACATCACTATATGCGGTAGCGGTTCAATAGATGCTAACGGACGCAAGCTTTTTATGGAAGAGATGAAAGAGAAGAAGGCTGTGCGCGGAAGAGCTGTATGCATAAGAAATACGGACGGTCTGTATATAAAGGATATAACAATAAGACAGTCACCAGCGTGGTGCCTTCACACGATATATTGCAGGAATGTTGTGCTTAACAATGTCAGGATATTTACAAAATATGCCGAAGACGGAAGACGTTACGAGGACATATTTAACGGTGACGGCTTTGACCCTGATTCGTGCAGCAATGTGCATGTGTTTAACTGCCTGATAGGAAGCCAGGATGACTGCATCGCGATAAAATCGGGGCGTGATGCAGAAGGCAGAGCAGTCGGAATTCCATCGGAGGATATCAGGATAACGAATTGCTCCTTTACAAGCGGCTTCGGCGTTGCGGTCGGAAGTGAGACATCCGGGGATGTAAGGAGAGTACTGGTACAGGATTGTGTGTTTAAAGACACATACAGCCTTGCGAGTGTCAAGTCACCGAGAGGACGCGGCAGCATAGTGGAAGATATCACATATGAGAACTGCATACATGAGAATTCATCGACAGAGCACCATGATTGTAAGTGGTTTCGTGGAGCACTGTATGTTGATGAGTTCTACAGTGTGGATGAATTTGATGAGAACAGTGCAGAGCCGGTTAACGAGGGTACACCGCATATGAGGAATATTCAGTTTAAGAATATAGACACTAAGACGGTGGCAGGAAATGCTATTTTCATCACGGGTCTTGTAGAGAGCCCATTGGAAAATATTACACTGGAAAATGTTAGCGCCGTAGGTCTGTATGGAATGAAGGCAAACAATGTTGACGGATTGGCCCTCAAAGCGGTGCAGGTAAAGGGATTGAAGGATTCTGACTATATGTTTAATAATGTAAAAATTAAGTAATGTTTTGAAAAAAATAATATATATCATTTTAAAAACATTATAAAAACTATTGAAAAAAGTACGCGTCAATGCTACATTATATCCGTGCGAATTCGGGAAAACCGAAATGCAGGAATATTAATGTAGCTTTTTTATTCACTGTATATTAATGCACAAAGGAGAGCCTTATTATGAAAAAGAGTTTTGTAAAGGGTGCTGCTGTCATGATGGCAGCAATGACAATGCTTACCGGATGTGGCAGCAAGACAACAGACAGTACACAAACAACAAGCGCAGCAGACACAACTGCAGAGGGTACATCAACAACAGAAGCAGCCTCAGCAGATACAACAACATCTGATGCAGCAACAGCAGAAGTTAAGCAGAGCTTTGACAAGCTCACACTTGAGTTCGTTCCTTCTAAGGACGCTGATGTTATCATCACAGGTACAGCAGAGCTTCCACAGCTTGTTAAGGACGAGATGGCTAAGCTGGGATATGATATCGGGGAAGTACATATCTCAGTTGGTACAAGCTATGATGCAACAGGCGAGGCTATGTCAGCGGGAACAATCGATGTAGGCTGGTTACCGGGCGGTACATACGCACTTTATTCAGATGACGTTGATGTACTTTTGACAGCTACACGTAACGGTCTTTCAAACGACAGCGAGAATCCGGCAGACTGGAACGGTGATGCCAATGCAACACAGAAGAACGGTCCACAGGTTACTTACTACCGTTCACTTATCTACGCTACACCTTCAGAGTACGGCAAGCAGTTAGCTGAGAAGGTTAACAACGGTGAAGCACTTACGTGGGATGACTTAAACAATGCTACATGGGCAGTTCAGAAGACTTCATCATCAGCAGGTTATATCTATCCTACAATGTGGCTTATGAAGAACTATGACGGCAAGAAGATAAGCGATCTTGCTAATGTTATTCCTCTTGATTCAGGTTATGGTACCGCATTCTCATATGCAGCAGCCGAGAGCGTTGATATCATTGTATGCTACGCTGACGGACGTAACGATTATGAGGAGAGCTGGATGCTTGCTACAGATAAGCAGGATTCAACAGGTAAGCAGGGTATGGGAAGAAGCGATTCTATCTGGAATGAGCTTAATGTAATCGGTGTAACAGATGGTATCTACAATGATACAGTTGCTATTTCAAAGAGAAGCCCATATTATACAGATGAGCTTAAGGAAGCACTTCAGCAGTGTTTCATCAATATTATAAATACTGAGAAGGGTAAGGAAATCTTCGGCGTATACAGCCATGCAGGCTATGCAATCGCAACAGACGCTGATTATGACGGCGCCCGTGCAGCACTTGCGGCAGTTGCACAGTAATACGGTTTAACTCCGTTTTTAAAGGGGTATCCCACAAGTATTTGTGGGTACCCCTTTAATTGAAGAAATGAGCGGATTGCAGATATCAGCTTAGACGGCTGCTACTTTACAAAAAAGGAATTAGACGATGATTGAATTTAAAAATGTGTATAAGACTTATCCTAATGGATTTACAGCTTTAAAAAATGTGAATTTGAATATTGAACAGGGAGAGTTTGTTGCAATTATCGGACTTTCAGGTGCCGGTAAATCGACAATTCTCCGCTGTATTAATCGTATGCATGATATACAGCAGGGAACACTTACCGTTGACGGCGTTGATGTTGAGAGCTTAAGCGGTAAGGCACTGCGCCGTTTCCGCCGTAAGGTGGGAATGATTTTCCAGAGCTTTAACCTTGTATCAAGAAGTACTGTAATAAAGAATGTTCTGACAGCGGATGTCCCTGACATGCCTTTCTGGAGAGTGCTTTTCGGTATATTTACAAAGGAACAGAAGATGAGGGCTCTTGAGAGTCTTGACAAGGTAGGAATCCTTGACAAGGCATATACAAGATGTGACCAGCTCTCAGGTGGACAGCAGCAAAGAGTTGCACTTGCAAGAACACTCAACCAGAATCCTTCAATCATACTTGCCGATGAGCCGGTTGCAAGCCTTGATCCTGTGACAGCACGTCAGGTTATGAGTGATTTTGTCAGAATTAACAAGGAGTATAATATTACAATTCTTCTTAACATACACCACGTTGATCTGGCACTCAATTATTGTGATCGTGTTATCGGTGTCAGAGCCGGAGAAATAGTATTTGATGGACCTGCATCAAGCATCACACAGGAGCAGCTCGATGAGGTATATAACGGAACTGCTGTTCCTACAACAGAGAAGTCAGATAACTAGGAGGTGCGGAATGAGCAAAGAGTATAAAGCACCAAAGGCTAAGGTGAAGCTTTTTGACCGCATATTTAAGCCGCAGGTAATCACTATTGCGAATGGTCATACGACAGTGCGTCCAAGAAGCCGTATGCCTTTTATACTTATAATTTTGGTCATAGTGATTGCATGGGCACTTAAGATGACAGGCTTCAGCTTTGCAACTGTATTTTCAAGAATAAATGAGCTTTTTGTAATTCTCGGAAAGATTTTCCATCCTAAGTGGAGCTTTTTCGGAAAGGTTGTATCGCCGCTTGTAGATACAATCAAGATGTCAATATTAGGTACGGTCATCGGTTGTGCTCTTGCACTTCCTTTTGCTGTGCTTGCTTCGAGCAATATTATACACAGCCGTACTGTAGTAAGCATGATAAGATTCATACTTGCTCTTATAAGAACGGTTCCTACACTTATCATTGCACTTGTATGTGCGCTTATCTTTTCTCTTGGAACATTTGCCGGAACACTTGCCATAGCAATCTTTACTTTCGGCATCGTTGCTAAGATGCTTTACGAGAGCATAGAGACTATTGATATGGGACCGTTCGAGGCTATGGAGGCGCTCGGCGCTAATAAGTTTCAGGCATTCTGGTCGGCATGTATTCCTCAGATTCTTCCGGTATATTTAAGCCACAGTCTCTACTGTTTCGAGATGAATGTCAGGGCATCGGCAATTCTAGGATATGTTGGTGCAGGAGGTCTTGGAATCACAATCAACGAGCGTATCGGCTGGCGTGATTACAACGGACTTGGAATGGTTCTGCTTGCACTGTTTGTCGTTGTAGTGGCGATTGAGTTTTTCAGCGAATATCTGAGAAAGAAACTCAGTTAAGTATAGAAGAAAGCATGGAGAAAGACATGGGTAATAATACAAAAAAGACTGTAAATAAAAAAGAAAATGCACAAAGCATCCTAGACAAAGCTGAAGAGAAGTTAAGTGTTATTCAGATGTACGAAAGACAGCCGCACAGATGGCTTCTTTATCTTGGAATAGTGCTTATTATCGCTGTGCTTATCGGCTGGTCTGCATCAGACATAAGATTTTCAGGCATGACTGCGACAGGAACAGAAGTTGCCAAGGGTGTTATGCACGGAGTATTTCATCCTGACACTAAGCTTTTATTCGGAACAGGAGACTCTGATGTGCCATACCTTCTGTTTCAGACGATTGCGATAGCTGTTCTTGGTACGTTGTTTGGTGCAATTCTTGCAATACCATTTGCTTTTCTTGCATCGACAACAATTATGCCTAAGCCTGTTGCATACATTTTCAGAATATTTATTCTGCTCATAAGAACTATTCCCAGCCTTGTGTGGGCGCTTATGTGGATTCGTGTAACCGGTCCTGGAGCTTTCTGTGGAGTTGTGACACAGTCAGTATGTTCTATAGGTATGATTTCAAAGATGTATATAACGGCAATCGAAGATTTGGATACAAAGATTTTGGAGAGCCTTGATGCTATGGGCTGTACACCGTTTCAGAAGATACGTTACGGAGTGCTTCCACAGCTTACGGCAAGCTTCATATCAACAACAATATACAGGTTTGATATTAACCTCAAGGATGCAACAACGCTTGGTATTGTAGGTGCAGGCGGTATAGGAGCATCACTTATGCAGTGCCTTAACAGCCGCCGCTGGGCTATGGTCGGTGCGTTTATATGGGGACTTATGGTTCTTGTCCTTATAATTGAATTTGCATCTACAAGAATCAGAAGAAAGCTCGCACGCGGTTAATTGATATGATAATTCTGTACGGCTGTAGTTAGAAGCAGATTAGAAGGCTGGCTGCCTGATAAGAATACAAATGCAATCGGAAAAGTTATTTTTATATGAAAATGGCAGACAGCGTTAAAGAGTTGTTTGCTATTTTTTTGCTATATAAACTTGCGAAAATATTTGCAGTTGTGGTAAAATTATACATATATAAGTCAGATATCAATTCTGTGTGGATTATTAATAGTAAGGAGAATTCAAGATATGTTGAGAATGACTTTTGCTATTGTATATTTGTTCCTGGCTGTATTTTTAATTGCCTGGTGTGTGGCAGCAGGAAAGAAAAAAAGTAAAATGTCATTGCCGGTTATACGTGTTATAGCAGCCGGTACAGTGACAGCGTTTTTCTATGCGCTATACCTTATGACTTCGGGGCTTGACAGGCAGCCGGCATGTTTTTTCATTGGCTTGTATTATATGAGTGTAGAGTGGCTTACATTTTTCCTTACTGAATATGCAATGGCATATACGGAGGCAAAATTGATAACGACAATGCCTAAATACATAATTGCATTGCTTGTCATTGTGGACTCAGTCAGTATTATTGTTAACAATTTTACAGGTCATGTATTTGGGATGATACAGCTTTTTGATGATAGCACGGGTACATATTACTGGACTTCAAAGCCGGAATTTTTCATGAAGCTGCATCTTATGCTATGTTATATTATGGTAGCGCTCACATTTGTGGCATTTGTCTATAAGATGATTGCAGCACCACGTTTTTATAAGAGAAAATACAGCGCTGTATTTATCATGCTGGCAGCAGTTATTGTTGTTAATGCGGCATTCCTTTTTATAGGGCTTAAGATTGATTTTTCGGTGCTTATATATGCGGTACTCGGTCCGCTGGTATGTTATTTTACACTGTTTTCTACTCCGCGCAGTCTTGCGATGAAGACACATTCCTATGTAATAGAAAAGATGGGAAACGGAATTATATGCTTTGATATAGACGGAAGCTGTGTATATGTGAATAGTGCTGCTAAGAAGCTTTTTTCCGAATGGAGAGGTGATGAGGATATTGCTAGGATTGAACAGCAGTATGCAGACTGGCTTGATAAGAATTCCGGCAAGGATAATGCTTACTGGGATGGCGAACTGAAAATAGCCGGTGTACAATATTTTTTGGGATTTGAGTATTGCAGCATGTTAGATGATGATGGGACATCGATAGGCAGCTTCTTCAGGATAGAGGATAAGACGGAGGATGTTAAGCGCCTTAGGGATGAGCAGTATCGTGCAACGCATGACAGGCTTACAGGCTTGTATAACAGAGAGGGTTTTTTTGATGAAGCAAAAAAGTTCCTAAGAGAGCATGCGGATGAAGATATGTATGTTCTTGCTTCAAATGTTAAGGATTTCAAGCTTGTGAATGAATTGTTTGGCAATGAAAAGGGAGATGAAGTTCTCATAAGGCATGCAAAACAGCTTAATGACAGAGGAACGGATGAGTCTGTAACCGGAAGAATCTCCGGAGACAAATTCTGCAGGATTACGCTTAAGAAGAATTTCAACGAAAAACTTCTTGAAGACAATATTAGTGAGCTCTGTTCTCTTACAGAGGACGGTATATATAAGATGCATATATATGTCGGCGTATATGAAGTGAGAGATAAGGAAGAATCCATACAGACAATGTATGATAAGTCTAATATAGCTATCGAGCGTATAAAAGGAGACTATCAGAAGACAATAGTATACTATAATGACAGCGATATGGACGAGCTGATGCATGAGAAGAGTGTTGTTGCAGAGTTCGACAAGGCACTTGGCAATCAGGAATTTTGTATTTATCTGCAGCCGCAGGTTGACAATAAGGGAAATGTACTAGGTGCTGAGGCACTTGTCAGATGGATGCATCCTAAGAAGGGACTTCAATCTCCTGACACATTCATAGGAATTCTTGAGAAAGCCGGACTGATACACAGGCTTGACAATTACATATGGGATAAGGCTGCGGAACTTCTTGCAAAGTGGAAGAAGGAAGGCTTTAATGACTGCTATATATCGGTAAATATATCGGCAAAGGATTTCTATTATCTTGACCTGTATGAGATATTTACAGGACTTATAAAGAAATATGATATAGAGCCTACGAAGCTTCATCTTGAGATTACCGAGACTGTCATAATGTCGGATGTTAAGCTGCACATGGAGGTTGTTGATAAGCTTCAGCAGTTCGGTTTCCATATCGAGATAGATGATTTTGGAAGTGGTTATTCATCGCTTAACACATTAAAAGATATCAAGGCCGATCTGCTTAAGATAGATATGCTATTTCTTCATGAAACTGAGAATCAGGCAAGGAGCAGAAAGATTTTAAATTCAATCATATCAATGGCAAATGCACTCAATATGCCTGTCATTACGGAGGGAGTTGAGACTAAAAACCAGCTTGATTTTCTTTCTGATATGGGCTGTGGTATGTTTCAGGGCTTTTATTTTTCAAAGCCTGTATCAGTGGAGATTTTTGAGGAAAAATTTCTTAAGAAAAATAATAAAGATAACCCCAATTACATAATTAATGGAAATAATTGAATGGAGGCGGTTTTATGAAATGCACAAGAATTCCACTTGAATCAGAGGTAACAAAATATGAACTTGGTAAAGGTTTAGAGGATGGCTTTGAGCTGTTGTCTGATGTCATCACTAAGGGCTGGATTGTCACTGACAAGCTTATGCAGGTCAAAAGGGACAATGGTTCAATAGTGTGTCCGTACATAAGGCACAGGAGAGGAAGGACATTTATTCAGAAAGGTGATTATATTATCATCGACTCTGATGGAACTAAGCAGGTTGTAGGAGAGGACAAGGTATTTACCAGATATAAGAAAATAGATTAAAGCATTAATACAGTTTTTTAAATCCCGTTCACATTTGATATATCAATTATAGATAATGTGAGCGGGATTTTTTGACTAATATGGGTTCAAGCAGAGTCCTAAGAACAACTAAGCTTCTTCCAAAAGTCGAGAGATGCATAAACATAACTCGTTATACACAGTCAAATTTATAGGGCATGTTTTGACCCTTTGGCATCTAATGAAAAATTTGTTGAAAAAAATAAATAACAGTAGTATAATATCGGCTTATCTGTACTTTATTTAATTAAAGTGATAAAAAACGAAAAAGAAAGAGGTGTTTTAAAATGAAGGGCATTAAGCTTGTAACAAGGTACATCAAAATGATATGGAAAAAATGTATTCCGTGTCTTATAATTGCAGTTTTTATTATAGGCTTGCAGATTGTTATGCCGCTCGCCGTCAGGCAGTTTTTGTATGGAATCGAAGAGAATTCTACAGTGAAGCTTCTGGTCATATCGCTGATATTGTATGCGCTGTTATTGGTGGTGTATAATCTTGTCGATGTACTGTGGATGAAATCACTTGACCGGATGGGCGGTGCTATATTGTCAAAGATAAGGGAAGAGCTTATGCGCTCCATATATTATGCACCTTACAAGAAAGTTCTGAATATCGGAACTGAGAAAATCAAAAATATCATATATATGGATACAATCAATATATTTGGCTGCATAAGCATACATACAGTTAATATAATAATCAATTTTATCATTGTATGTATATTTGATGTGATTGCATTCAATATCAATATGATGTTCGGTGTGGGACTTCTTCTCGTAGCTGTTGTGGGTTTTGCACTTGCCATGCTGACACGTAGGCGCATTGCGGCTGCTTCAAGGTCTGTTAACATCAAGATGAAAGCTGACAATAAGAATGTTGGCGAGTATGTTGACTCACTTGAGATGGCAAGAAGCAATAATCTTATAGATTATTTTGTGACTAAGGAAAATGATGCGATAGATGATTTTATAAGCACATCGCTGAAGGCTGACAATACGCTTGTGTCGCTTAGGAATCTTGTGTCACAGTTTCATCAGTGGGCTTCAATGCTTCTTATCGCACTTACTACTATGTATGTAAAGGGCGATGCGGGAGATATAGTGTTTGCAATGCTTGTGCTTGATATTGTTCTTGATGCGAGCAAAAACCTTGAAAATTCAGTATACCAGATAGTAAGAAATGAACCGTCCTTCGAGCATGTCGGAGATATTATTGAGCTTTTGCCAAAAAAAGAGAGAAAGTATGCAAGTAAAACTTCCAAACAGCCTGTTGAGGGCAGTAATACAAGCGAAGCTTGCAGCATGCAGGAGTATGAAAATATAAGAGCTGTAGAGAATGTGAGCTTTAATGACGTGACATTCTCCTATGATGATAGGAAGGATGTCATTAAGAGCCTCAATGCAGAATTTGAAAAAGGTGAGATAATCCATGTAAAGGGCGAGAATGGTGCTGGAAAGTCAACATTTATCAAGCTTTTAAATGGACTTTTAGAGCCTGATTCGGGAAAAATCTGCTTTAATAATATAAGCTGTAGCGGGATAAGTCCTGAAGTTAAGTGCGAAAATGTACTCTATGTAGGACAAGATGAGAATTTACTCAATGAGACTGAGATGAAATATCTTGATATTATCACATCATCCTCATGCAGCACGAAGCAGATAAAGGACGTATTATCGCACCTTGGAGTGACGGAGGCTGATATGGAGCGTATTATAGAGGAGCTTGGAATGTCATTATCGGGTGGTCAGAGAAGGAAGCTTTTGCTTGCTAAGCTTATGTTAATGTACGATAAAGCACCGGTTATAATTATTGATGAGATTGAGAATGACTTGGATAAGAATACAAGGCAGCTTTGGAGAGAGTTTACACAGAAGCTGTATGAGGAGAAAGACAGACATATAATTTTCTATATATCGCATGATTATGACGGTGAAGGATTCTGCACAAGAACCTTTACACTCAAATAGCAATGCCTTAGAGCCTGCCGGACTGCGGATGAACAGCCGGCAGGCTTATTTTTGCCAAATTTTCATTTATTTCTTGACAAAGTGTATACTGTTGATATAATAGAAAAGCAAATATGAAATCGGTTTTCAAATTCCGATATTATAAAAGAGAATTAGCATGTTTTGTCCGATGAAGCTTATGAAATATATAATAGAAGGGATAATTTGGTAAGATGAACAGATTGCGTTTGGGTAAATCTTTTGTATATGCCATGTCAATTTTTATTATGTCTGTAAGTGTATTTATTATTGGCTGTGCCAGAGATGGCGGTAATGATGGTGATACACAGAGAGATTCAGATAAGAAAATAAAGATTGTGGCAACATTGTTTCCGCAGTATGATTTTGCAAGGCAGATAGCAGGCGACTATGCGGATGTGACGCTTCTTCTTCCGCCTGGAATGGAGAGCCATTCGTATGATTTAAGACCGTCCGATATGATTGAGATAAGAGAGAGTGACATGTTCATATATACAGGAAAATATATGGAGACATGGGCGCAGACGATAATAGATAGTCTTGATGACAGTGTTATGGTTGTGGATGTCTCTGAAGGAATAACACTTGAAAAAGAGGAAGATTATTTTGTAGATGAATTAGAGGAACATGGTGAGGATGAGCATGAAGAGGATGCGCATGAGCATAACGAGGACGAGCATGGGGAAGAAGCTGCGAATGAGCATGACGAGGACGAACATGAGGAAGCTGCACATGGACATGAAGATGAGCACGATGAAGAAGCTGCACATGAGCATGAGGATGAAGAGCAACATACTTCTCACTCGCATGCCGGACATACGCATGAATATGACCCACATATCTGGACATCACCGGTCTATGCCATGCAGATGGTAGAAAATATAGTGGACGCACTTGTGACCAAGGATCCTCAGCATGAGTCGGAATACAGGCAGAGAGCGGATGAGTATATAGCCAAGCTTAAGGAGGTTGATTCTGCTTTCAGGCAGGTCAGTGAGTCTGCACAGCATAGGACAATATTTTTTGGCGGACGTTTTGCGATGACATATTTTGTGAGAGAGTATGGTTTTGCTTGTGTCAGTGCTTACCATGACTGTTCAGCCGAGTCTGAGCCGTCTATAAGCAGTGTAATGAAAATGATTGATGAGATAAAGGCGAGCGGCGCAAAGGCTGTATTTTATGAGGAGCTTGTCGACCCGAAGGTTGCAAGAACTATAACCGAGGAGACGCAGGTTAAGCTGTTGTTACTCCACTCGGCGCACAACGTCAGCAGGGAAGAGTATGAAAACGGTGTGACTTACCTTGATATAATGTGGCAGAATGTAAAAAATCTTGAGGAGGGACTTAACTGATGGCACAGCTTAGATGTGAGAATATAAGTGTCGGATATGAGGACGGAATTGTCGTTTCCGATGTAAGCTTTGAGCTGAACAGAGGGGACTATGTGTGTATAGTAGGAGAAAATGGAGCAGGAAAGAGCAGCCTTTTAAAAGGAATACTCGGACTTGCTAAGGTACAGAGCGGAAAAATTGAGTATGGGGACGGGATAGGCAGGTCTGATGTCGGATATCTCCCGCAGCAGAAGGACTATCAGAAGAATTTCCCGGCGACCGTAAAAGAGGTTGTCATGTCGGGCTTTTTAAATAAGATGGGACTTAGACCATATTACAATAAGGCTGAAAAGAAGAAAGCAATGGACATATTAAGCGATTTTGGGATGGCTGATTATGTGAAGGCACCGTTTGGAAGCCTTTCGGGAGGACAGAAGCAGAGAGTGCTTCTTGCAAGAGCGCTATGTGCAACGGACAAGCTTCTGCTTCTTGATGAGCCGACAACGGGACTTGACCCGGTGGCAACGGAAGAGCTCTATGAGCTTTTAAAAAGACTGAACCGTGAGAAAAAGACGACAATCCTGATGGTGTCGCATGACCTCAATAAAGCTGTCTCGGATGCCGGGCTTATTCTTCATGTTAATAAGCGCTCAGGCTGCGGTTATTTCGGGCCTGCTGACAAGTATCTTGACAGTGATGCTGCAAGGCATTTTCTAGGACTTGACTATAAAGATAATAAAAATAACAGTGAAACGGTTCAAAATGGGAACAACAATAATAAAGAGAAGAATCCTTTGGATAAAGTGAAGAAAGGGGAACGCTATGTTTGATACATTGAAGCTTTTATTTTCATATGATTTTATAGTGCGTGCAATGATTGCGGGCGGACTTGTCGCATTGTGCTGTGCGTTGCTTGGTGTAAGCCTTGTTCTTAAGAGATTTTCAATGATTGGTGACGGATTGTCACATGTAGGATTCGGAGCATTGTCTGTGGCAGCCGTGATGAATGTTGCACCGCTTGCCATAGCTGTTCCGGTTGTTATAATAGCAGCCTTCTTTATATTGAAGCTTGGCAAGGACAGCAAGGTTCAGTCGGATTCTGCCATTGCACTTGTGTCATCGGTTGCAATAGCGATTGGTGTGACAGTGACATCGCTTAGTGGCGGACTTAATACGGATGTGTACAGCTATATGTTTGGAAGCATACTTGCGATGAGCAAAACAGATGTATATATCAGTGCGGCTCTTTCTGTGGTTGTCCTCATATTGTTCTTTGTGTTCTACCATAAGATATTCGCTATCACTTTTGACAGCGATTTTGCGAAAGCGACAGGTGTTAAGGCAGAGTTTTACAATATGCTTATAGCTGTGCTCACAGCGCTGACAATAGTTGTCGGAATGAGAATTATGGGTACAATGCTTATATCGAGTCTTATTATATTCCCGACACTCTCTGCGAGTGCTGTCGTCAAGGGCTTTAGAAAGGTTGTCATTATCTCAGGTATTGTTTCCGTTGTATGCTTTTTTGCCGGCTTATACAGTTCATACAGTTTTAATCTCCCGGTGGGTGCCAGCATAGTGCTTGCAAATTTTGTGGTTTTTAGTATACTTATGATTGTGGGGAAAATTTTACGCAGGTAATTTTTTGATGCGTATATCACAAATATATAATGTATATATGGAGAGGAATATGAACATTTACGAGGCTGCACAAAAGTATAATCCGGAAAAATATGCGAGAGCATGCTGTGATACGATGATGAGAAGGTTTGAAGCACAGAAGCTTCCGCCTGAGGGAAGATTTCACTATCATCAGGGTGTTTTTTTAAGCGGAATGTATAGGACGTATGTTTTGACTGGTGATGAGAAATACTATAACTATATAAAGGCTTGGGTTGATTCCACTATTGATGAGAAGGGCAATATCAAGCTGTACGATAAAGGACAGATGGATGACATTGAGCCGGGTGTGCTTTTATATCCTATATATGAGAGAACCGGTGATATGAGATATAAGAAGGCACTCGATACGCTCATTTTGGATATGGAGAGCTATCCTCGCAACGAGGACGGCGGTTACTGGCATAAAGCATGGTGTGAGGGTGAGATGTGGCTTGACGGTCTGTACATGGGAGGGCCGATTACAGCACACTATGGAAGTGCTTTTGAGAAGCCTGAATGGTTCGATATGGTTGCTAAGCAGGTCAAGCTTATGAAGGAGCATACACAGGATAAGGCTACAGGTCTGTGGAGACATGCATGGGATATCAATAAGAAGGCTGTGTGGGCTGATCCTGTTACAGGACAGTCGCCTGAATTCTGGGGAAGAAGTCTTGGCTGGGTTCCTATGGCTATTCTTGATGATTTGAGATATATCCCTGAGTATCACAAGGATTATGATGAACTTGTAAATATTATGAGAGAGCTTTTAGAAAATATATGCCGTTACCAGTCTGATGAAGGACGCTGGTATCAGGTCGTCGATAAGGGTGGCCAGAAGGGCAACTGGCTTGAAAATTCATGCAGCTGTCTTTTTGTCGCTGCGATATGCAGAGCAGTGAAGAAGGGCTTTCTGCCGGAGAGCTATCTTGATATTGCAGCTAAAGGCTATGCAGCAGTCAACGACTCACTCACATGGAACGGTGAAGACCTTATAATAGGTAATATATGCATCGGAACAGGTGTCGGAGATTATGAATTTTATTGTGCAAGACCGACCTGTGAGAATGACCTTCACGGCAGCGGCGCTTATCTTCTGATGTGTGCAGCGGTGTTAGATACAGTGAGACAATAGCTTATAAGCATGCTGCTCTTATATATAAGGAGGTTTTGCTACGGAGCGCATTTATGTTGCAATCGATTTAAAATCCTTTTATGCGTCTGTGGAATGCATGGAGCGTCATCTTGACCCTCTGACAACGAATCTGGTTGTAGCAGACGCAAGCAGAACAGAAAAGACAATATGCCTTGCCGTCTCTCCGTCCCTTAAGGCTTATGGGATACCGGGGAGGGCAAGGCTTTTTGAGGTTGTGCAGAGAATGCGTGAAGTAAACCGCGACAGAGCATCGAAGCTTAAAAGAGGAGAGCGGTTTATCGGTGAATCTGTTTTTGCATCGGAGCTTGCAGCTAACCCGTACCTTAGAGCCGGATATATTGCGGCACCGCCGAGGATGGCTTATTATATGGAATACAGTACAAGAATATACAGGATATATCTTCGCTATATTGCGCCTGAGGACATACATGTATATTCCATTGACGAAGTTATGATTGACATTACAGAGTATATGAAGATGTATAAGCTCACGGCGAGAGAGCTTACAACCAAGCTTATACGTGAGATTAAGGCGGAGACGGGAATTACGGCTACAGCAGGGATTGGAACGAATCTGTATCTTTGTAAGGCTGCCATGGATATAGTTGCAAAGCATGCATTGCCGGATGAGGATGGTGTGAGAATAGCGGAGCTTGATGAGAAAAGCTACAGGCATCTTCTGTGGGGACATAAGCCTCTCACGGATTTTTGGAGAGTGGGACGAGGTTATGCAAAGAAGCTTAATGAGTATGGGATGTATACTATGGGTGATGTTGCGCGCTGTTCCATAGGGAAAAAGGACGATTATTATAATGAAGATTTGCTCTATAAGCTGTTCGGAGTGAATGCAGAGCTTCTTATAGATCATTCGTGGGGATATGAGTCATGTACGATGGCAGATATAAAGGCTTACAGATCTGAGACTAACAGCATCAGTGAAGGACAGGTGTTATCCTGTCCGTATACGGCACAAAAAGCCAGACTTATCGTTAAGGAGATGACAGACGGTCTTGTACTTGGACTGGTTGACAAGCATCTTATCACCAACCAGCTTGTATTGACTATAGGGTATGATGTGGAGAATCTTACCAATCCTGAGATTGCTAAAAAATATAAAGGTGAGATTGTATTAGACGGATATGGAAGACGCATACCAAAGCACGCACACGGAACACATAATCTGCCGCACAGGACTTCATCCACAAGAATCATAGTTGATGGAATGATGGAGCTGTTTGACAGAATTATCAATCCTGACCTTCTTGTCCGCAGGATAACTGTTGTGGCATGTAAAGTGGTCGATGAGAGTCTTGTCGATGACGAGCCTGAGTTCACACAGCTTGATTTGTTTACGGATTATGCTAAGCTTGAACAGGAGAAGGCAGAGAAAAAAAAGAAGCTTGAAAAGGAAAGGCAGATGCAGCAGGCTGTGCTTGATATCAAGAAAAAGTTCGGAAAGAATGCCATATTGAAGGGAATGAATCTGGAGGATGGAGCTACTGCAATATCGCGCAACGGACAAATTGGAGGGCATAAGGCATGAATGGGGATGTATTTAAGGGGAAAATTAGTGAGGATTTTTACAAAAATACTGTCAATGATGGCAGGTATGATGATATAATAGATATGGCGCATCACGTTTCAAGGGACAGACCGCATATGTCACAGGCAGACAGAGCGGCGCAGTTCGCACCTTTTGCAGCGCTTACCGGTCACGGCGAAGCCGTGAGAGCAACGCAGGAGCGTGTAAAGCTTGCGATAGACAATGAGATTGAGCGTGAGTATGAGCCGGAATATGCAGAAAGGGAGCTTTTACCGGATGAGTGAAATCAAGTCTGTCAGCACCAAAAATCTCAAATTAAAATCGGCAAGAGCCGCCATGGATTTGTCACAGCAGGAGCTTGCCGAGCTTGTAGGAGTGTCAAGGCAGACAATCAACGCTATAGAAAAGGGCGACTATAACCCTACTATAAAGCTTTGCATTGCGATATGTAAGGCACTTGGCAAGACACTTGATCAATTATTCTGGGAGGAGTAGTAGGCTAACAGAAGGTCTACCATTCTTCCGTAGCTTTTAACGCCGTCAGTCTGTGCATTCGCTACAAGATAGGCGTTATTTACGGCATCAGCAACATCAGCAACAGGTGTCTCAAATTTATCCCAATATTTACTGTCATACAGATAATCACGCATGAGCTGCTCGTCCATGCTCTTATAAAGCTCCGTGTAAATGGAAGCACCGCAGTTCTTATAGACGGAATTAAGGACGTATGAGAGAGCATTTAAAATGCCGCTGTACTGAAAGTTAACATTGTCCGAATTGATACAGGCAAGATATGCTATAAAGCCGGCTTCATCCTCACGCATAAACCCGCGAAGATGTGACAGCTCATGGCATATCGTGTCAGCCTTTACATAGTCGGGAACATCATTGTTATAGTTGGCTTCAATAGTAAAAGAGTATACTCCTGTGATAAATTCGTAGGACATTACCTTGGAAAACAGCACAGGCTTAGGTTGTGGATAGTATCCTGCAAGCACCGGATATATTGTTCCTAGCTTGTTCATTGCTTTTACTGCTTCTTTTTTGGTGTCGGTGTTTTTAAGTGAGAAGATAGCGCCGTATTTGGTTCCGTCTGCGTCATCGGGAACGGAGGCAGTGTCTATATACGGAACAAGAGAATTGGCATTCTCAATAAGTGACTTGCATAAGTCGATAAGTACATCTGTGGACTGCCTGGTTATCTCAAGACCTGAATAGTATGAAAAAGGTCTTCTGTGATAATTAACACCGCAGTTCACGGTAAAAAGTGTAATCACTGTAAATAACAGTGCGAGAACTACTGCATACATGCTAAGGATTGCCCTGCCGCATTTCTTTATTATAAGAAGTATTGTACGGCACAGTATGAAAATTAACAATATTATTCCTAATATTATAAGAAGCTCATACAGCGAGAACGGCACAAGTCCGACAAGCATTCCTACAGTTGCGACAAGCACTTTGTAGATATGGGTTGAATACCATTCGGCAAAGGCGGTACTGCGCCTTGCAGTAATATTCAAACCTACAGTTATCACAACGAGCGCCGCCATGTATATGATATAAAATTTTTTATGTTTTGCAAAAGGACCTTCAGGCTTTGTAGCTGATTGCTTTTTCATTGTTATGTAAACCTCCGCAGTTGTCAGATTGATACGCATACTTTTATTATACCCGCATTGCATTAAAAAAGGGTGTTTTTTTTATGAAATTGATGATAGCTGATGAGTATATAAAAAAAATGGGAAAATATACTGCTTAAAAAGCATGGCACAGAGTATAGCATAGTTAAGTATAATACGGTTAGAAAAATATAGTTAGATATGATATGGTTAAAAATAACATAGTCAGATATGACATAGTTAAATGGTATTATAGACATAAAAAAGGATTTTTGTTAAAATTATAGTAAATAATTACGATATATATTTACTTGACGGATACCTTGCAACAGTATAAGCATGCCTTAGATTTTTAATGCCGGATAGTTTATGTGGGAGGCGAAAAAATTGAATGACAGTATTTTAAGAAGCCGCAGAATTCTTATTAAGAGAATAGAAGATGGAAAAGTTGTTGCAGATACGAAGATTATAAGGTTTGATAAGTACAGGAATGTATGCTTTATAGCTGCTGACAGTCTTACAGATAAAGGAAATTATAGTGTTACTGTGCTTATTTTCGGGCCGGATAAGCTGTATGAATATGCGGGTAAAATTGCCGGCGGCGTGATAGCCAACATGGTTACTGTGCTGCTTGGAAGGCATAAGGAAAAGGAAGACAGGCAAAAGCACAGGTATGCGATTTCTACCAAGGGAGTAGTAAGCGAGCTTTGTTTTGGAGACAGGGAAGTTAAGCTTAACAGACCTATGGCTCTGATGACTGTGAATATGAGCTCAAAGGGGATACTTGTGAGAATGGACAGCGGAAGCCTTGAAAAAGGCGACTGCTTTCGAATGTCGATAAGGGTGGATGGAAGAAATCTGACTTTTTTCTGTGTTGTTGTGAGAATACAGAATGATGACATGCTGATTGAGGAGTATGGATGTGAGATAGTTGGAACGCAGTTTGAGGTAAATGCAGAAGGATGATGTGGGCGGATGAAAGAAAATGATTTGAGAGAACTGCCAATTGAATACCTGTGGGAAGGACTTGTGCTCAAGGACAATATCTATGACTATACCGGGGCAACGCTCTTGATTCCGCGTGGGGAGAAGCTTACCGGAGAAAAGCTTAAGAGGCTGTATAACTTCAATAAAGGCGATAAGAATATCATGATACATGAGAGTGCGATTTATGATATTTTATCGGATGAACATATATCGCCGGAGAAGAGACGTGAGCTGACGGAGAGACTCTCAGGATACACACGTCTAAGTGACAGCGTCGGAGGCATGTTACATTGGGCGGATGTAAAGCTTGAGACGGATGAATTACATAAGTTAGCCGAAAATATCTCGGACAAGCTTGTCGAGATTGACTTGATAACGATACTTTCATGCATCAATTTTCCAAGACCTATGGACGAGGGACTTCAGAGACATTCACTTAATGTATCATTTATGAATGGCATGATCGGAAAATGGCTTAATTTGCCGGATGAAGACGTGAGAGTGCTTGTACTTGCAGGATTGCTGCATGACATTGGCAAGACAAAAATACCTGAAGAGATAGTTAACGCTCCTCGAAGGCTTACCAAAGAGGAATTCAGTGTTATGAAAAGACACCCGGTATTTTCTGATGAGATGCTCGGAGACCAGTTCGGGGATGCAGTGCGGGATGCAGCAAGGCACCACCATGAGAAGCTTACGGGAGACGGATATCCTGACGGATTAAAAGGCGATGAGATTTCACTTTTTACGAGGATAACGTCACTGTCAGATATATATGATGCGATGGTTTCAAAGCGCAGCTACAAGGAGGCAAATCTTCCGTTCGGCGTATTTGACATGCTGTACAGGGACGAATTTAAAGGCTTAGACAGGAAGCTTGTCATGCTCTTTTTAAAGAATATACGCAGGCAGTACATAGCCAAAAAGGTTCTGATGTCTGACGGAAAGATAGGTTTTATCAAGTATATTCCTATAAATGATGCAAGTCATCCTATCGTAGAGCAGGGTGACAGGCTTGAACAGACAAGCGATGGATGGTTCTGCAAAGAGATTCTTACAATATAAAGCTTCGGGAATTTTGTCTGTTTTATTGCGGCTATCTTAAATATTGTTACCATCCACAAAAAAATATTAACCGAGATTAGAGAATTGCTTTATCCTTTTAATAGAAAAATTAACATTTTTCGAACCTGGTAAAAGATGGCAAAGAATTGAATATGCAATTAAGACAAAAATATAAAATATTAGTAAATGTGCTTTATAAGATAACACTTGTAAAGCACATTTTTTTGATTTACACGCGAAATAAACTTCTATATTGTATGATTTAAATGATATATATTTGATTATAAACGAATATAATCTGATAATATTATATAAAAATATAAATTAATAAATAATCTTACAATTTAAATAAAAAAATATTTACATAGAAGCCAAAAAAGTGTATATTAAGTACAAGTTTTTACAAGGCATATTGTGATGACGAGGAATGGAGGACAGATGTATGAGCAATGTATGTGAAGTGAAGCCGTCAATATACAGCCCGGATTTTGAGCATGATAACTGTGGTATCGGTGCTATAGTCAACATCAAGGGTGTCAAGACACATCAGGTTGTTGAGAATGCTCTCAAGATTGTCGAGAATCTTGAGCACCGTGCAGGTAAGGATGCCGAAGGCAAGACCGGTGACGGTGTAGGTATTCTTTTGCAGATATCCCACAAGTTCTTTTCAAAGGTGGCTAAGTCACTTGGGATTAATATTGGCGGGGAGAGAGAGTATGGCGTGGGAATGTTCTTCTTCCCTCAGGATGAATTTAAGCGCAATCAGGCTAAGAAGATGTTCGAGATTATAACCCAGAAGGAAGGACTTGAATTTTTGGGATGGAGAGAGGTTCCTACCAATCCTGATGTGTTGGGCTCTAAGGCAATAGCCTGTATGCCAAGCATATGGCAGTGTTTTATAAAGAAGCCGGTAAGAATGGCAAAGGGACTTGATTTTGACAGAAGGCTCTATGTTGTAAGAAGAGTGTTCGAACAGAGTAATGACAATACTTATGTCGCATCCTTGTCAAGCAGAACGATAGTGTATAAAGGTATGTTCCTTGTGGGACAGCTCAGAACATTCTTTGATGACCTTAACAGCCCTGATTATGAGACGGCGATAGCGACAGTACATTCGCGTTTCAGCACTAACACAAACCCAAGCTGGCAGAGAGCTCATCCTAACAGAATAATAGTACATAATGGTGAGATTAATACTATCCGCGGAAATGCAGATAAGATGCATGCGCGAGAGGAATCGATGGAGACTAAGTATTTTGAAGGTGAGATGAGCAAGGTAACTCCTATTGTTAATCAGGAGGGCTCGGACTCGGCGATGCTTGATAACACTCTTGAGTTCCTTATGATGAGTGGTCTTGAACTTCCGCTCGCCGTAATGATTCTCATTCCGGAGCCATGGATGAACAATCATAGCATGAGCCAGAAGAAGAAAGACTTCTATGAGTATCATGCAACAATGATGGAGCCTTGGGACGGTCCGGCATCAATTCTATTCTCTGATGGTGATATCATGGGAGCGGTTCTTGACAGAAACGGACTTCGTCCATCACGTTACTATATAACAAACGATGACCAGCTTATCCTCTCATCGGAAGTCGGAGTTCTTGACATTCCTACATCCAATATCAAGGTTAAGGAAAGATTAAGACCGGGCAAGATGCTTCTTGTTGACACTGTAAAAGGTGAAGTCATCGATGATGACGAGCTTAAGGAAAAATATGCTTCAAAGCGTCCTTACGGCGAATGGCTTGACAGCAATCTTGTAATGCTTAAGGATTTAAAAATTCCTAACCAGAGAGTGGAGGAGTACTCTAAGGAAGAGCGTGCGAAATTGCAGAAGGCATTCGGTTACACATATGAGGATTTCAAGACATCAATCCTTCCTATGGCACTTGGCGGAGCTGAGCCGATAGCAGCCATGGGAGCAGATACACCGCTTGCAGCGCTTTCAACTAAGACTGTTCCGCTGTTTAACTATTTTAAGCAGCTTTTTGCACAGGTTACGAATCCTCCTATTGATGCTCTCAGAGAGAAGATTGTCACATCGACAACAATGTATCTTGGAGCGGACGGAAATATTCTTGAAGAGACAGCGAGAAACTGTCAAGTACTTAGAGTCAACAATCCTATTCTTACTAATACGGATTTGCTCAAGATTAAGAATATGAAGCAGGAAGGCTTTAAGGTTGCAGTTCTTCCTATAATATATTATAAGAATACATCGATGGAGAAAGCAATCGACCGTCTTTTTGTTGAAGCTGACAGACATTACCGTGAAGGTGTCAACATATTCATTCTCTCCGACAGAGGAGTGGATGAGAACCATGTAGCAATTCCGTCTCTGCTTGCAGTATCGGCAATGCAGGATTATCTTGTAAGAACCAAGAAAAGAACCAAGGTTTCGGTTATTCTTGAGTCCGGTGAGCCTAGAGAGGTTCATCACTTTGCGACACTTCTCGGATTCGGTGCGAGTGCAGTCAACCCATATCTTGCGCTTGACAGCATAAGGGAGCTTATAGACCTTAGAATGCTCGACAAGGATTACTATGCGGCAGTCGATGACTATAACAAGGCTGTGCTCAGCGGTATTGTAAAGATTGCATCTAAGATGGGTATTTCTACAATACAGTCATATCAGGGCTCTAAGATTTTTGAGGCAATTGGTATTGATAAGAGCGTTATGGACAAGTATTTTACCAATACAGTGAGCCGTGTAGGTGGAATTACACTTAAGGATATCGAAAATGATATAAATGCAAACCATGACCGCGCTTATGACCCGCTTGGACTTCAGACAGATACAACCTTTGACAGTGCAGGAAGCCACAAGTTCAGAAGTGGCAAGGAGGAGCACCTTTACAATCCTCAGACAATCCATCTTCTTCAGCTTGCCACAAGAAACGGAGATTATGCTGCATTTAAGGAATATTCAAAGCTTATCAATGAGGAGCTTGAGCCTATTAATTTAAGAGGGCTTATGGATTTTAAATATCCTGAGAAGGGAATTTCCATTGACGAGGTTGAGAGTGTTGACTCTATTGTAAGACGTTTCAAGACCGGTGCGATGTCATACGGCTCCATCTCGCAGGAGGCACATGAAGCAATGGCTATTGCCATGAATACACTTCATGGAAAATCCAATTCAGGTGAAGGCGGAGAGGATATCGAGAGATTAACAATAGGCCCGGACGGACTTAACCGCTGCTCAGCAATCAAGCAGGTAGCGTCAGGACGTTTTGGAGTAACATCAAGGTATCTTGTGAGTGCCGATGAGATTCAGATTAAGATGGCACAGGGAGCAAAGCCAGGCGAAGGCGGACATCTTCCGGGAGGAAAGGTCTATCCTTGGATAGCTAAGACAAGACATTCAACCCCGGGTGTAGGTCTTATCTCACCGCCGCCTCATCATGATATCTATTCAATCGAGGATTTGGCGCAGCTTATATATGACCTTAAGAATGCCAATAAGAAGGCGAGAATATCCGTAAAGCTTGTATCTGAGGCAGGTGTTGGAACAGTTGCCGCAGGTGTAGCAAAAGCCGGAGCGCAGGTTATACTTGTATCAGGCTATGACGGAGGTACAGGTGCGGCGCCGAGAAGCTCAATTCACAATGCAGGACTTCCTTGGGAGCTTGGACTTGCAGAGACACATCAGACACTCATAATGAACGGACTTAGAAATAAGGTCGTTGTAGAGACGGATGGTAAGCTTATGACAGGACGTGATGTTGCGATAGCATGTCTTCTCGGAGCTGAGGAGTTCGGCTTTGCAACTGCACCGCTTGTAACTCTAGGCTGTGTAATGATGAGAGTATGTAATCTTGATACATGCCCTGTAGGTGTTGCAACACAGAATCCGGAGCTTAGAAAGAAATTTACGGGAAAGCCTGAATATGTAATGAATTTTATGAGATTTGTGGCACAGGAGCTCCGTGAATATATGGCTAAGCTCGGCTTTAAGACTATAGATGAGATGGTTGGAAGAACTGATATGCTCTTCCAGGCTAAGGCGGGAAGCGGAGCAAAGAAAGGAAAGATTGACCTTTCTGTAATCCTAGACAATCCATATGCAGGCAAGGTGAAAATCGATTATCTTCACAAGAATGTATTTAATTTTGAGCTTGAAAAGACACTCGATGAAAAGGTTCTTATAAAGAAGCTTGGACCTGCACTTGAAAAAAAGCAGAAGAGAAGCATAGAGATAGATGTAAAGAACACTGACCGTTCATTCGGTACTATGTTCGGCTCTGAGATTACAAGAATGTACGATGATACACTTGCGGAGGACACATTTACAATTATGTGCCATGGTGCAGGTGGACAGAGCTTCGGAGCTTTCATTCCTAAGGGGCTTACGATGTGCCTTGAAGGTGACAGCAACGATTATTTCGGAAAAGGTCTTTCCGGCGGTAAGCTTGTGGTATATCCTCCGACAGGTTCTAGATTTAAGCAGGATGAAAATATTATTATCGGAAATGTAGCACTATACGGTGCTACAAGCGGTGAGGCTTATATAAACGGTGTTGCCGGTGAACGTTTCTGCGTTCGTAACTCAGGTGCTAAGGCGGTTGTCGAAGGTGTTGGCGACCATGGCTGTGAGTACATGACAGGAGGACGGGTTGTTGTTCTTGGAAATACAGGAAAGAACTTTGCGGCGGGCATGAGCGGCGGTATAGCATATGTGCTTGATGAGGACAGCAGTCTTTATAAAAAGCTTAATAAGGAGCTTGTATCAACAGAAGAAGTCACAGACAAGTATGATGTCTTAGAGCTTAAGGAAATGATACAGCAGCATGTTGCTTATACTAACTCTGTAAAAGGCAAGCAGATTCTTGACAACTTTGGGGATTATCTTCCTAAGTTCAAGAAGATTGTACCTCACGATTATAAGAGAATGATGCAGAAGATTGTTCAGATGGAAGAGAAGGGTCTTTCAAGTGAGCAGGCACAGATTGAAGCATTTTATGCCAACAAAGCAGCGAAGTAAGGAGGGAAATTCATGGGAAAGCCGACAGGATTTATTGATTATGAGAGAGTTGACAGCGAGGCTGTCAAGCCAAAGAACAGAATTAAGAATTTCAATGAGTTTCACACTCCGCTCACTATAGAAGAGCAGAGACAGCAGGCAGCGCGCTGCATGGACTGCGGCGTACCGTTCTGCCAGTCGGGAAAGGTGTTAAAGGGGATGGTGTCAGGCTGTCCTCTCAACAACCTCATTCCTGAGTGGAACGATCTTCTCTACAGTGGAAATCTTCACAGAGCATATAACAGGCTTGCAAAGACGAGCAATTTTCCGGAATTCACATCGAGAGTATGTCCGGCATTATGTGAGGCAGCATGTACCTGCGGGCTCAACGGTTCACCTGTGACGACTAAGGAGAACGAGAAGACAATAATTGAGAATGCTTTTGAGCAGGGCTATGTTGCACCTAATCCGCCGGAAGTGAGAACAGGCAAGAAGGTCGCAGTCATTGGTTCAGGCCCTGCGGGACTTGCAACGGCAGACTTGCTAAACAAGCGTGGTCATAAGGTGACAGTCTATGAGCGTGCAGACAGAGTCGGAGGCCTCCTACGCTATGGTATTCCTAATATGAAGCTTGAAAAGCATATCATTGACAGAAGAATCAATATTATGGAAGCGGACGGAATTGAGTTCGTGACCAATGCAAATGTCGGTGACAATTTAAAAGCAGTTAAGATACTTAAGGATTATGATGCGGTTGTGCTCTGCTGCGGTGCGGCAAATCCAAGGGATATAAATGCTCCGGGAAGGGATGCACAGGGAATATACTTTGCAGTGGATTATCTTACATCAGTGACAAAGAGCCTGCTTGATTCTAACTTTGCTGACAGGAAATATATTGACGCAAAAGGAAAGAGGGTCGTTGTCATCGGTGGCGGTGACACGGGAAATGACTGCGTGGGAACTTCAATACGTCTTGGATGTGCATCGGTTGTACAGCTTGAGATGATGCCAAAGCTGCCTGACACAAGAGCTGAGAATAATCCATGGCCACAGTGGCCGAGAGTCTGCAAGACAGACTATGGTCAGGAAGAGGCTATTGCAGTGTTCGGAAAAGACCCAAGATTATACCAGACGACAGTTAAGGAGTTTATAAAGGATAAGAATGGAAAGCTGTGTAAAGTAAAATGTGTTAAGCTTGAGTCAAAGAAGGACGAAAAGACAGGGCGCATGATGATGGCAGAGGTTGCAGGAAGTGAGTTCGAACTTGAAGCAGATCTCGTACTCATCGCAGCCGGTTTCCTCGGTTCGCAGAAGTATGTATCGGATGCTTTTGGAGTTGCACTCAACGCAAGAACCAATGTTGACACTGCACCGGGCAGACATGCGACAAATGTTGATAAGGTATTTACCGCCGGAGATATGCACAGAGGACAGTCACTTGTAGTATGGGCTATCCGTGAAGGACGCGATGCGGCGAAGGAAGTTGATGAATATCTTATGGGATATACAAACCTTCAATAATACAGCTGGTGAGGAAGGGTAAGGTGCAAAGCAAATGACACTCCGGCGCCGGAGGGTTATGTGATTTGCACTCTCAAAGTCCTCAAAATATTCGTAAATAATTGAAAATGATATCTAAAAAGCTGTGGTTTTCGGATAAATTGTGTCCGATAAACTACAGCTTTTTTAGATGATTTGGTTCTGGTGTCAAAACATGCTCTGTAACTTATCTGTGTATAACAAGCTATATTTATGAATATCCCGACTTTTGGGAGAAGCTTAATTCTTCTTCGATATTATTACTCTAGCACCATATCATAGTAATCGAAGGTTCTTAAAAATGTAAATCCGATTTTCATGTAAGCATGAATTGCAGGTGTATTATTGCCGGCAACCTGTAAAAGAAGCTTTTTTTGCGGAAAATCCAAGGCAATATAGTTGATTAGCATTCCGGCATATCCTTTACCGCGGTATTTCGGAACTGTAAATACGTCAGAAATGTTGACATAATCACTGCATTCATGGACGCAGCAACGACATTTTCTTGTATAACGGTAATCAAGCCGGTATAAGTATCTCGGTGGAGCAGAATCCGGCTGGCATAAGACAGATATAGGATATTGTGATGGGGAGTATCTTTCACTCGGAGTGACACGTCTAAATTCTTTTTCATTGCCTTTGTACTGTGCGTCAAGCTCATTATAAGGCTTTCTTGTCATAAAATGTTCACTGTGAGAATAATCAAAGCCACAGTTGTTTGCAAAATGTTCATCAGTTCCGACAAGCGTGACAGATGTGGTAAAGGTTTTGCTGTTGTCAATAGTAAGAAGCATCTGTTTTACGAGCATGCTGCCAAGACCATGCCTTCTGTATGCCGGGTCGATAAGCACCGACAATTCATGACAGGAAGTATTATTGATGATGATAGAATATGAGAAAGCACTGCAATAGCCTATGATATCGTGAGTTTGATTGAAAATATAAAAGGTTAATGTATTTTTATCTTTGAAAAGTTCAAGCCCGGTATTGTTAAGAAGCGGCGGTTCATAGTCGGACTTTATAATATCCGGTTCAGAATCATAATCTATATATGGTTCGTAGTCATAATTTGCTTCGTGAGAACATTTTTTATAGAAGGATTCGATTGTCGTAAATGATATTTTTTCGGGATTTTGCATGTATTCCTCCAATCAGCCGGCTTATAGCGTAAGGTTGTCTTGTTTTTATCGTAAAATTAATGTATATTATTTGTTGGGTCAAAATATATTATGACTTAGCAACTACACATTATAATTAAAATTCCGGGAGGATGCAATGGCAAATAAAGTTTTAAAAAGAAGTGAGACAGATAAGAACTATACATGGAGATTAGAGGATATATATCCGGATACTGATGCGTGGAGAGCGGAATATGCCGAAGCGGTGAAGGTGGCAGAGGAGATTGAAAGCTATAAAGGAAAGATAGGAGGCAGCAGTGCTGATATGCTTGCAGTGTTCAAGCTTGAAGATAAGCTTAATAATCTGCTTGACCGCATCTACTGCTATGCACATCAGTTATATGACCAGGATACGACTAATGCCGAGTCACAGGCACTTTCGGGTGAAGCAGAGAATATCATGGTTAAGTCAGGAGAGATGACATCATTTGTAAATCCTGAGATGCTTACGATAGATGATGCCGTTGTTGAGAAATATATGTCTGAGTGTGAGGAGCTTAAGCTCTACGCTAAGAAGTGGGAGTATATTTCAAGAAAGAAACCGCATGTACTTTCACTTGACATGGAAGCTGTCTTAGCTTCGGCTGATGATGTTCTTGGCGGACCTAAAAAGGTATTCGGAATGTTCAATAATGCTGATGTCAAGTTTGGAACAATAAAGGACGAGAACGGTGAGGATGTCACATTGACACATGGCCGTTACGGAATATTTATAAGAAGCAATGACAAAAGAGTGCGCAAGGAAGCTTTTAAGACTCTGCATGGTGCATTTAAGAATTTCGAGAATACTATTGCCGCTAACTATGAATCACTTGTAAAGGGTGACATTTTTTCAGCAAAGGTAAGAAAATATAATTCAAGCATAGAATCATATCTTTTTGACGGAAATATTCCGCTATCAGTCTATGACAATCTTATAGATACAATACATGAGGGACTTCCTCTTATGCACCGCTATGTCAAGCTTCGCAAGAAGGCTCTCGGCATGGACGAGCTTCATATGTATGATGTGTATACACCTATGGTTAAGGATTTTGACATGCACATCACATTTGAGGAGGCAAAGGAAATAGTAAAGAAGGGCGTCGCACCTCTTGGAAAGGATTATATCGCACTTCTTGACAAAGGCTTTAACGGCGGCTGGATTGATGTGTATGAGAATGAAGGAAAGAGAAGCGGTGCTTATTCATGGGGCCCGAACGGTGTTCATCCTTATGTCCTTTTAAATCATCAGGACAACTTAGATTCTATGTTCACTCTTGCACATGAGATGGGACATGCTCTTCACAGCTATAAGTCTAATTCGACACAGCCGCTTGTATATGCAGCATACAGAATTTTTGTCGCAGAAGTTGCGTCAACATGTAACGAAGCACTTCTTAACTTCTATCTTATTGATAATGCAAAGGACAAGACAGAGAAGGCATACCTTATAAATCATTTTCTTGACAGCTTCAAGGGAACAGTATACCGCCAGACAATGTTTGCCGAATTTGAGAAGAAGGCGCATGAGATGGCAGAGGCAGGAAACAGCTTAACAGCAAAGGCACTCAATGAGATGTACTATGACCTTAATAAGCAGTACTTCGGACCTGATATGGTTGTTGACCGTGATATTGAGATTGAGTGGGCAAGAATCCCTCATTTCTATACACCATTCTATGTATATCAGTATGCTACAGGTTTCTCAGCAGCAGTTGCGATAGCATCTATGATACGCAAGGAAGGTCAGCCGGCTGTTGACCGTTACATGAAATTCCTATCAAGCGGCGGTTCTGACTACCCAATCGAGCTTCTTAAGATTGCAGGCGTTGATATGTCTAAGCCTGATGCAATCAAGACAGGTCTTGATGTATTTGCCGGACTCCTTGACGAGATGGAAGAGTTGCTAGCTTAATGGCGTAGAAAGATGCATAATAGCTGACAGCATGAAACTTGATTTAGCTGTTAGTCATTCTAAAAAGATGTTAATTACTTAAAATAAGGTGTCAAAATGTATTACACTATTTTATTTATGTATAAGTACATATAAAAATGTATTTATATAAATGTGTAAGAACATTTTGGCACCTTATTTTATGCTTTAAAAACAGTGTTTCAAATATGCTAAGAGAGCGTTAAGGCTTCAAATGTCAAAGATGTAAGTCTTGTAATGACTGCGGGAGCTTTTTGACCTTTTGCCCTTGATATCATGTAAATAAAATAATACTAAGGAACGCTTTTGGAACGTCGGTGTCCTAAGAGTGGAACATACTGTATATATAATGCATGAATAGATGCTCCGGAATGAGGGCATATATTAAGGAGGATTTTAAAATGTATTTTGATGCTATTGCAAGAACTGTTGCGGAACGTACAGGATGTGATGTCTCTGCTGTTAAGCCGGAGAGCAGATTTGTTGACCTTGGAATTGACTCACTTGATACGGTTGAGTTATTAATGAGTCTTGAGGATGAGCTTGGCATTGAGATAGAGCTGGATGAAAAGGTTGAGACAGTTGACGAGCTTGACAGATTCATCCAAAGCAAGCAGGGCTAAGCTATGATAAGAACACAGATTAATGAAATGCTGGGTATTAAATACCCGGTATTTCAAGGTGGAATGGCTTGGATAGCTGATGGAAGGCTTGCGGCGGCAGTGTCTAAGAGCGGTGGTCTTGGGATAATTGCTGCCGGAAATGCTCCGGCGGATTATGTGGTTGAACAGATACATATTGCAAGAAAGCTTACAGATATGCCGATAGGAGTGAATATTATGCTTCTCAGCCCTTTTGCAGATGAGATTGCAAAGGCTGTCATAGATGAAAAAGTTGAAGTGGTTACGACAGGTGCCGGAAACCCATCAAAATATATAAAGGAATGGTTAGATGCCGGAATCAAAGTAATACCTGTTGTCGCATCAGTAGCTATGGCGAAGCTTATGACAAGACTTGGAGCTTCGGCACTTATTGCAGAGGGCGGTGAGAGCGGCGGACATGTAGGAGAGCTTACAACAATGGTGCTCGTTCCGCAGATATGTGATGCAACAACACTTCCGGTTATTGCAGCCGGTGGAATAGCAGATGGAAGAGGAGCAGCCGCAGCATTTATGCTTGGTGCACAGGGAATCCAAATGGGAACGCGGTTTCTGAGTGCAGTTGAATGTAACATTCATCCGGTGTATAAGGAGAAAATCCTAAAGGCGACAGACCTGTGCACGATGGTTACAGGCAGGCGCCTTGGACATCCGGTGAGGAGTCTTAGAACTCAGTTTGCAAGAGATTATTCAAAAGCAGAATATGCAGGTATGCCTGATGATGAACTTGAAGCTCTTGCGGTTGGAAAATTAAGGCTTGCAGTCAAGGAGGGCGATGAGAAGAAGGGCTGCTTTTTGTCAGGACAGATTGCAGCGCTTGTAAAGAAAGAGCAGCCGGCGGCACAGATTGTAAAGGAAGTAATTGATGGAGCTGAGCAGATTTTAAGAAGTGCTGCAAAGTACATTATATAGTTCGGCATTAGTAGACATATCTGCTATAAGAGTATATTTTAAGGAAATCAGATTAATTATGAAGTTGAGGAATGCTTCAAAGAGAGGTTGAAAATGCTTAAAGGTAAAACTGCTGTAATAACTGGAGCATCAAGAGGGATTGGAGCTGCCATTGCAGGAAAACTTGCATCCTGCGGCGCAGATATTGCCGTGATATATGCAGGAAATGAGGCGGCAGCGGATGCGGTATGTGCCAAATGCAGGGCAGATTATGGCGTGAAGGCAGTGACATATCGGTGCGATGTTTCTGATTATGTACAGGTAAAAGACATTGTCGCACAGATAAAAAAAGAATTTGGGACAGTGAATATCCTTGTGAATAATGCAGGAATAACAAGGGATGGACTTTTGGCAATGATGAAGGAGGACGACTTTGAACGTGTTTTAGATACGAATCTTAAAGGTGCATTCAATATGATAAAGCATTGTTCGGGTATTTTTATAAAGAACAGGGAAGGCTGCATCGTCAATATATCGAGTGTTTCAGGGATAATGGGCAATGCAGGACAGTGCAATTATGCAGCATCAAAGGCAGGACTTATAGGCCTTACTAAATCAGTCGCAAAGGAATTAGCGCCAAGAGGAATACGCTGCAATGCAGTTGCTCCCGGTTTTATCAAAACTGATATGACAGAAAATCAGATTGAAAATCCGCTGCTTGGAATGATTCCGCTTGGCAGAATGGGAAACCCGCAGGATGTGGCAGAAGCGGTGGCATATCTTGTTAATGCGGATTATGTGACCGGAGAGGTGCTGCGTGTTGATGGCGGAATAGCTATGTGAATATGCAATGTCCGGGTTTTGTGATTTTCAAGGATATGAAGAGAAAGGTAAAAGATATGTGTGGATTAAGACGGGTAGTCGTCACAGGAATGGGTGCAGTAACTCCGGTAGGAAACAATGTAAGGAATACGTGGGAGAGCCTTAAAAACGGAAAAAATGGAATAGCTCCAATCACTTTATTCGATACAGATGGTTTTAAGGCAAAACTTGCCGCTGAGGTTAGGGATTTTGATGCAAAGGATTATCTTGAAGTAAATGAGATACTAAGAACTGACAGATACGCCCAGCTTGCAGTTGCAGCAGCGGCACAGGCTGTAGCAGAGAGTGGAATAGAAGGAAAAGTAGAGCCTGAAAGGTTTGCGGTAATGTTCGGAACAGGAATCGGAGGAATAGGAACATTCGAGACTGAACATACAAAGCTGCTTGAGAAAGGACCAAGAAGAGTTTCATCGCTTTTTATACCGATGATGATAGGAAATATGGCAGCAGGAATGATTGCAATCAGGCATGACTGCAGAGGAAGTGCCATGCCTGCGGTGACAGCTTGTGCTTCAGGTTCTAATGCAATAGGAGAAGCCATGAGAATGATACGACACGGTTATGCTGATGCTGTTATAGCCGGCGGTGCGGAAGCGTCAATAACAAAATCAGCTGTGGCAGGCTTTATAAATATGCAGGCACTTTCAACATCTGATAATCCGGACGAGGCTTCACTGCCGTTTGATAGGAGAAGAGGAGGCTTTGTTATCGGGGAAGGCGCAGCAGCACTTGTGCTTGAGGAATACGAACATGCAATAAACAGAGGCGCTAAGATATATGGTGAGGTGTGCGGATATGGTTCAACCTGTGACGCATATCACATTACAGCACCGCACCCGCAGGCGCGTGGCGGAACGCAGGCAATGAAGGAGGCAATGAAGGAGGCAGGGTATGTGGATAGCGATAAAGTCTACATAAATGCACATGGCACAGGAACTCATATGAACGATCTTGTGGAAACTATAGCTGTCAAAAATGCACTAGGAGATGAGGCAGCAGCAGAAGCATACATCAGCTCGACAAAATCAATGACAGGTCATTTGTTAGGTGCAGCCGGTGCGGTAGAAGCGCTTGCATGTATTATGGCACTTAACGAGGGCATTATTCCTCCAACGATAAATCTTCTTGAACAGGATGATGAATGTGACTTGAATTATGTTCCGAATAAGGCTGTGAAAGCGGATATAACGCTGGCACTTTCTAATTCGCTTGGATTCGGAGGACATAATGCATGTCTTGCATTCAGAAAGGTGTGAATATGAACGAAGCCGAGATTAGAAAATATGCTGCACTTATGAAGGAGCTTGAGCTTACAGGGTTTGAGCTTACTAATGGAGATAAGACATTGCGTTTAGAGCGGAATGTGGGTGAAAATGTGTCATATATTCCGGTATCAGGTATGCAGCATGCAGCCTGCGAAGATGTGCAGGTTAAGGCAGAAGAAAATACAGGGGCATCCATAAAGACAAAAGCGGAATCCCCATACATAAGTGTCAGGTCTCCTATGGTGGGTGTGTTCTATGCAGCACCGGCAGAGAATGCCAGCCCTTATGCTGCTGTCGGTGATTGTGTAAAAAAAGGTCAGACACTATGCATTGTCGAGGCTATGAAGCTTATGAATGAAATTACTGCCGATACAGATGGAATTATATCTCAGATATGTGTATCGGATGGTCAAATGGTTGAATATGGGACGGAGCTGTTCAAAATACAAAAATAATTTAAGTTAAACAGAGCCGTGAATTATGATGCTCTGATATATTTACAGGAAGTATAAGCTTGAGGGAAAATATGGATAAAGAAGAGATTATGAATATTCTTCCACACAGGAACAGCATGCTTCTGTTAGATGATGCATATGCCTGTGATGGAACTGCGACAGGACACTACAGGGTAAGAGGAGATGAGTTCTTTCTTGATGGGCATTTTCCGGGAAACCCTGTTGTACCAGGTGTGATTTTGTGTGAAATACTGGCACAGTCAGCATGCGTGCTTATGAAGGATGTCATTGTGGAAGGAAAGCTTCCGGTATACACAGGACTCAATAATGTAAAATTCCGCTCTCCTGTGCGTCCGGGTGATTTGATAGAGACAAAGTGCAGCATAATAAGAGCGAAACACCCATTTTATTTTGCACATGGCACAGTGACGGTTGACGGAAGGCTGTGCGTATTGGCAGATTTTTCATTTGCTATAACAGAAGTGGAGTAGATTATGTTTTCAAAGATTCTAATTGCCAATCGTGGCGAGATAGCTGTCAGGATAATACGTGCATGCAGAGAGATGGGAGTACTCACAGTTTCCGTCTACTCAGAAGCAGACAAAAATGCGCTTCATGTTGCACTTGCAGACCAGAGCGTATGCATAGGAGGTGCTGAGGCATCACAGAGCTATCTGAATGAAAAACAGATAATCAGTGCGGCGATTCTTACAGGAGCACAGGCAATACATCCGGGATATGGTTTTCTTTCTGAAAATGCACATTTTGCAAGGCTGTGCAGAAAAAATGGGCTTGTATTTATAGGTCCTGACCCTGACAGCATGGAGCGGCTTAGCGATAAAGCAGTCCTGAAGGAACTTATAAATGACACAGGGCTTAAAGTTATTCCGGGCAGCAGGGCTGTTGAATCTGTAAGCGATGCGAAGACGGAGGCAGAAAAAATCGGATATCCTGTCATGTTAAAAGCATGTGCAGGTGGCGGTGGAAGAGGAATCCGTCTTATAAGAAATGCGGATGAGCTTGAAGAGGCATATATGCAGGCCGTGAGTGAGGCATTAGGAGCATTTGGTGACGGAAGCATGTACCTTGAAAAATACATATATCCGGCAAGGCATGTCGAATTTCAGGTGTTAGCTGATGAATTTCACAATGTTGTATGTCTTGGTGAGAGAGACTGCTCTGTCCAAAGAAGAAATCAAAAGCTTATAGAAGAGACACCTTCGCCTGCTGTTGACAGAAATGACAGGCTGCATATGATACAGCTTATAGCTGATGCAGTCAAAAAAATTGGTTATGTTGGTGCAGGAACACTTGAGTTCCTGCTTGACAGAGATAATAATTTCTGGTTTATGGAGATGAATGTAAGGCTTCAGGTGGAACATTGCGTTACTGAGATTTTAACAGGAATTGATATAGTAAAATGGCAGATAAGGATTGCGGCAGGAATTGAATTTAATTTTACACAGAGGGATATAAGGCTTGACGGCTCGGCGATAGAATGCCGTATAAATGCCGGTAATTGTGGAAGGCTTGAAATGCTTCATGTTCCGGGAGGACCTTCAGTGCGCTTTGATACATGCCTTGTAGATGGAATGAGTGTATCACCATATTACGATTCACTTCTTGGGAAGCTTATAGTGTATTCAAAGACCAGAGAGGAAGCTATACGAAAGATGAGAGCTTCTCTTTGTGAACTTGTTATTGAAGGAATAAAGACAAATACACAGGAGCAGCTTAGGATTGTGGAGGATGACAGATTTGCATCGGGAAATTATGATCTGACATTCATGGGAAACAGATGAAGCAGTATATAAAGTGGGAGGCAAAATGGCACTTATTAATTTTTTAAAGCCCAAGAACAAGCTTGAGGAGGGTGGAAGAAACTGTGCACCTGTTATGCAGGATGAAGGCGAGCCAGAGAAAAAATGTCCTAACTGTCATAAAGAGATTCCTGTGAGCAGACTGTATGCCCGGAATATGGTATGCAGTTGTGGATATCATTTTAGAATGAGAGCAAGACAGAGGATAAGGCTTATAACAGATGAAGGAAGCTTTGTTGAGATGTATCAGAATGTAAATGCCGGAAATCCGCTTGAATTTCCGGGCTATGATGAGAAGCTTGACACAGTGCGCACAGCAAGCTTAGAGACAGAGGCGGTAATATGCGGAGAGGCAAAGATTGGCGGTGTAAATTGCTGTATTTTTGTGATGGAAGCATATTTTATGATGGGAAGCATGGGAAGTGCTGTTGGAGAGAAGCTTACAAGAATATTCGAATATGCTGTATGGAAGCATCTTCCGGTGGTTGGTTTTACTGTTTCCGGCGGAGCTAGGATGCAGGAGGGACTTCTCTCCCTTATGCAGATGGCAAGAGTGAGTGCGGCAGTTAAGCGCCATAGTGATGCCGGATTGTTGTATATTGCAGTGCTTACGGACCCAACAACAGGAGGAGTCACGGCAAGCTTTGCAATGGAAGGGGACATAATCATTGCAGAGCCGGGAGCTACGGTTGGTTTTGCAGGCTCAAGAGTGATAGAACAGACCACAAGAAAGACTCTTCCCCAGGGCTTTCAGAAAGCAGAGTTCGTTTTAGAGCATGGATTTATTGACACAATAGTTGAGAGAAATAATCAGAAAAGGTTCCTTGGAGAGCTTCTTTTGATGCATGGTGGAGTGTAAATTTTATGAATGAAATACCTTATGAGCGTGTGAAAGCTGCGAGAGATAATGGAAGACCGACGGGAACGGATTACATAAAAAATATATTTAAAAATTTTACAGAGTTTCATGGTGACAGATGTTTTGCAGATGATAAAGCAGTGGTCGGAGGGATTGCAATACTTGAGGGTAAGCCTGTGACTGTGATTGCCATTGAAAAAGGACACACAGCAAAGGAGCGCAGCTATAGGAATTTTGGCGCACCTCATCCGGAAGGGTACAGAAAAGCACTGCGTCTTATGAAACAGGCGGAGAAGTTTGCAAGACCTGTCATATGTTTTATAGATACATCAGGAGCGTATTGCGGCATTGAGGCGGAAGAGAGAGGGCAGGGACAGGCAATAGCGGAAAATCTTTGTGAAATGTCTACATTGTGTGTGCCGATTATCTCTATTCTTATAGGTGAAGGAGGAAGCGGAGGTGCGCTTGCACTTGCCTATGCCGACAGAGTATGGATGCTTGAAAATGCAGTATATTCTGTTATATCACCGGAGGGATGTGCAAGTATTCTCTGGAAGGATGCAAAGAAAGCCAGGGAAGCAGCGGCAAGTCTTAAGCTTACAGCGGAGGATGCGAAGAATCTCGGCGTAATAGAGAGGATACTTTCCGAGAAGGATATCGGGAAAAAGGAATTCTATGAGCGTATAAAAAGGCTTATTTCAAAAGAGGTTGATATGCTCTCAAACGACCTTGAGCTAGTCAACAGACGTTATGACAGATTTCGCAGCATAGGCATGAATGTTGTAAAAAATCAGCCAGCAGTGAGAGGAAAAATATGAGCAGTATATATCAGAATTTTTGTACCGAGATTATGGACGAAAACGGAAATTTGAAAAAAATAACACTTAACTATCCGGAGAATTTTAATTTTGGATATGATGTGGTTGATAAATATGCAGAAATTGCACCTGATAAGAGAGCGATAGTATGGTGCAATGTGGAAAATGAAGAGCATGTATTCAGTTTTCTCGATGTAAAAAGGTATAGCAATAAGATGGCTAATGTATTTAGGGCATCAGGAATAGGAAGAGGGGACAGGGTTATGCTTGTCCTGAAACGCCATTATGAATATTGGTTTGCAGCGGTAGCACTTCATAAATTAGGTGCAGTCATGATACCTGCTACACATATGCTGACGGTTGATGATTTTGTGTATAGAATAAAAGCCTCCAGGATAAAGGCTGTAGTATGTACAGCACAGGATGATGCTGCATGTAATATAAAAGAAGCATTAAGGAAGGCAGGACATAGCGCAAAGTTATGGTGTGTGCAAAAGGATATTGATGGATTTGTTAATCTTACATCAGAAATGGAAAGTGCGTCTGATGTGTTTGAAAGAGTTAATACGAATGTATCAGACCCTATGATGCTCTATTTTACATCCGGGACAACCGGATATCCCAAAGGTGTGATACATGATTTCTCATATCCGTTAGCGCATATTGTGACAGCAAAATACTGGCAGCAGGCACAGGATAATGGTCTGCATTTTACGGTGGCGGAGACAGGCTGGGCAAAAGCTTCATGGGGAAAAATATATGGGCAGTGGCTTGTTGGCAGTGCTGTGATGGTATATGACTTTGATAATTTTGACCCGAAGCAGCTTGTCGCAGTGATTAACCGTTATGGCGTAACTTCATTTTGTGCACCGCCGACAGTGTACAGATATCTTGTCCGCAAAGGAATTGACAGGATGCCGTCATTAAAGCATGCATCAACTGCAGGAGAAATGCTTGCCCCGGAGATATTCAGAAAATTTACGCAGGCGACAGGAATACCGCTTTGCGAAGGTTACGGGCAGACAGAGACAACACTCCTTATGGCGAATTTTATGGGGAGACAGCCAAAGGAGGGGTCGATGGGCACAATTTCACCTTTTTATAATATAGAACTGCGTGACAGGGAGGGAAGGAAAGTTAAGGACGGACAGATTGGTGAGGTTGTCATTATACCGCCTGAGAGCGGAAAGCAGCCGGGAGTATTTACCGGATATCTTGATAATGACGAACAATTTGAATATGTATGGAGAGATGGTGTGTATCATACAGGAGATGCTGCGTACAAGGACAGTGATGGTCTATATTGGTTCCATGGAAGATTTGATGATATCATAAAGACAGGAGGCTTCAGAGTAGGTCCTTATGAGATTGAAAATGTGCTTATGGAGCATCCGGATGTTGTTGAGTGCAGTGTTATAGGTGTTCCGGATAAACTGCGTGGTCAGGCAATAAAGGCTGTGATAGTGCTTGGGCACGGCTGCGAAGCGAATAGAGAAACGGAACTGGAGATAAAAGAATTTTGTAACAGGAGGCTTGCTGAGTACAAGTGGGTCAGGCTTATCGAATTTGTGTCAGAGATGCCTAAGACTATTAGCGGAAAGATAAAAAAGGCTGAGTTAAGAAAAGGGTAGCGTTAAGCACAAAGGGAGTATATAATATTTAAAAATGTATTTTGGAGTATTAGTGTGGGAATGTTTGACATTTTGGATAATATAAGCGGATATCATGAGTATGATTTATCTGATATGGGAAAAATGTGCTTTGTGAGTGACAGTCTGTGCTGCATGACAGGATATTCTAAGGAAGAATTGTGCAATAAAGAAGGAGGATATGCATGGCTTGTCGCTGAATGTGACAGGGAGACATATGAGTTGTTTTTGCACAGAATGGCACAGGAGGAAGGCAAAAATACATCAGAGTATCATATTGTAAACAAAGATGGAAGCATTAGTTATGTGAAAGAATCTGTTACAGTCAAGCGCAATGCTGATGGCTGTCTTATCGGATATGCGGTACTCGTTGATGTAAGTGATATGGAGGTTGATACCATAGCATGTGAGCTTTCAGCCAATGCACAGGAAGCTGGTGCTGTAAAAAAACTTCATAATTTAGATTTCCTGAATGACACTGTCCCATGCGGATTTATAAAATATACATGTGAGAAGCAGCCGAAAATTACATATATCAATAATAAAATGTTGGAATTTCTGCATTATTCTGAAAAGAAGGATGGGGAAGCAGACTATATTGAGATGTACCGCAACAATCTTTTTCTTCTTATTCCGGTTGAAGAAAGGCAGAGGTTTTCAGTATATCTTAACAGGGTTTACAAGGCGGGAGTACCTGTGGCTGGTGAAATGTCGGTATTGAGGTTTGATGGCACGCGGGCTCATATTTTTGGATGGGTTACAAAGGTAGTGAACGAGGACGGAACTGAAGAATTCCAGAGTGTGTGCATGGATGTCACTAAGAGACAGCTTGCGAGGAAGGATAGAGAGACAAGAAGGTACATAAAGGCATTGTCAGAGGTATATGACAAGATATTTGAGTATAATTTCTCGTCTAACATGGTAAAATGCCTTTATAGCAATAACTCACCGATGTTCACATGGCTTGAAAATATCCCAATGCAGCTTGAAGAGGCCACACAGAAGTGGATAACAGATACAGTGGAAGCTATGGATGTGAAAAAGGTTCAAGCCTTCTTTGAAAATTTTATACAAAACAAAACCGCAGTGCAGTATGAAGAATATCCGTCCGTGATAAATTATCGCGCAAAGTCATCGGATGGACATATACGGTCTTATAGCGGAATTTTTCTCAAAATAGATGAAAATATAAGCTTTTATTGTTGCAGGAGGCTTGTTGATGTGGCAGAAACAGAGAAGCTTCGCAGTGAGAACGAGAGCCTCAAGGAAAATATGACTCAGCTTATGAGACAGTTCACAGATGGAGTAGCGGCATTCAAGGTTACTGCGGATGGCTGTGTCATACCGCTGTATTCGAGTGAGAATATATGTGTCTTTTTTGGATATTCAGTTGACGAGTGGGACGAGCTTATGAAAAAAGGAACTCCTATTGAGAGCTTTGTCGAGCGCAGTTTGACAGAATATAGTGCTTTTGAGAATCTGTTAAGAGATGGAGAAGCTGAATTTGCCTATGATGATATAGGCTCAAACACAGTAAAAAGAGTGAGAGCAGTGTGTTCGCGTAAAACATCCGACAATGTGTCATCAAGATATATTATGCTGTATATGGTGCCTGAATGTGAGGATAGTGTGCACGCAGATATGAAAAAAATGTCATGTGCCGGTCACAGGGTCATGATAAGAACCTTTGGATATTTTGATGTGTTTGTGGATGGAAGACCTATAGCGTTTCGAAACAAGAAATCGAAGGAGCTTTTTGCATTACTTGTTGATAGACGCGGCGGATTTGTGACATCGGAGGAGGCGATAAGCTTTCTGTGGGAGGATGAACCTGTGAGTCCTGTCATATTTTCAAGATATCGCAAGGTTGCCCTGCGCCTTAAAAATCTTCTTGAAGAATATGGAATTGCAGATATTGTTGAGGCTGTGGATGGGAAAAGGCGTATTATATGTGACAAGGTTAACTGCGACCTCTATGATTATCTGACAGGGCGAAAGGAATATGAACAGTTATTTAAGGGGAACTATCTGACAAACTACAGCTGGGGAGAAACAACTCTTGGCGAATTGTATAATTGATAATCTAAATAGAGGTGTCAGGCTTTTATCTAAATGCAAGGTGTGACTCTGCTTATTATACTATTAGAAACAGTTAAAAAGTTATGTTAAAAAAATTTATTAAAAAATTTCAGAAAAATTTAAAAAAAGTGTTGACTTATTCAAGGACATGTAGTAATATACTACTTGTCCTTGTGAGTGCAACAGCTTACAAAGTACAATGCGCGAGTGGCTCAGCGGTGGAGCACCTCCTTGCCAAGGAGGGGGTCGCGGGTTCGATTCCCGTCTCGCGCTTTCTTTTATTTTATCCCCGGTAGAATTTACCGGGGATTTTTGATTTATAGGAAAGACCGCCATTGGCGGTCTTTTGTTGTGACAATGAGACTAAAATGCTCTATTTGTCAAAGATATTATTTTGTAAGCTCAGCTACGACCTGATTGATGACTTTTCCGTCAGCTTTGCCTTTTAATTCGCCCATGACAGCTTTCATAATCTGACCCTTGTTCTTGGTTGCGAGAACGTCAGCGAACTTCTCGTTGAGGATTGCAGCGACCTCCTCTGCGGAGAGCATCTTAGGAGCGAACTCGCTCATAATCTCGTATTTCTTATGGTAGTCGGCAAGAAGCTCGGTTCTGTCGGCAGGGCAGGTATCTATCTGCTCTTTAACTGTCTTTATCTCTTTTAAAATAGCTTCGATTGCCATATCATCAGGGATGTCTTCACGGCAGCCGGCATCAATGCCTTTCTTCTTGACAGCGGATACAAGGTCTGCGATGGCATCCTTTCTGAATTTATCTTTTGCCTTCATTGCGGCAATCATAGCATCCTGTAATTCTTTTAATTTCATGGTAATACTTCCTTTCTTACATATTTTGAAATGGTAGTAAATTTCAACTGTTCTATATTATACTCTTAAAAAATTGTGATAACAAGTAGATTGATAGTATAATTGCATGAATACGGATTAAACGTACAATATTCATAATAATGTGCCTTTTATATATTGCCACAATTTTACTGCGGATGATGAATATGGATTTGTCAGCGTTTGGTGTGACTATTCTAAATGCCAGCCTTTGTGCTGCTTTGGTGATGATAAAAAAGATAAGGCAGAATTTTATATAACTTTACCCAGTTGCAAATTGAAACATATAAGGGTTATAATCATAGTATTATTGACGGATAGTCGGAGGTAAAATATATGGCAGATTTAGAAAACAGCAAAGACTTAATCAGTGTATTGTGGAGTGGAGCAGATATACTTCGTTCTAAGATGGATGCAAATGAATATAAGGATTATTTGTTGGGAATTGTATTTTATAAATATTTATCGGATTCTTTTTTAATCAAAATGTATGACTTGCTATATGATGCAAAGCCGGAAAATCTGAGAGTCGCTTTGGCAGCATATAAAGAAGCTCTTGAGGATGAGAGTGCAGAGGAATTAAAGGAACAGCTTAATTCAGAATGTCATTATGTTATTGAACCGGAGCTTACCTATACTAATTTTGCGGAAGCGGCAAGAAATAACTCCTTTAACCGCGAGCAGCTTCAAAAAGCATTCAACAATATTGAGCAGAGTGACCCTTTATTTGTTGATTTGTTCACGGATATTGATTTGTACTCGAATCGACTTGGAACAGGCGACCAAAAACAGAGTGACACGGTTTCAAATCTTATAAAGGAAATTGACAAGGCAGATTTGTTGAACTCTGATGCGGATGTCCTTGGAAATGCATATGAGTATTTAATCGGACAGTTTGCATCTGAGACGGGCAAGAAGGCAGGAGAATTCTATACACCGCAGGCTGTATCAAAGATACTCACAAGGATTGCTATTGCAGGACAGGAAGATAAGAGAGGCTTGTCAGTGTATGACCCATGCATGGGTTCAGGTTCATTACTTTTAAATGCAAAGAAGTACTCTAAACAGCCGGAATACATAAGGTATTATGGTCAGGAGCTTATGAATTCTACATATAACCTTGCAAGAATGAACATGTTCCTTCATGGAATTGCAGCGGAAAATCAGAACCTTCGAAATGGCGATACATTAGATTCTGACTGGCCTACAGGCGAAGAGACAGACTTTAATATGGTGCTTATGAATCCGCCATATTCAGCAAACTGGAGCGCGGCAGCAGGATTTTTGCAGGATGAGCGTTTTAGCGACTACGGAGTATTAGCACCTAAATCAAAAGCAGATTATGCATTTCTTCTGCATGGACTTTACCATTTAAAGAGTAACGGAACAATGGCGATTGTCCTTCCACACGGTGTTCTTTTCCGAGGTGCCGCAGAAGGCAAAATAAGGGAGAAGCTGCTTCGCTCAGGTAACATCTATGCAGTAATCGGTCTGCCGGCAAATCTGTTTTACAACACGTCAATTCCTACATGTATTGTCGTGCTAAAAAAGCATAGGGATGGCAGGGATGTGCTTTTTATCGATGCTTCACAGAAGTTCGACAAAGGAAAGAAGCAGAATACAATGACAGATGAGCACATAGATGCAGTTATAAACCTGTATAATAATAGACAGACTGTGGATAAAGAGTCATACTTGGCAAGCTTTGAGGATATCGAGAAGAACGATTTCAATCTCAATATTCCGAGATATGTCGACAATTTCGAGAAGGAAGAGGAGATTGATTTGAATGAACTTCTTGCAGACATGAAAAAGACAGATGATGAGATTGCAAAGGCTCAGGGAGAATTCGTATCACTTCTTAAGGATTTAACCTCTTCTGATGAGGGCATTATGGCATCAATAAATGACATTATTAAGATGATGGAGGGGTAAGGTATGAGTAAACCAAAGGTGAGATTCAAAAAATTCACTAATGATTGGGAACAGCGTAAGTTGGGGGAAGTGGTAGAACGAGTCACCCGAAAAAATCAAGATTTAGTATCTGAATTACCACTGACAATATCAGCTCAATATGGTCTTATAGACCAGAATGAATTTTTTGATAAACGAGTGGCAAGTAAAGATGTTAGTGGATACTATTTGATAAAGAATGGAGAATTTGCTTATAACAAGAGTACGTCTACAGATGCACCTTGGGGTGCAATTAAGCGCTTGGACAGGTATGAAAACGGCGTATTATCAACTCTTTACATTGTATTTAGAATAAAACAGAATGCACCGATAAATTCGGATTTTTTAGTATCATATTATGCCACAAATCTTTGGCACAAAGGTATACATGAAATTGCTGCTGAAGGTGCTAGAAACCATGGTTTATTGAATATTGCCCCGAACGATTTCTTTGATACTAAATTGACAATACCACAAGATATAGATGAGCAGTATAAAATTGGAAGATATTTTAATGCCTTGGAAGCGTGCATCACTCTTCACCAGCGTAAGTGTGACGATTTAAGAAAACTAAAAAAATATATGCTTCAAAAAATGTTTTCACAAAACGGAACAAATGTTCCTGAAATAAGATTTTCAGGATTTACTGACGCTTGGGAACAGCGTAAGTTCTCGGAATTATATGTTAAATCCAGTGAAAAAAATGATGGCAGTATAAGAATGGATAGAAATATTACTGTGGCAACAATGCAGTTTAAAGAGGATGTCAAAGTTTCTACGGTTGAATATCTTAAGACATACTACACATTTAATTTGGGTGATATTGCTTTTGAAGGACATCAGAGCAAAGAGTTTCGGTATGGCAGGTTTGTTGAAAATGATATTGGAAATGGCATAGTTTCTCATATTTTTGCCGTTTTTAGACCCATCAAAGAGTTTGATTTACAATTTTGGAAATACGCAATCAATAACGAAATATTGATGCAGCGTATCCTTTCCAGAAGTACAAAAGCGTCAACAATGATGCACGATTTGGTTACCGAGGATTTTTTGAATGAAACATTTTTAGTTCCATCATTGGATGAACAAAAGCAAATTGGAGCTTCTCTCAAAAGCCTTGACCACCTCATCACTCTTCACCAGCATAAGTGCGATGAGCTTAAAAAACTCAAAAATTTCATGCTTCATAACATGTTTGTCTAAGAAAGGAGTGCAAAAAAATGGCTAAAATTACCTTGTATCATGGAACTCTTAATAAGATTGTCACACCTATGTATGGACAGGGTGATGATAAGCATGATTACGGACGTGGATTTTATCTTACGGATGATATTGAACTTGCAAAAGAGTGGGCTGTATGCAGACCGGAGGAGACAAATGGCTGGGTACATAAGTATGAATTAGATTGCGATGAGCTTAAGATTCTAGATTTTAAGGAGTATGATGTTCTAGCGTGGCTTGCAGAGCTTATGAAGCATCGTGATGCAGCAGATTCAAAGAGATATAGAATGCTTGCTGGAAAATTTATTATGAAATATGGCATAGATACCAGTGAATATGATGTTATCAAGGGTTGGAGAGCCAATGCTTCGTACTTTTATATTGCGAAGGAATTTGTGAAGGATAATATTGACATAGATATTTTGGAGGAGCTGCTTTCACTCGGTGGTCTGGGAATTCAATATTGTATTAAATCTGAGCTGGCATATTCAAAATTACATGAAATTCAAGATGGTTTGATGAGTGTTGAATATTCTGAGTTCAATGATAAATATAATAAACGTGATGTGACAGCAAGAAAAAACATGCGCGATTTAGTGGAATCGGATGCTAACACGGTTACAAATGTGTTCAGTACTTTGTTTGAGAGGTGACAGTAATGGGTGCATATTCAGATGTATATTTAGGCGATGTGGTTGAAAATCAGGGAAAGTTATTTGATTATGTGGCGCAGAATTTTCAGGATAAGGATACTGAGGATTTTATCAATACATATATGTGCAGTAAGACAAGAAAAAGTATAGATGTGGCACAAGCATATGTAAATACAATGGACGCACAGGAGCTATGGAAGTATTTTTGCGATACGGAAAATTATAATATGAAGCAGGGACAAGCAATGCAGGGCTTTATGCCGGATTGGATTGGCGAATTTTATGCTTATTATCAATGGTATTATAACATTCCGAGCGCAGATATTGTTAAGAAGATACCGGTAGATTTTTTGAAAAAAGCATATCATGGACTTCATGACTTAGAACTTGACTTAGCTGTACAGAAAGTGGGTATGGTGTAATGAATATAGTGTGTTTTCATAACCCGGATGAAGAAAATGGATATTTGAGTAATTGGTATAATTCATATTTTAGGCTAGATAATGTTAAGTTTTCATCCATGGAACAGTATATGATGTATAAAAAAGCAATCTGCTTTGGTGATGATAAGGTTGCAAGAGAAATTCTTGCAACCGATGATGTAGTAAGAATCAAGGAATTAGGTCGCTTGGTGTCAAATTATAATGACAATATATGGAATGGAAAGAGACAGATTATTGTATATCAGGGACTTATAGCAAAATTTGCTCAAAATGAAGAATTACTTCATAAATTAGAACAAACAGGTAATGCTATACTGGCAGAATGTGCGGTAAAAGATACAATATGGGGCATTGGATTGTCAATGAATGACCCTAAAAGGCTGGAAATAGAGCATTGGAGAGGGCAGAATTTACTCGGATATGCAATTATGATGGTCAGGGAGATTTTGAGTGTTTTAAATACTTAAACTTGGGAACAGCGTAAGGTTACAGACTTAGGTGAAATATATATTGGTTTAGTAACCACAATGACTGAACACTATACAAATCAAGGTCATTTATTGATTAGGAATTCAGATATAAAAGATGGATATTTTGAATTTGGAGAAAACCCAATTTATCTTGATGAAGAATTTTCTAAACAGAATAAATCAAGAATGCATCAGCTAGGGGATGTAATAACAGTACATACTGGTGATATAGGAACATCTGCTGTAATAGGCGAAAATGAAGCAAATTCAATAGGTTTCGCAACAATTGTAACTCGACCAAATCAAGAAATATTGGATTCAAATTATTTTGCAACTTATTTGAATACCGATACTCATAAGCAATGGGCTATTTCAATGGCAACAGGTGATGGAAGGTCAAATTATAATCTGAAAGATTATACAAAACTTGTAGTTCCGATACCTGAAATTGAGGAACAAAAGAAAATTGCAACTAGTATTGTCAATTTGAACACCATCATCACTCTTCACCAGCGTAAGTAAAAAATCCCTAAAAAACACAAAAAAGAAGCCCAAAAAGAAAGGAGTGTGAGCAAATGGCTGTGATGACAGTATATCATGGAGGGTATCAAGCGGTTGAGAAGCCTGAAATTCGAGTTGGAAGGAACACAAAAGCACTAAAATGTTTGAAGTATAGGGGGGATGTGAGGTAAAGTTTTATAAAAGACATATGACAATCTGTAAAGGGGGATGAGAAATGCCTGAATTAGAAGCAATGATAGAAAAGAAACTGATTGAACAGTTAGTCTATGGGGAGTCGCAGTGGGTATACAGAGATGATTTAAAGACAGAAGACGATTTATGGAAGAATTTTAGGTATATTCTTGAGCAGAATAATAAAGACAGACTTAATGGAGAGCCATTGTCAGATGCGGAATTTGAGCAGGTAAAGAACCAGCTTCAGTTTTCTTCTTTTTATAAGGCAGGTGAATGGCTTGTTGGTGAGAATGGAAAGGTTCAGGTACATGTACAGAGAAATACGCAGAGACTTCACTTGGTTGTGATGAATCATGAGCACATTGCAGGAGGAAGCAGTGTGTATGAAGTGATAAATCAATATAGTGCGCTTGGGAATGATAATGAGAAGTCAAGAGACAGAAGATTTGATGTAACGCTTATGATTAATGGGCTTCCGATGATTCATATTGAGCTTAAAAATAAGCAGCATTCATATATGGATGCATTTTATCAGATTAAAAAATATATAGGAGAAGGCAAGTTTACAGGCATATTTTCCGCAGTGCAGATGTTCGTAATCAGCAATGGTGTAGATACTAAATATTTTTCAGCGGCAAGTGATACCGAACTTAATCCAAAGTTCATAAGCGGATGGCTTGATGAAAACAACAATCCGGTCACAGATTATATCGAGTTTGCCAAGAGTGTGCTTCGCATACCTGAGGCGCATGAAATGATTGCAAGATATACAGTGCTTGATGAGGATGCTAAGAGGCTGATACTTCTGCGACCATATCAGATACATGCGATTGAGGCAATACGCGAGGCATCAAAGTCAGGAAAATCAGGATTTGTATGGCACACAACAGGTTCAGGAAAGACACTGACATCTTATAAAGCTACAAGAAATCTTCTGATGGACATTCCGTCTGTTGATAAGGCTATTTTTCTGATTGACAGAAAAGATTTGGATACGCAGACGACTATGGCATTTCAGGCATATGCCAACAATGATTTGATTGATGTAGATGAAACGGAAAATGTTGATGATTTAAAGAAAAAGCTAAAATCTGATGACAGACAGGTTATTGTAACTACAATTCAGAAGTTACAGAGATTAATCACTAAGAGACTCAAAGAAGATACACCTGAATATACCAAGATTAAAAATCTCAGAGTTGCCTATGTTGTGGATGAATGTCATAGAGCGGTAACACCCGGAACAAAAAGAGAGCTTGAGAGATTTTTTGGCAATTCGCTGTGGTTTGGTTTTACAGGAACACCGAGATTTGCTGAGAATCCTTATCCACAGCTGGGAGATTTGCCGCGCACTACGGAGGAATTATATGGAGCATGTCTGCACAAGTATACTATACAGAATGCAATCCACGATAATGCTGTCTTAGGTTTTCAGGTTGAACACAATGGACCGAAGAATATTGAGGATGAGACTGATTCGAGCGCATACGAGAATGAGACACACATGTTAAGTGTGTTAGATGTTATTCTCAATAAATCTTATCACAAGTTAGGATTTCAGAATGGGAAAGGAAAGACATATGAAGGTCTGCTCACAACAAGCTCCATACAGCAGGCTCAGAGATACTATGAGCTGTTAAAGCAGGTAAAGGAAGGCAAGAAATCCTTAAAGATAGATGAAAAAGTGCTTCAGGTTCTTCCGGATTTTCCTAAGTTTGCGATTACATATTCGGTCACGGAAAATGAGGAGGGTTCTCAGGTAAATCAGCAGAAGATGCAGGAGTCACTTGATGATTATAATAGCATGTTTGGCACCAAATTCGAGCTTTCGCAGATTCAGAGCTATAATGGGAATTTAAATAAGAGGCTTGCAAGAAAAGATGCAAAATTTCAGAGCAGAAATGAACAGCTTGACCTTGTAATTGTGGTAGACCGTTTACTTACAGGTTTTGATGCGCCATGCATGTCAACGATTTTTATAGATAGACAGCCGATGGGCGCACATGATTTGATTCAGGCTTTCTCTAGAACTAACAGAATTTTTAATGAACATAAGACATATGGGCAGGTAGTTACATTTCAGGCTCCTGTGCTTTTTAAGAAATGTGTTGATGATGCGGTGAAGCTGTACTCAGCCGGGGGGATAGGGGAAGCTATCTTAGCCGAGTGGGATGAGGTTGAAGAGGCATTTTCCAAATCACTTGCGGCACTTAGGATTGCGGCACCATCACCTTCGGATATTCCAGCAATGTCAAAAAAAGAGAAGGAAATATTCGCAAAAATGTTCCAGAATTTTGATAAATATTTTGCACAGCTAAAATCATTTACAGTATATGATGACAGCATGCTTGAAAAATATGGCATCACACAGGATGAGTATACTGATTATGCGGGACATTACATGAATGTGATTGCACAGCTTAAGGAAGAGAAAGAACACAATGAAGAAGATGAAGCAGATATGCCTGAGATTGACAGTGATTATGAACTTATGGCATACAGCAGCACGAAAATAGATTATGAATATATTATCAGCCTAATACAAAATATCGTGACATCGAGTGATGATGCTGAGCCGGTCACACCGCAGGAGAGACAGAAGAAGCTTGATGAAGTAAAGCAGTATATTGCTGAGCTTCGCAAGGATAATCCTAAGGTGGCAGATATCATGGGAAATCTCGTAAACGAGATAGAGACTGATGAGAGCAGATATAGAGGACAGTCCATTTTGAATATTGTGGAGAATATGAAGAGTGACTGTATCGACAAGGTTGTGACAGACTTTTGCGTATTCTGGCATGCATCAAAGGATGATGTAATGTATGCTGCCACACATTACACGAATGGGGTAATTATTAATGAGAGCAGAATCAAGGCGACTATTGATTATACAAGCTATAAGGAGTCTACAGAAAGTGCTCTTCCTAAATTTAGATACTATACAAAGATGATTGCAGAGCTTAGAAACATTCTTAACGAAGAAATAAAACCGTTGTTGAATCACTAAATTTTTTGAAGCCATAGTGCATGTAATTTGCTTGCATTATGGCTTTTGTGCATTTTTAATGTTTATATCAGCGTAAGTAATTTCAGATAATGGAGGTAGCTTATGATAAATGATATGAATGGGACATCACTTTTTTGTGATTATTACAGACAATGGATTGATGTGTACAAGAAGGATGCGATAAGAGAAGCAACCATGTCGAAATATCTTATGACACAGAAATGGCTTGAAAAGCTGGTTCCTGAGTTAAAGGTTTCAGAGCTTAGCAGAACAGCATACCAGCAGCTGCTAAACGATTATGCCAAGGAGCATGAAAGACAGACGACACTCGATTTTCATCATCAGCTCAAGGGGGCAATTTTAGATGCTGTCGATGAAGGATTGATTGAAAGAGACCCGACAAGAAAAGCAATTATAAAGGGTAAGACACCAAGCGCAAAGAAAATTAAATATCTGAATCAGTTTGAGCTGCATACATTGATTGCACATTTAGATATCGGAGAAACGCCGAACTGGGATTGGTTCATTTTGTTGGTCGCAAAAACCGGGATGAGATTTTCGGAAGCGCTTGCTATTACTCCGGGGGACTTTGATTTTTCAAGGCAGACATTGTCAATCAGTAAGACCTGGGATTATAAAGGGGAGGGTGGGTTCCTGCCGACTAAGAATAAATCATCTGTGAGAAAGATACAGATTGATTGGCAGATTGTTGTCAAGTTCTCTGAGCTTATAAAAGGTATGCCAAAGGATGAACCTATATTTGTGGATAAGGAGAAGGTATACAATTCCACTGTCAACAATGTGCTTGCAAGACATTGCAAAGAATGTGATATATCAGTGATTTCAATACATGGTCTTAGGCATACTCATGCGTCACTTCTTCTGTTTGCAGGAGTGACTATTGCGAGCGTTGCACGCAGGCTCGGTCATGCCAGCATGACAACCACACAAAAGACATATCTGCATATTATACAGGAGCTTGAAAATAAGGATGTAGACCTTGTAATGAGGACGCTGTCAGGCTTGTAAAAATATGGTACCAGGAAATTCTTAATGGGAAATACTTACGCCGATTATGTCAAAAGGCTTATCTGGCAAGCATGATAAGCCTTTTAAACTTATAATTTTTTAGCATTACATTTTTAATGGATTTTTATGAAGGTATAGTTGAAAATCCGACTATTTATATCTATGAAAGCATAATCTGTATGCTGTCTGCATTTTCAGGTACAGCTATTCTTATGCGGTACAGGCTGTGTTTCCAGCACTGCATAAGCCTTGGGTCGGTGATTGGAAGCTCCTCAATTCTGATGTTGGAAGCCTGGTAATCTAAAGGAAGTAACAGGCTTCCGAGTGCGCCGATACGCAGTATATTTGGTGTATCCTCTGAAAATGCCGGCTTCTCGTAGGTTATGAAGTTGAGTATTACAGGGTGGCTTATCTTGTCATCAAAGCTCCAGCTATCGGTAATTTCAAGACCTGAATCGGACAGGATGACGTTCCTTGTATATTTTTCAATATGTGCATCGGATGGATAAGCCTTGGCGATATCCATGGATATTTTTCCGCCGTCCTCTGTGAAGCAGTGAGAGATATCGGTGGCTTGATATTCGGCACCGTTCATCTGCATAATGCCATTTATAGTAGGCAGATTGTGGTAGTCGGACTGCATCGTCCATATCTCATAGCGCTGTGCGGAGAAGGTCTTTTTCGTGTAGCTCTCAACGCCGATATCGGCAAGGAAAGGACAGCCGTTCTTGAACAGAGTGACGCTTCCTGTGTCATTGTGGTTGTGGCTGTCGTTGTTGTCACCGCACTTGGCGGCAGCAGTGTAGGTGTCATTTCTGGCAATCCACAGACCGACGCTTGAATAGAACACATGCGGGTGAAGGATAGGTGCGTCAGTGTCTTCTGAAAGGATGTCTTTTCTGGTAAATACTTCCTGAAGACGGTAATAGAGGTTATTCTCATCGGGCTGGAATTTCTCAGGATTTCTTTTGTAATCGAGAGCTGCAAATTTTGCCAGATTGTCAAGTCCGCATGCTTTTCCGAACAGGTATTCTCGTATACCTGCACGTCCGGCTACAGGTGAGCAGTCTGCAAAATTGATATAGTATTTGTCATCGACATGCACATTCAAAATGTAGAGTGCCATGTTTTTAATCTTCTCGTCATCCCACAGAGAATTAAAGTATCCATCAGTTATATGGTTCAGGATATCGAGTGTCTGATACAGGCATAGTCCGGCATGGCGGTAATACTGGGCACCCTCATCGCAGCAGCCATCTTCACCGTAGTCTTTGAGGAAGAAGTCTGTGCTTGCACAGGCTTTTTTAAATACTTTGTGTTTGGTATTTTCGGAAAATGGAAGGAGGAAAGCGGACAGAAGAACATTCTGTGTGCACCATATTGTCCAGTTGCACATCTCTTCCTTGCCTTTGCCCATCCACCAGAAATGCTTTGTTGTATATGGAATGATGACACGCTTTTTTACTTCCTCGACAATGCGTGAGCATATAAAAGGGCTTATTGAATCCAGCTCGTCCTTTAACAGATAGTATGTGACAGCTAAAACTGAGGCTGCTTCACAGGAAAACAGTTCGATAACAGGATTTGATGTATCAGGAAGGATAAGCTGCGGTGAGTTTCTTACATAAGAATTATGTGCAGGAAGCTGCCATGCAGTCTCATCACATATAGCAAAGATACCATTTATGATATCATCCATGAAACGTCCTGAATGTTCGGCACATTCGGCAAGCACAAGTGCATCAAGAGCTTTTCTTTTTATAAAGAGCTTATCTTCGTAGTGAACCCTGTTGCCTGTTCTTGAAAACTCACAGAAATCGGTAGCCTTCAGATAAGGGTAGTCAAATCCGATAAAAGCCTCTCCACACTTTATAAGTTCATTTAGCGTATCGGCATCAAGCTCATTCCATGCCTTGCGGTCACATCCTTTATGGTATGGTGCAAATTCTGAAAACGCATGTGCATCTTTTAAAAAGAGTTCGCCAATTTCTCTAAACATTTTAAAATCCTCCTTGCATAATTACATATAATTATCTATTAAAATTTTGCTGCCCAAATATTCTCCACTAATCCATTTTCTGGTTAATGTATTCCTTCGGTGATACGCCTTCCTTCTTTTTGAATACTTTGCTGAAGTAGAAGGAGCTTTCAAATCCCAGCTTGTCGGAAATCTCATATATTTTCATTGAACTGTCGGACATGAGCCGTTTTGCTTCGTTGATTTTACAGCTTGTGACATATTCATTGAAGCCGAGGTCGTTGTGTTTTTTGAAGAGCTGACTTAAGTAGTTCGGTGTTATGTTGAAGCTGTAGGATACATCGTTTAGAGTGAGCTTGTCGCAGATATGCTCAGCTATGTAGCGCTTTACAAGGTTCACTGTATGGTTCGTGTGATTGTTTTTGCGACTTACAAAGTAGTCACAGAGCCTGCTTTTGAAAAGCTCAAGCCATGTAGTAATCTGTTCCGTTGTCTGTTTATGGTAAATGGAACGGTAGCCGTCAGGGTAGTCGGAAAACATCTCTGATACAGTCTGTTCGCCTCCGGGAATAGAAGAGATTGACATATACAGAATGCTGCATGCGGCATCAAGTGCCTGTAGGTTTCTCTGTGGATATTGGCTGAACATGGCATTTAATTCATCAATAGTCTGTGAAAGCACCACCTCGTCAAACTCCTCAAAGGCAGTCTTAAGCTGATCTCTGAAAATAGCCAGATTGAATATTCTGTGATTGAAATCCGTTGTCTGGCATTCATCTATTGACATGAATGAATTGTCATCGCTTATGAAAGAATACGCCTGTCTTGCATATTGGTAGGATTCTGACAATTCAATAGGATTCGTTACTATTGAGCCTATGCCTGCCTTCATTATAATATTATAATATTTTCTAAGTGAAGCCTGTATGTCCTTAAGTGCTTCCATTATCTGCGATATATCAGGTCTGTTGGAGCCGTCAGACTGATTGATTCGCACTATCACTGCACAGTGGTTTACATCGAGAGGAACTACCTCGGCAGGAAAATATTTCACAATTAACTCATGAAGCAGATTGGATGCACTTGTGAACAGTGATAGCAGCTTTTCTTTTGACAGATTATTATTCGTATGGTCAAAAAATTCTATATAAATGCACTGGTATGCATCAGAGTTAAAGTTTATGCCTAGGTATTCGCTTTGAAGCTTTAGCTGCTCAGGGCTGTCGAACATGTTCTGTAAAAGGCGCAGATAGAATTTTTCATTGTAGTGGAGCTGCTCACTTTCTGTTGTGTCTGCCTGCGTAGACTGTTCCTCCTGCCTGGCTGGAATTCTTTCTATCGCTCTTTTTATTGCGTCATCAAGAACATCGGGAGTCAGTTCAAGTTTAATCAGGTAATCGGAAGCCTGATAAGTAAGAGCTTCCTTTGCCATGGCAAATTCTTCATAGCTTGTGAGAAAGATAAATACAGGTTTGCAAAAACCATAGCGCTCACAGCATATTTTTATAAGTTCAAGTCCCGACATTATCGGCATCTTTATATCGCATATTACAATGTCCGGTGAGTCGGATTCTATTATCTCAAGTGCCGCCTCACCGTTTGCGGCTACACCACATATTTCGAGTCCTAGAGACTGACAGTTGAGCATTGATTTTATACCGACCTGAACAAGAGGTTCGTCATCAACAATTAAGATTTTATACATATGTAATCCTCCGGTAGTGTCTGATAATGGATTTAATTCTTCCGTACAGGAATACGCACAATCATTCTTGTGTATAATCCGGGTTCACTTTCAATGAATATTCCATATTGTTCGCCAAATTCATATTTGATTCGCTTGTGGATATTCATAAGTCCTATTTCTTTGAAAAACTGCGATTTGTCATTCGAGCCTTCCGAGAATATTTTTTCAATCTGTCCGGCATCCATTCCTATTCCGTCATCCTCGACACTTACTGTTATATCCGATAATCCGTCATGGGCTACGTGTATAGTGATATGGCCTGTTGACTGCTTAGGCTCTATGCCGTGGAAAATCGCATTTTCAACAAGTGGCTGCAATGTGAATTTGTTGATAAGGCAGTCGTTAAGTTCGTCATCATCTACGATGACGTTCATTTTGATTGTGCCGCCGTAGCGGTATTGCTGTATTGTAAAATAATCGTTTAACAGTGCAAGCTCATCGCGTATAGGTATGAGGTCGCGTGTACCTTTCGAGATACTTCTAAGAAGTCTTGAAAGGGCTGTTGTCATCTCTGATATTCCGTCAGCGCCCTGTGTGACTGCCATCCATTTTATGGAGTTGAGCGTGTTATATATGAAATGAGGGTTTATCTGGCTTTGCAGCATCTTATATTCTAAATCTTTTTTATCTTTTTCGTCCTGAATCTTGCTGTTTAACAGGGACTCGATATTCTCGGACAGATTGTTAATGCCACGTCCGATGTCGCCGAGCTCATGGTTCCATTCTATGGAAGTATCGCGGCTGAAATCGCCTTGGGATATCTTTTCAAGGCGTTTCTGTATCTTAATGACAGGAACACTTATGTACTGATAGAGTATCATCGACAGAAGGAAGCCTATAAGTATCATAAGAGATGTTATTGCAAGTATTATTATAAAGTAGTAAGGAATGTAATACTTCATTTCCTTATTGGATATAAGCTGTGTTATGTAGCAGTCAGAAGCTTGGAGAGGTTTGCTTATAAGATATCCATCAGCCCCATCGTTGTCAAAGTGAAATACCTTTGTGTCAGTTGATAAATCGGGATAGTTAAGTGTATCAACCGAGATATCGGAAATATCAAGCTCAGTGAGCGAACCGTCCTTCATGCGGTACACATGACTGCCGAGCGTGAGATAAAGGAAGCTGTCGTCAGCGATGGAGTAGTAGTGCATCGGAGCAGTAAAAAAGTCCTCTAATAAAGATATTGCCACATATCCGCCTTGTCTGAAGCTGTATTGATAAGCTATAGGACGGATGAGAATAAGCACATTCTCGGATGTGCGGTCTATATATGGGTCGGCTATATATCCTGTTGTAAAATCGAGGCCTTGTGAGCTTAACTGCGAATCGTAGATGTCGAGTGCTTTTGTGAGCTTGGCGACATTTTGTGATGTCGAGTATGTCGGATCCACAATCTGGAGATATTTGTCATAGCTGTTACCTATTATAATTCGGTGTATATAGCTGTTTACAGGGCTTTGGCGGTATTCATCACTTAGTCGTTCATATGCAGTCAATGCCGGACTGGCTGATGAAGCGCCTGTGTAGTTCATGAAGCGGCCTATATATGAATGTGTCTGACAGAATGAGATGAATCTGTTAAGATCGGATATATTTGCGTTGATGGAATCAACCATGAATGCAAGATTGGCATCTGTGTTCTCGATGAGTCCTGCCTTTATGTACTTATTATAGAAAGAAACCGATAGCAGTGAAAGCACAGTGCCTATAAATATTGTAAAAATCAGTGTAATCATGAGTATGGTTCCCTGAAGGGAACGGCGGTGTTTTTTCATAAATAATCCTCGTTGGGGGATGCTTGATACATGCATCTTATAAAATATATACAATAATCAAAATGATATTGCCATTTATTTTAACATATTTTTATAAAAGTTTAAACTACGGTGATAAAAATTACATTTTTTCATAGAAAATTACATTATTATATTCCGCCTTAACCTAATATTTTTCGAAAAAACCCAAAATAATAAATAAAAAATTAAATAAATCCATTCGTTTTATAAATTGTTTTTATTATAATTAAGCCATAGTTAAGAGATGAACGTAAACAATCTCAAAAATCAATTTCAAATCAGGAGGAAAAGACTATGAGAAAAAAATTTTTATCAGTAATGCTCTCTGCAGCTATGGTAACAACACTTGTTTCAGGCTGCTCAGGTTCAACAGGAAATGAGACAACAACACCGGCTCCAAGCCAGAGCAATGCAGAGACAACATCAGCAGCTGCGACAACAAAGGCTGACAATGCTGAGACAACTAAGGGAACAGATACAGCCGAGAAGGTAACACTTAAGTGGGCTATCTGGGATAAGGAATCCACAGCTTACTGGCAGGCTCTCGCAGATGCATATGAGGCATCACATGACAATGTGACAATCGATATGGTTGACCTTGGTTCAACAGATTACATGACAGTACTTGCAACAGAACTTTCCGGTTCAGGTACAGAATTTGATGTCGTTACAGTGAAGGATGTTCCTGGATATGCAACACTTGTACAGAAGAATGCAATCCGTTCACTTGATGATTACATAAAGGCAGACGGAGTTGACCTTTCTAAGTATGCTGGTGTTACAGATCAGGTCACAGTTGATGGTTCACTCTATGAGCTTCCTTTCAGAAATGACTTCTGGGTACTCTTCTACAACAAGGACATCTTTGATGCAGAAGGAGTTGAATATCCAACAAATGATATGACATTTGAAGAGTATGATGCTCTTGCAAGAAAAGTAACAAAGACAGACTTCGGTAATCAGATATATGGTGCTCACTACCATACATGGAGATCAGCAGTACAGCTTTTCGGTGTTCTTGATGGAGAGCACTCAATCCTTGACGGAGATTATGGCTTCTTCGCAGATTACTACAACATGGTTCTCAATCAGGAGAAGGATGGCGTATGCCGTAAGTACTCTGACTTAAAGACAGAAGGTTTACATTATTCAGCAGCATTCTCCGGCGGGGATGTAGCTATGATGAACATGGGTTCATGGTTTATCGCAACACTTATCTCTAATCTTAAGAGCGGAGAGTATGATTCAAGTCTCTGCGGTAACTGGGGTATTGTAAAGTATCCTCATGCAGAGGGCGTTGAGCCGGGTTCAACTCTTGGTACAATCACAGGTCTTGCAGTTACAACAGCTACAGATACACCTGATGAGGCATGGGATTTTGTTAAGTGGGTAAGCGGTGAAGAAGGTGCCAAGGTTATGGCTGAGACAGGTAACTTCCCTGCAATCATGACAGATGAAGCTATGGATATTATCACAAGCCTTGACGGATTCCCACAGGATGAAGCTTCTAAGGAGGCACTCACAGTTTCTAACCTTTATCTTGAGGTTCCTTACGCTGAGAACGTATCTGAGATTAACAGCGCACTTGACTCATATCATGGTTCAATTATGAGCGGTGAGATGACTGTTGAGGAAGGTATTGCAGCTATGGAAGAGGCTGTAAAGGCTATTAAGAGCGAGAAGTAGTAATAAAATTTAGCTGTATGTGGTTGGGACTGTTGCTTTCGGGTGACAGTCCCATATATTTAAAGAATCAATACAGGAGAGGATTATATGGGTGAGAAGAAAATAGCAGAAATTAACACCTTGCAGGCAGAGCTTGATGAGCTTATTGCCAAGGTGTGTAAGGGAATAGATGACAGTAAAGAAAAGAAAAAATGCTTATCCCGTATTGAAAAGTTGAGAAGAACTCTCTCAAAGAAAAGGTCGGGAAGCAGGCTTAGCCGTGATTTTAAAAGAGATTTGGTTTCATATTCATTCATAGCACCGAACTTTATCGGATTTGCGGTGTTCACACTTGTCCCTATTTTGTTCGCATTCGCACTCGCATTCCTTAAATGGGATGGAAGCAATGCAATACAGTTCATGGGTCTTAATAATTTCAAGAGACTTGGAAGTGATGTGTTTTTCAAGGCAGCATTTAAAAATACCATTATCTATTGTGTCGGAACAGTGCCTCTTACGATGATAGCATCACTCGCACTGGCAATTATACTTAATCAGAAGGTTCGAGGAAGAGCGATATTCAGAACATTATCCTTCTTCCCTTATGTAGGCTCCTTAGTAGCTGTAACAGCTGTTTGGAAGATGCTCTTCCATCCTTCGAAGGGACCTATAAATTCAATATTGTATCATGTGTTTAATGTACCTATGGATAAGCTTCCACAGTGGTTTTCCGGCGGTCTGGTATTGTTATCATTGATTTTATTCAGTGTATGGAAGTACATGGGCTATTACATGGTAATATACCTTGCAGGACTTCAGGGTATATCGGGAGAGCTTTATGAAGCAGGTTCGCTTGACGGTGCGAATACATGGCAGAAATTCAAGTACATAACATGGCCGCAGTTAAGATCAACAACATTTTTCGTAGTAGTTATGCTTACAATCAACTGCTTTAAGGTATACGATATAGCAATCATGTTAGCAGGCGGTGGTTCAGGAGAACTTACAACATCATCCACGGTTCTTGTATATTATATATATCAGAAGGCGTTCATTGATTGGGATTTAGGATATTCAAGTGCAGTTGCGATGGTTCTGTTCGGCATAGTACTGCTTGTAACGATAGTACAGTTCGCATATCAGAAAAAGACAGCGGATTAAAGGAGGGACAACGATATGGCAAAGACAAAATCAAAGTCAAAACATGATTTAATTAAAAAAGTTGTACTCTATGCGATACTTATAATCATAGCAGTTTTAATGGCAATACCATTTATCTGGATGCTCTCGGCATCAATAAAATCAGATAGAGAAGTATTCCAGATGGATCCGTTTGTGTTTATTCCTAAGAATCCAAAGTGGAGCAACTATGCACAGATATGGACTAAGATACCGATGCTCACATTTGTAAAGAACACGGTATTCCTCACAATTATAGTTACTCTTTTACAGTTATTTACGAGCAGCTTTGCTGCATATGCTTTTGCAAAGCTTCAGTTTAAGTTCAGGAACGGACTTTTCCTCGCATACATTGCCACAATAGCAATGCCTTGGCAGGTATACATGGTTCCTCAGTTCCTCATGATGAGAAAGTTCGGACTTAACGATAAGCTGCTTGCGATTATATGTCTTCAGGCATTCTCGGCATTCGGTGTTTTCATGATGAAGCAGTTCTATGAAGGAATACCGAATGAACTCAGTGAAGCAGCACGTATAGATGGAATGACAGAATATCAGATATATTCGCATATTATGCTTCCGCTTTCAAAGCCGGCACTTTCAACACTTACGATTTTCACATTCGTAAATACATGGAATGATTACCTTGGACCACTCATCTACTTAAAATCGCCTGAGAAGAAGACAATCCAGCTCGGACTTAAGATGTTCATAAGCCAGTATTCATCGGATTACGGTCTTATCATGGCAGGCTCGGTTCTCTCACTCATCCCGGTTATCGTTGTATTCATGTGCTTACAGAAGTATTTCGTTGAAGGTGTTGCATCTACAGGTCTTAAGGGATAAAATATAACGGTACCGGGTATAAGCCCGGTACCGGAGAATGATGTAAATCATCAATTTATATGAGCAGGAAGCGAAAGCGGACTACGAATATCATTGACTTAATGAAGGGGCTTGAAAAGTATGAAGAAATATTTTGAAGATTATAAGTGCATTGATAACAATGATATCAATGGCGGCATGGAGTTTGCGGTAAGGCAGATACTTCATGTGCTGCCGGAGTTTACGGATTATTTTGAGAAAGCGTACAGTGAAGGAGGTTTTTATAAGCCTACAGGAAATGTGGACTGGACGACAGGCTTCTGGACAGGCGAGATATGGCTTGCGTATGAATACGTGCTAGATAATCCGGATAAGTTCGAGGCGGATGCGGCAGAAAAATTAAAGTCTGCAGCACAGGTTCAGATGGAGTCATTCCTTGACAGAATTGACAATAAGATTGAAGTAGACCACCATGATATGGGCTTCTTATATTCACCGTCATGTGTTGCGGGATATAAGCTTATAGGCTCAGGAGTAGGCAGAGAGGCTGCTATAAAGGCTGCTGACCAGCTCCTTACAAGATTTCATCCGGTAGGCGAGTTCCTTCAGGCATGGGGTTCTATGGATGCGCCGGAAAATTACAGGCTTATAATTGACTGCCTGAATAATCTTCCGCTCCTTTACTGGGCAAGTGATATTACAGGTGATAAAAAATACCGCGAAGTGGCAGATAAGCATATACATACTGCCATTAGTAATCTTATAAGAGAAGATTATTCTACATGGCATACATTTTTCTTTGATCCTAAGACAGGAGCTCCTGACCATGGTGCTACATGTCAGGGCTACAGGGACGGTTCAGCATGGGCAAGAGGTCAGGCGTGGGGCGTATATGGACTTGCTACAGCGTATAAGTATACGAAGAGAGAAGAGTATATTCCTCTGTTTGAGAAAGTTACAGAGTATTTTCTTGACCATCTTCCTAAGGATTTGGTTCCTTACTGGGATCTTGAATTTACAGATGGTGATGAGCAGCCAAGAGATTCATCAAGTGCATCGATTGCAGCATGTGGAATGCTTGAGATGAGCAGATATCTTGATGATGAGAAAGCTGCATACTACAAAGAGATAGCCGGCAGGATTATGAAGTCAGTGTATGATAATTATGCTGTAAAGAATTTTGATGAGTCTAACGGACTTGTTCTTCACAGCACATACTCGAATCATTCGCCATATAATACCTGTAATCACTATGGAGTTGATGAGTGTAATATATGGGGTGATTATTTTTACATGGAAGCGCTCACAAGACTTTTGAAGGATTGGAAGCAGTATTGGTAAAGAAATAAAAAGGAAAGGACGAGGACACTATGAGCAAAATACTTAGTATTGACAGTCCATTGTGGATGATACTCAACAAGCTGACAGATACAATCGTGTTATCACTCTTGTTTATCCTGACAAGTATTCCGATTGTGACGATGGGGTCATCGCTATGTGCTCTTTATTACATGATGTTCCGGATTGCCGATAATACGGAGGGACATGTTGTTCGTGGATATTTTAAAGCATTTAAGGAGAATTTTAAGAAATCCACACCGGTATGGCTTGTGTGTCTTTTTATCGGACTTGTCCTTGTAGGAGATATCTATATATGTGTCAGGATGCAGACACCGGCAGCAGGCTTCATTCTTGCGGTGGCAGGCGTGATAGCGGTTATATATATGATGCTTGTGCTCTATATGTTCCCTATGCTTTCAAAATGCATGGCAGACACAAGACAGCTTGTGTTTATGGCTTTCATGATGTCTATAAAGGAATGGTGGAGAACAATCTTTATGCTGTTTATAACATTTATAATGTTAGCTGTCGGAGTGTTCGTTACAGCGCCTTTTCTCATTGTAGCGCCGGGAGTGATAGCACTCTCACATGTATATATATTCAGAACTATATTTACAAAATACGGAATGAAAGAGGATGAGAAGATATGTCAGAGCTCTCTTTAAAGGTAATTGATAAATCAGGAAAGACACGTTTTGTGGCAAGCGGAGACAACGAAGTGGTTCTTGTGAACACATCCGAGTATCAGGAAGGTGACAGAATAAGCCTTGAAACCGGAGAAAAGAATATATATGTGTGGTTTCAGGCAGATGATGCACTTGGTGAGTCGCTTGTATACATAACTGACAATATCTCTTTTGATATACCTTTTGGCGAGAAGAGAATAAGCTATTCTCCAAAAGCGTTTATGGGAAGTTCACATTATCTGCATGCCAGAGTGGCACGCGAGGATGAACTCAAATGCTACAGAAACCTTGCATTCAATATATATGACCAGCATGGTGACACGCATTGCTTCCCACATGCATATGCCAATGTGGAGACGAGAGGTGAGTCGGTCTTTGCTGCAAGAAATGCCATAGATGGTGTGGTTGCCAATCTTTCACATGGCGAGTGGCCTTATGAATCATGGGGAATCAACAGAAATCCTGACGCTGAGATGACTATTGACTTTGGAAGAGAAGTCACAGCAGACAAGATTGTGCTTTATACAAGGGCGGATTTTCCTCATGACAGCTGGTGGACGAATGTCACACTTAAATTTTCCGATGGAACCCATATTGAGTGGGATTTAAAGAAGAGCGTTAAGCCGCATATTCTGGAGTTTGAGCCGAAGAAAATTACATCCGTGACGCTGTGCAATCTTATAAAGGCTGATGACGAATCTCCTTTTCCGGCATTGTCTCAGATGGAAGTCTATGGGTATATCAAGTAGAAAATAAGTAAAAATTATCGTATATTATAATGAAAACAGATAGAGCCGCCGGTTGTTAATAACATTTCGGCAAATAAAGTTTATATTGTTAATTAAAACTGTTATATGTAAGATGCATGTGTATTTCTTACATATGACAGTTTTTTTATATAAGCGTGAAGCGAGAGCGGATTGTCGATATTATTGACTCAGAATTATATTCAAAAGTGTATTTTTGAGTGGCCGTAAATAACATTCCGGATAATCATAGAAAAAATATGTATATTTTTCAAAATTATAGTAATATTTTCAGGAATGTGCTAAAATACATGTAAAATACGAGTGCACTTACACTTATGAGAAATTGGAGGACTGACATGGACTATGATGAAAAAGAGTTTCAAGCGCGTGCTAACAGAATAGCAAGAGGAATGTGGATTGCTATGGTGACTGTATTGTCATTGGTGTATGGCATGAAGGCTGCAAAAGGGCAGACATCACCGCTATATTATTCGATTCTGTTGGCATTGGGCTGGATACCTCTTATAACAGGAATTGTTATACTGAAGATAAAAGGCGGAAACTGGAAGCAGTTTAAAGATTTTTTCGCTTGGGGATATGGCGTGTTTTATCTTTATATTATGGTTACAACTCCGGGAGCATTTTCTTTTACATATATCTTCCCGGTTGCGAGTATGCTGACTATCTATAAGGATAAGAAATTTTTCCTGCGTTTTTCTTCAATGAACCTGATAATTGTTATTTTGAATATTATTGTGGGTTATAGGAGTGGCCTGAGAGAGCAGAGTTATATTTTTAATTATCAGGTGGAGTTTGGAATTACATTATTATGTTATTTTGGATATATTACGTCAATGAGCCATCAGATATTGTCCGACAGTACATTATTGGGTTCTGTTAAGGATAATCTCAACCGTGTTATTAAGACCGTGGAGCAGGTAAAGGGAGCAAGCAATACTATAGTTGACGGCGTAACTGTTGTGCGTGAGCTGTCCGAGGAGAATAGGGAAAGTGCAAGTGCAGTAGTATTCAGAATGGAGAACCTTACTGAGAAGAACAATGTTCTCAGCGGAAAGATTGATTCATCCATGGATATGACGCAGGATATCAATGATCAGGTTGAGAATGTTGCGGGTCTTGTTGAACATATCGTTGAGATAAGTGAGAAGTCTGCCGAGCATGCAAGCACAAGCTCTAAGCAGCTTGAAGGTGCAGTGGAGGCTACTAACTCAATGGCTAAGCTCTCATCAGAGGTTGAAGAGATACTTAGAGATTTCCATAATCAGTTCGAGCGTGTGAAGGAGGAAACAAGCACAATCGAAGGCATAACATCACAGACAAACCTTCTTGCACTCAATGCATCTATTGAGGCTGCGAGAGCAGGTGATGCAGGACGAGGCTTCGCAGTAGTTGCAGATGAGATTAGAAATCTTAGTACAGGAACTAAGAAATCATCAGGAAGCATTATGGATGCACTTATGCTCCTTGAGTCTACTTCTGATAAGATGACAGAATCAATCACTACAATACTTAAGCTGATTTCTGAGACACTTGATACAATTAAGCTCGTTAATGGCAGCGTAGGAACTATTGCAAGTGATTCTAAGCAGCTTGGAGATGAGATACAGGTTGTTGATTCAGCGATGAAGCATGTTGAGACATCTAATCAGAACATGGTAGAGAATATGAAGCAGGTTCAGGATATCATGGTGAAGATTGTCGAGGGTGTAAGAGAGTCAGAAGAGACAACTAAGACAATGATGAGCAAGTATGAGGAGACTGCCAATAATGTTGCCGGAATAGAGAATGTTGTAGGTAAGCTTGTATCAGAGCTTGGAGCCGGCGGATTCATGAGCGTGGAAGATTTACGCGATGGCATGAGCGTGTCTATATATGAGCAGGGAAGTGATGTTGAATACAGCACAGAGATTGCTGCTGTCAAGAATGGAAAGGTTCTTATCGAATCAACACCAAAGCTTACATCGTTCCTTGGCGATTTCAAGAGTAAGAAGTTCGAATTACATATAATTGTTGACAATGAGGTATATATCTGGAAGGATATATCAATCATCGTTGACAGAGCTTTCCAGGGATTCTTTGAGCCTGTATTAGATTCAAGACCTGAAGTAATGAACAGAAGAAAGTATCCAAGACTTGCAATGAATAACACTTGTGAAGTCACTATCAAGGGTACAGCACATGCGGCAACAGGACAAGTTGTCAACATAAGTGCAGGCGGTTTTGCTTTTGCAGTTAAGAATGAAGAGTTTAAGAGTGCAATAGGTAAAGAAGTAGAGCTTAAGATTAATGACTTTGATTTGTTAAAGGGCAAGACCTTAAGTGGAATTATTATCCGTTCGACAGACGATGAAGGAACATATATCGTCGGATGTCGTATGCCTGAGGACAATGAAGAGATTATGAACTATGTCAATATGATGATGAAATAATATAGCATATATAGTTTCATAAAAGATTTGCAAAATAAAAGAGCTGTCGTTATAATTGATTATCCGTATTATAGGAAAAATCATGACGATAGCTCTTTTTTGTTGTAATAAAATCAGATAAGCTTAAGATGCTCCTGTATATATGCTGCGACCTGTCCTGTAGAGAGTTTGAGAGAGAAAGAAAATTCTTCATTCACAAATCGTTCTGTCTCTTTTAAAATCATCTCATCGGATGAACTTAGCTTCTTGCCGCAGGCGGCGAGCTCTTTTTTCTTCGTGTAGATGCAGCTTGCAAGCATAAGCATGTCCTGTTGGTTTTTTGCATAGAGAATCTCTTTAAAGCGTTCCATTCGGGTTCTTCTGTCATCAGGCCATATTATGTACTGTGTGCGTACATTGTCAAGAATTGTATCAATTTCCTCCTTGGACATAATGCGACGCATTTTTTTTGTCAGCTTTTCATTGTCTACGGGAACATATACAAAAGAACCGGGATTTCCAATAGGACGGAGTACATAGCAGATACGCTCATTGTCCCAGTAGTCGAATTTCTTGGCGGTGATATCTTCTATGAAACATACACCGGCATTGTCGTAGACGATGTGATCAGATTTTTCAAAATTTGCCATCATTTCACCATACCCTTTTATCGTTGAATTGCACACATAGCTACTTATCTTATTATACACTATTTTTGCAGAAAATGTAAGTTGAAAAATTGTTGTTATGGTTGTGTTAATGACACAATATGTGGTACAATATATTTCAAATTATGATGAAATATAAGATGAGATATAAGTTCGGATAATGTTTAATAGATATCTGTGAAACATAATATTTTGCATAAATGTCCATGCAAAGATTTTTAAATAGACCGAGCTGAGAGCGTGGGATACTTCTTGAATGGAGGACAAGCAGATGGAACTTAGAACGAGTTTGATAAATTGCAGCTAATAATATTTTATAAATAAAGGAAATAATTGATGAGCAAAGAAAATATTAAAAAATTGATAGATATAGACAAGATGGATGTCCATGCAAGAGAAGTTTTAGGTGCTGTAGTCGGGCTTGCAAAGACATGTGGAAATAATCCATATACGGATGACACGATAAAGCTTATGTGTGATATTTTATTAAGATTATATAGTAATTGCGATGTTGAAGGTAATGTATTATATGATACATCAGGAACCGAGGCATCACAGTTTATAGAACAGCTTCACAAGGAGAAATATAATATATCACCAAGCTGTGCTGTATGTCAGGCAAGATGTGGCAATACAGATGATTATGATATTTCGCTTATTCTGGATGAGGAGTCCGATAAGCTTGAAATTAAGGAAGAGCTTATATATCATGCAGTGAAGCTTGCAGGTGCGGCGCATAATGACAACAGCCTGTATTTTAATGATGAGTACAGGCTTGTATTTATCGGTGTGCTCACTGTTCTTTCATATGATATGTCAATGAAGGGACTTGAAAATGCAGCTTTGCAGACAAAAAAATGGGAGATGAATTGATATGGTTACATTACATTTGATAGGTGATTCACTTGTCACAGCGTATGGAAGTGATGAGGAGAATATTATAGGCGGATGGGGCGACCATCTTGGATGCTTTTTTGATGCTAAGAAGGTTGTTGTCCGTGATTATGCACAGGCAGGAAGAAGCACAAGAAGCTTTTTGAACGAGGGGCGTTTTCTGGATGATGAGAGATTTGGTACAACGGATTTTCCATATCTTGGACCTGTCTACCCGCAGATAAAGCCGGGCGATTTTGTTTTCATCGAGTTTGGACATAATGATGATGACAGCCGCGAGAAAGTGAACCTCTTTGACAGAATGACGCCGCTCGGAGAGCCCGACGAGAACGGAGTGTACCCGACGGTTGAGCCTAAAGAGTACATGAAGGTGACGAACAAGGTCATGCCTGAGAGCTACCCGCACCTTATGAGGGAGTCGGGAATAAGTGATGAGGAGATTGACACACTTATAAAGAAGGGCATGGACCTCATGCCGCGCTACGGTGCGCTTCACTATTCCTATGATTGCGGTGCGACCTACAAGGGATACCTCAAATTCTATGTGGACGCGGTGCGCTACAAGGGTGCATATCCGGTTCTGGTCACACCGACGAGCAGACTCAAGATGGAGGACGGAAAGATAATTCCTTTTGCGGGACATCACGGAAACAGGGATGCCTTCGGTGCATTTCCGCGCATCAGGGCGGTATGGCAGCTCGCAAAAGAGCTAGATGTTCCTGTCATAGATTTGTTCGGATATAGCAGAAGTGTGTTCGAGTATTTAGGCTATGATAAGTCGACCTACTTGCAGAGCATAACGGACGAGGACGGCGTGCTTATCGGCGGAGTAAGAATGGGAAAGCCGGGAAGCTGGCCGAAGGATTACAACGACAGAAGAAAGAGCGGAAGCTTCGGTGGTTTTGACGACACGCACCAGAACCGTTTCGGCTCATATCTTTTTGCACGTTTTATTGCCGGACAGACAGGACAGCTTGAGCATTTTCCAACGGATGCACTTCTTGATGCACCGGCTAAGGTGACAGCATGTCCGGATGGATTAGTCGGCGAACGAGAAGCCTTGTACGGATTGGAGGATAACTATGGCAGCGACAAACTGTGAAATGTGCAGCTATTATGTATATGACGAGGAGTCTGAGTGCTATGTGTGTGACATGGACTTAGACGAGGACGACCTTGTGAAATTTTTGCAGGGCACCAATGACAGATGTGCGTACTTCTCGATGAATGACGAGTATGCGGTTGTAAGAAAACAGATGTGACGATGTGGTTTGTCGGCTGTTATGTTATTAATAAAAAGATGAGGTAATTTATGTTTCGTTTAATTTCAGATGGCTCCTGTGACCTTGGCACAGAGCGCGCAAAAAAATATGATATAGATGTGGTTCCGTTCTATGTCTCTTTCGATGAGAAGCAGTACGACAGGGAGATTGTTGATATAGGAATACGCGATTTCTACGAGAGAATGGTGAGGGACAAGGGTGTGTATCCTAAGTCATCCATGCCATCAGTAGATGATTATGTGAAAGCATTTATGCCATATGTAAAAAATGGGGAGGAGATTTTATGTCTCTGCATAACAACTAAGTTCTCAGGCTCGTATAATTCGGCAATGAATGCTAAGAATATGATACTTGAAGACTACCCGGACGCTGTTATCGAGGTTATGGATACTCAGGTTAATACAGTGCTTCAGGGAATATTTACACTTGAAGCGGCGAGAATGCGTGATGCCGGATGGAGTCTTTCTGATACAGTAAAAAGACTTAACGAGATGATACCTCATTCAAGAATATTGTTCACAGTCGGTTCCATGGACTACCTTATCCATGGCGGAAGAGCAGGAAAGACAGCCGGAATAATAGCAGGAACACTCGGACTTAAACCGATGATTATATTAAAGGATGGAGAAATCTTCTCCGGCGGAATAGCCCACGGCAGAAAGAAATCCATGATGAAGGTTATCGACCTCATGCATAAGTATTTTGCCGAGACAGGCGAGAACATAGATGATTATGTCATTGTCGTAGGCTTTGGCTATGACGAGGAAGAAGCGGTGCGCTTTAGAGATATGGTGCAGGCTGACACAGGTAGAAATGATATAGACATATTCCAGATTGGCGCTACAATAGCTGTGCATACAGGACCTTATCCGCTTGGCGTGGGAATATTAAGAAAGGCATTCTGATAAGAGTGCCTTGTCATTTGATAGGTGGCTCGTTTTTTATGTGCTTTGATTTGGATAAAGCTGATAAATGGGGTGACATTGTCTGATTGATATATAATGAGCCGGGCAATGCAGTTTGTTGATATACTTTTTGTTATCGTATAGACTGACGTAGTGATATAAGTAAAATTGCGGGAGCTGTTTTACAGAGGAGCAATTCGAGGATATCAAATGAGGGGCAAAATACCTTTTGAGCCTCACATCATAAGTATGTGCAAGTATGAATATGGGTATTGGAGAAGGCAATGTTTATTAAAGATGATAATACATATAATGATATAAGAGAAAAATCATTAAACCAATGGCTTGATGAGATGGAAAAGCATGAGGATATCGCTGTGCGTGGTGGCGTGAAGCTTGCCCGAGAGTATGTACAGCACCTAAGGGACGAGATAGATAGATTACAGGGTGAGAATGAGTTAAAGAACAGCTATCTTAAGAAGATTAGCAAAAGAAAATAGACGGCATCGGATTGACAGAGTAAATCAGACAGAAGATAATGAAGAAGGTCTGCGGGGAATTCAAAAATGAATGTACCCGGAGCCCTTTTTTGTTTCATTGATTTGGCTGCCAAAGCATTCTGATTTGGTTTATGCGTGTATAATGAGTTATATACAATTAAGTTCACAGAGCATGTGTTGACACCCTAACCATAATAGGAAATTTGCAGAAATTATAGAGACAAGCACGGTAGGAGCTTCCATGGAGAATGGAGATGCAATGGCTGATAAGTATAGTTATAGAGGATATAAACCATTTGATGTGAGAGTGTAAAAGCGCAGATAATAAGCTTTGATTATCAATAAAAAAGTTTCCCGGCAGGAGATTGCTGTGTTTCTGTAGAAAATATACATACAGAATGTAATCAGCAATAAGAGGGGGAGTTTTTGTTGGTATAATGCAGTATTTTGTCGAAAATTGTAAAATATTCATATAAAAATACAATAAAATCAAAGGAATTATGTGAAAAAAATACAGTGAATTATCAAAAAGTATTTGCAATCGTGACTTTTGGTTATATAATATATATAAATTTATTGTTACAAAATAATAATTTTTTTAGAAAGGATATGCAGTAATGAGAATATTTAAGAACATAAGCGTAAAATGGAAGGGTTTGTTCAGCGTTGTACTGCTTGCAGCATTGCTTGTGATACTTGGTTTTTCAGGTATGAACAATCTTGACAGGATTAATGCAGCAAGTGTAGAAATTTCAGATAATTATGCACAGAGCATAGCATTGCTTGGAAGTATTTCAGCAGACTTTGAATCGTTGAATCAGGTAATATATGCCTATGCGTTGTCAGAAGATTCTTCTAAAATGAATTCGCTCACAAGCAAGGCGGAGTCTTTGATGGAACGGATAGCAGATACGTGCATGCAATTTGAGCAGAACCTTGATGAAGGTGAAGAGACAAAAAGCTATAACAATTTTATGAGCCTGTATAATCAATATATAACATATTTTAATCAGGTACTTGAACATAGTAATTCTAATAATGATGACCAAGCGACAGCTATGGTTAACAGGGAGATTACTAATATAAGCAGTCAGCTTGAAGTTTCGATTGCACATATGACACAAGCTAACAATAGTGGTATGGAGCAGGCTAAGGAGGAGCAGGCAAGAATATATAATGCTTCAAAGAGTACAACCATTGCAATAATGATTGTTGCTGTAATAGGTGTAGTGCTTGCTATAATTGTAACAACAGCCGAGATTGCTAAACCGCTTGAAAGAATGAAAAATGAGCTCAATGAGATTGTTGACGGAATTAAGAATAATGCGGGGGATCTTACAAAACGTGTGACAACTGTCGGAAGAGACGAGATAGGACAGTTAGGCAGAGGTGTCAATGTATTTATTGATACACTTCAGGAGATAATGAAGCAGATTAAGGACAGCACAGATTCACTTAACAACATAGTTGCCAATGTTATAAGTAAGGTTGGAACAGCCAATGATGATTCTAATAATATTTCAGCCGTAATGGAGGAGCTTTCAGCGTCAATGGAGGAAGTAGCTTCGACAATTACTAATATTGAGACGAATACTACGGATGCCGATTCAGACATAGTTGAACTTGCCTCATCATCACAGGAGCTTCTAGATTATGCTGTGGACATGCATAAGAGGGCAGAAGAACTTGAGCATAAGGCAGTTGCGAACAAACAGTCAACAAGTGATGTAGTGAATGAAATTATCGGAAAGCTTCAGAGTGCGATTGAGGGAAGCAGAAGTGTTGAGCGTGTAAATGAACTCACTGATGAGATATTGAACATTTCAAGTCAGACAAATCTTCTTGCACTTAATGCGTCTATTGAGGCAGCAAGAGCAGGAGATGCAGGAAGAGGATTTGCAGTTGTGGCAAGCGAGATCAGTAAGCTTGCAGAATCAAGCAGAACCACTGCCAATAATATTCAGACAATAAATAATATGGTAGTTGAAGCTGTTAAGGAGCTTACAGGAAGTGCTGATCAGATTGTATCATATATCAACGATAATATACTTCCGGATTATGACGGTTTTGTCAATTCAGGGAAGCAGTATAATGAGGATGCAGTACATGTCAATGTAACTGTCAACTCATTTAATGAAATGTCATCTAAAATCAGGAAGCTTATGACTGAGATAACAGATTCTATCAGAGGAATCTCGACTGCTATTGACGAGAGTGCCAATGGTGTGTCATCCGCAGCGCTTAATACAGGTGATGTTGTCAAAGACATTGTTGCGATAGCATCGGAGATGGATAATAATAAAGATATTGCCGATATGCTAGATACACAGGCAAGACGATTCACAAATTTATAAATGTATATTATAGGATGGGGGTGTGGATGCGATATGTATACATACAGCCATGTTTTAGCCTATAAAATATTATAACAATTTTACTGTTTATTGATTTTCAGGAATGATTATTTAGACAATAAATCAATTGTAAATAATGTACATATTAATGCATTTATTTTGAGGAAGAAAGATGGAGAATAAAAAATTAGCAGCACTTACATTTGATGATGGGCCTGCGCAGGGGATTACTGACAAGGTTCTTGATGTTCTTGACGAGAATGGTGTGACGGCGAGCTTTTTCCTGATAGGAAATAATATAACTGACACAACGGCACCGCTTGTCAAGCGCGCCCACGATATGGGCTGTTCGATAGAGAATCATTCGCGGACACACAGTGCAATGACAACCTTGACTGAGCAGGAGATTCTTGATGAGATAAGTTACACATCAGATGTTATTGAGAGGATTACAGGTGACAAGCCGCAGTTTTTCAGACCACCGTACATCGACTACAATAAGAAAATGTATGACATTATCGACCTTACTTTTATCTGCGGTTACGGCTGTGAGGACTGGCTTGTCAAGGTGTCGGCGAGCGAGAGAGTGCAGAGAATACTTGCGCAGGCTAAGCCGGGATTTATTATTCTGATGCATGACATGCAGGGAAATGTGCAGACGGTTGAAGCAATAAAGACCATTATTCCGGAGCTTAAAAAGCAGGGCTATGAGTTTGTAACAATTCGTGATTTATTTAAGAAGAGCGAGGTTGTGCCAGAGAGAAATACTATCTATATGGAAGTGAAATGATTGTAAAATACGGAGGAAGATTCATGGAAACAAGAGTTGAAGAGGCAGCAAATAAGAAAATGTGCGGTTTTAACTGCGCACAGGCAGTGGCATGTACATACTGTGACCTTGCGGGCATTGATGAGGAGACCATGAAGAACTTAAATCAAGGCTTTGCAGTCGGAATAGGTGTCAGCATGGAGGCAACCTGCGGTGCGATTATCGGAGCGGTGAACGTGCTTGGTGCAATCAATAAAAATCCGCAGAAGACAATTAAGAGTGCTAGGAATATAATCACATCCTTCAAGGAGCAGAACGGCACCGTTATCTGCAAGGAGCTAAAAGGGGTTGAGGATGGAGTCGTAAAGCGTGAATGTATTGACTGCGTTAGGGATGCGGCAAAGCTTCTTGAAAATGAATTAGTCTAGGAGACACAGGTTATGGAAAATGTGATACTTGTTGAGCTTGCACCACGTTGGTGGATACGATGAAAATTAATGCCTTTTAGGCATAGTGAAACATGTAATATAAGTATTAGACATAATCACATAAGGATTTATAATGAATGTGTAGGATATGGAAATGATATCCTGCACATTTTTTACATAGTGAATGATTGCGAAACTTAATGTATTCGTGCAGGAACCTATGTATGTAAATTTAAAATACGGTTTCGCAATTATCTGTTTAATTTAATTTTGGAGGTGTTGGCTGGATTGGTGCTCCCGGTAATATGATTGCACAATCGGCACTGGAACCGTTGGGATTAAAATTTGGATTTAAAATTCTGCCACATCATGACACTGTAGATACGGATGATTCTATTTTTGATGAATCAAAAGACTTTAGCAATGTTCAGAAATGGAAGAAATTACTTTGAAGAGAAGAAGGTGGAGTATAATAAGAAGAAGGATGAGCAGGTTGAGATTATCAGCAGACAGGTCGGCTTCATCAAATAAGTAATGCCAAAGTACAAAAAACATAATTAATTCATGCTGATACTATCCATAATGGCATTGGAATCGGCACGTTCCATACGGTTTCTGTATGAGCATTTCTTATCCGGAATAACAGAAAAATCATTGACTGCATTTTATTATGCCCGGTATACAAAACAAAACCTGGTATCTATTGTTGATGAATACCCAAACCTGGATCTGATTGGTAATGCAAGGATTGGGACAGTGGGGTCTGACACCGTGTCCCAGCAGTCACCTCCGGTAGGAGCAAGACGGCAGGTTTATAGACTTGCTGTCTTTTTATTACTTATAATGTTAACTAAAATGGTATAACAGGTTGACAATTTCAGGATTATATTTTAATATCAATGATATCAGGGTCAAAAGGTCAAAAAGCCGTTCGTGCTTGCACGATTAGGCTTTTGAACTTGGGACCCGCAAAACATGAGGAAGCAGCGATTTACGCAGTAAATCAGCGGATTCCGAATGTTTTAGAATTGCGGGAGCTGTTTTACAGCGGAGCAATTCGAGGATATCAAATGAGGGGCAAAATACCTTTTGACCCTCATATCAATAATATTAAATAGATATGGAGGTCTACAAATGACGAAAACAAAGAGTTTAGTATATTGCAGTCTTTTTACGGCACTGATTGCAGCGGGAGCTTTTATCAAAATCCCTGTTCCTGTTGTTCCATTTACTTTGCAATATCTTTTTACTATGCTGGCAGGGCTGCTTCTTGGATATAAGAGAGGAACTGTTTCGGTGGTTGCATATATGCTTTTGGGACTGGCAGGACTTCCGATATTTTCTGAAGGAGGTGGAATATGGTATATATTTAAGCCAAGCTTCGGCTACATCATTGGTTTTTGTATAGGCACATTTGTGACAGGCTATATTGCACAACATCTTAAAAAGAAAACCATTTTTCGATACTTGGCAGCCAATCTGGCAGGGCTTTTAACCGTATATGCATGCGGCATGGTTTACTATTATATAATCTGTAATTATGTGCTGAACACGCCGATAGGGATAAAAACATTGGTTATATATTGCTTTATTCTTGCTGTGCCAGGGGATATATTGCTGAGTATTCTCGGTGCTGTAATTGCAAAGCGTGTAAGACCTATAATGCTTAAATATTTGTCAAAGTAAAAAATAAATACGGAGGAGTTTATAAAATGGAACCACTTACTTTAGCTCAGGAAATTATTGATGGTCGAAGAATCACAAGAGAGGATGATCTTTCATTTTTCATTACATGTGACCTTGATGAATTGTGTGAAGGAGCAGACAGCATCAGAAAAACATTTGTAGGAGATAAAGTCGATCTCTGTGCTATTATTAATGGAAGAAGCGGAAGATGTCCGGAGGACTGTAAATATTGTGCACAGTCAATACATCATCATACATCATGTGAGATATATGACTTTCTTCCGGAGGAAAAAATATTAGAGGCTTGTAAAATGAATGAATCGGAGGGTGTTGACCGCTTTTCTATTGTCACGGCAGGAAAAGCTTTGACCGGAAAGGAATTTGATAAGGCAATACATGCATATGAAACTATGCATAGAGAATGCAGAATCGACCTATGTGCTTCGATGGGATTTCTTTCGGCAGAGCAGCTTCATAGGCTTCATGAAGCAGGTGTGACAAGCTATCATCATAATATTGAAACTTCTCGTAGGAATTTTCCTAATATATGTACTACACATACTTATGATATGAAAATTGACACTTTGAAAAAAGTTAAGGCAGAAGGCATGTATGCATGTTCAGGCGGGATTATTGGCATGGGTGAGACTTGGGAGGATCGGCTTGATATGGCAGTCAGTCTTGCGGAGGTTGGAGTTGACTCTATTCCGATTAATGCCTTGATGCCGATTCCGGGAACTCCATTGGAAAAGCTGCCACAGCTTACCGAGTCTGATATTCTGCGCACCATAGCATTTTTCCGTTATATTAATCCTCTGGCTGATATTCGTCTTGCGGCGGGACGGGCTCTTCTTACGAATGATGGTGAGAAGGCATTTAAGTCAGGAGCTTCAGCGACAATAACCGGAAACATGCTGACAACAGCAGCCTGTGCGACTATTCGAAGTGATAGACAGATGCTTGAAGATATGGGAAGAGACGTAACACCGGTATATTGGAAGAAAGAGTGATAACATGAGTAAAGCGATTTTTATTACAGGTACAGGAACGGATATTGGGAAAACATATATATCAGCATTGATTGTGAAGAAGCTTGCACAGGCAGGAAAGAATCCTGCTTACTATAAGGCTGCAATGAGTGGAAATGATAGATGTCAGGATGGCAGTCTTATTCCTGGTGATGCATTGTCAGTTCAGAGGATGTCAAAAATTAAACAGCCACTTGATGAAATGTGTCCATATGTGTACGAAAATGCCTGGTCGCCACATCTAGCTTCAAGAGTTGAAGGTAATCCTGTAGATATGGATACTGTACGCAAAGGATTTTTGAATGTCTCAGGTAAGTATGATTATATAACGATGGAGGGGAGTGGTGGAATACTTTGTCCGCTATGTTTTGATGAACGGAGAATACTGCTTGGGGACATAATAAATGAACTCCAGCTGTCATGCATTCTTGTTGCTGATGCAGGACTGGGCACAATCAACAGTGTTGTATTGACTTATGAGTATATGAGGGCACATTCTCTTCGTATCAAGGGAATTATATTTAATCATTATCATCCTGGAAATATAATGGAAGAAGATAATATTTTTATGTGTGAATATTTGACAGGACTTACTACACTCGCAAAAGTGCAGGACAAGGATGTGGAACTTGATATGGATGTGGATGCACTGGCAGAAATTTATGAAGAGGTGAAGATAAAATGATATGGTATCCTTATGAACAGATGAAAACAATGAAAGAACCTTATAAGATACTTGATGCGGATGGAGTGTACCTGTATACAAAGGATCAAAAGCTGATTGACTCAGTATCATCATGGTGGTGTATGATTCATGGTTATAAGCATCCGGAGCTTACAGCTGCAATTAAGGAACAGGCAGATCATTTCTGCCATGTCATGCTTGGTGGACTTACACATGAGCCGGTTGAAAGGCTGTCAGCAAAGCTTCAGGAATTTCTTCCGGGAGACTTGGATTACTGCTTTTTTTCAGATTCGGGAAGTGTTGCTGTGGAGGTATCTTTGAAGATGGCACTTCAGTACAATACTAACCAAGGGAGAAAAAGACCATTGGTGCTTGCACTTGAACATGCATATCATGGAGATACGTTTAAGGCAATGGAAGTTGGCGATGATGAAGATTATCATTTTGCGTTTGACAAAAAGGAAGGCGTTATTCATATTCCGACAGATATTTCAGCTCTTGAAGAGGCGTTTGAATTGTATCATGACAGATTGAACTGCTTTATTGTGGAGCCGCTTTTGCAGGGTGCTGGTGGCATGAGAATGTATGATATTTCTTTTCTGAAACGTGCCAGGGAATTATGTACTGAGTATGATGTGATTTTAATTTTTGATGAAGTGGCAACAGGATTTGGGCGTACAGGAAATCGTTTTGTTTCAGATATTGTTCTTCCAGATATATTAGTTCTTGGAAAAGCATTGACAGGAGGGTATATAGGTCATGCTGTTACTGTTGCAAATCATAAAGTATTCAATGCTTTTTATAGTGATAATGATCGGCTTGCCCTTATGCATGGACCAACTTTTATGGGAAATGCACTTGCATGTGCAGCTGCATTAAAGGGAATTGAGATTTTTGAGCGTGAAGATTATATGGGCAAGATACATAGAATTGAACAGATATCACACCGTGAGATGGATGGTTTCACAGATCCGCGTGTAAAGGAAGTGCGTGTTATGGGCGGCTGTACATGTGTGGAGGTATATGATTCTAAAGAACTTAAGGGCTTTCAGCAATTCGCTTATCAGAGGGGTGTATTCAGCCGTCCGTTTTTAAAATATATGTATTCTATGGTTCCATATATTATAACAGAGAATGAACTGGTGCATATATTTGATGTTATGAAGGAATGGTTCAGATTTGGGACACAGGGGTCAGACCCCGTGTCCCAATAAGCTGGGACGCAGGGTCTGACCCCTGTGTCCCAATAAGCTGGGACGCGGGGTCTGACCCCTGTGTCCCACGTTATTTCGCTCTGTATTCAGATGGTCTTACACCTATACAGTCGCGGAAACATGTACAGAATCTGCTTTCGTCAGCGAAACCGCTGGCAAAGCAGATTTCTTTTATTGTAAGACTGGTGTTTTTTAGCAGATATTTTGCGTGGTTCAGACGTGTGTTTACAAGATATTCGTGGGGAGTGCAGCCTGTACGCTTTTTGAACAGCCTTATAAAATAATAACGGCTAAGTCCGGCGAGGGAAGCAAGCTCGTAAGTTGAGAGCTCCTCGGCAAAATGTGAGTTGATATATCCTGTCACAAGGGATATGGCATCATTGCTATCTGCTTGATTATCAATATCATTACATTCATTTTGCTTGCCGCTGCTGCCGTCCACAACGGCAAAATCCGCAAGCATTCCGGTAATCATCATTGACATGGCTGCTTCGGCAGGAATATTTCCGTTTGAAAAGTCTCCGATAAGTGCGGCAAGTCCGGAGGGTTCCTGGTTGAGAACGGGAGTGTCGCAGTCATATTTTTTACTAAGATAGTCGTAGTATTTTAGGGCGGCAGCACCGTCAACGTGAATCCAGTCAGCCTCCCAGCCGCAGTCACTTTCATAGCCGTGAGCTTCATAGCAATTTATCAAAACTGTGTTTCCGGCAGATACTTGTGTGTCGGTATTTTTTGCATGTACTGTGCATCTGCCTGATTTGACATGCATGATAAGAATACTGTCATAGCTGTTTCTGTTAAGCACATAGCCGGCACAGTATGTAAAATGTCCGATGCACACAGGGTAAAGGTAGGTTGAGAGAGCCTCCTGTGTCGGTGTGTAGATAAAATATTCAGATGCAGGCTTTACAAGCGCTTCGGTTACTTTCATAAAATCCTTTCATTATTTTAGTATATGCTTCGGATGTCAGAACATGTTTTGTGAACCTAACCATGTATAATTCGTTATACACTCATAGACTAAATCGGCATGTTTTGACACCTGAACCAGTATATAAAAATATTGTAATTGTACAGAGCTGACTGTCTGATATTTTATTGCAGGGATTATGGATTTTTATTTCCAAAAGAGCAATTTTTATAAATATAACAGCAAATCACAGCAATGTCAACCGCACAGGTAAGTGGTATTATTGTGTTAAAGATGATTATATGGAGGTGCACATATGAACAGAGTACATGTATGGGAGGAGAAGGTTGTTATACCTACTTATGAGGCGGGAAAGCCTGACAAGAATCCGATGTTCCTTGAGAAGAGGGTATATCAGGGAAGCTCCGGAAGAATATATCCTCATACAGTCATTGAGAAGATAAGTGATACCAGGACCGACAAGGAGTACACAGCACTGTATCTTGAGAATGATTATATCAAGGTTATGATGCTTCCTGAACTCGGCGGAAGAATACAGAGAGCATATGATAAGACTAACGGATATGATTTTATATATTATAACCATGTGATTAAGCCTGCGCTTGTAGGGCTTGCAGGACCGTGGATTTCCGGAGGAATTGAGTTTAACTGGCCGCAGCATCACAGACCGAGCACTTTTGACCCTGTTGAGTATTCATATAAGGAGAATGAGGATGGAAGTGCGACTGTCTGGATGGGTGAGATTGAGAATATGTTCCGCACGGAGGGCGTGCTTGGAGTGACTCTGTATCCTGACAAGGCATATATTGAGCTGTCTGCAAAGCTCTATAACAGGACGAATGTCCCTCAGACATTTCTATGGTGGGCAAATCCTGCCGTTGCGGTAAATGATGACACAATATCGGTATTTCCCGAGGATGTGAATGCTGTGTATGACCACGGAAAGAGGGATGTCATAAGCTTTCCTTACGCAGAAGGTACATATTACAAGCATAAGTATGACCATGTAAATATAGCGCAGTACAAGAATATTCCTGTGCCTACTTCATATATGGCATACAGGTCGGATTACAATTTCATAGGTGAGTATGACTATGGAAAACATGCCGGGCTTTTACACGTAGCTGACCATCATATTGCACCGGGAAAGAAGCAGTGGACATGGGGCTGTGGTGATTTTGGAAAGGCATGGGACAGAGCACTTACCGATGAGGATGGCCCATATATAGAGCTTATGACAGGCTGCTATACGGACAATCAGCCTGATTTTACATGGATGCTTCCGCAGGAGACTAAGAATTTCAAACAGTATTTCATGCCTTACAAGAATATCGGATATATCAAAAATGCTACAATTGATGCGGCAGTAAATGCTTCTTATGACGAGTCTGAAAGAAAGTTAAATATTTTCGCATACACAACCTCAGAGCAGAAAGGTGCTGTCGTGAGGGTGGAAAAGAACGGAAAGACGATTTTTAAAGAGAGCGTTGACATATCTCCGGCTCATACCTATGAGGTACATTTATCTTTTAACGAGCTGCTAAAGAAATCAGAAAATCGTGAAAACAATATCGAAAATGATAATAATAACGAGAGTGTTACAGAAAAAGAGCATAGCAATATTGAATGTGGTGACAAGGAGGGCGAAATTTTCGGAACTAAGGTAAGCATCAGCTCAGCCGATGGAAATGAGCTTGTAGCTTACACATTTACGAAGAAGCAGGAGACACCGATTCCTGAGCCTGCTAAGGCTGCACCGCTTCCTTGTGACTGTAAGACAACGGAAGATTTGTTCCTATACGGAAGGCATATAGAGCAGTACCGTCATGCGACCTACCATGCTGAGGATTATTATCTTGAAGGCTTAAAGCGTGACCCATCCGATATCAGGCTTAACAATGCATATGGTCTATGCCTCCTCAGAAAATGTGATTTTGCCGGAGCACAGAAATACTTTCAGGCAGCAGTCGATAAGTCGATTCGCTCAAACCCTAATCCATATGACCTTGAGCCATATTATAATCTTGGACTTTCACTCAAATATCAGGGAAAGACGGATGCGGCATATGATGCATTTTATAAATCAATCTGGGGCGGAAGCTTTCAGGCACCGGGCTTTTATGAGCTTGCCTGCATAGATGTAAAAAGAGGCGGTTATAAAACTGCCCTTGAGCATATTGATGAGTCGATTTTCAGGCAATACCACTGCATGAAGGCAAGAGCACTTAAGGAGGATATTTTAAGGCTTTTAGGAAAAAATGAGCAGGCAGATAAATTGAGAGTTGAGAGCATAGAAATAGACCATCTGTATGACAGAAGACCTGAGAAAATTAACCATAATACGCTTATTGAGCTTGTAAATGACAAGTATGAAGCAGGACTTTATAAGCAGGGAATTGATTTTGCTCTTTCATGGGTTGAAGCACAGAAAGGCAGAGGTACTGCCGATAAGGATATTTATCCGCTCGTATATTATTATATTGCTTATGGATATATGCAGCTTGAAAATGCCAAAAGTGTACAAGTAAGTAATTTGATTGACTCTAAAAATGTACATATGCAGGCTGATGCAGCACAAAATACAGATGCAAAGGGACAGGAAGAAAACGATGGGACAGCTTGCGTCATGGCAAAGAAGTACGCTCTTCTTGCCGAGGATGCTGTCGCAGCAGGCTGTTTCCCGCATAGAATGGAGGATTACATAGTGCTGTCTGCACTCGCGGAAAAATTCGACCTTGGAATGGCACGTTTTTATCTTGGCTGTCTTTTATATGACAAGAGAGTATATGATGAGGCTGTTGCCGATTATGAAGCTGCAAGAGAGAAGTGTCCTGATTTTCCTACAGTACACAGAAACCTTACGCTTGCATACTACAATGTATATAACGAGCCGCAGAAGGCTTACTTAGAGCTTGTCAAGGCATTTACGCTTGATGAGAGCGATTCGAGAGTCTATATGGAGCTTGACCAGCTAAGGCGCAGAATGAATTTTCCTATTAAGGAGCGTATTGCAGATATGGAAAAGCATATGGAGCTTGTGTGCGACAGAGACGATATGTATCTTGAATATGTGACTGTGCTTAACACGGTAGGCAGGAACAAAGAAGCACTTGAACTCATAAATAAAAGACATTTTCATCAATGGGAGGGTGGCGAAGGCAAGGTTGCCGCACAGTATCTTACATCGCTTTACATGCTTGCGAAGAAGGCTTTTGACGAAGAAAAATATGACGAAGCAAGGAAGCTTCTTGTTCAGGCAACGGCTGATTACCCTCATAATCTCGGCGAAGGAAAGCTTGAGAGTGCACAGGAGAATAATCTTTACTATCTTCTTGGAGCTGTATGTGATAGGTTAGGTGAGAAGGATTATGCAAGAGAGTGCTTTGTGAAGGCGGGGGATGGACTTAGTGAGCCTGTCGGAATGATGTATTACAACGACCAGCCGCCTGAGATGATTTATTATCAGGGACTTGCATTTGATAAGCTTGGTGATAGGGCGCAGGCGGATATAAGATTTAACAAGCTTATAGATTACGGCAAAAAGCATATTGATGACGATGTGAGAACAGATTATTTTGCCGTATCACTTCCTGATCTTCTGATTTTTGAGGAGAATTTAAGTGAGAGAAACAAAAAGCACTGTCTGTTTATGATGAGTCTCGGTTATAAGGGGCTTAGAATGAATGAAGAGTATAGAAAATGTGCTGATAAGCTGCTTGCGATGGACAATGCACATCAGGGAATAAGAGTGCATGGAGAAAAATAAAAGATATTTATAAATAGTAATTGCGAAGCGGAATTATTTCGCTTATGCGACCCGCAGCAGGCGGAGAATTCTGAAAGGCAGAATTCGTTATTGTAGGCAAAAAGCGAAAGAGAATTACGCATTGACTTAGTATAGCTGAAATGGGGAAGTGTTATGTATTCATATAACGAGAATTATCTGATGTGTGATGGTGCTCCTATTCTTCCTGTTATGGGTGAATTTCATTTTTCGAGGTATCCCAAAGAAGAATGGGAGAGTGCACTTTACAATATGAAGTGTGGTGGAATAGAGATTGTTGCGACATATGTGTTCTGGATTCATCATGAGGAAGCGAAGGGTGAGTGGAATTTTGAAGGTAACAGATGCCTTCGTGATTTTCTTGCCTGCTGTGAGAGAGCCGGAATGAAGGTGTGGCTGCGCATCGGGCCTTGGGCGCATGGAGAGTGCAGAAACGGAGGTTTTCCGGACTGGCTTATCGATATGGAACGAAGAGGAGAACTTAGGCTTCGTGAAAATAATGACAAATATCTTGCGCTTGTGGACGAGTTTTACACTAAGATAGGTGAGCAGGCAGCAGGCTTTATGTACAAGGATGGCGGCTGTGTTATCGGAATACAGATTGAAAATGAGTACGGGCATTGTTGTGGTGGAGCGGCTGAGCACTCAGAGAGAGTGGAACATATGTATACACTTAAAAAGATTGCTTATGAGAAAGGACTTATAACACCTTATTATTCAGCAACAGGATGGGGTGGAGCATGTGTGCCGGAAGGATTCATCGCTGTACTTGGCGGGTATGTGGATGCACCCTGGGCAGAGCACACACATGAACTTGAGGCAAGTGATAACTTTCTTTTTAAACCGTTTCATGATGATACCAACATTGGTTCGGATTTGGCACAGGGGAATTCAACATTTACATTTGATGTGAATAAGGTTCCGTATCTCACGGCTGAGCTCGGAGGAGGACTTCAGGTGACGGCACACAGGCGCACATATCCTTATGCGAAGGATATTGAAGCGCAGACGGTCTGCATGCTTGGCGCAGGCGCAAATCTCATAGGCTACTATATGTACCACGGCGGCGTAAATCCTGATGGAAAGTATTCCACGCTTCAGGAGTCGAAAGCGACAGGCTATAACAATGACCTGCCTGTAAAGAGCTACGATTTTCAGACGTGTCTCAGGGAAAATGGGCTTCCATCGGAGAGTTTTTATAAATTGCGTAAATACCATACCTTTATAAAATCGGTTGAAGATATTCTCGCTCCGGCAAAGGTGTATCTTCCGTCTAATGTTTCCGAGCCAAAGAGTGCGGAGGACATGGAGACATTAAGAGCCTGCTTAAGATACAATGAGGAGCTTGACTGTGGATTTTTATTCATAAATAATCATCAGAGAAAACGCCACATGACACAGAAGTGGATTACATCACACAAGCCGTTGGAATTTTCGATTAGAAAATATGTGAATCAGGCTTATGGCTTTAATGATAAAGCAGGCGAAACTGCTGACAAAAATAAGCAAAATACGAATGATGAGTATTTGAAGGTGACATTTAAAAATATTTATGTAGCTTCCGATGCGGTTCTTGTGATACCGTACAATCTTCCGATTAAGATAGACGGCGAAGATATCAGGCTCATATATACCAATGCTTCATACCTTGGCTGTTTTGGCGGAGTGTATTATTTCTATTCGGATGAAAATGAGAAAGATGTATATTTTGAGTGGAGTGATAATGCTGACCATTCAGGGGCTGTAAGGCTTCTTACAACACATGATGCGGAACATTTACTTGTCGGTAAGGACGGAAAAATAAGCATGCTCCCGGATTTGGCATTTGAGAAGGCAGGAACAGTTGATTTTGTCGAAAAGGACGTAAAGCCTGAAAGAGATACTTTCAAGCTGCCTGTTGATGGCAATGCTCCAAGTAAAGAATGTGAACATCGAAAAGCTTGCGGATGCGTGAGCGAATATGAGCTGAGCTTAAAATATGATGTAGTATGTAAAAGCTGTGGAAATGCAGCTTCTGATTGCGGAAAAGAAAGCACACCTGATGATAAATCAAATGAGCGGTCAGATGGAATCTTAAGTGATATATTTTTAGAGCTGGATTTTGGCGGCGATAAGGCTGAGCTGTATGCCGATGGCAGACTTATTGATGACTGGTTCTCAAACGGTGAGGTATGGCGGGTTGCATTAAGAAGATATGGTTTCCCACAAAAGCTTGTCCTTAAGGTATATCCGTTTGATGACAAGGTTTACTATGACCTTGAGCCGAAAAAAGGCTGCCGTTTTAATGGTGCAAAGCTGACGCGGGTGATATAATCAGGCGACTGTTGAACTGGAATTGTATAATGTTCGTTGGATATAAAGTGAGTTTTGCAATTAGCTAATGTGATGCAAAGGAAGGGGCAGGTTTATGACGTTTGAAATTAAGGATGACAGCATATATTTTTGCAGGGCAGGAGAGACAGGGCGGCTAAGTGCCTGCGGTGAAAACAGTATAAGGTTTCAAGCAAGTGCATCCGGAAAGCTTGTTGAGCAGGATTGGACGCTTATGCCAAGAAAGGCTGTTGCAAATGCATGGATTGAGAATAAAGACTCAGCTAAAGAGGCATTTATTGAGGTAGGAAATCTAAGAGCAAGGCTTGAGGAATGTGGGCGTGTAACCTATTTTAGAAATGGTGAAGAGATATTGCGCGAGCAGCCCGAACTCACTTTCAATATGGGATACCGTCATTACAAGAGCAAGGACAGTAATTTATGGAATTTGCGCGTTACATTCGAGGCGCGCGAGGGTGAGGAGTTCTACGGACTTGGACATGAGAGAATGAATGTATTCAGTAAGAAAGGCTGTACCGTCGATTTGCGCCACCTGAATACTAAGGCATCCATACCGTATGTGTATTCCTCGCTAGGCTATGGTTTTATATGGAATATGCCATCAACCGGAACAGTAGAGTTAGGCTGTAACAGAACAAGATGGAACAGCGATTGCGCTAAGGGCATGGATTATGTTGTGATAGGCGGAAATCCAAGACAGGTCACAGCAGAGCTTGCCAATCTCACGGGACACGCACCGAATATGCCTGAGTGGGCACTGGGCTTCTGGCAGAGCAGGCTGCGTTACGAGGATGATAAGACAGTACTTCAGGTTGCAGAAAAATACAGACAGATGGGGATGCCATTGTCAGTCATTGTCATTGACTATTTCCACTGGACGGAGCAGGGTGACTACAAGTTCGACCCTGAATACTGGAAGAATCCAAAGACTATGGCTGACAGACTGCATAAGATGGGGACAAGGCTTATGGTGTCAATGTGGCCTACTATAAACGAGAACAGCGAGAATTATGCATACATGCTCGATAACAATATGCTAATACGCACCGCAAGAGGTTCTAACCGTGTGTTTGAATTCTATGGTTCACAGGCTGAGATTGACCCAATGAATCCGCAGACGAGGGAATATGTGTGGAAAAAGCTGAAAGAGAACTACTTTGACAATGGAGTTGACTGTATGTGGTTTGATGAGGCTGAGCCGGAGATACATCCACAGGATTTTGACAATCTGGTGTTTTATGAGGGAACCGGCGATGAGGTTGCACTTTTGTATCCGTATTATTATGAGAAGATGGTATATGATGGAATGAAGTCCGAAGGAATGGAAGATGTGGTTACATTGTCGCGTTGTGCATATCTTGGTTCACAGAAGTTCGGGGCAGTAGTCTGGTCAGGTGATGTGGCATCTACCTTTGAGAGCCTCACGGAACAGGTGAAATCCGGACTTAACATGGCAATGTGCGGTATTCCGTGGTGGAATACGGATATAGGTGGTTTCTACGGAGGAGATATTACATCCGATTATTTTAAAGAGCTTATAGTAAGATGGTTTCAGTACGGAGTGTTCTGTCCTGTTATGAGACTCCATGGAAGCAGGCTCGGTGCTGACAGAAGCAGGGATATCAAGGAGCCGACAGGCGGTGACAATGAAATATGGAGCTTCGGCGAGAATAATCTGTCGATACTGTCAGACCTTGTAAGACTCAGATATCGTCTTGTGCCATATATTAAGAAACATATGGACATAGCTTCTAAGACCGGTGCGCCGGTGATGCGTCCACTGTTTTTTGACTATCCGGACGATAAAAAATGCTATCATATAGGTGATGAGTATATGTTTGGAAGTGATATACTTTTTGCACCTATAACAAAGCAGGGGCAGGTTTTAAGAAAGGTATATCTTCCGGAAGGAAGCTGGATATTGACAAAGGATGGCTGCGTATACACAGGGGGACAGGAGTACGAGGTTACAGCCAAGCTAAGCGAGTTTATCGCATTTGTCAGAGCCGGAAGCGATGTTCTTGCGGTGTTTAATGAATAAAGATAAAATAAGGGGGTGCAGCGGGAGCTATGCGGCACCCCCTTATAAAATAGGTTGTATTTATCTTACAATATGCGTAAAATATAAATGAAAGCGAGGTAGATATTATAATAGTTGATACAAGTACGATGATTTCCATAACCGAAGCTAATCAGAATTTTTCAAAAGTTGCCAGAGTTGTTGATGAACATGGTACAGCAGTTATTCTTAAAAATAATGTGCCGAGATATCTTGTGATTGACTTTAGCAAAGCAGAGCAGGAAAAAATAGCATCCACAGAGGATGTACTTGATATATCAGAATATCTTATTAAGCAGAATATGGAGGCTTATGAGGTGCTTGCCAAATGATAAAATTAAGCAAAGAGCAGGTCATTCTACTTCACGAAAGGCTGATTGAAACTACCGGTGGGAGTAATGGCATTCGTGATGATGGTATGCTTGATTCGGCACTTGCTAATCCGTTTCAGTCGTTTGGAGATGATGAATTATACCTAGTTTACAAGCAAAAGCAGCACAACTATGCTTTGGAATTGTAAAGAACCATCCTATGGTCAATGGGAATAAAAGATTGGGCACTCATGTTATGCTGGTATTTTTAGCATTAAATGGTTATGAGCTTTCGTATACTCAAAAAGAACTGAGTGATACAATTCTTGATTTAGCATCCGGAAAAATAGGTGCAGAGGACATATTAAAATGGATTATCAATCATTAAAAGTAACGTATAAGTTTAAGATGCACGGCTAATAAGTCAATAATATATGTAAAGCTATAGAGCGGGAGTCATCTTCGGATGGCTCTGGTTTTATTAATGGGAAATTTCGTCGAAATTCCCTATTATATAAAAGTCTGCCGGGCAGGAATGCACTGCGGTGGAGCGGAATTCTTCCTTGTCGATTAAATATCGTTTATGATATTCCATAACACCTTTACACATAACGAAAATATGTTATACTTTTACTGAATAAATGCTGTTAAAACTATGCAGACAGAATGGTAATGCCTATTATATACGCATAGACTAAATTGGCACGTTTGTATACCGGAACCTTATAATGTTAAAATGGAGGACAATATCATGGAACTTATGGATTTAATAAGAACGAACAGAACATACCGCCGTTTCAAGCAGACTGCGGTTGCGGATGAGATAATCGGAGAAATATTAGAAGCAGCGCGCAATGCGGCGAGTGCGGCGAATAAACAGCCGTTAAGCTATGTTGTTGTAAAAAATCCGGACAAAGTATCAGATGTATTTAAGCTTACTAAGTGGGCTGCATATCTTCCTGCTGAGCAGGGACAGCCAAAGAGTGGTGAGGAGCCTGTACTGTTCATTGGAGTTGTTGAGAATACGGACATCAATAAGAACTGTGACACAGATGCAGGACTTGCTATCGCCAACATGAGACTTGCGGCATGGGCGCATGGAGTCGGTAGCTGCATTATAGGTGCCTGCGATAAGAATAAGCTGTCAGAAATGTTCGAACTTACGGAAAATCAGGTGCTCCATACGGTTATCGCATTTGGATATCCGTCACATATAAGCAGCATCGAGGATATGAAGGATGATAATGTAAAATATTATCTCGATGGGAATGGGGATTATGTTGTTCCTAAGCGCATATTAAGTGATGTTGTGAAGGAAATTTAAGCATATATTATTGAAGCAGGCACATTTTTATGAAAAAAGAAGATATTATAAAGCTTATAAAGTATGTTGTAGGCTCCGTAGTAGCAGTATTGCTCGCAGCCGCATTGCGTCTTGAGTTTGCATATGCCGCCGGAATTATAACGCTTCTTACAATACAGGATACTAAGAAGGAGACAGTAAAGATTGCAGCAAAACGAATTGTGATTTTTATTATTATGACAATTCTGTCGGCAGCGATTTTTCCGCTTGCCGGGTATCATGTGTGGGCGTTCGGAATTGTGCTGATTCCGTATCTTACATTCTGTATTGTACTGGATATGAAGGAGGCTATAGCTCCGGTAGCGGTGTTGTGCACTCACTATATTTCAGCGGGAAGCTGTTCATGGCAGATGATACTTAATGAATTTCTTATCCTTGTGATTGGTGTCGGTGTCGGAATTTTGCTTAATCTGTTCATGCCCGACAGCAGAGCGAAGCTTGTGGCATATCAGAGGACGGTTGATGACAAGATGGTACATATCTTGAAGAGAATGTCATTGTATATGGAGCGTGAGAACAAGTCGGATTATACAGGTGAGTGCTTTGATGAATTAGACAACATGCTTGCAAATCTTAAAAAACAAGCGCTATACTATATGAACAATCATTTTCTTGGTGAGAATGATTACTATTATGAGTACATGCAGATGCGTTCAAGACAGTGCATTATTCTAAAGAGAGTGTATTCGGATATTGTGCGTCTCACAACAACGCCACAGCAGGTAAGTGCGCTGGCGGATTTCGTTATGAAGGTGGCGGACGAGTTCGCGGAGGAGAATGATGTGAAGGAGCTTTTAGAGCAGCTTGCGGGACTTCGGGAGAGCTATTCGGTTCAGGAGCTTCCAAGGAGCAGGGAGGAGTTCGAGAACCGGGCTATGCTCTATCATATCATGGAGGATATGAGGGTCTTTCTTGAGATTAAGAGAGAGTTTGCCGGGGCTTGTTTTTTGCGGGAATGACACTTGCCAGAGGACAGATATGTAAGTATAATAATGTACATGGTTTCAAGCCAAATAAATTGCAGCTGTTCGGAAAAAGAGAATAGCTGCAATAATTTAAAAGGAGAAGAAAAATGGAAGGTAAAGAGGGAAAAATATTCTGCCAGAGTATGACAGACGATGAGAGACGGAATGTTTTCGGCGAGGGTTATTTTGCATATCTTGCGAAGACCTCCAAGAAGAAGGGCGCGATGGTCGGCTACATAATAGCGTTTTTGGCTGTGGGTGTGCTGTGCAACATTCCGGGCTGGGGCTTTAGGATTGATATGGACCTTATCATGGATGGCACGCATGAGGTCTCCGCGATAACTGTTGTGCTTGGAGTGCTGGGTGCTTTATGGTTTGCTGCCTCAACATTGTTTATCCGCATGGGAATAAAGAGGGCAAACAGGACGGCTGATGACTGGGTGAAGGAGGCCGCCAAGGGAAGCAGCCTGCCTGAGAGCGTGGTTCGTGATTTTGACAATCAGGTAAAAGCCGGAAACGCAAGCTTTCTGATACTTAAGGGAAAAAAGACGAAGCCGGTTCCTGTTATTATCACAGACGATTATATAGTTGAGGGTTCGATGGCGTACGTTAATGTGCATCCGATACAGGACATCATAGGCGCATGCTACACGCAGAGAGTCAATCCGAACAACAAGTTAATAAAGTATCAGTATATAGGTCTTGTAAAGAAAAATGGCAACACCATAATTGAGGCCGATGAGAAGTACGGCGATCCGTTCCTTGCATATTTGAAGGAGAGAATCCCTTCGCTTGAGGTGATTGGCGATGTGATGATAACGGAGAGCGACTACTTCGACTGGGTTAAGAAGCTTCAGAAAAATGCACAATAGTGTGAAAAAAACGAGGGCTTGTTATGAAAAAGGAAGAAGAAAAGACAAATGTAATGCGCATACTTGACCAGAAGAAGGTAAAGTATACACCGCACAGCTATGACCCGGAGCAGGCGATAAGCGGAACGGAAGTGGCGACAATACTCGGACAGGACAAGGAGCGTGTGTTTAAGACGCTTGTGACAACAGGAAAGACAGGTAATCATTATGTGTTTGTGATTCCTGTTGCAGAGGAGCTTGATTTGAAGAAGGCGGCAAAGGCTGTAGGTGAGAAGTCGATTGAGATGTTAAAGGCAAAGGAGCTGCTACCGCTCACAGGCTATATCCATGGCGGCTGTTCACCGATTGGAATGAAGAAATTTTTCAGAACTGTATTCCATGTGCCGTCTAAAGAGGCTCAGGATGATGGCGAAAAGACCGCCTATGACTATGAAACAATCTTTTTCAGCGCAGGAAAGGTTGGATATCAGGTTGAGATGCCGCTAAAAGAGCTTGATAAAGTAATCAGATTTGAAACGGCTGATATTATAGTGTAGAACATACTTGGGACGCTGGTGTCAGACCCCTTTGTCCCAGCATGGGACATAGGGGTCTGACACCAGTGTCCCAAAATAAAAATTTAATGATGCATCTTGACGCAGTACAAACAAGGGGGTATTATTTAAACATAGCCGCAATGCGGCAATTATTTTATTACTGGGAAAATCCTCTGCCACACAGGCACGCGTTTTCCTTAGAAACAAGGAGGCAGAATCCTCTCCTCGCATAGGCTCGGATTTTTGCTTCGCAAAAACAAGGAGGCTAAATCCTCTCCTCGTCATGGACTCGGATTTTTGCTTCGCAAAAACAAGGAGGATTGGTTAGATGGAAAAGAAGAATATCGACTGGACAAGTCTCGGTTTTGGTTATATCAAGACTGATAAGAGATTTGTAGCTAATTATAAGGAAGGTGCATGGGATGACGGTGTGCTCACAGAAGATGATAAGGTAGTTATCAGTGAGTGTGCAGGTGTTCTCCAGTATGCACAGACATGTTTTGAGGGACTTAAGGCATATACGACAGAGCAGGGGAAGATTGTTACATTCCGTCCTGACCTCAATGGTGAGAGAATGGAGAATTCATGTAAGAAGCTTATGATGCCTATTTTCCCTAAAGAGAAGTTCGTTGATGCTGTTTTAAAGACAGTTGAGGCTAATGCGGCATATGTTCCACCTTACGGAAGCGGTGCTACGCTTTATATCAGACCATATATGTTCGGAAGTAATCCTGTAATCGGTGTTAAGCCTGCAACAGAGTATCAGTTCAGAATTTTCACAACTCCTGTAGGACCTTACTTTAAGGGCGGCGCTAAGCCTATTACAATAAGAGTATCGGATGTGGACAGAGCAGCTCCTCACGGAACAGGTGATATCAAGGCTGGTCTTAACTATGCAATGAGCCTTTTCAACATTGTTGACGCACATGAGCATGGTTTCGATGAGAATATGTACCTTGACCCTGCTACAAGAACATATGTTGAGGAGACAGGCGGAGCTAACTTTATATTTGTAACTAAGGATGGCAAGGTTGTAACACCTAAGTCAGGAAGCATCCTTCCTTCGATAACAAGACGTTCACTTCTCACTGTTGCCAAGGATTATCTCGGACTTGAGGTTGAGGAAAGACCTGTTGCCAAGGCAGAGCTTAAGGATATGGCAGAGTGTGGTCTTTGCGGAACAGCGGCTGTTATATCACCTGTCGGCAAGATTGTTGACCATGGCACAGAAATCTGCCTTCCAAGCGGCATGAGCGATATGGGGCCTGTTACTAAGAAGCTCTACGATACACTTACAGGTATCCAGATGGGACGTATCGAGGCACCTAAGGGCTGGATTTACGAAATTATGTAATAGTATGGGGTAGAAAACAGAATGAAGATAAGTCGTTACCGCACGGCTCTTATGGGTTTTGCAACATTATGGATATGGTATTTCCACTGCGGAACCATGTTATTTGAAAATAGCGATGGTCTGATACATGGTATTGCATGGTACATAAAAAGAAATGGATTTTGCGGAGTAGACATATTCATGCTGCTTTCAGGAATCGGATTATATTATCATTTCAAGAAAAAAGAGATTCATGGTGTTAAAGATTACTTTGCATATATAAAGAAGAGATTATACAGAATATACTGTGTATTTCTTCCGGTAACAATTATTATTGCATATGCACAGAATTGGACATTCAGGACATTTGTCGGTAATATAACAACCTATAACAATTTCAGATATAATATATATTCATATCTCTGGTATATAGCAGCAATAATTGCATTGTATATAATTGCACCGTTTTATTTCTTTATATTCAATAAGAGAAAGCATTATATTACATTTACATCAATAGTTATATTGCTTGAAGTCGCAAGTCTTTTTGTCTTTAAGAAATATCTTAGGGAAGATTTATCGGCATTGTTTAACAGAGTGCCGGTATTTACTCTTGGCTTTTGCGTAGGAAGGCTCGAATATGAGGATGCGTGGAAAAAGCCGGTGGCATATATTATTGCGGCTATATCGACTATAGGAGGAGTGATATATACATACTGTCTTAACACGGACAGGATTGCTTCTTTTATACCGGCACAGAATGCACTTGCTAATATATTCGTAGCATTTGGAATTGTACTACTTCTTCCAGTTTTATTTTATCTGCTTGATAAGCTTATGGCAGGCAGAGAAATTGTAAGAGTAATATGTTTTTTTGGAACGATAAGTCTGGAGATGTATTGTTATCAGGAGTTTATTGAGAGCAAGGTGAGCATGCATTATGTATCATTCAAAGGTGATTTTGTATGTTTTGCAATAACGTTTGCGATGTCCTGTATAACATATTTTGCAATAAAGCTGTTTAGCAGGCAGAAAAAACAGACTAATTAATTAAAAGAGGAGTTTCGCATGGCGAAACTCCTCTTATTTAAGCGTTACAGATGGGACATAGGGGTCTGACCCCACTGTCCCAAAAAGAGAGGAAGCGTATGCAGGAATTTAAATTTTTATGGAAATATATATCGCGGCACAAGTGGCAGTATGTTGGCGGTATATTTACATTGTTTGTTGTTGACTTTTTGAATTTGTATATACCGAGGCTGACAGGAGAGGTTACGGATGGTCTTACGGCACATACACTTGGGATGTCGGGACTTTTGAAGATAATAGGTGTGATTTTGATTGTCGGTGCGATAATTGCCTTGGGACGTTTTTTGTGGAGGCTCTTTTTATTCGGAGCGGCAAGAAAGATTCAGTATGAGATGAGAAATGATATGTTCTCGCATTTGGAAGATATGTCTGTTGAGTACTATAACGAGCATAAGACAGGTGATTTGATGTCGAGATTTATAAATGACCTCAATTCGATTCGTTCAGCGATAGGAATGGCGGTTATCTCCGCATTCGATGCGACTGTTATGGCTGTTATGGTAATATGCCAGATGATTTTCTATGTCGATTTGAAGCTGACACTGCTCGCAATAATCCCTATGCTTTTTATCTTTGGAGGAGAGTTCTACTACGGTGCGATAATGAAAAAGCGCTTTAATGAGAAGCAGGAGGCTCTTTCAGACCTCACCGATATGGTTCAGGAGAGCTTTTCGGGTGTGCGTGTAATAAAAGCATTTGTGCAGGAGAGAGCTGAGCTGAAGGCTTTTTTAAAGTACAATGATAAGTCGCGCGACAAGAATATGAGTGTTGCCAAGCTTCAGGCGATAGTTATGCCTCTTCTTGATGTTATTATCGGTGCGAGCAGCCTTATAACACTTCTTTACGGCGGCTACTTAGCACTTGTCGGCGATATAACACTTGGCCGTTTTGTGGCATTTAACCAATACGTTACGATGCTTGTGTGGCCGATGATTGCAGCTGGAGAGAGCATCACAACAATGTCACAGGGACTTGCATCGGCAAAGCGTGTAAAGGAAGTGTTAGACGAAAAGCCGGAGATTTTTGATGACCCTGATGCAGATAATGTGGAGAAGATTGATGGACATATAACCTTTAATCACCTTACATTTGTTCATAATGGACATACTGAACCGACACTTGATGATGTATGCCTTGATGTTCCGGCAGGAACTACGCTTGCAGTAATCGGAAGAACAGGTAATGGCAAGAGTACGCTTGTGAATCTTCTGCTTCATCTGTACAATACCAAGCCGGGAATGATACTTATCGATGGCAGGGATATAAACAGGATTCCTCTAAATGTATTAAGAGCCAATATTGCATATGTTCCGCAGGACAATTTCCTGTTTTCCGACAGTCTCAGGCATAATATAGCATTCGGAGCTGACGGTGATGATATGGATGAAGTGATAAAAGCTACAAAAGCGGCATGCATACATGACAATATCGTGGCATTCCCGGATGGCTATGAGACTATAGTCGGAGAGAGAGGAGTGACGCTCTCGGGAGGTCAGAAGCAGAGAAGCTCAATCGCAAGAGCGCTCATGAAGGATGCGCCTGTGCTTATACTTGACGATGCACTCTCGGCTGTCGATACGGACACTGAGGAGCATATACTTAAGAATCTTAAAGAGAACAGAAAAGGCAGGACAACAATACTTATAGCGCATAGAATTTCCACAATACAGAATGCGGATATGATTATGGTGCTTGATGACGGTAAGGCTGTTGAGATTGGGAACCACAATGAACTTATGGCTAAAAACGGTATCTATAAAAGCATGTTTGACAAGCAGCAGCTTGAGGCAGCCAAAGGAACTAAGAGCGGGGAGGTGGCTGAATAATGAAGAGATTGCTAAAATATCTTAAACCACATGCTTTCACAATGCTCATAGTATCTGTCATGGTACTTTTGATAACAGCTGTTGAGCTTTATAAACCGATTATTATCGGAAATGCGATAGACTATTATATTAATGGATATTATAATCCATATGCCATAGTTGATGAGAATGCGCAGGGAGCGGTAAGATACGGCGATGTGTATATCAGTAAGAGCTATAATGCCGACAATCAGAGCGGTCCGTTCTACCAGATGTTCCTATATAATGACAATTATTATATGGCGGAGAATATAACATCGGATGAGTGTAAAATATTAGAAAAAGCAGGGCCTGATATTCTGTCAGAATATGCAAAGGACGCTAAATGTCTTTCAAGAGAAGAGTTAAAGCAGCTTAGACATTTTGATTTTACAGGAATATGCCATGCAGCTTTATTGTACCTTTTAGCTTTGCTTGCCGGTTTTGTGTTAAATGCATTGCAGACATATCTCTTACAGAAGCTTGGACAGGATATAATATATAAGATGCGAGAAGAGCTTTTTGCACATATTCACAGCCTTTCGCTAAGCTTTTTTAACACACAGCCTGTAGGGAAGCTTGTAACCAGAGTTACCAACGATACTGAGGCAGTGAATGAGATGTTCTCAAGCGTTCTGGTAAGACTTTTTAAGAATATTGTGAAGATTATCGGATATGCTGTTGTAATGCTGTCGATAAATGTGAAGCTTGCAGGTTATTCATTCTTACTTCTGCCTCTCATCGGAGTGCTGACTTTTATATTCAGACATCTGTCAAGACAGGCTTATAGAATGACAAGAAATAAGATTACGGATATCAACACATTTCTGTCTGAAAATATTTCAGGTATGAAGCTTATACAGATATTCACCCGCGAGAAAGAAAAGTACGCTGAGTTCGAAGATAAGAGCATGGGGCTTTATAAGGCCGGATATAGAGAGATGATGATATTTGCCATATTCAGACCTGTAATTTACTTTTTGTCGATTGTGGCACTTGTGATAATCGTAGGACGTGGCGGAAGCCTTGTACTTGGGGGTGCAATATCAATCGGAACCTTGTATGTATTCATCAATTATATCAGTTCATTCTTTGACCCGATTCAGGAGCTTGCCGAGCAGTTCGGAACTCTCCAGTCATCCCTCGCATCGGCAGAGAAGATGTTCCAGATTCTTGATGTCAAGCCGGAGATTGTGAATCCTGCACATCCTGTCGATGTCAAGCTTGATGGAAAGATTGAGTTTAAGAATGTATGGTTTGCCTATGAGAAGGATGAGTACATCCTAAAGGACGTAAGCTTCACAATCAATCCGGGCGAAAAGGTGGCATTTGTCGGAGCTACGGGAGCCGGAAAGAGCTCAATTCTCAATCTTATAGGACGATACTTCGACATCCAGAAGGGTGAGATTCTTATAGACGGTGTGAATATCAAGGACATTGATACTGATGTGCTTCGCGGAGCTATAGGCCAGGTACAGCAGGATGTATTCCTTTTCACCGGGGATATCAAGAGCAACATTTCACTCAGAAACGAGAATATAACCCTCGATGAGATTAAGGCGGCAGCAAAATATGTAAATGCCGACAGCTTTATAAGCAAAATGCCGGGAGGCTACGATGAGCCTGTCACGGAGAGAGGTTCAACACTCTCAGCTGGACAGAGACAGCTAATATCATTTGCAAGAACTCTCGCATATAAGCCATCAATTCTAGTACTCGACGAGGCGACAGCCAATATCGATACGGAGACGGAGAGCCTTATAACCGAGGCGATGGAAAAGCTTATGACGGGAAGAACCACAATCATGGTTGCCCACAGATTATCAACTATCCAGCATGCTGACAAGATTATGGTTATGGATAAGGGAAGAATAGTGGAGTCCGGAAATCATCAGGAGCTTCTTGCCAAGAACGGTGTGTACAGAAAGCTGTATGACCTTCAGCTTGCGGCTGAGGTGACACAGTAGATAGTAATTAGTAAGATGTAAAATAATAAGACCATGAATATAATGCTTATGTTGTATTTAGCATATATTCATGGTCTTATTGTTTTCTGAATATCACTTATGGGATATGTTTATCAATATCAATAGCTTTAGAACATTATTTCTAAAATATCATAATATTGGGCTAAAAGGTATTATTTCTTTATTATCAATGGAAGAAGCTTGGACTTGATAAGTGAGCCGAAGGACATCACTATCATCGCAATAAGCTCAATGTAAAAACCAATGCTAGGGTATACCTTTACGGCATCTGAAAAATAGCCAATCATATCAAGGGCATCGGATATGTCGCTCTTAATTCCTATTATTGTGATAAGAAAAAAAGCAAGTGCTACATAGGAAGCTATACGTGAACCCAGCTTCTTGCCAAACAGGTTAAGAGCTATGTATACAATAAGTACTATAGTGATGAATACAGCATTGCTCGTTGTTCCGGAGAAGAAATTCATGGATTCCTTCGCCTTCTCGCCAAATACATTTATTGAACAGGTGATATAAGGTAAAAACAGAGCAATGAACGCTACTATAGCAGCTATAAGACCTGTGAAGTAAATGTTTTCCTTGACGATTGAAAAATCCATATTTCCAATCTTAAAGGATACGAGCGGCTTACCCGGTGTAACAGGAGCTGATGCTGCGGATGAAGTTGCAGCAGTCTGTGTCGGTTCAGCTAACTTAGCTCCACAGCTGCCGCAGAATAATGAACCATCTTCAAGCTTGGTTCCACAATTAGGACAAAACATAATAACTCCTCCTGATTTGTTTATAGATTTTTTATAATTTATTAATACTTTATCACATTAAAATACTCATCGCAACCTTAAATTATAATTTTGCAAAGATATTTGAAAATGATTGACTTTATTTAATAAAAGAGAAGACCATTACCGCTTTTGGATGTGGTAAAATCTTTCTAACGGTGCCGGATGCAGGCTGAGTACCGGATAGAGATGAAAAGCGGCGCTTTTTTATGGGCAGGAAGCAGAAGAGGATTGCGAATATCATTGACTGTAAGGACTCGTAATGGCATGTTTTGCGTGCGAATCTTCTGTAGAAATCATGTAATATGTATGTTATAATATGCGGGCTATATATTATGGTGCGGAATACAGAATTCTTTTGCCCGGTGTCCGGTATACACTAAGTACAGGATAGAGCTTCGAAGCATTGATTCTGTAGCTGCATCGAGAAAAAATAAAAAAGGAAAAGGATTTGGTTATGGAGGTTAAAACAAAAGCCGGACAGGTTGCACTTGAGTATCTGATGCTTACTCTTGCCACTCTGGTTCTGGTAATCGGTGTGTATGTATTTAAATTCCCGAATAATTTTTCGTTCGGAGGAGTCACAGGTATTTCGGTTATTTTAGGTGCTGTGCTGCCATACTCGCCTGCGTGGTTTACATTTGTCATCAATATGGTACTGCTTGTTGTGGGATTTATTTTTTTGGGAAAAAGCTTTGGAATAAAGACAGTGTATGTGAGTGTGCTGACCTCAGTCGGTCTGAGTGTGTGTGAGAAGCTCTTTCCGATGAGCGGACCGCTCACTAACCAGCCTGTGCTTGAACTTATATTTGCGATAGTACTTCCTGCTGTGAGTGCGGCTATTATGTTCAACATGAATGCTTCAGGCGGAGGAACGGATATAATTGCGATGATATTAAAAAAATACACAAGCTTTAATATCGGTGTCGCACTTTTTATTGTGGACCTCGCTATCACTGTAGCGGCATGCATGGTATTTGATATTGAGACAGGACTCTTCTCATTTGTCGGACTTATGGCAAAGACGCTCGTTATTGACGGAACGATAGAGAATGTCAATCTGTGTAAATACTTTACGATTATCACCGATTCGCCGGATGATATTGTTATGTTCATTCACAATGAGCTTGGAAAGGGCGCAACAACATTCAAGGCCGAGGGTTCATTTACACACAAGCAGAAGTACGTCATCCTCACTGTGTTAAAGAGAGGACAGGCGGTTGAGCTTAGAAATTACATAAAACTTAATCACGGCAAAGACACTTTTATCATGATAACTAACAGTAGTGAGATTATCGGAAAAGGCTTTAGAGGATTGAATTGAAACACATTGACTAAAGTAAAAAATAGAGATATATTTACTAGTAAGTATTTTACGAGCAGGAAGCGAAAGCAGCTTGCGGATATCATTGACAGAGACTGCATAGCGCATGCGGTGTGAATATGCGCTTGCTGATTGGAGGAGATTTTATGGGAAAGATTATTTTGACAGGTGACAGACCTACTGGAAGACTTCATATTGGACATTATGTCGGCTCTCTCAAAAGAAGAGTTGAGCTTCAGAATTCAGGTGAATACGATAAGATTTTTATAATGATTGCCGATGCACAGGCACTTACCGACAATGCAGATAATCCGGAGAAGGTAAGACAGAACATAATTGAGGTTGCACTTGATTATCTTTCGGTGGGACTTGACCCGGCAAAATCTACATTATTTATACAGTCGCAGATACCGGAGCTTACAGAGCTTACATTTTACTATAGCAATCTTGTGACAGTTTCAAGACTTCAGCGCAATCCTACAGTTAAGTCTGAGATACAGATGCGTGGCTTTGAGACGAGCATCCCTGTAGGATTTTTCACATATCCTATAAGTCAGGCTGCCGATATAACCGCATTCAAGGCAACAACAGTTCCGGTAGGCGAGGATCAGCTTCCGATGCTTGAGCAGACAAAGGAGATTGTAAGAAGCTTTAACAGGATATACGGAGATACTCTTGTTGAGCCGGAGATACTTCTTCCGGATAACAAGGCATGCTTAAGACTTCCGGGTATTGATGGAAAAGCTAAGATGAGCAAGTCTTTGGGCAACTGCATTTATCTAGCTGAGTCTGAGGCTGATGTCAAGGAAAAGATTATGAGAAATATGTTCACAGACCCTAATCATATCAGAGTTGAGGATCCGGGACAGATTGAAGGCAATATGGTATTTACATATCTTGATGCGTTCTGCAAGCCTGAGCATTTTGCGGAATATCTTCCTGATTATGCTAATCTTGATGAACTCAAGGCTCACTACAGACGAGGCGGTCTTGGTGATGTAAAGGTCAAGAAATTCCTTATAAATGTCATGAATGAGGAGCTTAATCCTATACGTGCAAGAAGAAAGGAATACGAGAAGGATATTGCATATGTATATGAAGTATTAAGAAAGGGCAGTGAGGCAGCAAGACAGGTAGCGGCAAAGACACTTGACGATGTGAAGAATTCCATGAAGATTAATTATTTTGCCGACCAGGCTCTTATTGATGAGCATATCAGAAAATATCAGGGGCAGTAATAGGTTAAAATAATAGGAGGAGGTTTCTGTATGGAAATCATTTCTGTAGCGGATAAGAGGTTTAAAAAGTATGGCAGGGTTATAAAGAATATTGATTTTGGTACGCTTGTCGATGCGATGAAAGAGACATTTATTCCGGAGAATGTCGCATATGAGCCGACAGTGGAGAATTTAGAGAAGCTTGAAGTGGCGGCTGAAATAAAGAATAAGTTCTTTGGTGAGCTTCCGATTCAGATTGGATATTGCAATGGACATAACGAACTGTTGAATGCTGTAGAGTATCATAGAAGCTCAGAGATAAATGTGGCAGCTACCGATGCGATTCTTATTCTTGGCAATCTGTGGGATGTAGAGGATGATTTCACATATGATACTTCTAAGATGGAAGCCTTCCTTGTTCCTGCCGGAACTGCTGTGGAATTGTATGCGACCACACTTCACTATGCGCCATGCGGTGTTGATAACAAGGGATTTCAGGTTGCGGTTATTCTTCCTAGAGGGACGAATTTTGAGCTTACGACAGAGCATGAGAAGTGTCCTGTGTGCGGTGGTGAGGATGCGCTTATCACGGCAGTAAATAAGTGGCTTATCGGACATGAGGAGGGCGGACTTCCTAAAGGAAGCTTCATCGGACTTAAGGGTAAGAATTTAAATGTTGCAGAATAAGAGGTGGCAGTATAATGCGTACCATGCAGTTTAAGATGGAAAGACCGGGACAGGTTGAAGTCGGGCAGATAGTGGACATCACGGAAGGAAAGCTTCCTTCAAGCTTCTACTATACGATAGAACCGGCGGTTGCGATGTCGGGCAATTATCGTCTGGCTGAAAGACTTATGGCAAGGCAGGGAAAAGTCATCGATGTGGAGGAGACACCGAGAGGTTTCTTTGTCACATGTGAGTTTGATGAATAGTCACGGCTGACCGATAATTAACAAAGGCAGATGCGGTAAAATATTTTACTGTATCTGCCATTTTTTTATGTACAATATTTGTGTTATATCTTGACATGGCAGTAATATCATGTATAATGATTCTTGGTTTAGCGTTGCTAAACTTTTTGTTTAATTATTTGCATTGCAGGACGGGAGGTATCCACATTGCAGATTGGCAGTAAGATAAAAGAACTTAGGGTTTTAAAAGGGCTTACGCAGGAGGAGCTTGCTGACAGGGCAGAGCTGTCAAAGGGCTTTATATCGCAGCTTGAGCGTGACCTTACATCGCCGTCCATAGCGACGCTTGTTGATATTTTGCAGTGCCTGGGTACGGATTTGAAGACTTTTTTTGACGATACGGAGGATGATCGTGTCGTATTTAAGAAGGAAGATTATTTTGAAAAGACAGACACAGAGCTTCATAATAAGATAGAATGGATAATTCCAAATGCCCAGAAGAATATCATGGAGCCTATAAGATTGACACTTGAGCCGGGCGGTTCTACATATCCTGATAATCCGCATGAAGGAGAAGAGTTCGGGTATGTATTGTCGGGAGCCATCAGCATTATCGTAGGTAATAAAATATATAAGGCAAAAAAAGGAGAGGCTTTTTATTTTGAGCCTAAGTATAAGCATTATATAGAATCAAAGAGCGGAGCTGTTATTATATGGGTAAGCTCACCGCCAAGCTTTTAATGTGGAGGAAGAATTATGAGCAATAAGATAATTGAATTAAAGGGACTGACAAAGAATTTTGACGACCAGCAGGTACTCAAAGGGATTGACCTCAATATATATGAGAATGAGTTTCTTACGCTGCTTGGACCAAGTGGCTGCGGAAAGACAACAATACTAAGAATTATAGCCGGATTTGAGGAGCCTAGTAAGGGTGAACTGTTGTTTAATGGAATAGATATCTCTAAGCTGCCGCCGTACAAGAGAGAGATTAACACAGTATTTCAGAAATATGCCCTGTTTCCGTTTCTGAATGTACATGACAATGTGGCATTCGGACTTAATCTTAAGAAGGTTGATAAGTCGGTTGTTGACCAGAAAGTAAGCAGAATGTTAAAGCTTGTAGGTCTTGAAGGCTTTGAAAAGAGAGATGTAACTTTACTCTCAGGAGGTCAGCAGCAGCGTGTCGCAATAGCCAGGGCACTTGTAAATGAGCCTAAAGTGCTTCTTTTAGACGAGCCTCTCGGTGCTCTTGATGCTAAGCTGCGCAAGGAGATGCAGTTCGAGCTTAAAAAGATACAGAAGGAAGTTGGAATTACTTTTATTTTCGTTACTCATGACCAGGAGGAAGCCCTGTCAATGTCAGACACGGTTGTTGTAATGAATAATGGTATAATACAGCAGATAGGCTCACCGGAGGATATCTATAATGAGCCTGAGAACAGATTTGTTGCCGATTTTATAGGTGATTCCAATATTATAGAAGGAAATATGATAAGAGACTGTCTTGTATGCTTTGATGGAATAGAGTTCCCATGTGTAGATAAAGGCTTTAAGGAGAATGAGGAAGTCGAGGTTGTACTCAGACCGGAGGATATAGATATAGTAGAGCCTGACAAGAGCAGGCTTTGCGGAACAGTTGCGTCTATAGTATTTAAGGGCGTTCATTATGAGATTATAGTAAAGACAGACCGACGTGATTACAAGATTCATACGACAGATTATCACGAAGTCGGAAAAGCCGTAGGTCTTAGCTTCACTGACGAGGATATTCATGTAATGTACACTATGGAGAACTAACAGCATGGGACACAGGGGTCTGACACCACTGTCCCAAGGAAAGGATATCATGAAACAGTTTAAAAATCTTGTAAAACCATATCTTATCTGGTCATTCATATTGATTGTCGTGCCTCTGTTTCTTATTGTGATGTATTCTGTGACAACAGGTGGCAACAGTCTTGTAAATATACAGTTTACAGGTGATAATTTTAAGAAAATATTCGAGCCGGTCTATATGAACGTGTTTATCCGTTCGTTCAAGCTCGGTGCGATAACTACAATAGTATGTCTTGTGATTGGATATATGCTCGCATATGTGATTTCACGCTACAGTGAAAAGGCACAGAACATACTTATTCTTGCAGTAACTATACCGACATGGATTAATATGCTTCTTAGAACTTATGCGTGGATAAGCCTTCTGTCAGACAACGGAATTATCAATTCATTGTTCACACTGTTAGGTCTTGACCCTGTGACAATGATGTACACGGACTTTTCTGTCATAATCGGTCTTGTGTGTGACCTTCTTCCGTTTATGGTCATACCGATTCACACTTCGCTTGCTAAGATGGATCATTCTCTCATAGAAGCGGCATATGACCTCGGAGCGAAGCCGTTGACAGCCTTCTGGAAGGTCACATTTAAGCTGTCCATACCCGGAGTTGTAAACGGAACAATAATGGTGTTCTTACTCTCAATATCAAGCTTCGTCATTCCGAAGCTGCTCGGTGGAGGACAGTATGTACTTATAGGTAATCTCATTGAGGAACAGTTCATTTCGGTAGGAGACTGGAACTTCGGAAGTGCCATATCGATGCTGCTTGCAGTGGCAATTCTTATTATGATAAGAATTATGAAAAAGATAGACCCTGATGAGAATGGAGGAGCTTAAGCTATGAAAAAACGTGGAAAATTAGCTTCGATTATATATATCATCATATGCTTCGCTTTCTTTTATATACCTATTATTGTGACAATGGTGTTTTCATTCAATTCATCAAAGTCACTCACAAGGTTCACAGGATTCAGCCTCAGATGGTATCAGGCTCTTGTCGAAGACAGGGATATCATGAGTGCTGTCGGCGTGTCCTTAAGCATAGCAGTGATTGCGACAGCAGTTGCAACAGTGTTAGGAACAATAACTGCTATAGGTCTTTCGAGAAACCGCAAGGTTGTCAAGGAATGGCTTATAAATGTTAACAATATTCCTATTATGAATCCGGAGATAGTTACAGCTATCGGTCTTATGATACTCTTCTCATCGATGAAGATTGAAAGAGGCTATGTGACAATGCTTCTCGCACATATATGTTTTTGTACGCCTTATGTAATCACAAGCGTGTATCCGAAAGTGAGAAGCCTTGACCCGAATCTGGCAAATGCAGCGATGGATTTAGGTGCGACACCATTTCAGGCACTTACGAAGGTCATTGTTCCTATGATTAAGCCGGGAATATATGCAGGAATGCTTTTATCATTTACAATGTCACTAGATGACTTTGTTATCTCATATTTCGTTACAGGAAACGGAGTTGCGAATATTTCTATTGTTGTGTATAACATGACAAAGAGAACCAACCCTACGATAAACGCATTGTCTGCTATAGTTATTGTAATCATTATCGTGACACTTCTTATTGTTAATCTTGTACCTGACGCAGTCAAAAAAAGACAGGAAAAGCGTGCCGACAGGAACAGGAAGCTTATGCAGGAAAATGTGCAGACAGATGAAAAATAATAAAAACAGACTATTCTCCGGTGTCCGGTACAAGCTAAGCACCGGAGAATGATGCGAAACATCAATTTTTATGAGCAGGAAGCGAAAGCGGACTGTGGATATCATTGACTATATGGAGCCTGTGAAGGCAGAATGGAGATTGAAATGAAGAAAAAAATAGCAGCTTTGGTTTTGTGCATATGTATGGCGGCGCTTGCGCTTTGCGGATGTAGCTCATCTAGCAAAAAGACACTCAGAGTGTACAATGCAGGAGAATATATTGATAAGTCACTTCTCACAAAATTCGAGAAGGAATATAACTGTAAGGTTGTCTATGAGACCTTTGATTCAAATGAATCACTATACACAAAGGTCATGAGCGGAAGCAGGTATGATGTGCTTATTCCATCTGATTATATGATTGAAAGACTTATAAAGGAAAACTATCTTCAGCCTGTTGACTGGAGCCTTATCACTAACAAAGACAATATCATTTCTGATTTACTTGGAAGAAGCTTTGACCCTGAAAACATATATTCAGTTCCTTATTTCTGGGGCTCTGTAGGTATCCTCTATGATAAGACAGTTGTTTCCGAGAAGGATGCAAAGGAGGGCTGGAACCTTCTTTTAAACGAGAAATATAAGGGACAGTTATATATGTATGATTCTGAGAGAGACTCATTTATGATAGCTTTAAAGGCACTTGGCTATTCAATGAACACAAAGAATTATTCTGAGCTTGACGAAGCATATCAGTGGCTTTGCAGCCAAAGGGACACAATGGACCCTGTATATGTAGGAGATGACGTTATCGATAATATGATTTCCGGAAATAAAGCTATCGCAGTTGTATATTCCGGTGATGCTGCATACATTATGTCTGAAAATGAGAATCTTGCGTATATTGAGCCGGAGCAGGGAACGAATATCTGGTGTGACTGCATGGTTATAACAAAGGACTGCACGGAGACAGAGCTTGCACACCAGTTCATGAATTTTATGCTCGACTCAGACAATGCTCTTGCTAATACTGAAGAGGTTGGATATTCTTCACCTGTTAAGGCTGCGTTTTTGCAGATGCAGGATGAGACATATAAGGGAATAAGTGCTTATGTGACAAGAGTAGGCTATGACAAGGATGAAGTATTCGCATATCAGGAGACAGAGATTAAGTCATACTGTGCTGATTTATGGACAAAGGTTAAGGCACATTAATTTAATGAGAGAACTTGTTATTTTGAGAGTTGCTTCTATAACAGGTTCTTTTTTGATAAGACAGCTTTATAAGGAAATACATTCAAATGAAAAAATGAAAATTAGTCAATTATATTGATAAATAATTTGTAATGTAATATAATGATATCAGGGTCAAAAGGTCAAAAAGCCGTTCGTGCTTGCACGATTAGGCTT
>OGFG01000066.1_pt1 | contig 111901 bp, 78 predicted proteins | sample 1570761 | NCBI WGS metagenome assembly OGFG01 (sample SAMEA2581938, study PRJEB24529) | metagenome | biome: Human gut stool | place: China | collected 2011
ACAACGGAGTGATATGCATAAATATAACTCGTTATACACCCACAGACTAGATTAGCATGTTTTGACACGCAAATCCTGTTATATAATCTATTTCCAGTCAAAGGTTCTCGGCTTTCCTTCAAGTCTCATCCCTTCAAAATTATTCTGTCTTAATGCCTCGTACAGAACAATGGCAACCGAATTGGAGAGATTAAGTGAACGCGTATCTCCAATCATAGGGATTCGTATTGAAGTCTCAGGATACTTCTGCAATATGCTCTCAGGTATTCCTGCACTCTCCTTGCCGAACATAATATATGCATTCTCATCATAATGTACATGAGTATACACATTTTTTGCCTTTGTCGTTGCCATATAAAGCCTTGCTCCAGGATTTTTTGCCATAAAATCGTCAAAATCGTCATAGATAGTCACATCCAGATTCGGCCAATAATCAAGCCCTGCTCTCTTTAACATCTTATCATTAATCTGAAAGCCTAACGGGCCAATCAGATGCAGCCTGCTCCCTGTAGCTACACAGGTTCGTCCTATGTTTCCTGTGTTAGCCGGCATCTCAGGCTCATGAAGAACAATATTCATCATAATACTAATCCTCTTTTATTAATTTCTGGTAGCTAATCTTTCTTTTTTATCGAAATATCCAGCTCAACAAGCTTGTTATCGTCATAAATCAAAGGCACACTTCATCACATGAGCTGCAGCCATAAGAAACACATTTATATCTGCCATGTTCTTCTCCTCCTGTAATCATGGTTTGTCCAGATAACGCACCTCATCGCCGTTTACAAGCTTTTTATCATTATCTGAAGTAAGATAACCCATCACAACTGCCGGTATATGTTCTGCGCTGTATGCCTCTAAAAGCTTTCCCGGATTGGCTGTCACAACCAGCAGTCCGCCCGCTGACGCTTCCTCATACGGATTAAGCCCCATTATCTCACAAAATTCCACCGTCTCCTGCTTTATCGGTATCGCTCTCATATCAATGTCAAGACCGCATCCGCTTCCTACTGCAAGCTCCCAAAGAGCAGCAAAAATTCCCTTCTGAGCCATATCATGCATCGCAGCAGCACCGCTATCTGCGGCAATCTGTGCCTCCTTTACAATGCATGCCTGCTTATAAAGGCAGTCCGCCTGCTCAACATATGATACAGGAAGTCTCTCTAAAAGCTCGGCTCTATGCTCATCAACCATGTATGCTGTCTGCTCTATGGCAATCCGGTTCACCGCCACAACAGCCATACCTGCTGACGCTTCCTTAATGCTAAGAAGCTTATCCTTCCGGCACAAGCCTGTCACCGTGATTGTCACCATATCGTGCAGTGCATTTTCAGTCTGCTCCGTATGGCCTCCCGAAAGCTGTATGCCGCATTCACCACATGCTTCATTTACCATGCGTGTAATCTCTTTAAGGCTCTTTTCATCAAAATCGTCTCTCAGTATAAATGCAGCCGATGCCGCAATGGCGTTTCCTCCGCATACGGCAATATTATTAACAGCACGAATCACTGCAAAGTAAGGTGCAAGCCGCTCTCTTGTGAGCGCACATTCCGTTGATGTGAGTATATACTTATCTCCTGCATCAATGGCACTGCAATCCTGCCCCAGTGCTCCGCCTTTAATCACATTCTGATTTTTACAGGTTATCAGCTTTAATACCGACCTCTTTAATATCGTTTCTGATATTTTTTTATTTTTCATGCCCATGTTAAGCGGATATTATTATGCCGCTTTACTCCCTGCTTATATTATCCTTTACATATTGATGAGTTATTGGTATTCTTATCTGGGGTATTTTAAAAATATGCTGCAACCATCGGAAGAAGCATGGCAAGAATAAGTATGGCAACTATAACTATTGTAATAATTCTTCTGTTCTTTTTGCTGTAAAAATTAAACATATTTCAATCATTCTCCATTCTGCCGCATGACGGCACAAATAAACATATCACTAACATTACCGGAGGCAAAACCATGATAGATAACCTGATACACACTTTACCGGTTTCCTTAATATTCTGCACCATAGTTCTGGGCTTTCTGCTATTGTATGAACGCAAGAAGCATTCCCGCGCAGCTGAAAGGCGCGAAGCTGAGTTCTGGCAGCGCGAAGATAAAGCCAACAATGTCCGCCGCAAGGATATAACACAGCTTCCTTATATCAATATTCCATATGACACCCTGCCGTTCATATCCGATGCCCACGGTGAGATTGCAGCCTGCCAGAAGGAGCTGTTAGCCTTTAAGGATTCGAAGCTTCTCAATCTTTCAGGCTTGTCAAACACAGACTTAAAGCTAATGTACGGTGTTGCCAATCTTCCACAGCTCTCGGAATATGATGATGCATGCACTGCAATGTACCGTGTAATAGCCAATCTCGGAAGCCACCTTTCAAAGGAAGGCTACCACAGCGAAGCAATCGCATTTCTTGAGTTCGGAATAGAAGCAGGCTCCGATATAAGCCGTAACTTCTACACTCTTGCCGATGAATATGCACGCGCAGCCAGATATGACGATATCAAAAAGCTCATTGAGCGCGCTGATAAGCTCAATTCACCTATAAAGACATCCATTGTAAACAAACTGAACGAACAGTATCAAAATGTTCTTCCATAGGTTGACAATATTTTATCAATTTCTCTTGAAGCCTGACTTTTTGTCAGGCTTTCAATGTCTTTTCCAAGCTCAACGCCATGCTGTCTTACAAGGCTTTTTAAAAATTTAATCTGCTTAGGCGTTATAGGCGTATCTTTCTTCGCCGCATATGCCATCTCTTCCGGCAAAAAAAGCACTCCAAAGCTATCATCATCACGACACGATGCTTCTTCATAAAGACAGTCATACAGCCTCGCCGCTGCTGCCGCATCAGAAAATGCTCTGTGCCTTGGTTCCTCAACTATATCATAAAAGCTGCACAGGCTCTCAAGGCTTCTGCTCTCAAGACCTGTGAGGAGCTTCCTGGAAATCTTATGTGTATCTATACAACTCGCATGATACTTTATCTTCATATTGAGAGCTTTTTGACATACAAAGCCATAATCAAATGCCACATTATGCCCTAACACCGGAAGCTCACCTATGAACTCCAGGAGTTTTCCAAGCACTTCCTCTATCTGTGGTGCCGGCAATACCATGCTGTCATCTATCCCTGTTATCTCTGTAATTCTTGGCGGAATATGTATCTTAGGATTTACAAATGTCGAGAACTTATCAACCCTGCTGCCACCTATAACCTTCACGGCACCTATTTCAATTATCATGTCATCGTGCGGACTAAGTCCAGTTGTCTCAAGATCCAAGGCAACATAATCCATTGTCTTCTCTAACATAATTTTCTCCATCCGCTCAAAAACTAATATGATATTATCTCATAACCGTCATCGGTTACAAGTACCTGAATCTCCCACTGGGCTGAAGGCGACCTGTCCTGAGTATATGCAGTCCAGTCATTCTCCTCATCTATATATATTTCCTGCTTACCCATATTAATCATAGGCTCGATTGTAAACATAAGTCCCGGAGCCATAACCATCTCAGTTCCTGCCTTTGAGACATAGCTTACAAACGGATCCTCATGGAATTCAAGACCAACACCATGACCTCCTATCTCACGCACAACCGAGTAGCCGTTCTCCTTAGCAAAGTCATTGATTGCCTGACCTACATCTCCTAGATAGCCCCATGGCTTGACTTTTGAAAGGCCTACATTCAAGCTCTCCTTTGCCACATCCACAAGTCTTTTCTTCTCAGGAGACACCTCACCTATACAGAACATCCTCGATGAGTCAGAAAAATAACCGTCAAGTATTGTAGAGCAGTCCACATTTATTATATCGCCTTCTCTTAACATGACATCCGGTGAAGGAATTCCGTGGCACACCTGATTATTTATCGATGTACACACGCTCTTAGGGAATCCTTCATAATTGAGAGGTGCCGGTATGCCGCCCATCTTGGTAGTCACATCATATACCCACTTATCTATCTCTTCTGTCGTTATCCCTGCTTTGATATGCTCTGCAACATAATCGAGAACAGCTATATTAATCTTAGCACTCTCCTTTATCTTAGCCACCTGTTCAGATGTCTTTATAAGCTTATGTGAAGGTACAACGGCATGCATAAGTCTCATGCTCTCTAGCTTATCGTCAAAATTGCTATGGCATCTCTTATATTTAAGACCACTTCCGCACCAGCACAAATCATTCCGTCCCGGTCTAATCATTGCACTCTGTTCCTCCTAAACTAATCCCAAAGATTCTTTTTATATACGCCCTGCTCAACAAGCCCGGCAAAGGAGCTGACAACTAAAGCCTTATCCTCCTTATATGTGACACCAAACCACTTATCGCTTGTAGGGAGCACATGTACATCTGCAAGCTTTTCATCAACCATATCTCCGATAATTGTCGGTATAAGGTACTCTGCCTTCATCTCATTTCCCTCTATTGAGCCGAGGAATGTCACGAATCTCTTCTCAAGCTCAGGGAATATGTCAGGAGTAAGTCCCCACATGTTCATGGATACCGGCTGATTTAAAGGTACGTTACCGGCAGGTGTTGTAGCACAGTTATCGCCTCTTCCAATCTCCTTGGTCTCGACAATCTTTGTGAGAACTCCGTCCTCAACCTGACAGATACCTCTTGTCACTGTTCCGTTCTCGCTGAGTGTATTGCCGACCTCAAAGCCTGCCATGCAGAAATTGAACCTTTTGTCAGTCTCAGCAGGATTGCAAAGATATTCATGAATCTTCTTAAATCCTTCCTTGCCATAGTAATCATCTGCATTGATAACCGCAAAAGGCTCATTAACTACATCCTTACATGCAAGTATAGCCTGTCCTGTTCCCCAAGGCTTCGTTCTTCCCTCCGGAACAGCAAATCCTGCTGGCAGATCCTCCATATTCTGGAACACATATTCCACCTTCACGCGCTTTTCTATTCTGTCACCGATTGCTTCACGGAATGCACTCTCAATATCCTTCCTTATGATAAATACAACCTTATTAAAACCTGCCTCGACTGCATCGTAAATTGAATAGTCAAGAATAATCTCTCCGCTTGGCCCAACAGGCTCAATCTGCTTAATTCCACCGTAACGGCTTCCCATTCCTGCTGCCATAATAACCAATGTTGTGTTCATTTATCTTCCTCCAAAAAATATATTCACGCATTTAGCACTTCATCTATATTAATCTATACTTAGACAAAAAGCAACCTTTCTTTGCCGGCTTTAGCGCAAATCATGGATATTTTATCGAAAATATCATTATAATGCCGGCATTAAAAATGTATTTTTACATATCAGCAGGTTAATAAACGATTATCCGGTGCCAATTCATGTAATTTACATATAGAAAAAAATAGGATTGTCTGATATTATGATGTAGGTATTAAAGCAAAATCGGTATTAAAATGCCATAAATATCAAAACATAAGATATCCGTAAATAATAAAAGCATTTCAATAACTATACTATTTTTATTGCAGATAACAAAAACGTCTGACAAACGAGGAGCAAAATGAAAGACAAATATATCTATGAAACACATCTTCACACAAGCGAGGGAAGTGCCTGTGGGCGCTCAAAGGCTGCCGATATTGTACATGCCTACAAGTCTGCCGGCTACACTGGAATAATAATCACTGACCATTTTTTCTATGGCAACACTGCAGTTGACCGCTCTCTTTCATGGTCCGACTGGGTTAACGGCTTTTGTAAGGGCTACGAGAATGCTCTTAGTGAAGGAGAACGCATAGGACTTCAGGTATTTTTCGGATGGGAATCCGGATATAGAGGAACAGAATTTCTCATACACGGACTTGATAAGCAGTGGCTTTTATCGCATCCTGAGATAAAGGATGCAAGTGTCGCCGAGCAGTATGCATTAGTTCACGAAGGCGGCGGCATCGTCATACAGGCACATCCGTTCCGCGAAGCGCCATATATTCCTGAGATAAGGCTCTTTCCCGAATATGTAGATGGTGTCGAGGGCGTAAATGCCACACACAGCGGTACAATAGCCACAAGCCGTTGCATGGGGCATCCTGAATTCAATGACCGCGCTATCGCCTATGCAAAGGAACACAATCTAGCGCTAACTGCCGGCTCTGACCAGCACTCTACAGAGATGGTCTACGGCGGAATGGTATTTGACCGCAAATTAGAAAACAGTCATGATTTTATCAAAGCTGTTTTGGAAAAAGAAGCCGTATGCCTTTTAGACGGAACATATAATCCGTTTGAAAAATAATTATACTATTATGGTCACAATTAATATTACCTTGCACCGGTGCATCCGTAAAACGCAGTGTAATATTAATTGTGCATAACATGCTATACACTTCTTAACGTAAATCGGCATATTTTGACACTTAACTGTATAGATAACAAAAAGGGTACATCTTAAAGCTAATGCTTTAAAATGTACCCTATATTATTGCCTTACTGCAAACTAATGTAAATTAGTCAAGTGTATATGGCATTAAAGCGATATGACGTGCTCTCTTAACAGCAACTGTAAGAGCTCTCTGATGCTTAGCGCAGTTTCCGGTAATTCTTCTAGGAAGAATCTTACCTCTCTCAGATACATATCTCTTTAACTTATTAACATCCTTATAATCGATAACGCCGTTCTTGTCTCCGCAGAATACACAAACTTTCTTTCTTCTGCGTCCAAGCTTCTTCTTCATTGGAGCGTCGGAAGACTTATTTTCTCTGGTATTTGGCATTATTGTGACCTCCTTATAAAATTTAGTTGAAAGGAAGACCTTCATCCTCTACACCCATAGGAAGATTCATAAATCCATCCGCTGGTGCTGCTGCGGCAGGTGTTGGTCTGTCGCCTGATGCAAAGCCTCCGTTATTGTTAGCGCCTGCAGCCTTACTCTCTGCAAACTCCTGCTCTTCTACAACAACATCTGTTGTATATACCTTCTGACCATCCTTGTTGGTATAGCTTCCGGTCTGTATTCTTCCGGTAACTACAACCTTAGTACCCTGATGAAGGTACTTCTCCGCAAACTCAGCGGAACGATCAAACGCAACACAGGATATAAAATCTGCTGTCTGCTCACCGTTATTATCGTTCCTTCTTCCTCTACGGTCAACTGCCAGTGTATATCTCGCAATCGACATGGAACGCTCGCCTGTGCTCACACGCACATCCGGATCCCTTGTCAATCTACCCATCAAAATAACTTTATTCATAGACTATTCTCCTTTCGGATGATATGTCACAAGACTATGCCTCTACGGAAACGCAAAGATATCTTACAACGCCGTCCATGATACGAAGCTGTGCCTCAAGCTCTGCCGGTGCAGTAGCAGGTGCATCAAACTCAACGAAAGTATAGAATGCTTCGCTCATCTTCTGAATATCATAAGCAAGCTTCTTCTTTCCCCAATCGTTTACATTAGTTACAGTACCGCCGAAACGAGCAATCATGTCCTTCACTTTCTCAAGTGTAGCAAGTCTTGCCTCGTCCTCTAACTTAGCACTGATAACAACTGTTAATTCGTACTTGTTCATGCTTTCTTGTACCTCCTTTTGGTCTCTGGCCCTGTAACCTGTGTACAGAGCAAGGAAATAAATAATATATCACGAATGTATATTCTAACATATCCATTCGGATTACGCAAGTGTTTTTTTCACAAAGCCTCTGAAATTTTTCTCAACCAGCCTGCGTGCCAGCATTACCTGATGACCACAGCCTACACACTTGAGCCTGAAATCAGCTCCTACACGAAGAACCTCCCAGTCCTTGCTTCCACATGGATGCGGTTTCTTCAATGTAATGATATCGCCTAATTCAAATTCCATATCCTTACCTCATGAATTCAACTTAAAAATCCTGAAGATTAATCAATCTTCAGGATTCTCCACTGCATAAGAGGCGACTGTCGGACTCGAACCAACGATCAGGGAGTTGCAGTCCCACGCCTTACCACTTGGCTAAGTCGCCATGTCATCAACAGCTTTTACAGTATAACAAGTAAAGCTGCTGATGTCAATACTTTTTTCAAATTTTTTTAATTTTTTATTTTCAGAAAAAACGGATGCCGTTCATTTTACTGTGTAAGTCTTATCTTCTGTACTTTCCTCGAATTAATATACACGAATGTGTTATCGTTTTCCACAGGTATGAAGCTGTCAATAGCGTTTTCAAAAGTATATCTGAAATGTTCTTTACCATCAATTCCGACAATGCGGACATCATTGTCATCATACATCAGCACACTGTCACCCGAAAAGCAATAATTCTTATAATCTGCATCCACCGGTATCTCACCGGTCATCGTTCCTTTCATATCATATACAAGAATCCTGTACGGATATCCGCTCTCATGATTCTGAAATATAAGACCGATATATCGCGATGAATAGAAAATTCCATGCAGCTCCTGCTCGAATGTTATGTCGGACATCAGCTTAGGATACTGGTCTATGGTATATATGCTAAGCTTTCCTGTCGCAACTGCTATCGCTGTATCCGATGTCAGAAAATGCACATCCGGTATCAGCATCCCTTCGTACTGGTCAAAGCCTCCTACAAGTCTTTCAGACATATTCTTTCCAATCTCACCAAAGTTATAGAAGGCAACACTTGTGGAAATGCTGTTGTTTTCAATATCCGCATATGCGACCATAAGCTTGATGGCATCATCCGATATGCTTAAAGCCATAGGTACTCCGTTCCCGCTTATAGTTGTCTTTATCCTGTATACTCTATCTCCTGCTGTGTCGTACATGTCTATATATTGCGTATTTCCTTCCTCAAGCACAGCCACAACACACCCATTTGCCGCAACGCTCACTGTGACAATCGGAAGAACAGCATCAACTGACATGACCGCTCCTGCTTTGTTAAAAACATATATCCATGAACCGCCGATTCCTGCCACGGCACAATAGTCACCTCTTATATCAAGCATCGGCTGCTGAAGCTCATACGAAGCATTCCACTGCGGTACGCTGTCCGCATTATAGTATGCTATTCCGTCCTTGCTATAGCGCAGGAAACCATCCCCATACTGAACATATGATGCCGACATGCTGTCCGCCCTGTCTGTGGAACGGAGCGTTGTATATCCTGTATATACAACAGCTCCGTTCAAGAAGCCATGTACAAAATAAGCTGCAACCACAAGCACTACGAGAAACAGCGCCGTTATAATCAATATCCTGACTTTTTTTGTCATATCATCATTCCTAACATCAATCTTTATGGAAGAAGCAGTTCATCCCCAGGTGCTATCGAGTCACCGCCGTCAGTAATTTCATTCAGTTCAAACAGCTCCTTAAGTATCTGTGGGTCTTCACTTCCATACTCTCTCTTTATAATTCCATAGAGTGTATCACCCTCCTGTACAACATAGGTTCTATGTTCCTGTGTCGTTGTCTCAGGCTCTGTTGTTGTCTCCTCTGTCGTTTCTTCTGTCGTCTCCTCAGGTGTTGTATCTTCCTCAGAAGTTGTCTCTCCTGATTCGTCTGTGTTATCTGCAGCCGTAGAAGCGTCCTCGCTGCCTGCATCCGTATCCTCAGCTTCTGCATCTGCTGTTGTATCTACGTTTCCGTTTGCGTAGTCAACATTGAGTGTCTCATCAGGAACGGCTGATGGAGTTGCATTAACCTGTGTATCATTATCAACATAATTTTCTCCGCTCTCAACTACACTATCGCTGTTGGCTGCATTCTTTTCAGCCTGAAGTCTTGTCGCTCCCGCAACAAGCACAAATATTACAAGTATTGCGCTTAGCGCATACATAATCGAAAGCTGCTGCTTTGCCTTTGGCTCGCTTTTATTCTCTTTCATAATCTGTCTGTACCTCTTCATGACAGTCTCATCGACTGCCGTTGCCTTTCTCTGGCTGCTAACATCAGCCATATATCTTTGCATCTGCTCATTCTTGTCAAAATATATCACATAACCGTCTAAGCATTCAAGCCCTCCGTCAAAACAGCTATAGATATCTTCTGTTTTCTCTTCCGGATTCACATACAAGAGAGCCTTGTATCTTCCTATCGAATCAATGTGTACTCTTTCAAGGAATGTATTCTTCTCCGGTCTTATGCCGGGTGAAACCAAGTACCATCCAACAATACTCATTCCCGTAAAATATGTACCTGCTGTGGCATCTACATTAGACCATGTCTCCTTTGTGAAGCTTACATTCCCTTCGTAGACAGAAGCACCGGAAATCTCCATCGCAGCATACACGAATGTATATTCCTCACCTTCGATATTCTTCTCTTCTCCGAGAAGAATACCTACTCTTCCTTCCTCCTCATCATCTAGTGAAGTTTCTTTTACAAATGAAAAAGCATAATCCTCAATATAAACTCTTTTATCTAAATCCAAATCTCCAACCTGTCGTATATTCTTAGGCAGTTCGCGATTGTCATTCTTTTTTACAACATGTTCCTTCACTCTTAACCTCTTTTCCGCACCGCAAAATATCTATTGTTCCAACTCACGAAAGCGGCACAATTCCGTGGTTGCTGCAAGCAATATCAGTTTACCATCTTCTATCCTTATGTGCATTATTTTTTTGCGACTTTTTAAGAGATTTTTCGCAGTCAATGCTATTCGCAATTTTTTTCGCTTCTTGCTCGTATAAAATCCTATACTTTGTTGTATCTTGAATAAAGTTGTCCTCATCTACATATAATTCGAATATGAAAACATTAACCGAAAATTATTATTTTGACACAGCAAAACCCAATGCAGCATGCAAAATGGGTGTACAGCTCACTGAACTTTTACTGAAATCGGAACGTTCGCTTGAGGATGTCGTCATCATTTGTATCGGAACTGACCGTTCAACAGGCGACAGTCTCGGACCCTTGGTAGGCTACAAGCTCTCAAAGACGCTTAAAAGCACTAACAGATACACTCCCAAAAAAGGAATAACTATCTATGGCACGCTCTCTTCTCCAGTGCATGCCACCAATCTTAATGACATTCTAAACGGCATACAGCTTAGGCACAATAATCCTTTCTGCATAGCTGTTGACGCTTCCCTTGGAACTAAAGGACACATCGGCTATGTAACCGTAGGAACAGGTCCTCTGAAACCTGGACTCGGCGTAAACAAACAGCTCCCCGATGTAGGTGACCTGCATATCACCGGGATAGTGAATCTGTCAGGCACCAACGACCCGATGCTTTTGCAGACAACAAGGTTAAACATTGTCATGGAACTTGCAGATGTAATTGTAAAAGGACTAATGTATTGTCTTGACCCGATGAACTCAGGTCTTAAGCCAAATATTTCTTTTTTTAATCCTGTCAGGCTCTCAGGCTGCTTCAGGCAGGCAGATTGATAAATCCGGCAATGGCAAATCCAAACTTGTCACAGCATGCTCTTAATATAGCTGTGCCTGCTGCCTGCCGGGTGTCTGCCAAACTTCATTTTTCTCCCCATCTTTTCTATTCTACAAAATCCGCCGTACTTTTTCAATTAAAGAATAAAAAAATATATCCATTTTTACTTTTTGCAGTTATAATATATCCATAATGCCAAGGTTTTCATATTACGGCAACTACCAAGGACATTTTATCGTCCGGAAATGAGGAAAAAATGTTTCGATTATGGGCAAAAGAATTCAAGCACAATCATCTTATAAAAGATATGGTTGTCTGCAATGACAATCCTGAATTAAACCGCACAAAAAAAGTATTTCTCGCACTTGATGAAATGTGTCATGCATTCGATTTACAGGTTCCCGCATGGCTTGACATCAATATAAAGGATTTTAAGAAATACAGCAAAACCCGTTTTACACAGGACAGCTTTGTAGAGCATATTGATTTTGATTTTCTCGAAATCCATGTGATTGAGGAGGACTAGCATGAAAGTGTGCTCCGATTTGTATAATGTCCTCTGCAAAGCAGGCAATTTCATAAAAAAAGAGGCTGTCCTGTCAGCATCCGCCATGCTCGCCACAATATCAGTGTTTTTCGTTCCTCCCGATGCAGCATACGCAGGCTATATCGACTATAGAGTTATCGCACTGCTTTTCTGTCTTATGCTTGTCGTTGCAGGTTTCCGGCAGGTTGGTCTTTTTAAAGCATTAGGCTCGATGCTCCTTAAGCATGCCAAAAACACAAGGCAGCTCACTTTCATTCTGGTCTTTCTGTGCTTTTTCTGTTCGATGTTCGTAACAAATGATGTGTCTCTTATAACATTTGTTCCCTTTGCGGTGATGCTTCTGTCTGCATCGAACCAGAACCGGCTTCTGATACCTGTCATAGTGCTTCAGACAATAGCTGCCAACCTAGGAAGCATGCTCACGCCTGTCGGCAATCCGCAGAACCTGTATCTTTATTCTGCCTTTCATATAAGCATCAGTGAGTTTTTATCACTCATGCTTCCGTTGACAGCCATATCAGCAATACTTCTTATAATTGCTATACTTATCCTAAAAAATGAGCCTGTCACCGCAAGTCCTGCCGCACTTGACAACCACATAAGCGGTCATCTGCGTCCTGCGATATATATTCTGCTGTTTTTTGTGTGCTTAATGTGTGTAATACATATGATAGAATACCCTCTAATGCTCGCGATTACCGTAATCATCATATTTTTCTGCGACAGGAGCCTGTTTAAGAGGGTTGATTATTTTCTGCTGCTTACATTTGCCTGCTTCTTCATATTCATAGGAAATATGGAAAGAATTCCGGCAGTCTCGGAATTAATCAACAGGCTTATTTTAAACCGCGAAGCTATGTCCGGAATCGTACTTTCACAGGTGATAAGCAATGTTCCTGCGGCTATTCTCCTGTCAGGCTTTACAGATAACTTTAAGGCTCTGCTGTACGGCGTAAATATAGGAGGTCTTGGAACACTCATAGCTTCTCTTGCAAGTATAATATCCTACCGCGGATATTGTTCATCTCAGTGTGCTAAAAAAGGAAAATACATTCTTATCTTCTCCATATATAATCTGATATTTCTTATCTGCCTGTCGATTGCGGCATTTATAATACTATAAACAGTCAGAGATTATCGGGATGATTCAGGTGTCAAAGCATGCTGATTTAGTCTATGCGTGTATAATGGGTTATACACAATTAAGGTTACTGAGCATGTTTTGACACCACAATCCACATGATGCTGCATGCAAATAAACCTCTGCTTGCAAATTAAATTAATTGTTTATCAATTGTGTAATGACTAATAAGTAAAATTTCTATAATAAAGCAATTTTTTTAGAACGATTCAACGTAGTAATATCAAACAATTTAAAAACAATTAATACAATTTAATAAAAAAATCTTATTTGACCACAGCAGCATCCACATATCTATAATGAACAAAAAAATGGGCACGCCGCAGCGTGCCCTTGCATTTATGCTTCCCTCATCCTGCACAAAACTAATCGTAGCAGTTTTATCCCCTATTCTGGCTCTTGTTCTGTGACTTATTTTCTGTTTTGTTCTGGTTTCTGTTCTCAGACTTATTCTGATTCTTATTCTCAGATTTATTCTGATTTTTATTGGATGACTTACTCTGCTCATCACCATAATTATAGGACTTGTTCTGTTCGTTGTAATTCTCGCTCATATTAGACCTCACTTCTGTTTTTTTACTTTTATTGCGGTATAGTGCCATACATGCAACTTTGCCACGTCATTAGTATGTCTCATACAAGCTCAATCATTCATCAGATACAGATTTTTTTTAAAATATTTTTTGCAGCCTCCGGCTGTTCCATGGAATACACACAACCGTATTCATCCTCCCAGTATGTCACAACCAAAATACCCTTTGACAGCTTCTCATCCGCCACAGCATACTCGTCAAATGCCCGTCCGGGTTCTAAAATCCTGCAATTATTGCGGCTTCGCAAAACGCATACGCGATGCCCTTTAGGTATGTAAAAATTCACATTATATGCCGGCTCAGTTCCGCTGTTCCATATTCTTAAGTAGATTTTCTTGTCCTCCTTACGGATTATCTTAGCCTGAACACAGGCACCGCTTATGCTTTTGTTCTCTCTCTTCTCTGAATTATAAAGCTTCATGATAACCCTCCATTTCTTTTAGTTACTCCCTCTCATGCGGGGCAGAAACCATTTCCGTCCTGCCACATTTTAAGTTTAACAAAGGCTTATACATAAATGCCAATAAATAATTCGACAAAAAAAGCCATCCGTCGACAATATATACGGATGACTTTTTAGTTCTATCTGCTCTCTTCTATGTATCTCGCACAGAAATCGGCTACATATGTTACAGTATTAAAAGCATTTATCTCTTCCGGCTTCCACACATGCGGCTGGGAATAAAATTCAAATGATACTATCCCTCTCACTCCATTAGAGCACTCAAAGCCTGCCTGTGCAAAGCTTCGCACCGCACTAAGTCCGACCATTCTGCCATACTCACTGCTGTCCGGATATGCGTATGTATCATTTACCATATACGGCTCCCAGAAGGTCACTTTATTTTCTATGCTCTTCTGATCACCTTCAATATAGAGCAGGCATCCGTCAGGAATCTTTTCAACTTTCTTGTCAGCCCACTGCGTGTATCTTTTATAAATACCATCCCTGCATATGCTTATAGAGACCCGCTCAAAGCCATATCTTATGGCTACCTTCTCAAGCAGAATCTTCATGCATGCCATGACATGTGCCCTTATTTCTTCCTCACCGAACTCGTCATCAACCGCTTCCTCTCCAAGAAGGTCTATGACATACTCTGCTATCATATCTTCCTGTTCTGAACTGGCAGCTTCACAGCTTCTGACCTCACGGTTTCCAAAGTCATCAGAAAAATCCTTCTGCCTGAAGAATACTACATCATCATTTTCATCACAGCAGGCTGCCTCAAGTGCAAGTATTGCCCTGTCATATATAACACTCTCGACACCTTCAACATTGCTCTCCACATCAATTCCTACATAGGCTGCAAGCTTCTTTCCATCCGGATGAAAATCATATTTTTCTCCAAGCTCCTCTATTCCATGTATACTTTTCGTAACAGCTTCGCCCAGCTCTGAAATAGTAGCCAGCCCTCCCGTAAATATCGCAAATCTATGTATGCCAACCCTTGACAACAATGTTCCATGTGGAAAGCTTCTTCTTATGCGCCTTATAAGATTGATAAGAAGTTCCTCCGATTTTCCTCTTCCCAACCCGCATATGATATTATCATATTCTGGAATATCAAATAATATGCATGCGAGCATTGTATACGCCTTGTGTTTTCGCATATAACGGACAGCCTCATTTATAACAGTATTGTAATCAGAAAAACCGATCATGTCTATTCTGTGTCCGGCTCCGCTGTCTGAATGCTCCTTAGATGTCATATAGTTATTTATATCTGTAACACGCCCTAATACCTCAACAGGCCCATCGCAGTCATATTTCGTTCTCGCAATCAGTCTGTACCAGCGATAATCAGAGCTGATATGCAGACGCATTCTGAATATACCTTCAATAGTTCCCGATTCGCCTCTCTTTATCCGTGTCGTGAGCTTTAGAAAGGACTCAACATCCTCTGACTTAATCATCTTGGCATTAACCATCGCCATGTCAAAATCCTGAAGCCACGAGCCGTACTTTGACAGCTCACTTCTGTCAGAATACTGCATGAATTTCTTAGTCTTTAAATCATACTTGAAAACTATATCTCCTGCCGCCTGAGCTACTTCCCTGAATATATCTCCCGCTTCTGTCATAACCTTCACTCCTCCTAAAGTGTGCACTCCCTGTTATTAACCATCCTATGTTGTGTAAGTATAACACAAACAGCGCCACATTAAAAGCTTAATGTGACGCTGTTTTTAATTCATATATTATTCTGAAATAACCATGTTGTTGTTCTCTTCGAGATAATCGCTCACAATATCAAAAATGAAGCTTTCTCTTACATACTCTTCACCATACTGCTCAATGAATGCTGCTGCGGAATCAAAACCATTCTGCGCTGCTGTCTCCTGAGCTCGTGTATTATACTCCTCATCTGACAAAGTCATGCCAAGATCCTTATATATCTCACATGCAGCCATGATATACTTAACTTCATTCTCAGCCATTGAACGGCATTCTGTTGTGAGATCCTCTGTTGTCATATTGTACATGCCTGAAAGGAATGCTTCCATATCCATTCCGTAAAGTGATGCATAATATGTGAAATACTGAACATAGTAGCTATAGTAATCATCAGCTATACCTGCAACCTTCTCCTCAGGAAGTGAATTGTATGTGCTGTTCTCTGTTACCTTGCTCCATATTCCGTTCTGATAGTTAGTCTGCTGGCTCTCCTGTGCCTCTGTAAGCATATCCTCAGTAAACTTCTTCTCATACTCATCTGCTGTTGCGTAATCACCGTTAGTATAGGCATTCACAAGCTCATCGCCCCACTCAAGCTCTGTCTTATCGCCCTCAATCCAGTTAACAGTAACTACAAAAGTAACTTCCTTGCCAGCAAGGTCTGTGTTGTTAGAATAATCATCAGGAAATGTACACTTAAGCTCATACTCCTTGCCGACTTCAAGTCCTGCAAGCTGCTTATCGAGGTCTTCAATAAACTGACCTGAACCGACTGTGTACTTCTGTGATGTGGCAGTACCACCGCTAAAAGCTGTTCCGTCGAGAAGTCCGCTGTAATCAAGGTTGATAACATCTCCGTCAGCTGTTGTGCCTTCTGTGATATGCTCACCTTCAAGTATATTAGTATTATAATAGTTAACTATCTGGTCTTTTCTGTTCTGGATCTGTTCATCCGTAACAACCGCAGCGTCAACCTCTATGTCAAGATTCTTATATTCGCCTAAAGTAACATACTCACTGTAATCTGTAACCTCTGTCGTCTGTGTAACAGGCTCTGCCTGTGTTGTCTCAGCTGTTGAATCTCCTTCAACTGTCGTAGTCTCATCTGCTGTTGTTGTAGCATCATTGTTTCCGGACTTGCCACATGCTGTAAGTCCAAAAATCATTGTACCTGCAAGCACAAGTGCCAATACTCTCTTTTTCACTATATTCCTCCAATTCTTCCTCTTTTTAAGAGAAAATAAAACTAAAAAATAAAAAAACTAAACAGCTGCCATTATACGACAGCTATTTAGTTATATCACACTTTATATACAAAAGTAAAGCAAATCCCAAAAGTTCACACTTTTTTCATCAATTTGAAAGCTGTTCTGCCATCTTGCCGGCGGCTTAACTTACGCATACAAAATTCTCAAGATCGTCCGCTTCTATCGTCAGAAGCATCTGTTCATCAACCGAATTGATATTCTTTACAAGTCTGGTCGCCTGCTTTGACACCGCCTTCTCGAAGTAATTTCTAACCTCCCTGGCATTTGCAAAATTCTCCGTCTTGTTGGCGCAAGCCTGCTCAAAATATTCCTTCGCTTTAACTTTTGCGTCCTCCGACAGTACATAATCCTGCTTCTTTGCCATTCCAAGAAGTATCTCAAACAGCTCCTCCGGCTTATAATCTTCAAATAATATGTACTTGTTAAAACGTGAACGAAGTCCCGGATTAGAGCCTAAGAACTCATCCATAAGATCCGGATATCCTGCGACAATCACAACAAGATTATCCCTGTTGTCCTCCATCGCTTTTAGAAGTGTATCGACTGCTTCCTGCCCGAAGTCTCCCTCGCCTTTGTTCGCTGTAAGCGTATATGCCTCATCTATAAAGAGTATTCCTCCAAGTGCCTGTTCAACGACACCGTTCACCTTTGTGGCTGTCTGTCCGATATATCCGCTCACAAGTCCTGAACGGTCAACCTCAACGAGCTGTCCTCCTGACAATATTCCAAGCGAATAATAGATATCTGCGAGCATACGGGCAACTGTAGTCTTACCTGTTCCCGGATTTCCCGAAAATACAAGATGCTTTGACACGTTAGGCTGCTTCATGCCCTTCTCCTCTCGGAGCTTCTGAATCCTGAGCAGATTCACAAGGCTGTTAACTTCCTGCTTCACACCGTCAAGACCGACAAGCTGGTTAAGCTCTTCAAGTACTTCATCGACAGAGCGTTTCTCTGCCTTTTTAGTCTTTACTGCAAGCTTACTGTCATATAGACCGTAATCCTTAAGGAACTTCTCCATCACAGACAGATAATCCGTCAACAGCTTAACCTCCTGCTCGCTCGTAACATCGTTGCATGCCACAAATTCCTGTCCGAATGCGCGAAAAGTATTCACAAGATTATTAGCTCTCTTTTTGTCATCATTCAGCTTTCTTCCTGCATCACACAGGACGAAGCACTTAAGTGCAAATGGGACATTCTTCGTATAAGAATCATCATGCAGCTTATCATAGAACATTATCGACTTTATCTGTCCTTCTGTCATGCGATAGCCAAGCGTGCTGTTGATAAACGCTATCTCCTTCTCATCGACATAGCCGTCACCGTCACTTAAATATACAAGGAATTTAAGAAATTCATATCTCAGATTCTCACGGAATGTTGTATTAAGTCTATCCTTTATCACTCCGGCACGCTCTATCTCCTCAGCCTGTCTAAGACATTCTTCAACCTTTTCTTTGATATCTGACATATTATTTCCCCCTCATTTTGCCCATCCAAATCATAGGACGTGCATTACTATGTTCTAAGCTTCTATTCCGGCTCTTATCTTCTCAACCATATCAGCATATTCTGCTTCTGTAAGATACTTCTTATCAGGATTCATGAGGAAAACGCCGCCCCACTCGAACTCATCCTTATACTTAGGCACAAGATGAAAATGAAGATGATGACCTGTATCACCATATGCACCATAATTAATCTTCTGAGGATTAAAAAGCTTCTGAAGAACTGCCGAAACCTTGGCGATATCTTCAAAATATGCCGCTCTCTCCTGCGCTGTAAGCTCAGTCATATCTCCTACATGCTTCTTATGTGCAAGAATAACTCTTCCCGGATGACTTTGCTCCTTAAATAAATATACCTTACATGTATCCATCTCACAAATCTTAATTCCGAACTTAGCAACCAACTCGCCTTCCATGCAATATGCACAGCTTGTATCCTTTTCCATGTTAAAACCTCCAAGTATTTATTACTCTTAATAATATATAACTTACAACGTAGGTTGTCAAAGGATTTAGATTATCATTTTGCCGTGTGTAATAACAAAGCACCCGGTCTGTATAGTATATGATATATATGATGAATTTCCGATATATCATATAGTCTGCCAGACCGGGTGCCGATATTTATTTTAACGTTTTTGCTTCATATGCTTCCCCACAAAACATATCTGAAATACTTCTCTACATCTGAATAATGGCTGTGTCATAAGCCTCAAGTGTAGCTGTCTTGACACCTGCTTCCGTTTTAACCGAAGCTGTCTGTGTCTTGCCGCTGTTGTTGATAATGACAAGCATGTTGCTTGCCGGATAATAAGCACATTCCGTGTATGGATTATCAGTAATGTACTCACCATCAAGAGCTTCGCCACCTGCAAAAAGAATTGTATTAAATAACATTCTTGTATTCTCAAGACTGATATTGTAGTGTGACATGTAAATTCCTTTGCCCTTACCGAAATCATTGATTGTCATTGCCGGTGCTCCGTCTGCCTCAGCTACAACTCTAGCCTTGCCATCTGTAAGATACAGACCGCTTCTGCCTCTTATGCTGCTTCCTTCAGGCATAAGTCCGTCAACAGGACTTACATCATACTGCCACTTGCCGTGACATATTCTGGCACCTGTATCTTCATCAATGCCAAGAACATGTGCCATTCTGAAATATGTATCATATCCTGCAACAGCAGATGGCTCATCAACTCCAATGAATGTTCCTCCATTGTATACCCACTCAGTGAGCTTAGATACAACTTCCTCGTCCTTCCAGTTATCACCTCCGCTCCATGCACTTCCTGCATAACCTGCATTGATGACAACATCGACATCCTTTAATGCGCCTGCCTTCACATCCTCGAAACTGATAAATGATACGTCAACCGGAAGTCCTGAAAGCGATTCGTTGATATGTATAAGGTCATTCATATATGTCTCATGGAAGTGTCCTGAAAGTGTCCATGAGCGAAGCTTGCCCCAGCTATGGAGTACTGCAACCTTAGTCTTTATTGACAATGGCGCACCCTGTGCATGGAATGACTTGACTGTTCTGAATTCATCCGAAACCTTCTCTATGTAATCGCAGAAATCAGGGAATGGCTCGACAAGATGAAGATATCCGCCAAGTCCTATTCTGTCTACAGGCTGTCTAAGAAGTGCTCTTCTGACACTGTTCCAGTACTTCTTAGCATCAAGTGTAGGATTACCGCCCTCCATGAATGTAGGCGCACCACCAAGTCCCACTGGGAATAGATATGGATGAAGTCTAAGCTCATGTGTCGGAACATCAACTCCTGAACAAAGCCTTGCTTCATAACCTGAGAATACACACTTTATAAGTCCGTCAAAACCGAACTCCTTGAATCTGCCATTGTAAGGTTCAATACCTACCCAACTGTCATCATAGAATACATATGCTTTCTTGCCGTATTCATGAACTATATCGACAAGCTGCTTTCCAAACCATATTACAAAGTCATTTACAAACTCCATCCAGTCTGCCTTCTGCTTGGTTCCTACCATATGTGTCACATGAAGCTTTCCCTGATTGATGAAATCTTCAGCAGTAAGGCTGTATCCGTACTTCTTTGCAAACTCATCAAGAGCAAGAGGGCTGACTGTGAAGTCATATGAACCCCAATCAGAAAAAAGATTTCTGTTTCTGGCGCTGCTTCCCCAAATCCATACAAAGTTGTAGAACATAGATGTAAAACGAACAACTGTAGTATCAGGATGTGTCTCACACCAGTTTCTCATCCAGCCAAGCATATACTCTCTTGTAGCTTCATGCCTAGGGTCAATCTGCATGAGATGTTCCTTTGTCCAGTTGTTGGTTGTATGGTTATACATGGAAATCTCTTCCCATATACGATATGCCATGAAGCTCACTGTATACTTATGCCAAGGTGTAATTCCCTTTATTGTCACTTTACCGTCAGCATAGCTCCAATGCTCTCTGCCTACCGGAGTGTCAGTGGTTCTGTCATACACCTGCCAATATTTAAGCGAGTCATCGCTCTCATTTATCAGGAACTGCTCTGCAAAGAAATCCTTCATAAGTTCAACAGTAAGTGTATCACTGTCTGCCACTATAGGCTGAGTCATAAGAAATGTCTGCTGGAGCTTATCCATGTTCTTCTTTGCCCATTCATTATGGTCACGGATAATACAAATTGTTGAATAAATTCCATAGCCTGCATTTAATATCTCATCTGAGAGAACTGTTCCATCGCTGTCTCTTATAACATCCGCTCCCCACTTTTCTGCCATCTTAAGGGTAAGCTTCTCATAGCCTGACTCTCCGGGAAGTGTAAATCCACCTTTCTGTGCTGACATGTGTTTTTCCTCCAAAATCTCATATTTATAAATGTATTGGTGGTAAAATATTTTACCACCAATTAAAAGTAACCTGCCTATTCTCTATTTTTAGAGTGCTCCATCCTTCTCGATATCATCAGATACAAGAAGCTCCGAGAAGAATGCAAGTGCAAGTCCCTGACCCCAGCCCTGAATATATGCCTTAGGGATTCCTCTGTAGCCTTCCTTGTCTCTCATTACAGCAGTACCTCCGGAAACATTCATAACCTTTCCGTCCTCACTGACATTAGCGAGCAGGCCCTTTATTGACTTATTAATGTACTTGCTGTGAAGAGGATTTCCTCTTGTGAGCATTGCAGCCGCAATTCCTGCTGACGCTGAAACCTCTTCATACGATTCCGGATCATCGACAACAGTTCTCCAGAGTCCATTCTCTGTCTGATATACTTTAAGTGCAGCGAGCTGCTCATTTAACGAACCTGCAATATCAATAAACTTAGGATACAGATAGCATTCTGGAAGAATTCCGCCTACCTGTGACATTGTAAATGCTGCCCATGCGTTGGCTCTGCCCCAATAGATGCCTGACATATGATCTCCTGCTATATTGTCATAGCCATGATACCAAAGACCGCTGCTTGGGTTCTGAAGATACTTGATATGCCAGTAATACTGATTGAGTGCGTCATCTATCATCTCCTGATTCTTCTCCATAACGCCTACTCTGAGAAGAAGAAACGCTGCCATGAATAATGTATCGCACCAGCACTGCTCAGGGAAATCATTGTTAGCTGATACTGTATGCTGGAGAACATTGTCCGCAAAACGAAGGGCATCCTTCTGAATATAATGTATCTTGCTCATGAGTAACTCATGGTACTTCTCCTCACCTGTTGCTTTGTAGAGTGTAATGAGACAGTGTCCCATTGCACAGGCATTCACAGTCCACACCTTAGGAAGTCCCAGGTCAATGAGCTCATCAACCCTGTCCTTTAAAAGGTCAAGATATTCCTTTTTTCCTGTCTTTTCATATGCCTCTCCGATTCCGTAGTAGGCAACTCCACATGGCCAGTCCCATGTAAGATCCATATTCATAGTCTTTTTTACTATTTTATCAATAACCTCTTCTATCTGTTTCTTATCATATTCAAGCTTTAACATCTAATCCTCCATTCTGCTTTTGGCAATTTATGTATTTTTTCCGCCTATATTGCGACCTTAATATCGGTCGAAAAAGCACATAACCATTTTTCATTACTTTTTAATATAGCCCCACAGCTTGCGCTATGGGGCCATATTTATTTATCATTCAGAAATTCAATTCAAGTTACTTAAGACGTGTTGTGTTACCAGCCTCTAAAGCTGCCTTTCTCTCATCGATAACTTCCTGATATCCTGCATCAAGATACTTCTGGCTTAACTCATCATAGAGAGCATCGAACTCTTCTGGCTTACACATTGTAAGTTCATCTCTGTATTCTGTGTAGAGTGAATATAATGTCTGGTTGTACTCAGCTACTGAATCAAGTGATACAGCGAAGAGACAGTCAGAGTTAGCATAACCTGCATTAGCAAGCGCTAACTGACCATTGTAGTTAGCAAGGAGTTCATCATAGAAATCCTGTGGAAGACCCTGTGGAGCGATAGCTGCAATATCCTTCTTGATATCGCCTAATGTCTTGATAGCTGTTACTGCGCACCAGTAATCTACGTTATTGTTATGACCCTGCTGCTCAGCAAGACCTGACTGGTCAGCTACTGCTACAGGTGTACCATTTTCATCATAGTTGAAGTTAACGCCTTCAATACCCCACTGCATTGTGAAGAGGTTCTCAGGCTGAACTAACCACTCAAGGTACATCATAGCTGCCTTCATCTCGTCATCTGTGTCATCCTTAGAGAAACCAATCATCATACCGAAGTTTGTACCTGGTCTGTAAGATGGTGAAGAACCCCATGTCTCATCCTGAGCCCATGTTGAAGGAGATGTAACAACTGCAAGCTTTCCATCCGGGTTAGTCTCATAGAAAGAGTTGAGTACGTTCATAGTAGATGATACATAACCTGACCATGTGAATGACTTACCATTTACGAAATCTGCCTCAGCCTCTGAAGACTCTCTTAAATAGTACTCTTTGTTGAGGTAGCCATCATTGTAAAGTTCATTCTGCCACTTGAGGAATCTCTTCTGAGCTTCTGTTGAAAGAGCAGGAATCTGATAATCACCTGTTGTAGCCCATGTCTCCTCATCCTGTGGGTAATCTCTGTAGCCATAGTTCTGGTCGATACCGGCACCGCTTACCTTTGTTCCGCCAAGAGGAGCATCATGTCCGTTCTCAACAAGCTTAGCATAGAGTTCAAGAAGCTCTGTGTTAGTTGTAGGATATGCATCGAATCCAGCTTCCTCAAGCCAATCCTGACGATAGAATGTTACGAATGTATATGTTGTGTTACCGTATGGTCTGTAACCAAGTAAAAGATAATCCTCGTCAGCAAGCTTTGTATAAGCGTCATTGCCGTAATCTGTCATCTGCTTCCAGTATGTAGGAGCGATCTGCTTGAACTCTTCTACATCATAAGGCTTAATATAACCTTCTGACTGCCATGTAGCAAGCTTATCGTAGTCATACTCCATACAAATTGTAGGAAGTGAATCAGCAGCTGCAAGTAAGGAGTAGTCTGTCATAACATCAGAACGTGTAATACCAACATACTTTACATCGATGTTGTACTTATCACCAAAGTTCTCCTGTACCCACTGTGTCCAGTAGTTGTTCTCAACATCTGCGCAGCCGTTTCCTGATGATCCTCTGTCGTATACAGGAATCTCAAGTGTAACCTTCTCAGCGAATGGCTCCCAGCCATCAATACCTGCTGTACCTGTGGAATCTGAGCTAGAAGCAGCCTGTGTTGTTGTCTCCTGAGTGTTACCTTCTGTTGATGGAGCCTGTGTTGTTGTCTCATCCTGCTTAGAAGGTGCTGTAGTAGAATTTGTGTCAGATGAATTGTTACATCCTGCTAATGTGCTGACTGCCATAGCACCTACAAGTGCTGTAGCAACAGCCTTCTGAAGAGTATTTTTCTTCATAACTTAATCCTCCTTTAAAGATAAAGTATACATAGTTTATATTTGACCCCCAGCATCTGGGGGAAACTATCAAAGCTTAATTATACCGGCTCTTAAATAATTATTAGCCCTTTACTGCTCCTATCATAGTTCCCTGTACGAAATACTTCTGAAGGAATGGGTATATAATAATGATAGGAATTGTTACGAACATGATGCTCGCTGCTCTTAATACTTCAGGAGTTGACTGAACAACACCACCTGTATCAAGGGATGATGTCTGTGCCTCAGATGCAGATGCTACAAGCTGATAGAGCTTATACTGAATCATCTTAAGGTCAGCCTTTCTTGTATAGTACATATTATCTGCATATGAATTCCAACGTCCTACTGCGTAGAACAGTGAAAGTGTTGCAAGGATAGGCTTTGAAAGAGGAAGTACAATCTTACCAAGAATCTGGAAGTTGCTTGCTCCATCGAGGAATGCTGATTCCTCTAAGCTGTCCGGAATAGTACTCTGGAAATAGTTCTTCATGATAAGCATGTTATATGGAGAATATATAAGCGGTAAAATGAGTACCCATGCTGTATCAAGAATGTGTAAATCCTTATAAAGAAGATATGTAGGAATTATACCGGCTCCGAAATACATAGGAACCATAAGTATAAATGTGATAAACTTCTTACCTTTAAGTCTTGTCTTTGAAAGTGGGTATGCAGCACATGTACATACTAACATACCAAGTGCAGTGAATATCAATGTAATAACTGCTGAGAATCCCATCGAATATGTCATCGACTTATCTGCAAATACGCTCTTATATGCATCGAAGTTGATATCCTTAGGCCAGAAATATACGCTCATTGACATAACTGCCGTGTTACCTGAAATTGATTTAACAGCTACATGCAGGAATGGCAATACACAAGTTGCACATAGGAGTATGATGATTGCCATCATAACGAAATCACTTACTCTGAATTTATTTACTGCATGAGTTCCGCCTGATGAAGCTGAAGCCTCACTTGCTTTATCTTTCTTCTTACCCATTATGTATGCACCTCCTACAGTAATCCGTCTTCGCCAAGTCTCTTGGCTACATAGTCAGACATTAATACAAGTATAAGACCAATCAACGACTGGAAAAGACCAACTGCCGTTGCCATACTGAACTTACCGTTTCCAAGACCCTTGTTATATACATATACAGCAAGCTGATACTGGAAATCCTTAACCTGCGAATTATCAAATGCTGTAAGACGCTCGAGGTTACTTCCCATCACACGTCCAAGGTTCATAATAAGGAGTGTAACGATTGTACTCTTGATACCAGGAAGTGTTATATGCCACATTCTCTTCCAACGGTTAGCGCCGTCAATCATTGCTGCTTCGTATAACTCTCCGTTAATACCTGTAATTGCTGCCAGGTACATGATTGTACCCCAGCCCATTCCCTGCCATACACCTATCATCAGGTATGTAACTGCCCAGTGCCATTTCTCATTGAGGAATGGAATACCTTCTTTGATTATTCCGGTCTTTAAAAGTGCTATATTTACAAGACCAGATGAAGGCTTGAACATTGTAAGTGCAACGCTTCCGATAATCGCCCATGAAAGGAAATGTGGAAGATAAAGTATTGTCTGTGAAACCTTTTTGAACTTCTGGTATCGAAGTTCGTTAAGCATAAGTGCAAGTATGATAGGCATCGGGAACCCAACAAGCAAATCAAGCAAATTGAATACTATTGAATTTCTGAGTGCTCTTGAAAAATCCGCATCTTTAAAAATCTTATGGAATGTCTTCATTCCAACCCATGCACTGCCGTCATATCCTTTTGCTGGCTTGTAATCCATAAATGCCATCCTAAGTCCAGGATAAGCTGCATAGCTAAACACTATAACAAGTGCCACAGGAAGTATCAGCATCACATATAGCTGCCAGTCTCTCTTCAAAAACCCCATTGGATTCTTGCTCTTAGCAGCCATCACAATAGGCGGTTTCTGGACTTTTGTCTTTCCCATACTTAATTCCTCCGTTTTCCTTGGCGTATTACTTATTGGTTATTTTTCACAACCACACCTCGTTTTCATAGGTTAATTATATACATTTTACTTAAACACTTCTATGCAAATATATCTTAAAACATCGCAAAAACGACTTTTTATTATTAATCTTTTGTTCATTTTTTGTCAACAATGTTTGTTTTTATTGTTAGTTACAACATCATATTATGTATTTTTGTGCCTTATTTATGTGTTTTTTTGTTTTAGAAATCGTTTTTGTTGGTTGAAATTACTATTTTGTTGAGATATAATATAAAGGAACCAAACGATTCCTACTTTTGTTGTTATTTATGTGTATTTTTACGTACTATAATTTTATTGTTTCGTACAGATTAAGTTTCAAAAGCACCTATATATTGTGTGTTTAGGAGGAATGCATAGATGAGCAAGCCAAAAAAAGTAATAACCGAATACCGCCATTATGAGTTATCGCCTGAATTTCCGCTGCTTGTACTGCATGGTGAGCGCTGGCATATATCAGATGTCAAAGCCGACAGGCTGCATTTTCATAACTGCCTTGAGATAGGTGTGTGTCATTCGCATGGCGGGCGATTAGACCTTGGAGACCACTCTGTTGCATATAAAGCAGGTGATTTTACATTTATTGCCAGAAATTATCCTCACACTACATATTCAACTCCGGGTGGAAAAAGTCTCTGGTCATATATCTTTGTGGATATTGATGAATTTTTCAAAAGCCAGTCGCTGCTTAATACGTCGGGCTCACTACTTCCATCGCTCAGCTATTATATAGGAAACAAAGACTCTTCGCCGCGTCTTTACAGCTACATTATGGCTGTCATAGACGAGATGACCGAGAGACAGCCGGGATATCTGACAAGCGTCACAGGGCTTATGACTGCCATCCTTATAGAAATCACAAGACTGTGTGAACATGAAGCTCCGGCGCAGAAGCCTCTTGCCAACACAAGCATGCTGTCGATACATCCTGCGCTTAACTACATACATGACAATTATATGCAGCAATTTCCGATAGAAGTTCTTGCTGACATGTGCCATCTGAGCGTCACCCACTTCAGGCGTACATTCAACACGATTATGGGAATAAGCCCTCTTGAATTTGTCAACAATACGCGGATAGAGCATGCCTGCCTTCTGCTTTCAAGTACTGACTCATCAATCCTTGAAATTTCAGAGCAGGTCGGTTTTCATTCCGTTTCCAGTTTTAACCGCGCTTTCGTCAAGCTGATGGACTGCTCTCCAAGAGAATGGCGAAAGAGAAATACCAACGGAGAATCCGTCATGAAAAAGAAGTCAGTACTAGAATATCATGGCTGGATGTAGTATAATGTACATATATATATCAGATTTATTTTTTACGGAGGTTTTGTTATGACCACAGCAATTTCGTCGGACATTTATGCCGAACATGCAGCCATTGAGACAGGCTCAGGCTATCGAATGACGTATAATTTCGGAAACACACCAAGTGCAGACAGCATAGGTTCAAGGCACATAACCCAGGTTTACCCTGAGGATGATTTTTCATATAAAAAGGGCTATGGTTTTTTAACTGAGGAGGCGAGAAAATCCGACCCTAATCTCAAGATTGATGAAATCAATGACGGATTTTCACCACAATACTGGTATTCGGATGCCAAGCTTATCAATCCGCAGGCTGATGAGAACGGTATTTATCTTGAGAACGGTATTCTTGACGGCGGATATATTCCTCTTACTTTCAAAGCGGCTGTACCACATCAGGGCAACTACAAGGTTACACTTGTTCTGTCTGCCGGAGATACACCGATAAAAGGAATTACCATATTCTCTGGAAGAAGGCGTCTTGAATCACTCAAAGGTGATTATTGTCCGCATGAAGTGCGCGCATATGTATTCAATGTGAATGTATGCGACATCATTCCGCGCGGCCATGAGGAAGAATTCACTGACAAGACTATTGATATAACGGTAATAGGAAGCAGACCTGTTTTCACAACACTTACTATAGAAGAATTCGATACACCTACCATATACATAGCCGGTGATTCCACTGTGACAGACCAGCCTGCATGCTACCCATATTACCCTGAGAGCAGCTACTGTGGCTGGGGACAGTTTTTCACATACTATGTGTCAAACTTAGCTGCCGTGTCCAACCACTCACATTCAGGTCTTACAACGGAGAGCTTCCGCTCGGAAGGTCACTACGATATAATCAGGAAATATATCAAGCACGGCGATTACTGCCTGTTCCAGTTTGGACACAACGATCAGAAGCTTCCTCATCTTGCCGCTGATACCGGCTACTCTGACAATCTCAGAAGATATATAGATGAGATAAGAAGCTATGGCGCAACTCCTGTAATTGTGACTCCTTTGGCAAGAAGCACATGGAAAGGAAGCGACGGTACATACAATGACCTTTTACATGACCATGCAGAGGCATGCAAAAAGATTGCGGCTGAGAAAAATGTTCCTCTTATCGACTTACATCAGGTCAGCATGGACTTTATAAAGAAGGTCGGCCTTACCAATTCCGTCCGTTATTTCTATCCTAAAGACTACACACACACGAACGATTTCGGTGCATATCTTATGGCAGGCTTCGTAGCTAAAGAGATCAAGCGTATACATGACATCTGCCCTATTCCAATCCGCACATCACTTTGCGGCAAGGTATATGACCCTGTTATGAACATGAAGCGCCCTATGACAATGGAAGAGCTTATGGAATCCGATGATTTTGTTCCTCCAATGCAGATACATGAAGCTACACCTCCCGCACACCTTAAGAATGTTCCTGTTCCTAACGCCACACCGCTTTGCAAGGTTTCATACACAGACCTTGATGACTGTGCATCCAAAGAGCTCATTGTACACATGGCTGAGCTTGGATACATTCATAACACAGACGGTGCTTTTAAGCCGGATGAAAAGATGAGCCGTATCGATGCAGTCAACATGGTAACAAAGGCTGCTCATTTTGTCCCTGTCAACGTATACAACGATATGTTCACAGATGTTGTCGGACATGAATGGTACGCAGGTGTTGTAGAATGTGCATATGCCAACGACATTGTCGATGCTACACTTTTAGACGGCAAGACCTTCAAGCCTGAGAAGCCTGTTACATCCGAAGAACTGGCATCATTCTGTGTCAATGCATTCAGAAGCAGAATAATTAACAATAACATTGCAGATTATAATAAAGAAGTTAAATGTTCCGACTGGTTTAAAAAATACGTCAACGCAGCGGCATTTCTCGGATATATAACCGATAATTTTGAAGGAAGTCATGAGCTGACACGCGAGGAAGCCGTGAAATATATCAAGCTTCTTATTGACCATATTTAATAATAATAATAATGATATGAGGGTCAAAAAGTATTTTGCCCCTCATTTGATATCCTCGAATTGCTCCGCTGTAAAACAGCTCCCGCAATTCTAAAACATTCGGAATCCGCTGATTTACTGCGTAAATCGCTGCTTCCTCATGTTTTGCGGGTCCCAAGTTCAAAAGCCTAATCGTGCAAGCACGAACGGCTTTTTGACCTTTTGACCCTGATATCATAATAATGAAATTATTTAAGTTATTGCGCAATATCCGGATTTCAGATATAATTTTTCGCAAGCACCCAAATAATGCAACTATTCAGAAACGAGGTATTATATGGCAAAATTAAATTACAGCCGCCAGCGGGAAGCAATTTTAGATTATCTATGCCATACAACTTCACATCCAACAGCAGATGAAGTATATAGACATATCCGTGAATTGTACCCTAATATAAGTCTCGGAACTGTATATCGCAATCTTGCTCTGCTTGTCGAGCATGGGCAGGCTCTCAAGATTCAAAGTGAGGACTGCGATCATTTTGACGGAAATACAAATCTTCACTATCATTTCGTATGCGACTCATGCCATCATGTGTATGATGCCGCAATGGAGCCTGACAGTCTCCTCACACAAAATGCAGGTCATGTCATCCCGGGTCATGTCCGCGGATACAGCGTTGTTTTCTATGGAATATGCGACAACTGCCTGAAAAATGTACCTGCCACTGAGCAGACAACATAACATATCCCCTATCCCTGTTTTACGCATCTTGCACATAGCACTATCAGTATCAAAGTCAATGATTAATGCAGCTTGTCTTATATCAGGGATAGGGATTTTTTATATCAAATTTGATTGACAAAACCGAAAAAATGTGTATAATAAAAATCAGTAATAATTACTGTTTTTATTCAAGCAATTATTCGAAAAGATATCCGGGAATATTCCTGCTGCCCACATGTCCTTAATCTGTGAGCGATGATATCATATTATACGGAGGTTATTTTTAGATGCCGGGTAAAATGAACTTCCCCGCATCCTATATTATTTATCAAAATTAACAAAAAAGGAGAATTAGTTATGGCAAAGTTTGTATGTACTGTATGTGGTTATGTTTATGAAGGAGAGAGCGCACCGGCTGAATGCCCTGTATGCCATGTTGGCGCTGACAAGTTCAAGGAGGTAACAGGAGAGCTCTCACTTGCTGCCGAGCATGAGTATGGCATCTATGGCAAGACAGTTAAGAACAACCCTGAGATAAGCGATGAGGACAAGAAGTATATCTTTGAACAGCTCAAGGCTAACTTCGAAGGTGAGTGCTCAGAGGTTGGTATGTATCTTTGCATGGCACGTATCGCTCACCGTGAGGGATATCCTGAGATTGGTTTATACTGGGAGAAGGCAGCCTATGAGGAGGCTGAGCATGCTGCAAAGTTCGCCGAGATATTAGGTGAGGACTTAGAGCCGAACATGAAGGCTTCGACAAAGGCTAACCTTGCATGGAGAGTTGACTGTGAGTTCGGTGCTACTAACGGCAAGTTCGACCTTGCAAAGTGTGCTAAGAAGAACAATCTTGACGCAATCCATGATACAGTCCATGAGATGGCTAAGGATGAGGCAAGACATGGACGCGCACTCAAGGGTATGCTTGACAGATACTTCGGAAAGTAATCTATCACGACTGCACATGCAATCATTGTGATTTTATATACCATTAGGAACTTAAAAAGGCTGATATACCGCATATGCGGTGTATCAGCCTTTTTAAATATTGCAAAGCAATACCCCCACAGATGTACCGTGGGGGTATATTTAACTCTGCCGCTTATTCTGTACCAGAGCTGTGTCGATTAATTCTGTGCGCTTTCCTCTCTGCGTCTTTTAACAGCCGCAAAAGCAGCGCCTGCCACAATGATCATTCCAACCATAGCAATAGGAGCGAAAACATTGTTCTCTCTTCCCGTGTTAGGCGCGATAATCATTCCTGTCTCAGCATATATGAGAGCGTAGGTTGAGAACGCATCTGTATCAAATGTGAAGTAACCAGTGTTCTCATCGTAAGTTCCGTCAATAACAGTTGCTGCTCCATCATGAATTCTCACAACCTTGAGCGCTTTTCCTGTCAGCTCCTCAGGTACTCTTATTCTCAGACTTATGCTGCCCGAAGTTTCCGTAACCTTAGAAGCTTTATCATGACCAACCTTCATCATCAGCGATATATCGAAATAAGCGCCAACCTTATATTTGTCAAGAACTGATTCAACCAACTGCTTGTCATTTTCACTTACTGAATCCGTTATATTCTTCACATCAAGGAAAATCTCAGCAGACTCACCGTTGGCAACTCGTGCCTTCTGTGCGTCAGAGAGTACCTTCTCCATCAGATCCGATGTGCCGTTGGCTATACCAAAATCGTACTTTGACGCATTATCTGTTGAAACGGAATCCGTCTTAATTATGTTACCTGCTGCAGGCTTTGAAGGAGCAGTAGGTTCCACTGTCGGAGCTTCTGACGGCTTTTCTGTCGGCTTCTCAGATGGTGTCTCTGTCGGCTTCTCTGTCGGCTTCTCGGATGGTGTCTCTGTTGGCTTTTCTGTCGGCTCCTCCGTTGGCTTTTCAATCTTATCGATAACCTGTGTCTCCATTACATAGTGGCATACGGTACACTCCTTATGCCTGAGTCCGGCAGCCTCTGTTGTGGCCTCCTTGTCAACAATCCAGTCACCTGCTGTATGCTCTGCCTTGTCAGCAATTGTGCCATCGCAGCCCTCAGCAACACATTCATGCCAATGGCTGTTCTCGTCATACTTCCACTCTGTTCCGAAGAAGTGTGTATGCTCTGCACCCGGAAGAACCTTCACCATGCAGTAACTTGATACACCATTGTTCACTGCCGTATATACTGAAATAAACGCATAGCCTGCAGAATGAGCTGTTACCACACCGTTTGCATCAACGCTTGCAACCTCCGGGTTGTATGATACCCATACCAACGCTGCATCATCTGATATTGAAGGTTCAGGTGAAAGAGCTGCTGTAAGTGCAAGTTCATCTCCAATATTCAGCTCTGAGCTGTTGGTATTGAGCGTTATCACATCCGCCTTGACAGCCGTGCTTACAACAGCAAAGTTAACATGGTACTTACCATCCTTGCTAGTGGCTGTGATATAGCTTACACCAGGTGCATCCGGTGTAAAATATGCCACATTCTTTACTGAATAGTTGACAGTCACATTCTCTGCTGTCTCAAGCTTTCCCTGACCGCCTGTTAAATTCCAGTCAAACGGTCCGTATGTGCCATCAGGTCTTGTGTAAACCTCACCTGACAGCTCACCTGCCGCAGTGCCCTCGCTTGCAACACCGTCTGCACGGATTACAACCGTTGTACCGCTTCCTGAAGGAGCACGGAAGGTAATTACACCTGTTGTATTATCATAGGTGTAGCCGCTGTACTGGGCATTCTGTGTCAATTCATACTCATACCCATAATCATATCTGAAGAATACTCTGATTGACTCAGGAAGAGTATAATTCTCCTTGTTCACGAGCTTACCGCTCCAATCAACATCCGTTGCGGAGAAGTCCGGTCCGTCAAGAACAAGACCTGCTGCATCTGTCAGTGGATTATCATTGCTTCCGTCTACATATCCCTCAGCCGTGCAGAGCTTAATCGGAATAAACGAATGATTCTGCATATACTTTGCAATAAGTGTTGCAGTCTCACCTGTCTCTACATATACCGTCTGCTCATTGTAATATGCATCGGAACTTAAATCATCCTGTGTTGAAGAAGTATATAAATCTTCCCAATCAAATGTCATCTTACGGGTAACTCCGTTAATTGTAACCTCAAGGTATCCGCTTCCGGCAGGGATTAAATCCGAGGAGCCTGATGCGGTAAGTTCTATACGTCCGGTGAATGCATCCGAGCTGTCCTTATATACATTTACAAGACCTGCCCAGTCTTCATCATCCTCGTATACCTTCCATTCGATCTGATTAATCTCAACATCCGCCGGTATCATATCCTCTACCTTGACAGTGATCGAACCATTTGGCTTAAGTCCTGAGAAGCTGTCGATTGAAAGTTTGAAATCCTCTACCTGTGTAGGTCTTTCTTTTACGGCAACTATACATACCGCACTGGAAGTTCCGTTCGAAACAGTTATAACTGCCTGACCTGCCGAAACAGCGGTAACATGTCCAAACTCATCAACCTTAGCAACCTCAGGATTGCTTGAAGTTCTTGTTATTGCATCGTTTGAACCTGTGTTGTTGTTTACGCTGAGGTCAAATTCCTGACCCGGATATAAAAGTGCTGACTTCTGTGAAAGCACAAGTCCTGACTCAGCGTTTACACGGATAGCATAGGTGCGGTCATTAGCACCGTAATCACCACATGAGAGGAATACATTTCCTGTCCAGTTGTAGTAACCCTTGTACTCTGTAACATCTGCCGTAAAGGTAAATGTATGAGTATCCTCATCATAGATTGTCTCCTCAAGGAAAGGATTGTTCATATCAATGCTGTACTCTGTAACTTCCTTACCGTTTGAGGCTGTATATGTACGGCTTATCTGCGGGTCAACCTCTATCGAGGCTATAGAACCATTTCCGTCCTCAACCGTACCTGTCATGTAAGTGCGTCCATCCTGCTCATAGAAGGTTACACAGTTATTTACAAGTTTAGGCGCCTCTGTATCAACCAATACATCAAATGTAAGCGTATCACCTGTCTTGTCCATAGCATGTCCGTTGAAGGTAGGCTCCTTGCCATCCTTGAAGGACTCAAAATCAGTAACATCGCGTCCTGCCTCATCATCGTATACCTTGTCGCCGTAATCGCCGTCGCCGTATGCAACTATTGAGTATACACACTGTGTTCCGTTTGGAAGTACATTTCCATCAAAGTCTGTACCCTTCCAGCCGTTTGTAAAATAGTATATTGTGTATGGAATTACCACACCGTAACCGCTGTTGTAAACACTTCTTGGCATGTACGAAAGGAAATCACGATAATAAAGCTCACCCGTCTCCTTATCATGTACCTCGCTCACGATGAGCTTAGCATCTCGAAGCTGATAGAGTTCCAAATCATCAAAGCTGTCAAGATAGCCATTGCCATCCGGTGATATAGTGAAGTTACCCTGATGGAATACAGTCTGTGTGCTTGTCTCCGTGATGCTGTTTCCGAACGGGTTCTGACCAACATTGATAAAGTTGACAACCTCACCGTTGTTCTGAACAGTGCTGCCCATTACATTTACACCAAGTGCATAATGATTGTTGTTTACATCGTTTCCATCCTCAGGTTCATCAAACCAGTTGGTCTCATCAAAAATAGGAGCTGCCGTCCAGTCACCTATAAATGCAAGCATAGGAAGTCCGAGCTGCGGAACCGCCTCATCTGCTGATGTGAGGGAGATGAAGCCCTCTACAAATGTACCGTTAGGGAAGAGCGCTCTTATTGCCGCTATCTCCTCAGCCGTAAGGCTGACGTTCTTAGATACCTCAACTGTTGACTTTGCAGGAACCGTAACTTCACCAAGGTCAACCTTCTTTACAAGCACATCCTGCTCAAGCACCATGGTCATGCCGTCCTGCTCTGCCGTGTCAGGGCGTAAAATCGAAGCACTTATGCTGTAAGTCTGTGTCTTGTCCGATACATTCACTACATTGAATTTCAAATCATAGCTTCCGGTCCAGTCAACATCGTCGCCAAGCTCAAGCTTACCTACAAGCTTGTCCTCGACATCGATATATGCAGGAGAAGTGATTGCCGCCGCAACATTTACAATACCTGCACCCTGACGACGCGGAGAGACATATACTCCGTCCTCAACCGTAGGGACAGCCGTGCTCACGAGGAGCTTGCTTGCTATTGCCGCATTGTCATGCTTTGATTCTAATGAAACCATATTGGCATCGACATACTGACGCACAATGGCTGCAAGACCTGACATATGAGGTGCTGCCATCGATGTACCACTCATCATTCCGTAAGAACCCGTGTAGTCGTTATATACACCTGCACCGCCCTGGTAGGTCTGATCCACGATAGTTGACCAGATATTTCCGCCAGGTGCCGTTATCTCAGGCTTGAGTTCAAGTGAAGCACCTGCTCCCCATGAAGTGAAGGAACTCATGTTTCCTGCATCGCTCCAGCTTACAACCTTGTCATTCTGCTCTACGGAAATCTTGACCTCTTCACCGTTCTTGAGAGCCTCAACCATAGCGGCTCCATCCTTACCACCGATAAATGCAGAGGTGAGTGAAGTTCCATCCGTGCTCATGTTTATAAGTGTATTTGTCTCTGAATCGCTGTCATAGATGATTACAGCGAGAACACCGTATGACTCTCCGCGGTAATTTACACCTGAAAAGCTGCTTGCGTTATTAATCTTTGTCACAAATGAGAGCGGATTACCACTGTAATCTGTTCCGCCACGCTTTACAAGCGCAATACCTGTCTTGCCTCCATTGTAACCTGTATCAAAGCCTGCCTTCTGGTAGTCATCATATGTACCATAGCCGGCGTCATACACAACGAATTCGCCCTTGCCTGCGAACTTACTCTTCATGGCTATTGAAGTAGGGTCTGAATAACCAATCTCCATATCGCCCCACTTTAATATGCTGAGTAAATCAACACTGCTGTTTACGGAAGCAACAGAAAGATTGGATGGATATACGGCAGGGGCAGAAATCACTGAAATATCAGGATTTTTGCTCTCGTTGAGTCCACCGAGCTCGTTACCCATCGAAGGTGAGGTCTCGCTGTTTCCGGCAGAAGTCATAAGAATAATTCCTGCCTGCTCCATGCGCGCATATACCTCATTGTTCACTGTATCATCCTGTGAAAAACCATTATCTGAACCAAGTGACAGATTGACAATATCTGCACCCAGAACCATTGTATCTTCAAGTGCCTTTAATATTGAACTGTCCGTAGCGCCACCGCCAACATCCGAAAACACCTTCATCATCATAAGCTGGGCATCAGGCGCAACTCCTGAAAACAGCACCTGACCTTCATCGTTCTTTGCATAGCCTGCAATTGTACCTGATACATGGGTACCATGGTCGCTGCTTGTGTTGCGGACATTGACATCTCCACCGATAATCTCACCTGTATAGGAATCTGCCTCTCCGGCATAGTCAAATGCAAACGGAACCTTGCGCGTCTTATACATATCCTCATTGCTGGCAGCACTCATGCTGTTAGCGTTAAGCTTCTTATCTGAAAGGAAACCTAAGAGTGACTCCTTCGTATAACGGAGTTCACTGTCCTTAACGTCTGACTTAAATGAATTGTCGCGGAATGCCTCGTGCACACGACGTATTCCGAATACATTCTCATTCTTCTCATCATCAAACCATGCTGCACTCTCGATATCAACACCTGTGTCAAGAACTGCAACGAGAAGTCCCTTGCCTGTATAGCCTGCCTCCCATGCCTCGCTAAGATGAACCATGTCATAGCTGTAACCTGCGATAGCGCCTGCCTCAGTCACAGGCTCCTTCGGCTCGTCATATGTATGCTCAACATATGCACGTTTTACTCCGTCAAGCTCCCTGATTCCTGCAAGCATACCATAAGGCGCTTTTACAGCCATACCGTTTACAAGAACAGTCCACTGTGCCGTAAGTGTAACAAGAGATAAAGTCTCATCCTCCTCCGTGCTCATAGCTGCCGGCTGCATTGCCTGTATCTCATTAAAAAGTGCCTGCTGTTCACTGCGAAGCTCGTCTGCTGCCTGCATTGCCGCATCGCTTGCGAGGAACTCTGCCACTGCCTCTCCGGCAGTCTCATCGTCTCTAACTGTATACAGATTCATGGCATAAGCATCCATAAGCGGAGCCTCCTCAAGCTCAACGATGATTGTAACCATCTCATCATCGCGGTAGCTTACAGGTCTGTCTTCGGCTGAATTGCCAATATTTCCGGAAATAGCATCCAGACGCGGGGTTCCGCTGACCTCCTCAGCCTGCACATTCTTAAATATACCATCAACTGTACTGTCATCCGACTGTACCTGTGTCTCTTCAACAGTACTCTCGCCAGACTGTACCTGTGTCTCTCCAACAGTACTCTCGTCGGACTGTACCTGTGTCTCTCCAACAGTACTCTCGTCGGACTGTACCTGTGTCTCTTCAACGGTACTCTCGTCGGACTGTACCTGTGTCTCTTCAACGGTACTCTCGTCAGACTGTACCTGCGTCTCTTCAACGGTATTATCATCTGCTCTTGCAGTAAATGACATTGGATTTACCAATGTAAATACCATCATAAGAGCGAGGAAACCGCTAAACAACCGTTTCTTCATGTCCTTTTTCTCCTTGTCTCCATTTGTTATAGTTTTGTCAATGTACAAAACCAAATACACGATAACATACTTTTTTCATTATGGCAAGTTGCTAACATATTAAAGTGGTAGCACACAGAACCATGTACTTAAAAAAATACAAGCGGACAGCCCTTCCGCTTGTATTTTTATTATTTTTTATTTGTTTAGTTAAAATTTCAAATTATTTTCCTAAGAAAATATTAAATCCCGTTTCCCGCATTATATCCGCTTCGTATAGCTGCCGATATATCTGCCGTCCTCTCACCGCTGCAATCACCCGCAAGCACATACGGAACCGTAATACCTGATACATCGAAAACGTTCTTCTTTGAACCGAGAGCATTTACTATCGTATCTGCCTTGATTATCACCTCTGAACCATCCTGTGTATTTATGGCATTTATCGTATTGTCCTTTATGGAATTTACCTTTGTATTTACATACTGCTTCACATTATGAGCCATAAAATCATTCGTTATCAGAGGCATAACTGTCGATGACTCACCTGATGCAATCTTATCCATCATCTCAACAATGCTTACGTCAAGCCCCTTCTGTGCAAGATACTCAGCAGTCTCAGTACCTACAAGACCTCCGCCAAGAACTGCACAGATTCCCGAAACCTCAAGCCCGTCAAGCACATCCCATGATGATACAACTCTGTCCGAATCAACCGGCATAGGTAAATCCATGTTATGGGCTCCGACAGCAACTATAACATTGTCAAAACCATTAAGCTCTGCTGCTGATACCTCTGTATTAAGCTTAATATCTACGTTAAGCGAAGGCAGAATATTCTTATAGTACTCAACCGACCTTAAGATCTCGCTCTTTCTCGGTGGAACTGCGGCAATGTTAATCTGTCCGCCAATTCTGCCGCTCTTTTCAAATACCGTTACACTGTGTCCGCGCTTTGCAGCAACTCTGGCAGCCTCAAGACCTGCTATTCCGGCACCGACCACAGCAACCTTCTTCACACTATCAGAAGGCTTAATTGAAACTGTCGCCTCATTTCCGTTCTCTGCATTGAGCACACAGGATATATATCTGCGCCCCTGAATGGCATCTACACAGCCCTTGTTACAGTTGAGACATTCACGGATACACTCACCCGTCGCCGCCTTATTCGCAATATCAGGGTCAGTCAAAAGCGAACGTCCGTATGCAATTATGTCTGCATCTCCGTCCTCAAGTATCTTCTCACCTGCAGCAACCGATACCACACGTCCCACCGTGGCAACAGGTACCGAGACAGCTTTCTTTACACGGCTTGCAACAGGAAGAGTCCAGTTGTATGGCACATCTCCCATAGGCGGTATGGTATCGCCCATGTTTCCTGTATGGTTCGCCTGAGCCACCTGTATCATGTCCACTCCCGCTTTCTCAAGAAGCTTTGCAAACTCAACACCCTCGTCAGCCTCTAAGCCGCCCTTTCCGCGCAGGGTACCATCAGGGTTCACGGTTATAATAGGAAGCTTGTACTCAATCATAAGCTCAGGTGCAGCCTCCTTGATAGCCTTAACAACCTCAAGTGCATAGCGCACTCTGTTCTCAAAGCTTCCGCCGTACTCATCTGTTCTGTGATTTAACACCTTAGAGCAGAGAGAACCGACAAGGCGGTCTCCGTGTACCTCTATCGCATCTATACCCGCCTGCGCCGCTCTTTTAGCACACACCGCAATGCTGTCCTTAATCTGCCCGAGCTGTTCAACACTTGCCTCGCTCACAAAATGCTGCATGTCATGATGAAGCTTCGCATAGGCATCCTTGGTAAGCTGCTCAGCAAGCTGTGTCTGCTCAGCTGCCTCATCAGTATTTCCCTCAGCCTGTGCCTTAGCTGCCGCCTGTCTTGCCATTCCTGCCTGCATAATCATTCTGCCCACACCCGGTACATCATACTCAGGATGGAATAACTGCAATGCCACCTTGCATTCATACGCATGAAGTGTGTCCGCAAGCTTCCTGTACACAGGTATCTGGCTGTCATCATAGAGCTTTGGCGTAGGCGAGGCTGTTCTCACAGGTGCCACATCTCCTATCACGACATATGCCGTTCCGCCCTTTGCCAGCCTCTCGTAGAAACTTAAGCTCCTATCACCGATGGAACCATCCCTCTCCTCATATCCCGTCGTGAGCGGCGGAAACATGATTCTGTTCTTAAATGTGAGCTTTCCTACCTTAATCGGTTCTAATAATCTGTTGTCCATATATAATTCTCCTTTGAAAATATATTTTAATAAACAGAATTACTTAATTTTACTATAATATGATATCAGGGTCAAAAGGTCAGAAATCTGAAACAAGCTTGCTTGCAAAAGGATTTTTGACCTTGGAACCCGCCAAAAACATGAATAAGCAGCCATTTTTCGTAGAAAAATGAGCGAATTATGAATGTTTTTGAGGATTGCGAGAGTGCAAAGCACGAAGCAATCCGGTATCATTGGGGGCAAAATACCTTTTGACCCCAACATCATAATATACATCGAACATCTGAAAACATATCCAGCTGACTGCTTACAGCGACTTCGCAAGCTGATAAGCCCCGCTTATTGCGTCCTTAAGATTTCCTACCTTACCGCAGTCTCCGATATAGTGCGCGTTCTCATACTCCACCTTAGTCGGTGTGTAGCCGACGGCGAACACCAGCGTGTCGGCATCTTTTATCGTGTGCTCCTCACCATCCTGCTCGTAGGTTATGGTGCTCTCGTCCACCTTCTTAACCTGAGCATTGAGTAGAAGCTTTACACCCTTGCTCATAAGACGCTGCGTAAGACGGCTCTTGGCCGCTCCGCCCTCACCTGTCATAAGCGACCCTGTCATCTCGATAACTGTCACGTCCCTGTTCGCAGGAAATAGGTCATTAACCAGCGGTGCAAGGTAGTCAGCAGTCTCACAGCCAACCGAACCGCCGCCGAGAATAACTATCTTCCTGCCCGGAAACTTCCTTCCTGAGAGGATATCGTCCGCCGTCATAGTCTGCTTAAACTGCTTAAAGACCTCTATCTCCTTAGGCTTCGCACCTGTCGAGCATATAATCTCGTAGTCCTTAAACTCATCCTCAAGCATCTGAGGTGTCACCTCACAGCCCGTTCTCACATCAATTCCTTCATTATCAAGACGCCGTGCCATGAACTTGATGACCTTGCATAGCTCCTGCTTGCTGATAGGCACAGCCGCAAGTCTTAGCAGTCCGCCAAGCTCGTTCTCCTTCTCGCAGAGCACAACCTCGTGCCCTCTCTTCTTCGCTACATAGGCGGCTTCCATTCCCGCAGGACCGCCTCCGATGACAAGAACCTTCTTCTTTACATCCGCCTCATCAATATCATTCGTCTCGACAGACGGATTCACCGTACATGCTATAGGATTGCCGAACATTATTCCCGTGAGACATCTTCCACAGCCGATACATGGACGTATATCGTCCGTCCTTCCCTCGCGCGCCTTATTTGCAAATTCACTGTCGCACAGATTAGCGCGGCCAATCATGCAGATATCCGCCTTACCATCTGCAATAAGCTCCTCTGCAACCCACGGTTCATTTATTCTGGCAACCGTGGCAACAGGAATATGTACATGCTTTCTTATCTCCTCGCTCGCATGTGCATGAGGTGCAGGTGATGTTCCCGGTGCCGGCATAGAGCTTCCTCTCTTTATAGTATTACCTCCCGATACATGCAGGAAATCAACACCTTCCTTCTCAAGCTGCTTCGACACATATATCATGTCATTCAGCGTGAGACCGCCCTCACTGTACTCATCTCCGGATATGCGGACATCGATTATAAAATCATCCCCGCACTGCTTTCTGACCTCCCTTATAACCTCCAGGGTAAGTCTGAGTCTTCCGTTAATGTCACCGCCATACTCATCCGTTCTCTTATTGTAGAGCGGTGTCAGAAATCCACCCAGCAGACCATGCGCATGTGCACACTGGATTTCCACTCCGTCTCCGCCAGCCTTCTTAAACCTGAGCGCCGCCTCGCCGAACTGTCTTACCAGCACATGCAGCTCCTCAACCGTGACAGCCCTCGGTGCCGACTTCGCATAATAAGGTCCCACATTCGACGGAGCTATAAGCTGTGGTGTCCCCGGAACAGGAAACGCCATATACGCAGGGTGGAAAAGCTGCGAGAGTATCTTCGTGTCATACTTATGCACAGCGTCCACAAGCTTCTTCCAGCCGGGGATATACGAGTCATCGTATATAGACATATCCCCCGGAAGATAGGTGTAGGTAGGCTCAACAGTCGTAACCTCTGTCACGATAAGCCCGACACCTCCCCTTGCCCTGTTGGAGTAGTGCTCTACAAGCGCGTCCGTCACATAGCCCTTATCCGCCAGATTAGTGGACAGCGGGGGCATAAAAATTCTGTTCTTCACAGTCGTTTTACCTATCTGAATGGGTTCAAACAGGTGTGGAAAATTGTTCATACATATCCCTCCGTTCATGCTCGGTTTTCACCAAAAAATGATAGATATATTATAACATTTTTGTAAGTATTATACAATTAACAAACTGTGAAGTTTTTATATTTAACGTATTAAATCAATCCAGACCAGCCGCCACTTACGGCAGTGCCTACTGTTACCTGTACATATTCCTCTCGAGCTTCCCTGACTCGACTGTGTAACATATCAGCATTACAAACCAGATTATGCACACCGTGAACACCGGCATAAGTCCTGTATTGAACATAAACATGCTGATAAATGTCCCCAGCCATACAAATGTGCACGCCTTCGCTCCCGCGCGGTACGCCCTATATCCTGCCTCATATATTATCATCTTCTGCGCCTCGTCACAGCTCTCCTCCCACTTTCTGGAGAAGTTGGTCTCGAGGATATCGCCCTTCTTCTCAGGATTAAGCTTTTTCTCAAGCTCCACAGTAAGTCTGCTCACCACAACTATCCATGCATAATTAATAATGAAAATAACACTTCCGAACACCTTACTTCCGGCGGATGAGGATGTGTCCATGCACAGCGTATTCCACACATGCATTGAAAACAGCAGCATATTGAATATCATCATGGAATTAGCAATCGCAAGAGGATTACCAAGCCCTGCCTCTATCTGCGCTATCTCCTCCTCATCCTTGCCGTCCCAGGCAGCCGCACGCCTGTTAAACACTATAAATATGATAAAAGCCGTAAGTGCCGACACAACACTGAGCCCCACATAGAACCACGGAAGCACCTTCATAACGAGAGCACTTATATAGCCTGCAATCCCCTCATAATCAACCCCTTTTTTCTTGCAGTAGCTTATCGCTGCTCCAATAATAAATCCGCCGACCATGCTTGCAAGCATTATAGCGAGAAAAATCACTATATTTCCGGCTGCTCCTTTTTTGCCATTTACATTTCTTTTTCTTTCCATACTTTTCTTTCTGCCCCCATATTTTCCTGATTATGTATTAAAGCCTAACCAAACTGATCGCTGTTTTAATACCTTATCCTGCTCCGATAACATTCACTAACAGTTTATCACAGCACTTTAATGCAGGCAATGCAAAAATAATACTTTAAAAGTCCGACAATGTGTTGCAGGAAACAGCTGCATATTCATCACAAAAAAAGCCCGGGCAGACGCCTCAAGCTTTTTGTTTTTTCTTTTCAAATGTATGTACCCAGTCTGATTTTAACAGGAATATCAGAAATACGATGGAGCTCAGTGACCATGTGAGCGGATATGCCCATGAGATAACCGAAAACTTCGGTATGAAATGAAGTGTCGTGGTGACATAGACTATTCTCACTCCACACCAGAACGCCAGCATTGTTATCATCGGCACTATCGACTTTCCGCAGCCTCTTAACACACCTGCGGCACAGTGCGAAAAAGCAAGCAGGCAGAAAAAGAGACTGATTCTCTTAGCATGTCCTTCTCCTATCAGAACAGCCTCGTCAACATTTACAAAAAACCTTAGAAGCTGTGGTGCGAAATTAAAGAATATAACTCCTATGATTTCAGCCATAAGCACACCCGAAACAATTCCAAATGCTGCTCCTTTTTTTGCTCTGTCATATTTCTTAGCTCCAAGATTCTGACCTATGAATGTAGGCAGTGAGATTGACATGCTTGTAATCGGCAGGAACGCAAAGCCTTCAATCTTACTGTATGCGCCAACTCCGGACATGGCATATGAGCCGAACGAATTGATATTAGTCTGCACTACCATATTTCCTATGCTTATAACCGAGTTCTGTACACCGTTAGGAAGTCCCTGTGCAATCACCTCGCCCATATAATCAGGATAATATTTCAAAGAGCTGAGCCTGAGCCTTCCAATACCATCAAGCCTGCACATTCTGACTATGCATAATATGGCACTGATTCCCTGTGCAATGACGGTTGCTATGCCGGCTCCGGCAACGCCCCAGCCTAACACGGCAACAAAAAGCAGGTCAAGTATAATATTCACTATCGATGAAAGAATAAGATAATACAGTGGATGTATGCTGTCACCCAGTGCACGCATTATCGCCATGCCTATATTATACATGATTATCGTAGATACTCCGGCAAAATAAATTCTAAGATATGTAAGCGATTCAGGCATAACCTCATCAGGTGTCTTCATTATCCTTAGAAGCCACGGTACAATGGCAAGCCCGACACCTGTTGCAAGCACAGATGCTATAATTCCAAAAAGGAAATTCGTGTGAACCGCTTTGTCCACGGCAGCATAATTTTTTGCTCCGAAATACTTAGAAATGACAACTCCTCCGCCGGTTGCAACACCATTGAAAAATCCGATTACAAGAAATGTCATGCTTCCTGTTGAGCTTACCGCCGCAAATGCATTATTGTCTGCAAAATTTCCCACAACCCACGCATCAGCTACATTGTAGAGCTGCTGCAGGAGCTGTCCGAGAAAAAGCGGTATCGCAAATGCTAAAATTTCTCTTCCTATTGGCCCTGTTGTCAAATCTTTTACTACGCTGCTTTTTGTTTTACTCATTTTATTCCTCTTCTATCCAATCACTGTCGTTCAAAGGGTATTCCTCTCCCTTAGTGATATATATTCTGTCAAATCTGTTCGCCGATGAAGGAGTATATATGCCTATCTCATGCACTCCTGCCGCAAGCTCCTGCTTCCATAGCTTTACCCAGCGGTACACTCTCTCCCCGCAATAGTTTCCTATGCGCTCACCGCCGCTCAATTCGCTGCGCTCAAGCACTTTTCCGTCTATATCTGCAAGAAGCTCCGCCCCGTCATAGGACTCATTCTTCATGAGAAGCCACATGCTGTAAATTCCACCATCACACAATATTCTGTAATGAAGTGACGGCTTCATATCGTCGAACTTAAGTCCCGGCTTTCTAATATACATCGCAAGACCTGTCCTATTATATGACTCGCTAAGACAGTATTCCCACATTCCCTTCATATAAGCATTATCATTATCCGCAAGACCTGATGCCATGTCAAGCTTAATCACACCATTTTTTTCCGCAAAAGGCGTGTCCGCCATGGCAATTATCTGCTTAGCTGTAATCCTATATGAAGCCTGTCCGGTCTTATAATCCCACTCTATCGGTGTGTTCGTATCCGGAAGTGTATTAGACCCCGGCGTAACACCTGCCACAAGCATAGGACGCTGTGCAAGCTTCAAGCTGCCATACAGCTCTTCCCCGACATCATAGCAAGAGTCATGTACAGCATCATGTACAGTATTATCGCTGTCACAAATATTATCACATTGCCGGCTCATGGCAGGGCAAGGCAGGCTGTCATCACACAGCAATCCGCCGAGCATGCTGTCCTTCCTGTCTTTTGTGTATATGACTATCCTGCTGAATGCAAAATACTTGTCTACAGAGAAGATTTCTATTGTGTGTTCTCCTCTTTCTAACTCCGGCAGTGCAAGCATAAGCTTATCAACATTGTCAAAAATATTCTGCTTCCATGTTCCTCTCCACTCATCGTTTGACTTACTCTCAACAAGCAGCCTCTCTCCTCCATCAACAGACACTTCTGCCCTTATGCGGCCTGTTGAGTTGAGTGATGGGAAACGGTGTACTTCAAGCATAGGTGCTGTGACAGCTTCATTTATATAGAAGTTAAACTTCACACCTGTGCTCTCATCATTCTTCCCAGTGCGGTTATCAGCGTGATTATCTTTATCGGCGCATTGCTGTGTATCGTCATTCATTTTACAGTCTGCTACTGCCTCAATAACAGCTCCGTGGTCACGTCCAAGCCTCTTAACAACATGCCAGCCTGTTCCTACAGCTTCAGGCGGTATGCTGTCTGCTTCAAGGCTCACAACATTTCCATCTTCCACGATGACACCACGCTCATGACTTAATTTCATTTTGCCAAAGTCCACGCTCACAGGAATCTCAACACTCTGCCTTGTCTCATCGCATACTATCCTTATTTTTCCTGTGACAAGCGCTTTTCCGGACTCTATACCGCCATAATAAGCCTGCTCTGCATTCAATAAATCCTCTTCACCGTCAAGGCAAACCTTAATTATCTCAGGCTTGTGTGCCGGCTGTACCATTATACGGCTTTCCGCTCCAACACTAAATTCAGCCTTATAGGTGTGGTTTCCTCCATTCTCATGAGCAGCGCCACCCACAACATCAAGCCATTTGGGAAGCTCCACATTAACACTAAGCTCTCCTTCTCCCGCATTGGCAAGCTCGAACCACTTCTGCCTGTCACTCACAAAATTAATACTGTTCTCATCATTCCAGACTGTAACGACAAGCCTTTTTTCTGTTTCTTCAAGCGGTGTAAGCGGCACAACACATGCCGGAAGCATAGCTGTTCTTGGCGGCGGAAAATCCTCCGGTGTGAGTATTCCGGACCATTTTCCGCCAGCCATAATCGTATTATAATAGGAAATAAGCCTGCGTCTCTTATCATCGTACTGCCTGCTAAGCCCCGCATACTTGTATGCTGCCTGACACTTTCCCTGCTTCGTGCAAAGATAACTTCTGTCAGCATAGTAAAACATACAGTTAGTATAATATGCCGCATGAATTTTCATCAGACACATCTGAAAAAAAGCATCCTTCTCATCAGCCTGAAGTGCTTCATACACCTTATCAGCCTCACGCACCAGCTTGGCGTATCTGTTAATCCTCGCTGCGGCTTCATCACCGTACGCTGTCTGTGAGAACACATCGCTGTCCATAAGCTCAATCTTGCGCACATTGGTAAGCTGGGAAAAATCATTGAGTATTCCTGCCAGATTTTCCCCATGCTGCCCTGAAAAAGTCTCGTTTATCCACAGCTTAAGATACTCATCAACATCATCCGTTCTTCTTGGCGGATTATCCTTTCCAACCTCCCATGCAAAGTTAAGATAAAAGCTTATCTCCTGCTCAAGCGGCTTGATTGCGCCTACATTTAACACCCATACCTTTCTTATTCCTTCACACCATGCCTTGTAAAGCTCATTTCTCGTATGCGCAAGCGGAATTGAGTTGATAAAAAGGTATGACATTCCCGGTGCAGCCCAGTATGAATTATGGTAATAGATACCGTTGCCGCCTTTACGCTTTTTCTCCTTCTCGCCCGGATAACGTCTTATATAACCATAATTATCGTTAGTCCATATAAGTGTCAAATCCTCCGGAACCTCAAGCCCATTGTCATACAGCTCCAAAACCTCCTTGTATGGCACAAAGCTTTTGAGCGGTTCTTTATCAAGCGTATCAGAAAGAATCTTTTCCTGTGCATTTATGATGGTCTGCAAAAGCTCTATCTTGGCATTTCTAAGTGCCTCGCCTTCAAGCCCTTCAAGACTTTTCGTCTCAAAGCCCGAATCATGTATTCCTCGCATTCCGAGTGTATATCCGACTTCAAAATCCTTATTCTGCTCAACACTCTCACGCCAGTACTCATCAAGCACATCACGGTTTTTTCCCGGAATGGAATAGTCGTACCCGACATCAGTATAGCCCTTCTTTTTAAGCCACGGATACCACTCCCTGTTATTGCTCCTCATTAACATGTCACAGTGGGAAGTCCCGACAACTATTCCCATCCTGTCGGCAAGCTCTCCATTGTCTCTTTTCACATTGAAAGAATTGACATGCATTGCCGGCCATATGTAGTTGGCTCTAAGACGTAAAAGAAGCTCAAAAATCTTCTCATAGGCCTTAACTCCAATCGTCTCCTCTCCAAGATGAAGCCTCACCCACTTGTCTAACTCCTCCTCGTCATTTATGAATATTCCTCTATACTCAACTGACGGATAATCGTCATAGCTGTAACCGTCAGGAAGCACTGCCTTATCTCTCTTTTTTACAGGAACATCCGCAAAATAGTACCATGGAGATACTCCAAGCCATCTTGAAAGCTCATATATTCCATAAATCACTCCTCTTCTGTCCTGACCGCTTATATACAACACGCCATCCTGCACAAGGTGCGAATATGCTTCCTTTTTTCCAAGCTCCCTGCGGCGGATAACTATGCAGCTGATATCCTGTGTATCATCAGAAGGTGTGCGGCACTCTTCGGTATCTGCTATATTTTCATCGTTGTTATAATTTTCTGAATTAATGCAGCTATTTGAATTATTTTGAATCTTTATACTGTATTCATCATCGGTACAATTCTCTAAGTCTACATGAATGTTTCCCGAAAATACCTTTTCAATGTCTTTTACAAGATTGCGAGCGGCTATACATACCGCTTCCGTCCTATCACAACACAATATCCTGACATTCCCACCTGAATGTAACTCCCAATCCATAGCATTATCCTTTCCTGTCTATCAGAAACAACTCTTCCGATAGCCCTGCAAGCGCATTATAAACTCCTTAACCTATGCTAAAATTATATACCTTAAAAACAGCCTGTGCAAGCCCATTAAAGCTCCTTCTGACACCGCTTCCCGGCACCACATGGTCAGCTGCATAGCCGCTCGATGTTCCCAGAAGCCTTATTTTGACCGGTCTTTCATATGACATTTCTTCATTGTCAACTTTTACAGCCCTGCATGGCACATAAACAGTGTCCCTAAAGCCCGACTCCGACTCACAGGTTACACTTATACATGCTCTATGGCTATCTTTCGCCTGCTCTGTAGTATCTGTATATTTTGTTTTATCAGTATGGTTATTTTCAACAATACCGGCAATGAATTTAAGATTGCTGTCCTCATCCTGCACCACATTTCCATCTGTATCAACTATAGCGGCATTTACTATCAGAATATCTCCATGAAAATATTCAAGCTTAAGCTTTATTCCTGCTGCCATGCCTGGTGTCACAATAATGTCTTCTGCCGCTTTGCCATCCCCGACAGCCATAAGCTCTCCGGACTCATATATAACGTCCTTCCATGTAAGATAGCCGAACTTTTCCGCTTTCTTTCCTCCAAGGCTTCTTCCATTTACAAAAAGCTCCACAAAGGAACAATTCGTAAATACAACAATATCCTTTTTCTCTCCATCCACACCCTTCCACGAATGTGCGATATGTACAAGCGGCTCGTCCTTGTAAAGCGCCTTAAAATAGTAATATCCATCCTTTTTGTTGCCGGATAAATCCATAAGTCCGAACTGTGAGCTGACTGCCGGCCATGCAAATGGTGTAGGCTCGCCATAGTAATCAAAGCCTGTCCACAAAAAAGCTCCTGCGATATAACTCTTATCCACATATTCCATCTGTTCTTTCACAGTGTCCATCATGCTAAGCTCAAGCAGGCATTTTTCTTTATCTGTCTCATAGCATCCTCTGCTCCCCTTTATTGTGGAAGCTTCGGTGCACACAATAGGCTGGCTTGGATTTCTGTCCTTGTATTCCTGCCATCTTGCATGGTGATAGTTAAAGCCGCATATATCAAGCTGCTTTCCTATATGCTCAATCTCTTCTACTGAATCTAATTTTCTTCTATGCTGCAAATCGTATAAGAGCAGTCCCATTGTGACAGGTCTTGAAGCGTCAAATGAGCGTACATGATTTATCATCGTTCTGGCAATATATCCTCCCTGCTCTATAAGCTCAGACTGCGCTTCCTCATTTCCTATTGAGTACATAATCACACTCGGATGATTTCTTCCGACACGCACAACTGCCTCAAGCTGACTCAAATCCTCAATCGCACTTGAAAGAAGCCTCGTCTCATCCATGACGAGGATACCAAGCCTGTCACACCAGTAGAGCAGCTCAGGTGCCGGACAATAATGTGAGGTGCGGTATGCGTTTACGCCTAACTCCTTTAATTCGAGCAGTCTGTAGCGGTACATCTCGCCCGGCATTGCACTTCCGATTCCGCCATGGTTCTGATGACAGCACACTCCGTTTAATTTAACTTTTCTCCCATTGAGCAAAAAGCCTTCATCCGCATCAAAATATATACTTCTAATGCCAAAGTCCTGTTCACAGCAGTCTATGCACTCTCCATCCTTAAACAGCTTAATTGCGGCTAAATACATACAAGGTGAATCGATATCCCATAAACCGGCATTGTGTATATTCGCTGTTAATTTATATTTGTTTAAACCATAATTAATGTTATCTAGATTGGAAGAAATTGTGATTGCATCTGTTTCACAATCCTCCAACGCTTTTATCTCAATATCGACACTGTATTGCGCTTCTTTTCCCACAGCCGCAGATTCCTGCGCCGCAAAATCTATATGTGAACCGTTTTTCATAAAAAACTCGCACGATGATATTTCAAGCGTAATCTCCACCTTCGCATCTGCATACCCATCATGCGGTATGCCCTGCGGCACAGCATTTACATATACATCCTTGACATGTACCGGTGCCGTCTTATAAAGCCACACGTTTCGGTAAATTCCACCACCCTCATAGAACCACCCTTCGGCAGCTCTCGCATCAACGTAGACCACTATCACATTGTCGCCGCCATAATTCAAAAAATCGGATATATCATACTCAAAAGGCGTGTATCCGCTCTGATGATGTCCGACAAAGAAATTATTGACGTACACACTGCTGTCACGATACACACCGTCAAACGCAATATATATCCTCCTCCCCAAATCCTGCTTATCAATGTAAAAATGCTTCCTGTACCAGCCGACATCCTTCTTAAAAGAGCCTGCTGTCGTATGTATATTCTTAACTGTGTCCATCTCAGGGATTGTGTTATCACTTCCGAACTCCTGTGCAGAATACTCATATGGTGTGCTCTCTATTACAAAGTCATGAGGCAGTTCGACCTCCCTCCATCCGCTGTCATCATACCCTATTGATTCCGGACCCTGATTCCATGAACCCGACTTGCCCCACGCCCATCGGTTTCTCACACCGCCAATCTCTCCTTCATAAAAACGCCAGCCCTCATTCATTGATAATCTGTCTCTTACCATGTCTGTACCTCCTATTTTAGATTTTGATGGCTGAATATGCCATGCAGTCTTTAAGTGCAAATTGTGTTATATTCATATAAGCTATTGTACAAAACAGAAAATTTTAAAGCCTCTTTGCTTATGGACTTATTATAATGCTGATGCGGTATTTTTTATTGTAATATATTGCTCTTTATTAAGTTTTCTTGTACTATATTAATGACTATTTATGGATTATATTGAACCCTTTCACTATATTTTATCTATTTTCAGGAGACACCCATGGATGCCATTCACTCTCTATTAAACAGCGATTTGACAATCAATGATGATATAAAGTGCGACAGCACCGACCTGCCATATTACCACTATCACGATGTATATGAGATATATCTTCTTCTAAAAGGGACTCGGTATATGATTATTGATGGCAATGTGTTTAAGACTTGTGGCGGTGATGTCGCCATCATAAGACCCGGAGAACTGCATAGAAGCTATGGTGATGCAAGCTATGAAGGAATTTGTTTTAATTTTTCATACAATTATCTTAACAGATACTATACACCCGAAGCAAGAGCCGCACTGCTCAAGTGCCTGCATACCAATATCATATCCTTGCCTGACGATATCGTGACTGAGATTGTCAGACTTTCCACAGCATGCAGGCAGCATCCGGAGCTTGGCTTTGCATATTTCTCCACCATTCTCGGACTGCTAAGCTCCAATACCGCTAAACGCATAGAAGGAACTGCACTGACTGGAAATAACAAAGAACTCGCCAAAATCACTTTCTACATCGGAGAGCACTATACCGACATAGAAAATCTTGACGAGCTAAGTAATGCATTATTCATTTCAAAGGGATATCTGTGTAATTTCTTTAAGAAACACACAGGTGAGACTGTCATTCATTACATCAACAGCCTTAAGATACAGCACGCCTGCTTTCTTCTATCAGACACTGACAAATCTATCAACAAGGTCGCCGATGAATGCGGATTTGAATCGGCTGCATACTTCAACCGTGTCTTCAAAAGCTATATTCACCTGACACCTAACGCATTCAGGAAAAGCCGTATCAAAGCTGCCGGCCAATTAAGACATTGAATCGCAATAATCCGAAGCAGGCTGACTGATTATACCGGAAATACTGTAATATACTGGAACATCAATATAAAATGGCATATACTTCCACCCATCACGAAAAGATGGAAAATCTCATGTGAGCCAAAGCTCTTATGCCTTGCATCAAAGCCCGGAACCTTGAGAGCATATATAATACCGCCAACCGTATATATCAGGCCTCCTGCCAGAAGCCAGTAAAAAGCAGGACCCTCAAGTGCCATATATATCTTAGAGAATGCTATCAGGCACACCCAGCCCATAGCAATATACAGTGCCGATGAGAACCACTTAGGACATGTAATCCAGCAGAGCTTTATCACTATTCCCGCAAGTGCAATTCCCCACACAAGCGCAAGCATAACGTATCCGATTCTGCCACTTAACACGACAAGACATATCGGTGTATACGAACCTGCAATAAGTACAAAAATCATCATGTGGTCAATCTTTCTCAAAACAGTCTGAATCTTCTCTGACGCACGCACCGAATGATAAGTTGTGCTCGCTCCATACAAAAGAATCATGCTTATAACAAATATCCCAAGCGATACAAGATGTATCTTATCCGGTGCATTTGCAGCTCTCATAAGAAGAGGCACAGCCGCTAACATCGTCATCAGCATTCCGATAAAATGCGTTATCGCACTCCATTTATCCTTAAGTCCGTTCTCCTCAATATTCCCAATTAATTCCCTCATGCCATGTTCTCCTTTCCGGAACTTTGCGCTTTCAGCAATAGCAGAACCCATTATCCGGTACCCTACTTTTCACTGATGTGAATTCTGCATTTGCTATTATTGCAGCCAAAATATCAATGTTTTCTTTTATGGTTTATCTTATTCTATGATGTAGTTTTAATTACTACTTCTTGTATATCAAGATACTATCATAAGTAATTTCAAAAATCAACTGGTTTTTTCCGGAAATTATTTATTCGTAAAATTAAGCTTTTAAAAGATATTGTGTCAGCTAAATATATATAATTTACCCAGGTATTATCTATAATTTCGTTCCGCCGCAATGCGTTCCTCCCATAGGACTTTTTGTATAATGGGATTCGGGTGTCAAAATATGTTCTTAGGACTCTGCTCAATTTACAGCCAAAAGCAGCAGGTCTCTTCAAACCTGCTGCTTTTTACATCACTCTTATCTGATTTTATAATTTTTATCCGTACATGGTCATAAACATTCAATGCGTATGCTCCTACACACCCAGCAGTTCCATAAGCTCTGCCTTGCCCAAGCTGCTCATTCCGACATTATCGCCGCTTATTATGCTGTCGGCAAGGTCGCTCTTGCTCTCCTGAAGCTTGATAATCTTCTCCTCGATTGTGTCTTTTACAACCATCTTATAGACTGTCACTTTCTTAGTCTGTCCGATTCGGTGCGCTCTGTCGGTTGCCTGATTCTGGACAGCCACATTCCACCATGGGTCATAGTGGATAACCATATCAGCACCGACAAGATTAAGACCCACTCCACCCGCCTTAAGTGAAATTAAGAATACAGGGACACTTCCTTCATTGAACTGCTTCACAAGCTCGATACGCCTTGCCTTTGTCGTCTCTCCTGTTATCTTATAATATTCTGTTTTGTTTTCGATAAGACGCTTCTCAATAAGCTCTAACATGCTGGTAAATTGTGAGAACAGAAGCATTCTATGTCCACCATCGATTGCACTTTGTATAAGCTGCATGCATGATTCAAGCTTTGCAGAGCCTTCATTATAATTCTCATAGCACAGACGAGGGTCACAGCATATCTGGCGCAGTCTTGTAAGCTGGGCTAAAATTTCAAGCTTCTTTTTTCCAAAATCTGCGTCATCGGCAGCGATGAGTTCGTTTTTCATATGAAGAACCTGTGCATCATAGAGCTTCTGCTGCTCATCATCGAACTTGACAATCCTGTTCTCCTCCAATTTTTCAGGCAGGTCTTTAAGGACATCCTTTTTCAGGCGGCGCAGGATAAAAGGCCTGACCATCTTCTGAAGCCTTGTCTTTGCCTCCTCATCCTGATATTTCACAATAGGAGCCTCAAATTCATTCTTGAACGTATCATATCCATACAGAAAGCCCGGCATAAGATAGTCAAATATGCTCCACAGCTCACTCAGCCTGTTCTCAATAGGAGTTCCTGTCAGTGCAAACTTTGCCTTGCTCTTTATAAGCTTAACCGCCTTCGCCGCCGCTGTAGTCTGATTCTTGATATACTGCGCTTCGTCAATTATCTCATATTCAAATACTTTTCCCTCATAGAGGTTTATATCCCTCTTTAGCAGATCGTATGATGTGACAAGAACATCCGCATTCTCTGTCTCATATTTCTCTATTATGCGGCTCCTGTCCTCCTGCTTACCACTCACAAGCACAACCTTAAGAGCCGGTGCAAACCTTGCAAACTCATCAGCCCAGTTATACACAAGTGAAGCCGGTGCTACAATCAATGATGTGCCTTTCCTGCCCTCCTCCTTCGCTGACAGTATAACTGCTATTGCCTGCAAAGTCTTTCCAAGTCCCATATCATCAGCGAGTATTCCGCCAAAGCCATTCGCCTCAAGTGTCCTTATCCACCTAAAGCCCATTTTCTGGTATTTTCTAAGAGATGCCTCCAATCCGTCCGGTACATTATAGTCTGAATCATTAACCGTCTTCATATTTTTGACAATCTCCCGGAATACCTTGTCCCTTGTATTATATACCTCGTCATGCTCCTCAAGCATTTTGTCAAGGTATAGAGTACGATACATAGGAAGATGCATCTTACCTTCCACAAAATCTTTCGGTGACAGCTTCATAGTCTCCATCATCTCGAACAGCATCTGAAGCGATTCTTCATTGAGGTCAATATATTCGCCTGACTTGAAGCGGTAATACCTCTGATGCCCTCTGTAATGCTTTAAAAGCTCTATAAGCTCATCCTGTGACAATTCGTCCGTCTTTACATCAAGGTCTAACAGTCCGCTTGAGACACTGACACCGACACTTACCTTTGCACGCCTTACAACATTCATGCTCTTAAACCGCTTGGTACAGAATACATCTCCGAGTGCTGCCAACTCCTCTACTCCATGAGTAACAACCTCAAATATTCTGTCCTCATCGCCGCCACAGAACACAATATCCTCATCCGGGTCAGACTCCGGGAAGAAGCCTTCAAGCATGGTAAGTATCTGCTTTTCCTTCGCACCCTGACGATAGGACTCTAAAAGCACTCTGCTGGTGCGCAGCTGGTCAAGACAGGAAAACTCTTTTTCTCCATACCTTACCCTTGCACGGCATGTCACATCCCCATCCGGGGCATCCAGGAAAAATGAGAACTTAGCTAAAGGTGCAAGATACTGTTCAATAATATCGACATCCGTCTCAACTATATCAACATAATCCCTTATCTCCGGAATGACACTGTAGTAAAAATCGGACAGGCTCTTCCTGCCGATGCTCATATCCACATACCTTTCACCGGCTCTTCCGAAAAACGGCTTGAGCTTATCAAAAAAATCGCCGCTCATCCTCGATATGCTCTTAGACTCATTATCTATATAATAAGATGCCTTTGTGCCGTTACATATATATGGAAGCTTCATTGATACGGATATTCCATCGAACATTTCTTTGAACATTTCCGGCTTAATATTCATCGTAAGCTTCGGATTGCTCTCACTCAGCCGGTACATTTCAGATTTTATGTGCAAATCCTTGTCCTCAAAGCTTATTGAGGTATCCATTGACGTCTCAAATAACCGGTCCATTCTCCAGCCATACAGCTCTATCCCATCTATTTTCTGTGAGCGCTTTCCCCATGTAATATCCATTATACGCTCACGCATGCGCTTCTCTTCGTCTGTCGCATCCTTAATAAAATCAAGCCATCTGCGCCCTGACTGTGTAAAATTTTCAATGCGGTGGTTAATACTGGTATCCGAGCCATATATGTCACTGGCGCCTGCTTTCACATTGTCAACAAATTTTACAAGGTCTTTTACAACAAACATCCTGCTCATGCCGACCTTGAATGACAGCACAAGCCTGTCATCCTTCTTGATAATTCTTGGTTCTAACATAATCGAACTGTCCGCTGTGCGGCTTCCGGCAATGACCTTTGATTCCATTCTGGAGCTATATGAACTTAAAAGCTGCCTTGCCGCCGCATCGGTCGCATCACCTATGCTATGCTTTGATGTATAATCTTCAACCAGATCAAGCATTGCTGATACATAAGGACATATATTTTTCGAATAATAATAGTAATACCCTGAACATTCATCACATGAACACTCTGTATCTATAATATTATTTCTATCTATCGTAACGCTCACCGGAAACGCTGTCTGCCTGCCATACCTTACTGAACGCACCGTACCCGAAAATTTGCACGCATAGCCCTGTGACTCCGTAAGATACCCTCCTGATACCTTCTCAAGAGTTATCCTTCTGTCACGGATTAAATCCTGCCCCTCTTTTCGTATCCTTTGTGATATCTTCACATTTTTCTTTATCGCTCCGACATTAAAGTAGGTATATGCTTCTTCAAGCCTGCTGCCTAATCCTTCCGAAGAACCATCATCAAGCTGTTTTGAAATAACCTCGTCATACACCTGACTGCGTATATCCTCTTCGTTCTTCTCTTTCATAATGTACCCCCATAGCTTTATCATCATATAAGCACAGTATATATTCCGGTACAATTTTATTCAATGACAAAAATATTTTTATTTTTTTTCTTGACTTATTTTAATATTATGTCATAGTAATATTGTACTCATCTTAGTACTAAAACACCTTGAAACATTTCAGAAAATGGGCTAAAATATTTGTGACGCTTTATAATAATGAAGACACAGGAGGCTTATCCATGAATTACGACGCAAATGTCTTTAAAGAAAAAGCTAATAAAAAAGCTAGACGGATATGGCTGGTTTTTGCCATACTGCTGTCTGCTAATTATGGAAGTGACGTACCTAAGGGCATATACCCCGGTACCCAATATATAATTTTCCTTTTATTATGCTGGATTCCTTTTTTTTCAGGAGAGATTCTTTTAAAAATTAAAGGAAAGGCAACGGATGTATACAAATACAATCTCGCAATCGGATATAGTATTTTTTATACATTTGTACTTTGTACAACGGAGTCATCGATAGCATTTACATACATACTCCCTGTTACCAGCCTCCTTATTATCTATAAAAACAGAGGCTTTATGGTAAAATGCGGTATTGCCAACACTGCAATAATTATACTCGGAGCCGTATACAAATATATGAACGGCTATACATCTGCTTCTAATCTCAAGGATTACCAGCTTCAGCTGTCGTGTATCATTCTATGCTACATCTGTTATGTCATGTCAATAAAGCACCTTAACGAATCTGACGGTGCTATGACTGACAGCATAAAATCAGACCTTGAAAGAGTTGTCAACACTGTCGAAAAGGTCAAGACTGCAAGCAATATTATCATGGACGGAATCACCGTGGTCAATGAACTCGCATCAGAGAATAAGCATGGCTCTGATGTTGTCGTACTCGGAATGAATGAGCTTACGCAGAACAGCAGCAGTCTCACGGACAGAACCGCATCCTCTCTTGAGATGACAACAGCCATCAACTCCCAGGTACAAAATGTCGGTGAACTCATAGAACAGATGGTAACTCTTACAACCGAGTCGCAGGGGCATGCTGCTGTCAGCGGTGCAGACCTTGAAGAACTTGTAAAGACTGCACATACCATGTCCGACTTATCTTCAGAGGTTGACAAAGTTCTCCGCGATTTCAAGACCGAATTTGACAAAGTTAAGGAAGAGACAAGCACAATACAGAGCATTTCCGGACAGACCAATCTTCTTGCTTTGAATGCTTCCATAGAAGCTGCGCGCGCCGGTGATGCAGGCAGAGGCTTTGCTGTTGTAGCAGAGCAGATTCGTACACTCAGCACTGAGACAAAGTCATCCTCAAGCCAGATTGAGGAAGCCTTGATACGTCTTGACGAGACTTCATCTAAGATGACTTCATCGATAGAAGAGACTCTAAAGCTCATCGCTCTCACACTCGAAAAGGTAACTATCACCGGTGAGAATGTTGATAAGATTACAGCAGACTCCAAGCAGATTGGTGAACATATTCAGGTTATAGACACCGCTATCAAGGATGTAGAAAACTCCAACCATAAGCTTGTAGATAATATGGGACAGGTTTCAGCCATCGTTAACAACATGAACAACTGTATCTCCGACTCAAGTGAGACCAGCAAACGTATGGTAAGCAGATACACTGAGAGTGCTGAGAATATCAATGAAATTGAGGAAGTCATCGAAGCACTCATGTGTGAGCTTGGTATAGGCGGCTTCATGGGCATTGAGGATGTTCATCCGGGAATGAAGGTTATCATCCGCACATCCATCGGTTCAACTGATAAAGAGTATCATGGTGAGCTTGTAAGCCAGCTCGATACAGGAATTGTTGTAAGCTCTAAGGATATTCCTTCATTCAAGAAATCTCTTCCTTGCAGTGTCAATGTAACAGTCGGCAATGTCCTCTACTGCTGGGAGAAGGCAGAGCTTATATCCTACGACGGAAGCAATGCCACTATACGCATAAGCACAAGACCTAAGATAACCAACCGCCGTAAATATCCTAGAATAGACATCTCTAATACCTGTAAGATAACTGACAGGAAAACCGGTCAGGTATACGAAGGCAAAATGGATAACATAAGCGCCAACGGTTTTGCTTTTGCAAGCACAGACCAGTTCTTTGCTAACAGCAAAGGCACCGATGTTTCTGTGACTATTGAGAATTTTGCACTCACAGCACACAATGCTCTTGAAGGCAGGATTATAAGAAGCACCGACAACAACGGAACATATCTCGTTGGCTGCCAGATGCCTGAAGACAACATCTATATCATGGAATACGTTGAAAGCATCTTAAAAAAATAATGCACATAAAAGGGCTGCTCCTTAACACTTCTGATTGTTAAAGCGGCAGCCCTTTTATTTTGTTATTGTATAATTTTATCTTCTGCTTTTATTCGGCATCGATAAAATCCATAGGATTCACGCTCTCTCCTGCCTTTTCAAGCTTGAAATACAGGTTGCTTCCCTCCACTGTATAGTACTGGCTCGGTGCCGCAACCGCAGCAAGTGCATCTCCTCTCTTGACCTGACTTCCGACACCGACCTTGACATCCTTAAGCTGGCCGTAAGTCATCACATAATCATTTCCAAGCGCTACTTCCATTGTGAGGCCTGTCTCACTTGTCTCATACACTGAAACCACAATTCCGTCAGCCGCTGCACATACAACCGAATCCTCCGGAGCACTTATGACGATTGCAGGATTACATCTGTATACATCAAGTGTAGGAAAATAGATTGTATTGCTCATGTTGTAATTTAAGATAACATCACCGCTTGCAGGCCACATCATCGTGCTCTCTTCATTAAAGCTATATCCTAAAATAGTAGCTGTGCTTGCATTCACAGGAGTTGTATCGCTAATATTTTCCTGATTTTCTATAGTCTCACCTTCCGCTGTCTGTGCATTACCCTCTGCTGTCTGTACAGTCTCCTGCATGCTTTCCGTCTCCGGCATCTCACTGTCGGCTGCCGTAGCTCCTACCTCAGCCTTATCATCTGAGTCCACATTTTCGTCCTTATCCGGCTTACTCTCTGCGCTCTCGTTCCCTATTGCATTTTCTGTGCTCTTTTGTCCTTTATCATCTGTATTTTTCGCCACATCAGTGTCTCTGTCTTTAATACTGTCTTCCGAAGGGACGATGGAATTGTCATTATCTTTTGTCGTATTTTTTTCATCATCATTCTTGACGCTCTTATCGTCTTTTTCATCATTTCTTGCAACATTGCTCTGTTCCTCCATACCCTCAGCCTGCCTCTGTGTGCTCTGCCCGCTCTCACTCAAGGCCTCGTTGATTTCATTTAAATCAATATAATTCTGTCTGTTATCTCCCTTCGAATTATTGCTTCTAAGTATAGATACTACTCCAACCACCAGAGCAACCATGATGGCAAGAGAGATGACGGTGGCAAATATCTTCTCCATATCCACCTTATTTCTTCGTCTATTCAAGGCAACCTCCTCCTGCGAAATGCCATCCTAAGCTCACGGCCCATTTAATACATTGCCGCCGGCTATCAGTGTTACATCCGCACTATCAATTTTCATGAGTTATACTCGGAACATTACCGCTAAAAGCTATATAGTTCCTTTACTCTTGTTAATAGGATTGCCACAGACTCATTTTTTATACAGATATTGAGGTATTATCTTTTTATCTTTCATCTATCTTATGTTTTGAACAGCAATATTTTCAAAATAATAATTGATTATCTCATGATAAGCTTCACCCGATAATGCTTTTGTCTTTGCACCTGCTATTGACATGCCGTAGCCGCTCCCCTGCCCCTTGACAGTGAAGCGTATGCCATCTGTTATCTCCTTGTAAGTGAATGATGGCGATGCAAGTCCCAGTACTTGTGCAAATGTATCGCCGTCAACTATAATATTTCCAATCTGTATAAGCACAACGTACCCTCCTGTAGTCTTTTCAACTATCTGAAGCTGGTTAGCTGAATGCCTGTCAGAAAAATACAGATTTTCAAAGTTATTTTTGATTACTGCCGTGAATTCTTTGTCAGTAAAATCGCATATGCTTACATAGTCTTCCTCTGTGCTGTCCTGTGTCTGCACAGCTTCACACAAATACTTACAGTTCTCCCTGAGATTTCTTGTATAACCACTTGTAAGGAAATGGCTGTACGGATAAATGACATTTTCATCGCATACAATCACAAGTCCTTTCGTCTGTTCGGCTGCAACAGTAAGCGCAGCCTTTTTTTTCTTCCACTCATCGCCCCAGCGCTCCTCTAACTGCAAATCAGAATAGAACTGTGTTTCATTTTTTTTATTATTTTCATTGCAGTAGGTTATGTATGTGCGACACATGACAGCCATTGTCTTTAGAAACTCTTCATTATCACAATAATCATATGCAGGTGCTAACACACCGGCAATATACTCATCCATATCCATATTCTCACTTCCGATAGAATAGCTTACTTTTACAGTATCTTTACCGCTGTTTCCGGTGATTCCTGAGGTAAGGGCAAGTCCGATTTTTTCTTTTTCAAGCCCTACTCCACTTAGTATCAGTGTAATCATAAAAGGTATCAAAAAAACTGCCACAAAGCAGTACAGAACAGTTTTAATCTGTCTTTTCATGCAAAAAGCACCCCCTGCACATAGTCTATGCAGTGGGTGCTTTAATTATTGCTTATACTACATAAATCATTTAAAGATTCTTATGATAATTATACTTAATTATATCTCTGACCGGTCTATACACAGTCAGCATCTGTAAGGTCAACCTTAACCTTCTCAAGGTGCCAGATATCACGTACATATTCCTCGATTGTTCTGTCGGATGTGAACTTGCCGCTGCATGCTGTGTTGAGCATAGCTGAACGAGCCCAGCCCTTAGTATCACGATACTTCTCTTCTATCTTCTTCTGTGCCTGCGCATATGAACGGAAATCCTTCAATATGAAGTATACATCAGCACGATTGCCGCCCTGTGCATGAAGAAGCGAATCATAAATCTCGCGGAACATCTCAGGATCCTCAGGTGAATAGAAGCCGTTGATAAGCTGCATAAGAACCTGTCTGATATCCTGGTCGTTGTTGAAGATATCCATAGGATTGTAGCCGCCTTCATTCTCATAGCGGATTACTTCATCCGCACTGAGTCCGAAAATTACAGCGTTATCTGCGCCTACTTCATTTACAATCTCGACATTTGCTCCATCCATTGTACCAAGTGTCAATGCACCATTTAACATGAACTTCATGTTACCTGTACCGGAAGCTTCCTTAGAAGCTGTTGAAATCTGCTCACTGACATCTGCTGCCGCAAAAATAATCTCGGCATTCGATACACGGTAGTTCTCTATAAATACAACCTTAATCTTTCCATCGATTGACTTATCATTATTGATAACATTTGCAACATTGTTGATAAGCTTGATTGTAGCTTTTGCTCTCTTGTAGCCTGCTGCCGCCTTAGCGCCGAAAATAAATGTTCTCGGATAGAAATCCATCTCCGGATGCTCCTTTATCTGATTGTAGAGATACATAACATGGAGTATGTTAAGAAGCTGTCTCTTATATTCATGAAGTCTCTTTACCTGAACATCAAAAATTGAACGCGGGTCAACTTCAATTCCATTGTGCTCCTTAATATATTCTGCGAGACGAATCTTATTGCGGTACTTAATCTGCATAAACTCACTCTGGCTCAGCTCGTCATCTGCATATACCTTGAGCTTGCTAATCTGTGGAAGGTCTGTAATCCAATCATCACCAATCTTATTAGTAACCCAGTCAGCGAGAAGAGGATTGCCATGAAGAAGGAAACGTCTCTGTGTGATACCATTTGTCTTATTGTTAAACTTCTCAGGCATCATCTCATAGAAATCCTTGAGCTCCTGCTTTTCAAGTATCTCTGTATGAAGCTTTGCAACACCGTTGACAGAGAAGCCTGCTGCGATTGCAAGATGTGCCATCTTAACCTGTCCATCATATACGATTGCCATTTTGCGTATCTTCTCCTGATTGCCAGGATACATTGTCTTAATCTTCTCTACAAAACGTCTGTTGATTTCTTCAACAATCTGATATATTCTCGGAAGAAGTCTTGAGAAAAGCTCGATAGGCCACTTCTCAAGTGCCTCAGCCATGATTGTATGGTTAGTGTAAGCACATGTCTTTGTTGTGATATCCCATGCCTCGTCCCACTCAAGTCCTTCATCATCAAGAAGTATTCTCATAAGCTCTGCCACTGCAACTGTAGGATGTGTATCATTAAGCTGGAAGCACACCTTCTCAGGGAAATGATGTATATCACTGTGTTTTTCCTTAAACTTGGCAACTGCTCTCTGAACACTGGCAGATATGAAGAAGTATTGCTGCTTAAGTCTTAACTCCTTGCCGGCATAATGATTGTCATTAGGATATAAAACCTCAACAATGTTCTTTGCAAGATTCTCCTGCTCTGTAGCCTTCTGATAGTCTCCCTTGTCAAAAAAGTCAAGGTTAAAATGCTGTATCGGCTCTGCATCCCATATTCTGAGTGTATTTACAACATTATTGCCGTAGCCCACGATAGGAAGGTCATAAGGAACAGCGTTCACACACTGATAATTCTCCTGAACAAAATGTTCTCTTCCGTCATCGCCTCTGTAGCATCTTACATAGCCGCCGAACTTGACTTCCACAGCATATTCTGAACGCTTAACCTCGAATGGATTGCCGTCTCTTAGCCAGTCATCCGGAACCTCTATCTGGTATCCGTCTCTGATCTCCTGCTTGAACATTCCATACTTATATCTGATACCACAGCCGTAAGCCGGATATCCGAGTGTAGAAAGTGAATCAAGGAAACATGCCGCAAGTCTTCCAAGACCTCCGTTGCCAAGCGCTGCGTCCGGCTCCTGATCCTCGATGACATTTATATCAAAGCCAAGCTCATCAAGAACCTCCTTGACTTCCTTATAGCAGCACAGGTTAATCATATTATTTCCGAGTGCACGTCCCATAAGGAACTCCATGGACATATAATAAACAGTCTTTACATCCTGCTTCTCATACTCCTTCTGCGTAGCAATCCATCTGTCTATAATCATATCCTTGACAGCATACGCTACAGCCTGAAATACCTGCTGCTTGGTTGCCTCATTGATATTCTTCCTGTAAATATTCTTTACATTGTCTAACACGGATTTCTTAAAGTCCTCTTTGTTGAAAACAACCGTATCCATACAACACCTCCACGCATTAATAATTAATTTAATATGAGGGTAAAAAGGTATTTTGCCACTCATTTGATATCCTCGAATTGCTCCGCTGTAAAACAGCTCTCTCAATTCTAAAACATTCGGAATCCACTAATCTACTGCGTAAATCACTGCTTTCCCATGTTTTGTGGGTTCCAAGTTCAAGAACCTAATTGTGCAAGCACTAACGTTTTTTTGCCACTGATATCTTTAATATAATAGTATGCCAAAATTCACTTTAATGCAAGAAAATTTTCACACTTTACTACTCTTATATACTTTACTTACACCTGCTTTATCATGCAATACTGCGTAAGTCCAAAATGCTTTTGAATCGTATCATACATCTGAAATCCAAAATGCTTGTACATATCTACATTCTTAGGATTATGTGTCTCAAGCGATATCATCATCTTATGCTTATCTGCATAATCTACAACTTCTCCAATGAGCTTAGCTGCGATGCCATGATGCTGCAGCTCAGGATTTACTGCCAAATATATTATATGTAACCTGTTGTTCTGATGAAGCTGGTCTGTCCAGCTCGAATTGAGGTAATCCCTGCCGATTATGAAATTCTTAAGAGTCTTCATTGATGGGTCTTCCTTTAAAAGATACCCATCCGTCCTAAGCTCGGCAAGCACCTCTGACATATAGAAATGAACCAGATTATATGGCTCAGCCTCGTCTGATACAACCAGAATCCCGTTTATTTCTTCGCTGTCAGCGAATATCTCACAGGTCTCATAAAACTCATCCAAGTCGCACTTAAAAAGCTCCGGCATAAGTCTCTTTCTCACATTCTCATCCGGAATCATGCTCACATAGAGCGGATCCTTCTCAAAACACTTGATCAAAAGCTGTTCTAACTTCGGAAAATCTTCCTTTTTCACTCGATATAACGTGTCACTTGTCATAAAGCTTCCTCTTTTTTATTTTTATCACTAAAATACAGCCAAGAAGTCTAGTTTCAGTACATAGACTTTTGTATGCCAGCTTAAAACAGCAATGGCAACAGGTCTGAAAGCTAATTGGTGCTAGTACATAAGACACTTTCAAAGCCTTTACTGCTCTATCCATTATACCACTTTGAAAAAAAAGTTCTACCTTTTCTCATCAATATATAACTGTATTCTGTTCTGAATTATGTCTTACCCTCCATTTTCAGAACTGTCTGTAAATAGCATTGTCCCGGCCGCAGGAACACGCCGGCATGCAGCTGTAGAACTCAATACAGGCAGTTATGGATAACTTCCGTTATCTCCCTGACATACTGCGTAGTATTCCTTATGTCAAGCTTGAGGTATTTTTGCTGGCGTGCTCTTGCCTCATTTAGCACTGCGAGTTCACGGCTTACATCCACATTCTCATCGCCAGCCTTCAGCTTATCGATAAGGCTTCTGACGACATCCTGAAGATTTTCATGGTGGATTATCCTGCCGTAGCCCCACTTTAACCTTTCATGCGGCTGATTGAGCACATAGCCGGTAAAATATTCATACACGGCTTTCTCGAACTTAAATGCATATTGGTTGTTATCTATCCTATATATCCAATTAAGTGCATTCCTTATCCTTGTCAATGGCTTTTTAGCGTCTTTTTCAGAGCTAAGGGCATCTATGGCTTTTCCGAGAAATACCACATCATTCATGGCTGTCTCATAAGGAAATAGTACATCATCCTGCCAGTTGAGTGTTACAAGTGTATCCTGCGCCAGTGCAAATGCTTTTAAAAGCTCCGTCTCGATGCGGATATCATCCTCATCTCTATACTTATTCTGTCTGCCCCATGCCATAAGCTCAGCTTTATAGTTATCATCCTCGCATCCGGATATATCGCTGGAATAATTGTGTCCACCTACTACGGCATTAACCTTAAGCGCCTGCGCTTTTAAGTCTGTCACCGCCTGAATGAATTCGTCAGCTATCTCCCTATCCTCACATATTTCCCTGTCAAATCTGTGCAAAAGCTCATCGGAAACAGTTGTAAAATCAACCGGAGCGATACGCATATTGTCAAGCCTTAGTAAAATATAGGCATACAGCTTATGGTGGAAAAGATATACCTTTTCATCATAGAATTCATCACTGTCATACTGTGAATGATAATGCGACTCCATGAACTTTCCGCCAGCAAATTCATTCACTGTGGACGGAATACCGGATATTGCGACCGAAAAGTCATCCGACCATGTCTGAATAGGTGCCTTAGTCCCCACACCGTCAGGATATGCCTCATGTAAATCTCCTGGATATTCCTTAAGTATCTTTCTGAAAAAATTCCTGTATTCATATGTTGAGCGCACATAATCCTTATTTCCATGTGCAAACGCAGGAAGCTCAAAGTTCAAATCCGCTATTACCTTCCCTTTCCACTCCGGGTGAACCGTGAACACTTCCTCATAAGCCCCTGTAGACCAGTCATACTTAGAGTTGATAACTCCCCATTCCTCAGCAGCCATGGCGCATAATATTATGGTGTTATGCGGCTTATAATTGTTTTTTATCAACATGCGCCCTATCTCAATCAGCATGCTTACCGCCGTATTGTCATCCTGAAAACCCGAAAAATACGAGTCGTAATGCCCTGACAGAAGTATCATCCTGTCCGGATTTTCGCCCGGAATCTCTCCAACAATATTGTATGAGCTTGAATCCGGAACAACCTTTGTATACGCATCAAACAGCACTGTACATTCCCTGCCCGATGCTTCTTCATTTTCCGCTTCTTTTGCCATACATCTTTTAATGAAATCCGCATCCGTCCTTGAAATGGAAAAAGCTGGTGCATCACACGGTCCTGCTATATCCTGTGCATTTAACGCATTATCGGCAACCTCACCGTAGCCGCCTGCCTGAACAGCCACAAAGCCTATTGCACCCTTTAACTTAGCCTGATATACCGGAAAATTAATCCACCACTCCTCACGCTGGTTGATTTCTGCCATCACAAGCTTGCCGTTTACCGATATTCCAAGCTTTTCTAACTCTTCATAATCTTCAAGTGTACCCTTCCCGGCATCAACTATCTGAACACTCTCATATCCGTAAGTCACAAAATTCGTCTGGTATGCACCAAGCTGAAGCTCTCTCTCCTCATCTGCGGCTTTTGCCCTTATGACTGCACGCTTGAACTCCCATGCATCCACATCAACTCTGTCTTTATGAACATTGCAAAAGCCGGCCTCAACCATCCTGTTAAAAATAAGTTCTCCTGCCTCATGCTCAGCCTCAGAGCCTGCACTTCTGTACCCCAGTACAGGATTGCTTCTTATATTCTCAAGCTCCTTTGCCAGATTATACGAATACCTTACATCCGCGCTGTCCAATATATTCTTAATACGTTCCTCACTCAAGCTGTCCATATATCTACCTCCTATGGGACAGAGGGGTCTGGTCCCTGTGTCCCACTATTTTACCTTTCTGCACATGATTATGTCATCCCTGTAAGTGCCATCATCATATTTCATCGCATCCTTGTTTCTGCCCGTCTCAACAAAGCCTGACTTCTCATAAAGCGCTTTTGCGCGGTCGTTTCCGTCAACGACCTCAAGCTCCATCTGCTCATAGCCCATTTTCCCGGCAAGCTCTATAAGATATGCCATCATTGCAGTTCCGATTCCAAGACCCCAGAACTTCTTTTTGTGCGCTATCGCAAGTGAGCATCGATGCCTGACTCTGCGCCTTGTTCCGACTGTGCTGATGCTTGCGTTTCCGGCTGTCTCACCATCTACGAGCGCCATCATCATGACAGAGCCTGCATTCTCAAGCATATTATTTAATATCTCCTTCTCACTCTCGACAGTATATGTAACTTCATCCGGATTTCTCAGAAGAAATGGTGTCTCAGTGGCTGTCACCTTAAGATAATCTATCATTTCCGCCGCATAGTCAGGTGTAGTGCAGCACAATGTACACTGCCTTCCATCCTTTAATATTATCTTTCTGTCATCAAATCTCATATATGCCTCCTGTCCGGGACACAGGGGTCTGGTCCCTGTGTCCCATCATCCTATCACCATAAGTATTCTAAGCTCAAACCAGCCATCCTTGGCATTGACTGTCACTGAGCCATTATATTTTTCCACAATCTTTCGTATGCTCTTCATTCCGTAACCATGGAACCTTTTGTCCTGCTTGGTCGTCTTAGGCATTCCGTTTTCAAATTCAAGCTTTCCTTCATAGCAGTTTTCAACCTTGATACGAAGAAAGTTCTTCTGCCTGGACACAGATACATGAATCAGGCGCTTCTGCGGGTCATCTATCTTCTTCACGCTCTCGATTGCATTGTCAAGCGCGTTCCCGAACAGAGCACTGATATCCATAGGCTGCAAAAAATCTAATTCTTTGCCGTCAGCCACACAGGTAAGGCTTATTCCATGGTTCTGGCACTGTATCGTCTTAGCAGTGAGGATTGTGTCAAGTATGCGGTTTCCTGTTTTGTTCTGAGCTTCATAGCATTTGATTTCCTTCTCCATCTGGTCAAGATACGCTGTCTTTTCCTCCTCGGTTGCCGTGGTGCGCAAAATCGCAATCTGATGTTTAAGGTCGTGATACTTCTGGTTTACAAGTGACACACTCTCCTCCGACAGCTTGTAGTTCTCATATTGCATGCGCAGCGTATTAGACAGGAATTCATTTTCAAGCTTCATCTTCACTTCCTGAAGCTGCATATGATATGCAAAGAGGATGCCGACACCTCCAAGGTCAACCAAAGTCCTTATAATAAATATTTCTCCCGGAAGCTGTCCGCTAAACGGCGTGTTCTCAAATACATAGCTCATGTTGCTCATAAGATACACAAAAAGCCCGATAAAAACGCATATTCTTAAGTCTCTTCCTCCGATATTCAATGTAGCATTCTCACTCCTATAGCTTCGCTCAAGAAAATACATTGTCACATAGACTATTCCATATGAACATACCACAAACAAAGTACTCCAGAAAAGGTTAAGCTCCACATTCCAGTTGTTAAGCCCATAATAGAACAGCTGCCAGTTAAGTGATGCTGCAAGCTCACCTAATATAAATGCCCTTATGCAAAAATATGCCGCCTTTCTCCGGTCCATCCTGCAGCACAGGTAGATGGACAGCCATATAAGAAATATCTCAACCGCCATGCAGGGAATAAAAAATACCACGTTAATCTGGTCTGTCAGGCATATAAACGCTGTGAGCACTATAAATATCGCCGCCTGTATTCCGATTATCCCTCGCCTGCTCCTTCTCTTTACATTCATGCTTATATACAGACAGCTGCTGATAAAATAAGCTATTGAATAATAAATTCCCGGCGTGTTGGTGAGATTAACTGCTTCCCTCGGTGTCATTTGCTCACCTCGCTCATATAATTATTGAGCGCATCAAGCAGTGCCTTTTTCCTTGCGCGGCTCACCTGTATCCACACATTGCCTACATTCACATCAAAATCCTGCACAGTCTCCACATATTCAAGGTTGACAATGTAGCATTTATTGCACCGGAAAAAATTCATCCCCTTAAGTGCATCCTCAACCTCCGTGAGAGAGCCCTTAGTCCGGAAATCCTCATCCTTCGTGTGATATACAAGGTCATGGTCCTGAACCTCGATATAAGTCAGCTTTGACACATCGAACTTTTTTACACCGCCTTTTATCGGAACAGTTATATATTTCTTGGTTCTGTGCTTCATTCTCGACAATGCGCGGTCTATCTTCTGTGAAAAAGCATAGTAGCTCACTGGCTTTAACACATAGTCGAGCGCATCTACCATGTAACCTTTCATGACATATTGAGGCATATTGGTAATAAATATAATCACGACTTCCGAATCATACTCTCTTATATGCTCTGCCGCCGTCATTCCGTCCATGAATGTCATCTCAATATCCATCAATATGATATCATAGACTGCCTTGTAATTCTCTACAATCTCATCACCATCCGAAAAAACGGATATATTGAACTTTTCACCGCACTCATTCTCGTACCTTTTAAGATATTCTGTTAATTCCTTCTGATAGTTATCGTCATCTTCCACCAATGCAATTCGTATCATCTTTCACACTACCTTCTATACGGATTATATTTCCCATTATATAAAAACAGAGTACCAACGCTATACCATCAATACAGCATCAATACTCTGATTATAACAAATTAATCCTTATGTTAAAAGCCTTTAGGCATTTTTTCTGTTCTCAATTTCCAGCTGCTCCTGCGGAAGCTTTTTCTCAATTGTGAAGAAGAAAATCAGTATCGCACATATCACATATGCTATAGTCTCAACCCAGATATAACTCACAGAGATTGCAGTCTGTGCAGCCTGTGTCTGTCCGAGAACACCGAGCGCAACATCAGCATTCTGATTATATCCGCTTCCCTTTAAAAGTGCACTGAATATAGCATTGCAGATTGGAGTTCCCGCAACCATTATTGAACTGTAAATTGACATAGTAAGTCCGTCCGTTCTGATATGGCTCTTGTATTCTATGTGGTCTATAACATCTGCAAGAAGTGCAAGTATCATATAACATGCAGGAGCTGAACCAAGACACTTGAGAGCTACACCGATTGCCACAGGAACGATACTGCCGTTTCCGATAATCGCAATGACACCGCCGACTGCACCGAGAAGCATGCCAAGCATACAGATAATACGCTTTCCGTATTTATTGCAGAGCGGAATTACCGCAACCGCTGCCACAGCCATCGGAATCGCACCCATTATGGACAAAAGTGACTGCGATGCGCCCCACGCATCCACACTGCCTGTATAGGAATTGTTGAGAACCCATTTGCAGTAATATGACATTGAACCGTTCTTTATTGCACCGCTCCACTGAAATCCAATGTAAAAAAACATTACAATCCACCATGTCTTTTCACTCGCCACTGCCTTTAACTGTCTTCCAAGTGACGGTGCATGTGCCTCATTGATGCTCTCCGATGCCTTAGCGGCATTTGCAAGCTCCTCCGTGACACGCTCCCTCGTAAACATGAACTGCAAGAAAATTGTAAGTGCGGCAAATATAGCTATTGCAAGCATTGCAGCCAACCATAGATGCTGATTTTCCTTAAGCACAAAGGATACAAGAATCGGGAACACCATTGAGCCTGCCCCCATAACGCCAAGTCCTGCCACATTTGTAAAGGAAGCTAACACTCCGCGCTGCTTACTGTTTCTTGTTGACAGCGGAATAAGTGTTGAATTGGCAGTATTGTATATCGGATATGCCACAGCATAGAAAAGATTGTAAGCTATCGCAATCCATACCATCTTAGCTGTCCCCTCAAAAGGAACAATGAACATAAGCACGCTTGCCACCGACATCGTAAATGCGGAAAGCAGAATCCACGGTCTTGCTTTTCCTGCCATTGTCTTAGTCCGCTCAATAAGCTGTCCGACAACGAGGTTTGCAACTACAATAAGTATAGTCGAAATCAGCTGTAGGGTTGTCAAAAACGTAAGATTCATTTTCAGGACATCTGTAAAATAGTTCTGCAAAATACTTGTAAATATACCTGATGCGAGCAGAGCTCCAAACGGTCCTATGAAATAACCCAGAAGCATTTCAGGCACTTTCACGTCATCCGATTTTATACGTGTGTGAAAAAAAGGACTGCTCCATATTGTTTTTTTGTTATCGCTCATATATCATACCTCTTTTCGTACTTTTATGGATGTATAATCTCACAGCCTTTACTTAAAGCTTAACCGTTATGCATGCTATTATCACTGGCTTCTGGTATAGCTTCCGCTTGCAAGCTGTTCAACACTTCCATCCGGAAGTTCTAAGCTGCACGTAGTTCCGACCGGTACATGTACCTGTATTGTAAACCTGCCATTTTCTATCTTCCAGTCCGAAACAATTTCTCCATACGGTGTCTCAACGCTTCCCTTCGCGGAGCTTATCTGCTCTGTCATAACAGGCTTAATCCTAAAGCTTCTGTAACCCGGCTCTGTCATCTCAATTCCCGCAATCCTGCGATACATAAAGTCACCCACGGCACCGCTTGCATAATGATTGTATGAAATCATCATATCGGTTCCGTCATCGCCGATAGGACATTCACCCTTCTCATCAAGACCATCCCAGCGCTCCCATATGGTTGTCGCACCTTGCTTTACTTCATATAACCATGACGGACATTTTTCATTAAAAAGCATCTTATACGCTACATCAGCCCTGCCATTGTCTGCCAATGCGAATAGAATATATGGTGTTCCCGGAAAACCTGTTCCTATGCAATAGCTGCTTTTCTGTACAAGCTTTACCAGATTATCAACCGCATTCTCTTTTTCTTTGCCTTCAAAAATACCAAAATAGAGCGGAAGCACATATGCTGTCTGAAATTCCTCATTAAGCTTTCCATTGCCATCCGTCAGAATGTCCCGGTAGGCCTGTGCAGCCTTGCTGCTTATATTTCTGTATTTCTTCTCATCATCGCTGTATCCAAGAATTGCCGCAATGTCAGCTAACAGTCCGCTTGTATTTTTAAGGCTCGCCGTCGCTGTCCACTTACTTCTCTTCTGCCACTGCGACATCTTAGGCACATCAGGAGCTACCCAGTCGCCAAAATGCAGAACAGACGGCGTATTCCATAGAAATCTGTGTTTTCCTATACTTAAAAGCCCTGCCCAGAAGCAGCATGCATTGACATACTTTCTCATCATGGCATAGCAGCTTTTAAGCACATTTTTATCACCCTTTGCCTGATACTCTGCCCATGGAACCATTATGCAGGCATCTCCCCAGAACTCAATAGCCATAGTCGGCATTGTAGCAGGGAAGCCATAGCCCTGTGAAGGTATTGTATTCGGTATTCCTCCGGTCATCAACTGTTCTGCTCTCATGTCAGAGAGCCACTTGTCAAAAAATCTGCTCATATCGAAGTTGTAGCACGCTGTCGGAGCGAACACGGCAATATCACCAGTCCAGCCCATGCGCTCATCTCGCTGAGGACAGTCAGTCGGAATATCCATAAGATTTGACTTGGCACTCCAAAGGATGTTCTCCTGCAGGCGGTTGAGCTTATCCGATGAACAGTGGAAGCTTCCTGTATGTTCAATGTCCGAATACAGTGCGTATGCCGCTACTTCCACATTTTCCTTTTCGATTCCTTCTATGCTTATATAGCGAAATCCCATATAAGTGAGTCTTGGCATGTAGCATTGTACACCATCTTTACAAATATACTCCACACAGGCTTTGGCTGTTCTTAAAAATGCTGTATTTAATGTACCGTCAGGCTTTAATATCTCAGCATGGTGTACTGTTATCTTCTGACCTTTTTTTCCTCTGATGTTAAGTTCAACAACACCGGCAAAATTCTGTCCGAAATCATATATGAGACTTTTGCCTTTCTCCCTGCACGACACCGGAAGCATTCTCTCATGCGCCCGAACTGCTGCTCCTGTATCAGCCGATATTTCCGGATGTACACGCAGTACTTCAGTCGCAGCCTTGTGATAATCGCTGTCCTTAAGGCTGATGGAAGCATCATAAACCTCACCATCATAGAAATCTGCTGCCCTGTAACTGCCGCGCATCGAAACATCCCATTCTGTATCGGTTTTGACAAGCTGTGTTGTCCCATCCTCGTACTCAATCCTAAGTTCAAGAAGCAACGCCTGTCTGTCAGCACTAATGCGGTTCTTTCTTGTAAACACAAATGAACCTACCGCCCAGCCTCCGCCGACAACAGCGGTAAGCTCGTTATCCTTTTTAAGCGCTTTCGTCACATCATAGGTCTGATATTGCAGCCTTGTCTTATAGGATGTAAAACCAGGTGCAAAGAACCTGTTTCCAACCTTGCTGCCATTTAATGAAAGCTCATAAATCCCCATAGCTGTCGCATATATATTTGCGGACTTTATCTTTTTGTCAACACTGAAGCTCTTTTTAAATGTCATCGGTACAGGAGATACCTTTTTCTCAGTAAAATGATAATCCCCATCAGTAATCCATTTTGCCAGCCATGGCGTGTCCATTCTTCCTATTTCGAATTTTAATTCAGCTTGTGCCATATCATCTGCATCATCCCATACTGTGAGCTTGGCTGTGTAAGTTCTAAACGGCTCTAACGGCTTACCATCATACACTATAGCTGTCTGCTGTGTCGTAGTAATCTTCCAGTCCTCAACAGCTATAACTGCTCTTTTAAGCTTTGCTCCCTGCCTGTCACTGTCAACAGAAAAGGCAAATGAAGGCGATTTCTTATCCGTGACACATCCTTCTTTCATATTCTCGCAGGTAAATCTTCTGACCTTTATCATCTGCTCCTCCTTATCTGACCGGAAGTTCAAGATAATGCTCTCCTGTTTCATCTGTAACAGTTATCTTAACATTGTCATTATTTTCCGCTCTTACTACCGCTAACGCTTCTCCGTAATAGGTTTTTGTAGTATTTTTCCAATAACCGCTCTCGTTATACGGACAGGCATTTCCAAATCCAAGAAGAGTTCCGTTTTCAACCTTGACAGCCATATGATGCTTCTCCATCGGCTTTAAAATTCCGGTCTCATCCGTGTAGGAAAGCCTGATAAATCCAAGCTCACCAGCCTTAATGGCATCCTTTTCCAGTTTCATTGTAAGCACAGTCTTATCTGCTGCTGTTTTAAGAGTGCATCTTCCGATTTCAATGCCATGACTATCATACGAAACTGCTGTCAGTTTACCGTTCTCATACGGAACATTGAATGTTATATTACAGCAATCCTTTAACTTTTTCTTTCCGACACTCCTGCCATTCAGGTAAAGTTCAACCGATGCCGCTCTTGCATAGACCTCAACGACTGCCTTCATTCCTTCACAGCCCTTCCAGCTCCAGCTTTCAATCGCATCTGTCATCTTCCACGCCGATGGTGAATGTCTGCCACGTTGATAGACAGGCTTCACTGCTATGAATGGCCCCTTCTCTTTTTCAAGGGCAACCTTCGTGTAAGCCGCTTCACCGCCTGCAAAACCCAGAATATTTATTCTTCCGCTTCCTGCTGTCAGCCAGCCGCACTCCTTTGCATCTGCCGGAGCATAATCCTCATACTCCCATGCTCCGATTCCTGCCTCTCCGATATAGTCCATTCCTGCCCAGACAAAGTCTCCTACAATTCTCTTTTCACGCTTTGCCATTTCATAGAAATCGTATGCATCCTTGCAGAAGGTCTCACTTCCGAGAATCAGTCTGTCCGGATATTTTTTCAAATCGTGCTTATATCTTAAAATTCCGTAATTATATCCTGCGATATCCATATTTGCATAGGCATCCCTTGTCTTTACATCACATGCATGCAAGGTTGCTCCAAGCTTCATGGTCTTATCGCCTAAAAGTCCTGCGAGCGTATTATAAAACTCGCTTCCGACTGTCTTTTTCTTCTTTGTTCCCGCCTCTGACTGCTGTGCATCCTTTTTAGCTTTCTCATCACTGTACACGCCAAACCCCATCGAGTACAAGAAGTTAAAAAATATGTTGATTCCACAGCTCACCGGTCTTGTGCCATCAAGCTTATGAAGATATTCCGTCATCTTTCCTGTAAGCCTGATACCTTCTTTCTGGCCGGTCTCAGCCACTTCATTTCCTGTTGAATACATAATCACACATGGATGATTGTAGTCCTTCTCAACCATGTCCTTCAAATCCTTATGCCACCAATCCTTCATATATGAGGCATAATCGTATTGATTCTTATGAATATACCACATGTCCGTATACTCATCCATAACTAACATTCCAAGTCTGTCACATGCATCAAGCAGCGCTTTTGAACATGGATTGTGTGCGCATCTTACTGCATTGTAACCGGTTTCTTTGAGAATCCTTATCTTTCTCTCCTCCGCCTCCAAAAATGCACAGGCTCCGAGAACTCCATTGTCATGATGTATACATGCACCCTTTAAAATTACATGCTCTCCATTTATTGCGATACCATTGTCAACTGTCCATGTAAGCGTCCTCACACCGAACCGCTCACGCACTTCATCTTCACCGCAGCGGACAACGCATGTGTATAGCTGCGGAGTGTCAACACTCCATAACATCGGATGTGAAAGCTGTACCCTTTGAAAATATTTATAAGCAGTACCTTTTTTATCTTTTGCGGAAGCTGCCTTTGCGCTTACAGTTTGGCTATAAATCTTATTACCGTCCGTATCCTCGATAGCTATATCTATATCAGCGCCGCCAATAGCATCAATCCCTATCTCAAGCTTTGCTATGTCCTTATTCCTGTCATAATCGACAGTTCTTATTTTAACACCGTTTATATCTACATAATCATCTTTTCCGATATACATCCATACAGGTCTGTATATGCCGGAACCTGTGTACCAGCGGCTGTTAGGCTGGTCTGAGTTGTGTGCAATCACACGGATTTCATTCTCTGCACCATAATTTAAAAACTTCGAGATATCTACATAAAAATTGGTATATCCATATGGTCTGTATGCTGCCTTTTCCCCATTCACATACACTTCTGCATTGTGATATACACCCTCAAATTCCAACACTATTGTATATCCGTTATACTCTTTCGGAGCGTCAAAAGTCTTTCTATAGACATAATCACAGCCTTCAAACCAGCCGATATTATGACGACCTCTGCTCTCCATCGAACGCACCTCATGACACATTGCATCATGCGGCAATGTTATTTTCTTTTCCTCCTCGTTCACATCAAGATGTCTGTAATACCAGTTTTCATTAAAGTCTATCTTTCTCATCTATATTCATTCCTCCGACCTGCGGCTATATACATTTTACCATATCACTGTTAATCTAATATTCCTCCCGAAGCTCTTAACTCCGGGAGGAAATCATATTATTTCTGTACTTTCTGAACCTTCTTCATACTGAAGAATGCTGCTGCCATTGCAACTACTGCTGTCACCCCAAGCAATACCATATTTGCGATTGTTCCATGTGCAGATGACATATTCTCAGCTGTCTGCACCTCATGAAGAACTTCCTCATTTGAAAAGTAGATAAATGCAAATCCCTGTACTCTGCTTGAAACAAGCTTCATGAGTGCTGCTATAAAAAGCACAGGAGCACCAATTCTTAATGCATCGGATACTATTGTAAGAACCTTTCCGGCAGCTCCGTTAATTGAAAGCTGTGACACAGCTAACACTACAGCAAGAAGAACTATTCCGATTACATTATACATAACTGTTTCAGGTACGGCAGCATTTTGAAAATAACCTGCACTGCCTATATTTACAAAATATACTATAATAGCAACTATTGACAGAACAAAAGCGACAAATGTGATACCGCTTCCTGCGGTCTGTTTCTTCATAAAATTCATCTTTTATTCCTCCTCTTTCTTCTTTTCAGGCATGAGAGAGAATGCAAGCCATGCAAGTACGAATACTCCTGTAGCTACACCGCTGACTGTACGTGTTACCTTAAGCACTGTATCCCACCATGTATCTACCCTTACTGTTGACACATTCATTACTGCGCTGTTTGCGAAGGTATATAACTGATACTTGAGGTTCTCACGAGCCTGATTTACAAGTGTTGCATCGTTCTTTACCGAATCCTCTGAGATATATGACCATGTTGCATCAACACCGCCGTCACCGAGGTTGATGTGGTTATCATTTCCGCCAAAGTCTGCTACCTGTGTGACTGTAGCCATTATCATTGACTCAGGTGTAAAGTAGTAAGAGTTGTTCATCATATCAGTGGAAATTACACCTGTATATCCCCACTCATCACGAAGAATTGTCTTTAACATTCCTACATGATGTGAAGCGTTGGTTGCGCCAATACGGTTAAATGCCACCATTACTGCGAGACCGCCGGCATCCTCTAATGCTCCCTGGAAGCCTCTAAGGTCTGTCTCACGCATCTTCTGCTCATTCATGTATGCGGCAACTCCGTTACGGTTATGCTCCTGATCGTTGAAGCCTATATGCTTTGGTCCGTTTAAGATTCCCTTCTCTGTACATCCCTTGATGATACCATAACCAATTCTGTTTGTGAGCATAGGATCCTCTGAAATATACTCATAGTTACGTCCATTGTAAGGTGTTCTTCTGAGAGTAAGACCCGTTCCCCATACATCATATCTTTCAAGCCAGAGTCCTGAATTACCTTCTACAAGTCCCCACTCATAAGCAAGCTCAGGGTTGAAAGATGAACCTAAGAGTGTCTGTGAGCTGACGTTAAAACGATATGTCTTTCCTGTAGTTTCATCTGTATAAGTTGCAGTAAAGCCGTTTACACCTTCATTCTGTAATACAACAGGGTTATCTACATTTGTGAGCACATCACTCTGGCTTCCGCCATGGATAACTGCTCCTACTGCCTCATCTATAGTGATTGAAGATACAAGCTTATCCCAATATGGGTCATTTATGTTGCTGAGCTGCTCATACTGTATGTCTTCTGTGCTGAATCTAACGCCGTTGTCCTTGCCTTCCTCGGCAGGATTGTCTGTCTTTATCGTGTACTGCATTCCGCGGAGTGCTGATATCCACTCATCCTTCTTAGGACTGTCAGCGATTGTCACTGTCACATCAGTATTATAGTTGATTGGGTATGTTGCATCCCAGTCCTGTCTTGAAAGATATGTAACTGTGTCATCTCCTGTCCAATAGTTGAGGTCTGCATCATCGGCTACATTTGTTACGATTGTATCATGTGAAACAGCAAATGTCGTAGTGTCAAGTGACTTGTTACCATTCCATACAACCGCTGTTCCGACTGCCTCGGCATCCATTCCGTCCGCAACTGTCTTGCCCATTGCTCCGAGCACATTATTGACTGCCTCATGCGAACCTGCTGCGGCAGTGAAATAATAATCACCGTCATCTAATATGTATGTCTTGGCATTTGTGTAATCATAGCTTGCAAGATACTTTGTAGGAACTGTGATTGTAACCTCCGCTGTCTGTCCTGCCGCTACATCCACTTTTGCAGAATTGAGGAACATGATTGCTGACTTTTCAACATTATTTGTCTTGTCATAATCTGTATATGGCTGCTGTACATATAACTGTGCTAAGAACCTTCCGTCCTGATTGCTCTTATTCTTTACTTCCACAACAGCAGTTATGTTTCCCTCTGAAGTCTTGTCAACAGTCACGCTCTTTACATTCTGCTCATAATCAAGATATGAAAGTGTGTGTCCGAATGGATATATGACTTCATTGTCATAGCTCCATGTATTTGACTGTGTAGCTCCCTTTGAGGAAGCTGCATTTGATGAAGGATTCATTATAGAATCAAAATATCTTGTCTCAAAATACTTGTAACCTACATATATGCCTTCCGCCTCAACAATATACTGTCCGGCACTGTATGTAGCATCACCGCCGCCGAACGAGCTTGCACTGCTGATATTCGATATATCTGTCTTAGGGTAACGCGCGTCATAACCGTTAGCTGCATTTGCTGCCACGATATCTGCATCTGCATAATAGTCACCGCCGAAGTTAAGCACTGCCGGAATTGAATTGTTGTCAACCACATATGTGTCTGTGAGAGCACCTGTAGAATTGACCTTTCCTGTAAGTACATTTACAATACCTGTACACTGATAGTCATTGATACATCCAATATATGCTATACCGTCAACCTCATGCGCACCGCCCTCGGCTATCTGTGCAATTCCCATTGCATTTCCTGAGTTTAACAAAACAACAACCTTAGAACATGTCTCCTTAGCTGCGTCAATTACTGCAAGTTCATCCCCGGAAAGAGCAAGCGGATCTTCTCCTGTACTCTCACCTGCTGCATTCACCGCCGAACCCTGTGCGTATGTGTTAGACTCTCCACCCGGACGGGCAAATACACATACCGCAACAGTATTGTCTTTATCTATTGCAGATTTCCAATCATCGGATGCACCCATCTGTGTAAATCTGTCAGGTGATATTTCATTTATAACGAAGTCTTCCATATCGCCAACAGATGTTGTGTATATATTGTCATAACCTGTTACAATGGATACCGCTCCTGTCCAGCGGTTAGTCTGCTCAACATCATGAGGATTGAGAATCTTATTCATATATATATCCTCAACTGTGCTGTCAACCGTTATGCCTGCCTCCTTAAGTGCCTGACGCAGGTCAACTGCATCATCATTGCCCGCACGCAGGTCTCCGCTGTTATACGGATATGGAGCATACGCTGCCATGCCAAACAGTGCAACCTTCTGTGTGCCTGCTATAGGGAACACATTGTTATCATTCTTCATAATAACAGTTCCCTCTTCACCTTCCTTTACCGCAATATCCTTTGCAGCAGCAGCCATATCCTCAATAGTACCGTAATCTTTGACAAATCTTGCCGAAGCTTCATCTGTCGAGGTTACATAACTGGTCGTTCCAAGCTGCTCATCAAGATTTTTTCTGTACGAATTTGCAATTCCGGTACCAAGTACGGAAAGTGCAAGTACGGATGCGGTAACTGACGATACTCCTCGCATCACATTTGAAATTTTCTTCATGTTTGTTACCTCCCTTGTATTAACTGTGTAGGCGTTCACAAAAAATGTAGTTCCGCGTTCACTCAATTAATAGTAAATAGTTAATAGCTTTGATGCTGTTATCATAGCATTTTTTAGCACTTATAACATATCCCTGACGTGAACGGTGCTTTTTTTGACGCAATCCGTCAATTTTTTTTGTTATATCGGGGTGTTTTTAGTCAATATTACCATAAAATTCAGGTGTCAAAAGATGCTGATTTATGTTAAGAGTGTATAGCATGTTATACACTCATAGACTAAATGAGCATGTTTTGACACCCGAACCTTTATTATAATCTTTTTAAGCTTTTCCCGCTCTTTTTAACTTCTTCACAAAGCGCTTATCCCGCCGTCTGTTTCCGAAGAATCCGCCGATAATTTTACCTATCCCTTTAAAAAAGTGTCCGTTGACAATCGTTGTCATGCCGTAAACCATATCCATTCCTACCATTCCGTTAGTCATCTTGGCAATAGCCCTGAACGGCATGTTATAGATGAACAAGACATTGAGGTTCGGTTTGCCTAACTGTTCACTTTTCTTCTTTTTGTCCGTCAATACTTTATAGACGAGTCTTGCAAGGCGGCTCTTTGCATAATACATCTGACATATTGCATCATTTACACCAAGCTGTCCGCTCCATTCACCGCTTGGCAGTCTGCGCCCTAAGAGCGTCTCAAATTCTGCGTCAGATATCTTCTGCACAAGCCCTGTATAATAGTAAGGAAGCAGTGCAGGGTTATATGGCATTCCTATGTTGTTCCCGACACGTTCTATGGTTCCGGTAAGTCGTATATCAGCCACGCTTGAACCTATCATTATATTGTAGGTTCCGGTTTCAATCTCCCATCTGCCTGTTTTGACATTCCAGTAACGGAATGTCTTATCATCAAACGGAATCTTCACCTTTTTACTTTCCCCCGGCTTTAAAAATACCTTGGCAAAGCCCTTAAGCTCCTTCTCAGGTCTGAATACAATAGCATTCGGAAGTCCTACATACATCTGTACAACTTCTGCGCCTGATACATCTCCTGTATTTGATACAACAAGCTCCACTCCTGTGTCTTCAATCTTCAAATCCGAATATGTGAACTCTGTATATGAGAGTCCGAAGCCAAACGGATATTGAACACGCACTTTGGATGTGTCATAGTATCTGTAGCCGACAAACAGGCTTTCCCTGTATTCCGAAGTTCTCTCGTTGCTCGGATAATATCTGAAGGACGGTGTATGTTCATATGCTATAGGGTATGTCTCCGCTAACCTGCCGGATGGATTTACGGCTCCTGTCAGTATGTCAAGCGTAGCAGATGCACCAGCCTGTCCATTGAGATACCCATGTAAAATCGCCTTACAGCACGACTGCCATGGCATCTCCATAGCTGAACCGGCACTTAATATCCCCACGATATTTTCATTTACTCTGTTTATATCCTGCAATAATTCTATCTGGTTCTGCGGTATTCTCATATGAGTTCTGTCAAGTCCCTCAGACTCACTGATTTCATTAAGTCCGAAACAGAATATAACAATGTCAGCTCTCTGTGCCAGTTCAAGCGCTTCCTTTTTCTCTGCCTCATCCACATCACCATCACGCTTGTATCCTCTTGTCATCCCGATAATGTTGAGCTTGTACTCTCTTGCAATTCCTGCAACAGCTTCAACCTTAGTAGGATTTACCATCGAAGAGCCGGCTCCCTGATATCTCGGTGCAAACGCAAAATCTCCGATAATTGCAATCTTCTTGGTTCTGTCAAGAGGAAGAATTGATGCATCATTTTTTAACAGCACCATGCTCTCAGCAGCCGCCTTTTTTGCAAGCCTGTGATGTGCTTCCCTGTCAAAGCCGCCTTCCTGCTTATGTTCCTGCGTTTTACCTGTTACTTTATCCTGAGGCAGATTTGCGGATTTCCTATCGGCAAGCTCCATAATCACACCCAACAGCTCCCTCACTCTATCATCAAGCTTTTTGTGTGACAGCCTGCCGTCCTTCACCGCCTTTACAATCTCTCTTGCAGAGCCATAGCCGCAATTAGGCATCTCAAGATTCGCTCCGGCATCCACTGCCTTCACCGGGTCATTATTTCCGCCCCAGTCCGATACGACAATACCGTCAAAGCCCCACTCATCACGAAGGATATCCGTCAAAAGATGCTCATTCTCATTAGCGTATGTTCCGTTAATCTGATTGTAGCTGCTCATTATCGCCTTGCTTTTGCCTTCTTTTACGGCAATCTCAAAGCCTGTAAGATATATCTCTCTTAATGTTCTCTCGTCAATAACGGCATCCATAGCCATTCTTCTAAGCTCCTGACTGTTCACCGCAAAATGCTTCGGACATGCAGCCACACCCTTCGTTTGTATTCCTCTAATGTATGCCGCCGCCATCTTTCCCGAAAGATATGGGTCCTCCGAAAAATACTCAAAATTTCTTCCGCACAGCGGGCTTCTCTTGATATTAAGCCCCGGTCCTAACAGTACATCCACATCCATGCTTGCAGCTTCATCGCCGAGCGCCTCACCTATCTCTTCGCCAAGCTTTTCATCCCAGCTGTTTGCAATCGTTGCAGCCGTTGGAAAGCATGTCGCCTCAAGGGATGCATTAAGTCCAAGGTGATCTCCTGCACCTGCCTGCTTTCTGAGTCCATGAGGCCCATCAGAAAGAAAAATTGACGGAATCGAAAGTCTCTCATTCTCTCTCGTCTGCCATACGGTCTTTCCGCCTAAAAGTGCGGCTTTTTCCTCTATTGTCATCTTCTGTACCAACTCATTTATCTCATTTTTATCCATAAAAAAACCTCCAAAACAACTAATATAACCGCATCAAATCGTCAGTATTATATTAGCACAGTAATTCTGAATGTGCGTTTTGAGGCATGAGTTGCTATTATATGGCATGAAATGCAGATACATGTTATATTTATAGATATCAGCTCTATTGTATGAAGCAAGGTATTTACGGACAACTGAGCTTCTACCAAAGAATTGTCTTATGTTATTTTCTCTGTTATCAGTGCTTTGGGGAATCCGGTATCAATATAGTGAGATAGAACCAGTCATTTTGCTGTCCAAAATCGACCACGCCGCCATATTTTTCGGCAGCGGCACGAATGCTCGACAACCCGAAGCCGTGATTATCTTTGTCAGCCTTCGTTGTCTTTATTAACGCTCTGTCATCCTTATATACCGGAGTGTCACAGTAGTTTTCCACCTTGATAAGCACAAAATTCTTCTTAGAAGCCACAGTCACATGGATAAGCCTTTTCTCCTTCTCAGGTATGAGCGTCACATGCTCGATTGCATTGTCTAGTGCATTTCCAAATATCGAGCAGATATCCATGACATGCATAAAATCAAGCAGCTTACCGTCCGCCACACATGTGATGCTTATGTCATTTTTGCGGCAGTGGAATATCTTAGCGGCAAGTATTGTGTCAAGCACCTGATTGCCGGTTCGCTGCATCGTCTCAAAGGTGCTTACTTCCTCCTCCATGGCATCGAGCCACTTCTTTCTCTTTTCTTCGTCCGTCTCAATCCTAAGCCCCGCAATCTGATGCTTCAAGTCATGGTACTTTATATGTATGAATTCCATGCTTTCCTGATAGTTTCTGTACTGGTCGTACTGGCTTTTAAGCAGTGTGTTCATCGCCAAAAGCTGCCGTTCCACAAGAAAATCATATATTCGGCTCTGGTAGATAAAGAGTATGGCAAGACCTCCGAAATCGACAAGTGTTCTTATAAAAAATATATCTTCACGGGTCGAACCCGTAAAAGGAAGCCCACTGTATCCGGTTCCATCATAAATAAAACTTAAATTGCTAAAGACAAACACCGCCACCGCAATCCCTACAGCCGCAAGCACCTCCCTGACTGTAAGCCTTTTTAAATAGTCGCTGTCAAACACTTTTTTCTCAAGTTTTACCGTAACCGCAAAGCCTGAACCATAAACCACCAAAATCATCAAGCTGTTAATTACCCGGAATACAGCCGTACTCATCTGCCGACCGCCGATATACATCATAAGCTGCCATTCAAACGAAGCTGTAAATTCTGCAAGCAAAAACGCCTTGACACAGCAATATCCCGTTGCAAGATGTGAAAGCTTTCCTGCAAGCTTGATAAAAACATACATAAGTCCAACCGCTGTCAACATACATACAAGCCATAATATAAGCTTAAAACTTCCCGACCACACCAGAAAAGCTGCCTGTACTGCAAGCATTGCCACGCTGCACACCCAGAATCTAACTTGTCTAAACAATTCCTTCTTAATCAAAAAAAGATATGTCATGCATGCTCCCCACTGTGCAAGCGCCGTACATATTCTCGGAATATCAGGATAATACTGCATATCAATTCTCATTTCTGAGCGATTTACTACAAACCAATGTCAATGATATCTGCTATCCGCTTTCGCTTCCTGCTGATATAAAATAGATGCCCCACCCTATCCTGTGCCGGGACATACAAAGCTTCATCTTACACTTATGCAGCCTGCAATCGCTCATGACAAACTGCTTGTGTAAAAAGCCGTTATTTAATCCGGTAAATCATTTAAAATTCCAACAGATATTCACAAAACATGCAATAAATCATGCTTTGCAGCTATCATCTGTCTAATTTTGTATATATTTCATCAGAAGCTCCATAAATTCTTTTCTGACGCTCCGGCTTACCGGAATTTTTTCGCCGCACACAATACACTCGCCGCCCATAAGTCCGTCCACATTCGCCATATTCACCAAAAAGCCCTTACTGCACCTGAAAAAGCCATAGCCGTAAAGCTCTGTTTCAAGACTTTTAAGCGCAGCCCTCGACACAAAATCCCCCCGCACAGTGCGATATCTGGCATAATGTCCCTGACTCTCGATATAATAGATTTCAGATGTCTTAAGCTTGTATACTCCATCCTCGGACACCACCGATACATACACCTCATCCGGCTTTTTCATGCGCGCAAATGCCTTGTCAAGCTTCTGCGAGAACGCAAAGTACTCCACAGGCTTTACAACATAGTCCATTGCATCGACCTCATATCCACGCACCGCATAGTCAAGCATATTTGTGATAAACATGATTATCACTTCATGATCAAGGCTGCGTATCTTCTGCGCCGCCGTCATTCCGTCCATGAACCTCATCTGAATATCCATCAGAATCATGTCATAATCACCGCTGTAGTTTTCAACAATATCCTCTCCGTCAGCAAAGAATGTAATATTTATTTTTTTCCCACGTTCCTTCTCATAGCGCCTTATATACTCCTCAAGCTGCTTCGCAAAAAGAGGCTCGTCCTCAACGACTGCGATATGATATTTCTCCATAGCCGCTCCTTATATGCTGATTTCTATGCCACTGTCTTAGATGTATTATGCTTTCACGCTATTGCCTTTCATCGGTCACAATATGCTCTATCCCAGAGTGTGCCCTGCTAAGATAAGCTTTGAGGAAGCTCGGAAAAGCCTTATATCTGCCAAGCTCCTCTATCGGAACCCAGTGCATCTCCTCCTTCACCCCGTAGGTGGTGCTGTTGCTGTGAAGCTCCTTCGTTCCCCTTGGCTTCATAATAAAATAGAAGCTGATTTCATGGCAGTTCAAGCCCTTCAGAGTTCCTCTGTTTTCATTAAAAAAGTTCTCATGGATAACCGCAAGCCTGTCTATCTCGTAATGCACGCCTGTCTCCTCAAAAACCTCCCTAAGCACCGCAGCCTCGGCTGTCTCACCCATATGTACACCACCGCCAATCGAGTACAGATAATCTTCCCTCTCATTTCCCGCAAACAGCACACAGCCGTCCTCTATAATAATTGCCGCTGCGCGGTATCTGAACCAGTTGCTTTCCCTTGTAAAACCGCAATCATACGTCATCTCTTGTACCGCCCCGCTAATCAGTTATAACCGTCTTTCTTTTGCCCTTCTTATTCTTCGGGTATTCGCGCAGACGGATTACATAGTCCAGATTTACAACATTCTCATCGCCGTCCTTTTCGACGACAACAGCGTTGCCGACAACCTCCTTCAAAATTCCGTCAATCGTCCCCGATGCCACCGTGTTAATCAGTATGTCCTTTCCTATAAATCGCTTTGCAAGCTCCTGCATATCCTTATCTCCGTTTCTTCTTTTTATTTTCGCCTCGATGTATTTTTCGGTCTGCTTTCTATTCCTAAACAGCATCCAGAAAACAAATACGAACAGCAAATAGTAAATTAACCAGTTACTCACGTTTTCCTCCTAAATCGGGTAATTAAAACAGATATATTATAACATGTCACTTTCCATAATATATACAACAAAAAATGAATTTTAAAATAAATACTGATACCTACGCATCTGTTGAAATATTATAGTTTTGACTCTTTCCTTTTCTTCATCAGAATATATATCAACATTATCTATCAAAGCTGGTTCCCTTTTGATGAATGTCTATTGAATAATTTTACGTTATCTTCAAATAACTCAACCATTTTAATTCTCATTTCTTAGCGTTTTATCGCATCAAGCTTATTTTTCACACTGACTCCCTATTAGAATCCAAAAATCATCTTCCGCCATTCGCCCCTGTGTTTTTCTGATTATAAGCATAGGGTCATAAAACGGAATTCCAAGTGCGTCCAACTGAATTTTTATTTTATCCCTTGTCTCAGGAAAACATCTCGATTTTAAAAATTTCTGATAATCTTCATATGTTGGATTGCTGTTAGCTCCAAATGCCCTGAACATAATGTTATTTACATAATTCTTTATCCGTATTTTTTGTTCGACCTCATCGACATCTATGAGTGTACACTTTTTATTTTTGTACATATACCATAACCTCAGCGGATACTTCTGTTCAGGTATTTCCCTTGTCTCCAGCCACTCATCATGTTCCGATAACAAATCAATCAGCAATACAACCGGACCGGTTATTCTTTTGTCACTTGTCTCCCACCGTTCTATAGTCGGCTTTGAAACACCTATCAATTCTGCAAATTCTTTTTGCGTTAGATTTATCTTTTTTCTAAAATTTTTCAGTTCTTCCGCTGTTATATAATCCGATATATTATAATTTTTCATTCCATGCTCCATTTCTGAGCGATTTACTTTGATGCTATCTCACTATATTATTCTCTTGGTGTTTTAAATATATTAAACCATCAAAATGATTGTTTGTAAACAAGAAATATAATTAATTTGATGGTTTTATTAAAAAATCTGTTACTTGATATTCACAATCAGTGCTTCTTCAATCGTTTCCCATAAATTACAAGACCCCCTAGAGAGCGGCAACTCTCTATGGGGGTCGTTTACTTTGAAACATCGTATCTTTACTCAGATATTAATATGCCACATACCTGAGCTATTATCAAGTATATGCATATAAAAAAATTTTATTATAAAATTCCTTTATCCAAAAACTTTTTATTACAATCAGTCCTTCCCCTCTGATTATTTATAGATATCCCTTATCTGTTTCGCCGCCTCAACCATATTCCGAAGGCTTGCATCTGTCTCCGGCACCCCTCTTGTCTTTAAGCCACAGTCAGGGTTTACCCATAATTTGTCGCGGTCAATCTTAGCAAGCATTGTGTTGAGCGCATTCACAATCTCCTGCACGTCCGGTACACGCGGAGAATGGATATCGTACACTCCCGGTCCGACCTCCGTCTCAAAATGCTTCTCCCTCAGCGCATCCAATATCTGAAGGTCGGAGCGCGATGCCTCGAATGTAATCACATCTGCGTCCATGTCGTCAATCGCCGGAATAATGTCCGTAAACTCACTATAGCACATGTGAGTGTGTATCTGCGTTTCAGGCTTAACTGCGCTGTGTGTCAGGCGGAATGCCGGAATTGCAAAGTCAAGGTATTCTGTATGCCAGTCCGATTTGCGAAGCGGAAGCTTCTCCCTCAATGCCGCCTCATCAATCTGGATAATCTTTATTCCGCCTGCCTCTAAATCAAGTACCTCATCCTTTATTGCAAGCGCAATCTGCGATATCGATTCCTTTATAGAAATATCCTCCCTCGGAAATGACCAGTTCAAAATAGTTACCGGTCCTGTGAGCATGCCCTTCATAGGCTTCTTGGTAAGTGACTGTGCATAGACTGACCACTCAACCGTTATAGGATTTTTGCGGTAGACATCTCCCCATATAATCGGCGGCTTCACACAGCGCGTTCCATAGGACTGCACCCACGCCTTCTCCGTAAAAACAAATCCTCCCAAAGCTTCTCCGAAGTACTCTACCATGTCATTTCTCTCATACTCTCCATGTACAAGTACATCAAGTCCGATTTCTTCCTGCCATGCCACGCACTCGGCAATCTTTCTTTTGTTAAAGGATATGTATTCCTCTTTGGAAATATCACCTTTGCGATATGCAGCCCTGTTAGCTTTTACATCCTTTGTCTGAGGGAATGAACCGATTGTTGTCGTCGGAAACTCCGGCAGACCGAATATCTTTTTCTGTATCTTCTGACGCTCACTTCTCTTAGGAAGTCTGATACAATCTTTACCCTCTACACCTGCAAGTCTCTGCTTTACCTGCTCATTTTCACAATTTCTCTCACCTGCAAAAAGCTTTTGATTACTTATATAAGCTTCTTTTGATGCATATTCCTGTGAAGAGGCAAGTGTACCAAGCTCTCCCAGTTCATCAAGCTTCTCCTGCGCAAAAGCAAAATATGACAAGTACTCGTTTGAAAGCTTATGCTCATGCTTTATTGTATAAGGCACATGAAGCAGTGAACATGATGTGGATAATACGACATTTATGTTACTGTCCTTAAGCCCGGCAAGTATCTTTAATGTGCTGTCATAATGATTTCTCCAGATATTCTTTCCATTTACCAGACCTGCAAATAACAGCTTATCCTGTGGGAAACCATATCTCTTGATCAGCTTAGCTGTCTCTCTGCCTTCTGTAAAATCAAGTCCTATTCCGTCAAAAGGCAGCTTTATTAATTCACGGTAAATGTCCCTCACATCTCCGAAGTAGGTCTGAAGTAAAACACGGCAGCCGTCCTTACATGACAGAACCGCATTGTATATCCTGCAAAACAGCTCAATGTCCTCATCGTCCATATCCAGCACAAGCGCAGGTTCGTCAAGCTGTATCCATTTAATCTCCTGCTCCGCACTTTTTTCAAATATTCTCTGATACGCTGTTATTATATCTTCCACATAATCCGGTGCCTTTTTATTTCCTGTATATCTGCACAGCTTAAGCATCGTATACGGTCCAATCACAACAGGCTTTGTCTCAATACCAAGTGCTTTTGCTTCCTCATATTCATCCCATAGCTTATTTCCCGACAGCTTGATGACTGTATTATCCTCAACCTCCGGAACAATATAATGATAGTTAGTATTAAACCACTTCTTCATGGCAAGTGCCTTGACATCACCTGATTCACCCTGATATCCGCGTGCCATGGCAAAATATGTATCAAGTTCAGGCAGCTTCAATTCACTATAGCGCTCCGGCACAATTCCAAGCAATACCGCCGTATCAAGCACCATGTCATAATGTGAAAAATCATTGCAGGAAATATAATCAATACCAGCATTTTTCTGCATATTCCAGTGAGTTTTCCTCAGCTCTGCCGCTGTCTGCAACAGCTCCAATGTGCAAATCTCCTTCCTGAAATATTTTTCAGAAGCGAATTTTAATTCTCTTAGTGTACCTATTCTCGGAAAACCAATCACTGATGTCTGCATAATACCCTCCAACAATTAATAATAATTGTACTTATTATAATCAGAGGTATGTTCATTGAAAAATATATAAATATATGCATTTATCATAGTTTGAAACTATGTCAATTTAGAACAATCCATTTCCGGACACTGCCCGAATAGAAAAAAATTCCGCTCCATCGCAGTGCATTCCTGCTCAGAAGGCTTTTAGCTAATAGGAATTTCAACGAAATTTCCTATTAATTAGCATTTCAAACATGTCTTACGAACTTAGCCGTGTATAACAAGTTATATTTATGCATATCTCAACTTTTGAAAAAAGCTTTGTGTTTTAGGACTCTGCTTAATTTCCAGCCAAAAGCAGCATGTTTTGCCACCCGAATCCTATTATGTAAAATTAATACCGCAGCAGGCAGTGATATATCCCATAAGCTAGAATTATCACCGCCTGCTGCGGTATAAGCATTTGCTAATCAGGCGAGCTTTTTCGCCTTAATCCGAATATTTAGTTCTTCTTAACTCCGAGTGTCACCTGCTCGCCGTTGATATCCCATTCCTTGGTATATCCGTCAAGCTCACCTGTTACAACCTTAGTTGCAAGAATTTCAGTTGTAATCTGGTCTGCCTTTGCATCGAGAAGTGCCTTAATCTTATCGCTTCCGTCAGCATAGATTGTGATGGTATCCATTACCTCAAAGCCGGCTTCCTTTCTCATGGTCTGAATCTTGCTTACTATTTCACGAAGGAAACCTTCCTCAATAAGCTCAGGTGTGAGGTTAGTGTCAAGAACTACTGTGACACCACTCCATGAATCCGATACATAGCCTTCTGTCTGTGCAATCTCGATAAGGAGGTCATCCTTTGTAAGCTCTACCTTCTGACCGTCAAAGTCAAACTCAAGAGCACCCTTCTCATTGAGTGTATCCATGGCTGCATTTCCGTCTATAGTCTTAAGTGCACCCTGAATCCTGCCGAGAAGCTTGCCATACTTAGGTCCGACAGTCTTAAGCTGCGGCTTGAAGCTGTATGAGCTGTATGCCCTTACATCATCCGTAAACTCAACACTCTTGACATTTAACTCATCCTCGATAATCTCAACAAAGAACTCTGTGAGTGTCCAAGGAGCCTTAATGTACATCTTGCCGATTGGCTGACGGTTCTTGATGTTAGCCGCATTTCTGCAAGCTCTTCCGATTACAACTGCGGAGAGAACATCCTCCATGCTTGCCTCAAGCTCCTTGTCAATCCAAGCCTCGTTAGCAACAGGGAAGCTGCAAAGGTGAATGCTCTCAGGAGCGTTCTTATCCTGCTTTGCAACAAGATTCTGGTAAATCTCCTCTGTCATAAAAGGAATCATCGGTGCTGCTGCCTTGCAGAAGGTTACAAGTGTTGTGTAGAGAGTCATATAAGCATTAATCTTATCCTGCTCCATACCCTTTGCCCAGAAACGCTCACGGCAGCGTCTTACATACCAGTTGGAGAGCTCATCTATAAAGTCCTCTAATACCTTGGCTGTCTCTGTAATCTTGTAGTTGGCAAGGTTGTCATCGACTGTCTTTACAACTGTCTGAAGCTTAGACAGAATCCACTTGTCCATTACAGGAAGCTTATCGTACTCAAGCTTGTAATCGTTGGCATTGAAGTTATCAATGTTAGCGTAAAGCACGAAGAATGAGTATGTGTTCCAAAGTGTTCCAAGGAACTTTCTCTGTCCTTCTGTAACCGCCTTGTCATGGAAGCGGTTAGGAAGCCATGGAGCTGAGTTCTCGTAGAAGTACCATCTGATTGCATCCGCACCATGCTGTGAAAGTGCATCAAATGGGTCAACCGCATTGCCCTTTGACTTACTCATCTTCTTGCCTTCGGCATCCTGAACATGACCGAGAACGATAACATTCTTATAAGGTGCCTTATTAAACAAAAGTGTTGATATAGCAAGCAGTGAGTAGAACCATCCTCTTGTCTGGTCTACAGCCTCAGAGATAAAGTCTGCCGGGAACTGCTTCTCAAATAAATCCTTATTCTCAAACGGATAGTGGTGCTGTGCAAATGGCATTGAACCTGAATCGAACCAGCAGTCGATAACTTCAGGAACTCTCTTCATCTGCTTGCCGCACTTAGGACACTTGATTGTAACTGCATCGATATAAGGACGGTGAAGCTCGATATCATCAGGGCAGTTGTCAGACATGCTCTTTAACTCCTCAATGCTTCCGATAGAGTGCATATGTCCGCACTCACACTGCCAGATGTTGAGTGGTGTACCCCAGTAACGGTTACGGCTGATACCCCAGTCCTGAACATTCTCAAGCCATGCTCCGAAACGTCCTGTTCCGATTGTCTCAGGTATCCAGTTGATTGTCTTGTTGTTGGCAATCAAATCATCCTTAACGGCTGTCATCTTGATGAACCAGCTCTCTCTTGCATAGTAGATAAGCGGTGTGTCACATCTCCAGCAGAAAGGATAATCATGCTCGAACTTAGGTGCGTCAAAAAGCTTGCCTTCTGCCTCTAAGTCCTTTAATACCAATGGGTCTGCCTTCTTAACGAATAATCCGGCATAAGGTGTCTCCTTAGTAAGCTCACCCTTTCCGTCTACGAACTGTACGAACGGAAGGTCATACTTACGTCCAACCTTGGCATCATCCTCACCGAATGCAGGTGCGATATGAACGATACCTGTACCATCTGACATTGTTACATAGCAGTCACATGTAACGAAATGTCCCTTCTTATTCTGCTTTGCCGCAGCCTCTCCCGCACATGCAAAGAGCGGCTCATACTCCTTATATTCAAGGTCGCTTCCCTTGTACTTTTCAAGAACCTCGTAAGCCGGAACAGCAGGTGTGCCTGCCTCCTTATCCTCTGCCTTTGCAAGGTGTCCAAGAACCTTGTCAAGAAGTGCCTCTGCCATATAATAGGTGTAACCGTCAGCAGCCTTAACCTTGCAGTATGTCTCATCCGGATTCACACAGAGAGCCACGTTAGAAGGAAGTGTCCAAGGTGTTGTTGTCCATGCAAGGAAATATGCGTCCTCACCCTTAACCTTGAAACGCACGATAGCAGAACGCTCCTTAACTGCCTTATATCCCTGTGCAACCTCATGTGATGAGAGCGGTGTACCACATCTTGGGCAGTAAGGAACAATCTTAAAGCCCTTATAGAGAAGTCCCTTGTCCCATATCTGCTTTAATGCCCACCACTCAGACTCAATAAAATCATTGTGATAAGTTACATAAGGGTTATCCATATCAGCCCAGAAGCCTACTGTCGCTGAGAAATCCTCCCACATTCCCTTATATTTCCATACACTTTCCTTACAGTGCTTGATAAACGGCTCAAGACCATATTCCTCAATCTGCTCCTTGCCGTCAAGACCGAGCATCTTCTCAACCTCAAGCTCAACCGGAAGTCCGTGTGTATCCCAGCCTGCCTTACGAGGTACAAGATACCCCTTCATTGTTCTGTATCTAGGAATCATATCCTTGATAACTCTTGTAAGCACATGTCCGATATGTGGCTTACCATTAGCGGTAGGTGGTCCATCATAGAACATATATGTCGGACAGCCTTCCCTGATTTCCATGCTCTTTTTAAATACGTCATTGTCCTTCCAGAACTTCTCGACAGCCTTCTCGCTCTCGACGACATTACGATTTGCCGATACCTTATCGTACATCTTAAAAACCTCCATTTTCTAGATAGAAAGAAACCTCTGCACATTCTCATGGCAGAGGTCATAAAATACTAATCATATTCACCGACATACCATCATATGCGTTCCATGTAACGTATGGAATACGTCTGTATCTACTCGCAGACACTTTCGTACAGCAACTTGGGAGTGATATTCAACATCCCCCTAATCGTACCGCAATCCCAGCACCTGCGGCTCTCTGTGACTTTCAGATGATATCTACTGTCTCCGTCATAGTCTTTAAATCTGTGATTATTCTAGTATAGCTTATTTAAAATTGCAAGCATTTTTTATGTGAAACCCAGCATTATTTTATCTCAACCATCTCGTCACATACTTCCATAAAATCTTTATCATGTGAAATGATGATTGTTATACGTTCACTCTTTTCATCTGCAAGTATTTTTGACAACAGTGAGATGCTCCCCACATCAAGAGCGCTTGTCGGTTCATCCATTATCAGCACATCCGGTTTCTTCAGCAGGGAATTTACAATGGCAATGCGCTGTTTTTCCCCACCGCTCAGATTGGTTCCATTAATATAGACAGGTGTAGCAAGCCCTTTTTCCTTGCCATTTACAAATTCAAGCAGACCTCTGTAATCCTCAGTAATCTCCTTTGTCCTCACATTCTCAAACAGGCTGTCCTGTATTGTCTTTTCAAGCAGAACCGGCTCCTGTGATGTAACCGCAATATTATTTTTAATAATCTGCGTTCTGTTAATTTCCTTTATATCTATATTATTCCAGCTGACACTTCCGCTTATTGGCTTTAAGATTCCAAGCAGCAGAAGAACCAATGTGCTTTTTCCCGAACCATTTTTTCCACATATACCATATATTTTTCCCTTTTTAAAATTAAAATTCATATTTTCGATTATCTTTTTTTCACCATAGTTGAACACAAGCTTATCGCCGCCCAGCTCGGTTATTGCGGCTGGCAGCACTTTTCCATCAACATCGTCAGGAACATTGAGTATATTATCGAGCCTTGTCTTAGAAACCAAATATTTCTGTCTCATGCCACTATAACCCAAAAGATAGCTTGTATCCTCTATTATCTGCTGAAAATAAAATATGGAAAGGACAAGTGTAGCTCCAAGACTGATATCCTGCACTGCATCATATCTTCCTCTGGAAATCAGAATATACACTGCTAAAAACGCTGTCATAAAAAATGTTCCAAGAATATTAATCAGATTGCTAAAATCCAGATATTTTACAGCATTTTTAACATATTTATCTCCTATCTGCACAAAACCGTTTCCGATTTCACTATACTTTGCACCTAACTTAATCTCCTTCACGCGGCTCAGCTTTACACTCACATACGAAAAAAAATACGATTCAGACTCGCTTGTCTTCTTACTCAGCCCGTACATTTTTTTCCTTGATACAACATACACGACAACCACAAAAATAATACACAGAAGTGAAATCAACCCTATAACCACGTCCCGCAGAAATAATATCACTATAATTCCTGACAACTTTGCAACATGGCAGCATACCATTGGAACTTTTTCATTAAAATAATCCATAATCACAACAATGTCATTATTTATTCGCTGCGATAAATACATGAAATCATTTCCGCTTATGAAAGCATATTCTTTTTTTAGATACTTCTGAACGTAATCATTCTCTGCTTCCACCAAGGACTTATTTGACAAATAATAATCCAGATGTCCCCATAAATACTCTGAAATCAGACGTACAGCCGCCAGAATTACTATAGCTATACCTCCGTTTCTCACAACACACCACTCAAGTTCAAGCATGCCGGCACTTATATTTGATAAATATATAGGAATAATGACCTGAGATATCATCATAACAACACATGACACAAATAAACAACAATAAAGAAATTTCCTTTTTTTAATATAATCCGTATACTTTACCATAAATTTTTCTCCATTAAGTTATTAATAACATCTTTTTCTACCTTTATGACATAATCCTCGTCTGATATATTGTCGGGAATTTCCATTCCACTTTTCTCGACTTCAATGTGTATTACTTCATGTAAAATAATTGAAAGCATTTGTGAAAAATCACGCATAAGCGGAAAAATGACTATATTTTCATCATCGGAGGTAAATGCCGCTCCCCTATATATATTATCTTTTTCATCGGTTTCATAACATATATAGGTAAAATCATATGGATTAACAGCCAATAATTGTCTTCTTTCAAGTTCTCCCGACATTTCGGCAATCTTATTCTTTATTGAATTTATATTTATATCCTTTTTATTGGTTTTTCCCATATAATATATGTATAATATCTCATTCCATCTATTTTTACAATAGTCAACCTTTACCCTATTTAACCAGCTATTTTTATCAACAAATTCTATTATCATCACAAAAAAGTACAGAGGGGGATGGCATCCCCTCTATACACCTCCATCATTACTTTACATGCTTACCCTATTAATATGGCTATGTCCATGACCATGTTCATGCTCTCCAATGCATCTGGTCTTAGAGAGTTTTAATAAGATTTTTCTAACATTCAGATTTAACATATGTTTATCTTCCTCTAAAATCTATATAAAACTCTGCTGTTCCTCCATCGTATTCTATAACATGTCTCATTTGCATACTTACTCTCCATATTCATATCAAATATTTGTAATGTAAATTATGACATGCTATCAGCACAAAATCCATGACATTGCATATAATTTTTTTTCATCTCAATGTCATGGATTTTGATAAATATATATTATACTTTCTTATAGCAGACATTTATATGATACTATGGTTCCAAGTCAGAAAGCTGATGCAAGCTAGAACCCGCCAAAAACATGAATAACTATTATGAATGTTTTTGAGAATTGCGGAAATGCAAAGCACAAAACAATCCAGTATCATTGATGGCAAAATACCTTTTGCCACCAACATCATTTATATTTATAAAAGGAGTTATTTATTAGGAAGAAGAATGTACGTCCAATTATCGCAATTTTACTTATTATTTTTAGTGTATCATCATCACTCGGAAGCTACTTTATCAATAGCATGAATAATGGTTATGTATCCACATATTCAGATGAATTATTAAACAAGAACAATATAAACTAATATCTATGTGTTTATATCAACTATAATTGTTATGATTTCAGTCCAATTATACACCACTTCACAATTAAGTTTGCGAAGTGGTGTTATGTTTTCCAAGCCAGTGACTATATAAATCCATACGTCTATTGTCCCTGAGCATCCATGCTATCCAATAAGCACATTCACAAAGTTTAATATCATCATCCGAAGCTGTTATTCCACTCTCCACATGATTCCATGAAATACAATATATAAGGCTTGATAAAACATGAGTTCTCTCACAAACCAATTCCAATTCTATTCCTTTTTTTGAATAGGTATTTGATATTTCAAACTTTGTAATATTACCTGTATAGCTTGCACAACGTACAATAACGCCCTCACAATCACACGCAAATGCCCTGCATAACCCCCCTGTACACCTACCACACATAATTTCAAATATGCCAAGTTTAGAATAATCTTTAATTCTGTCCATACAATAGAAAAATCTGTTAATTATCATCCCTTCAATTCTTGTAAAAATTGTAAGCTTTTTTATATCCTCAATATGAAATCCTAACATTTTTTCATGTATATCTGCATATTCCTCATAGTTATTTTCGTCTACGCTCATATCAAGTTCAATGCGCTTATAATCCAATACCTGTCGATTTATAGGAATATTCATATCCAGTTTCCCTTTTAATTTTTTATACAACCTCCTGCCAGTAACATCATCCTCTATTGACTGACACCCTACCATCTCATCCCATATCCTATACGCCTCATAATCCTCAGACACAATAACATGCTCTGACATAACGCCCCTAAGTCCCAGCTTATCAAGCAATGCCTCCACTGTACTGTATCTTGGCGAAACCCGCCTATTTATTATTCTGCTGACTGTTTCCGGTGTACATACTCCGTCCGCAAGTTTTTCTATTGTCATGCCATAAAGCTTTCTGCGCTCGTTAATCAGCTTTTCGACCGGATAGAACTCCCAATCCCCATTATAATACGGATACCATTCCAGCAAATCCCCTGTCACGTCATACTTATTTCTCAGCCATTCATAGTGTTTATAAAACTCACTCCAGTTTCGGTCGGCTTCATCTCCGAGCAGTTTTCTCAGTATTTCAATATTTTTTAGCAGCGAACCCAGAAAATGAAGTCTGGATGTATCGCGCAGCACCCTGATTGCAGTCTCACATTCCTCAAGCCATACACTGCGTTCATAATTTCCCATGTCCTGCGGTTTATATACATCTAACATTTCACAGACTGTCTTTGGATATATGCAGGTCAGAATCCACTTTTCAAGTTTTTTATTTTTGCAGAATGAAAGCAGCCTTTCATAAAGCCCCTCCGCCTCCTGTATTCTGCCAAGCCTCGCTGTAAGCCTCGCAATATTTGCAAGCATAAAATACTCATACTTTGATAAGCAGATAAACGAATCACCTGTATAGTCCATAACTGTGTATGAAACAGCACTTTTATACAGACGTAATGCCCCTTTTATATCTCCTTCAAGCTCCGCTATTCTTGCACTCATATACTCCCTGAACTGATCATTAAGTTTATTGTCTTTACAGTACCTTTTATGATATTCGCAAACAGCCTTTTCCGCCTTTACAAGCTGGTTCGCCTTTAAAAATTCCAGTATGCCAAATCTTGCCGACATTTCATCATACTCATCTCTGCACAGATAACGTCCAGCCATATCCGCACCCATTCCGAGCCGTTGAAGTACAAACATTACTATATGAATATCCACACTATAGTTTTCATTCTCGATTTTGTCATATATATTCAAATCACAGATTCCCCTGCATACCGACTCACCGGATATTCCCTTCCTTATTCGTTCATACCGTATCAATCTGCCTATGTGTCCTGTTTCCATTAACCTTTACCTTTTCTATAATTGCAGCGATGCTGCATCTATATATTTTTTACAGCCTGAAGCACCATACTAAATTCTTTCGTCCATATACAATAGCTTCCCGGAGAATATATATTCTTCTCCCCTGCTGCCTCCCTTGCATCCTGCATTTTTAAAGCTTCAAGAACCTCGTCCGCATCCTTCCAGCATAACCCCTGAATTTCTTCCTTCTGAAAAGTAAGCTTTTCTATATCCACATGCTTTTTTAGAAGGTACACAAAATTCACCTCATTGTTTACAAAGCGTTCCCCATAAAAATTGTACTCGCCATTTACACGCTGCTTAAAAAGGAATTCAAGCTCATCCTCACAAGCCTTAACTGACAGTTCTTCAGAAAGTTCCCGTAAAGCCGTACTTGTAAAGTTCTCTCCGGCATCAACATGCCCGGCACATGAGCAGTCATAACAGCCTGGAAATGAATCCTTGTCATCGCTTCTTTTTTGCAAAAGTACACGAATATGCCCATCCTGCTTTTCCATTATCCATATATGTGAACCGCCATGCATATCTCCGTCGCGATGCACTGCACTGCGTTCTTTTAAAGCTCCCGTAAAATTTCCGTCCTCATCACAAAGCGGAAACATCTCCATATGTATTTCACTCATCCTGCAATACTCCTCTTCTGAAACTATTTTCTCAAAGCAGCTGTAGAGCCATTTAACACTACTTCTGCATATATTAAATATTCAGAGCAGTCTCGAAAATACTGCCCTGAAAGATATTGCCACACCATATATCAATGGCATGGCAAATCAATAAATAATGCATATTTTTTATACTAATTCTTTATTTTTGTCATAAATCTTCTGAATAATCTCCTGAGTATAAGCACCGAGGAACTTTTTCTGCTCCTTGTCAAGCGACTTTACATCTATCGGCTCGCCAAACTCAAGAACTGTATGTGTCTTCCTTATAAATGGAGAATGAGCCTCCATAATCTGTCTTGTGTTGTTCTGCACAACAGGAATAATCTTGCAGCCTGTCTTTTCAGCAAATTTAAGGCTTCCCTCCTTAAAAGGTGCCATCTCACCGGTCTTGCTTCTCGTTCCCTCAGGGAATATGGTTATTGATATGCCATTTTTGATATATTCAATTCCCTGTAAGACCGTTTTAAGTCCCTCCTTGATATTCTTTCTGTCAAGAAACAGGCAATAAAGCAGCTTCATCCAGTGGTGCAAAAGAGGAATCTTTTCCATCTCCTTCTTTGCCACAAACCCTGTAAGCCCCGGAAGCATCGAATACACGATAATCGTGTCAAAATTGCTGTTGTGATTGCCGACATATAATACCGGCTCATCCTTAGGTATATTCTCATATCCGATAACCGTCGTTTTGACACCGCACAAAAATCTGATTACCTTAAATGCCCACTGCACAATTCTCAGTGCAATGATATCCTTCTTCGGCTTGTTGAATCTGCCGATAACACACAGTATGCCGAACATAGGAATACTGAAAATAAAAAATACTACCAGAAATAAAGCTGTAATAATTAATCTTAGCATGTCTCTTTCTCCTAATCTTATTGTTTTCCATGATTTTGCAGGTACACATCATGGATGTTATGTTTAATTATATTTCAAAAAGCATACCTTAACAATACACTGTAGATTTTTTAACAAAAATATTTGTCATATAATATAATTTTCAAACAGTTTTTGGGGATATCCGCCTTGCAATCTATTCAAACTTGTGTATAATTATGATAAAATGTATCCGTTCAGGAAAGATAAAACCATCATAAAATCGGCTTAAATGCTTCTGTTTTAGGTTTTTGGCAACACTTTATTCAATTTTATATACAAAAGAAAAATTATTTATATTATTTTCTTTTATAAAATTTGGGCGGGCATTACTATGTTATTTTTTTAACATAGTATATTATTAAAAACACTCACACGCGTATATCGCAGAAAGAAGGTTCACCATGAGCGATTCAAAAAATTTAACTCTGCTCACCGATTTATATGAGCTTACCATGATGCAGGGTTATTTTAAGAACCACACTAACCCTACCGTTGTATTCGACGCATTTTTCCGCAAGAATCCTTTTGACAGCAGCTACTCCATCGCTGCCGGACTTGAACAGGCTATAGAATATATCAAAGATTTACACTTTTCACAGGATGATGTTGACTACCTTAGAAGCACTAAGCTGTTTGACGAAGATTTCTTAGACTATCTCCTCAACTTCCATTTTTCAGGTGACATATATGCCATTCCTGAAGGAACAGTTGTATTCCCTCGCGAGCCGCTTGTGAAGGTTGTAGCACCTATCATGGAAGCACAGCTTGTAGAGACTGCACTTCTTAACATTGTAAACCATCAGAGCCTTATCGCAACCAAGGCATCAAGAGTTGTCTATGCTGCTGGCGGTGACGGTATCATGGAGTTCGGTCTTAGACGTGCGCAGGGTCCTGATGCCGGTCTTTACGGCGCACGCGCTGCCATGATTGGCGGCTGTATAGGAACGAGCTGCGTTCTCACAGGTCAGATGTTCGATGTTCCGATTAAAGGCACACACGCACATAGCTGGATAATGAGCTTCCCTGACGAGTACACTGCATTCAAGAAATATGCCGAGCTCTACCCTGATGCCTGCATACTTCTCGTTGACACTTACGATACACTCGGTTCAGGTGTTCCTAATGCAATCCGTGTATTCAAGGAGATGAAGGAGGCAGGCATCAAGTCTAACTTCTATGGAATAAGACTCGACTCCGGCGACCTTGCATATCTGTCCAAGAAAGCCCGTAAGATGCTTGATGATGCCGGATTTACAGACGCAGTCATCTCAGCTTCAAGCGACCTTGATGAGTACCTGATTTCATCACTCAAGAATCAGGGCGCAACAATCACATCATGGGGTGTGGGAACTAACCTCATAACAGCCAAGGACTGTCCTGCATTCGGCGGTGTATACAAGCTTGCCGCAGTACAGGATGAAAAGACAGGAGAATTTATACCTAAGATTAAGCTCTCCGAGAACTCAGAGAAGATTACAAACCCCGGCAATAAGACTGTATTCCGTCTCTATGACAAGCAAAATGGCAAGATTAAAGCAGACCTCATCGCATTTGCTGATGAGCACTTTGACGAGAATAAAGACCTCATGATTTTCGACCCAATACACACATGGAAGAAAACACTCTTAAAGGGCGGCACCTACACAGTACGCGAGATTATGGTTCCTATATTCTTAAAGGGCGAATGTGTATACGATACACCTGCTGTCATGGACATACAGAGCTACTGCAAGAAGGAGCTTAACACTCTCTGGGATGAGTCAAGGCGTTTTGAGAATCCGCAGGAAATCCATGTTGATTTGTCCGACAAGCTCTATGATGTCAAGAAGGAGCTTCTTAATAATTATCATAAAAGCTGATTATAATATGGAATTTTAACTAAGCTTCTCCCAAAGTCATGATATGTATAAATATAACATGCTATACACAATTAAGTTTACAGAGCATGTTTTGACACACTAATCCTATTATACAAAAAATAAGCTCATGCACATTTTATTAATATGCATGAGCTTATTTTCATTTAAATAAAATTATCTTAGCTTTCAAGCTTACTTGCTCTTCTTAGCCTTCCTGCTGTTATCAGCGGCTTCATTCTTGTCAGCCTTTGCATCCTTAGTCTTAGATGGCTTGTCCTTGGCTGCCTTATTGTTATCTTTAGCTGTACCCTTGGCACTCTTAGAAGCCTTCTGCATAAGACCTGCAAGACCCTTCTTCTTAGGCGGAGCAGGTATTACGCCGCCGCGGACACTCTTAATCTCTGTGATATAGATACCGCTGACTACTACCTTACATTCCTTGCCTACCGGAAGAATGTCAAAAACTGCTGCGTCTGCAATAAGGTTCATAGGCTTGCTGCCGCCGCCTACGACTCTCGCCTTAACGATTGGGAACTTAGCACGGCGGGCGTACTTAGGAACCTGATCCGTTACTACTTTTGGAAGATTAGCTTCCGTAATTTTTAATTTCTTTTTGTCAATAATAAGCATCGAGACTGTCTGTGCTGCGTTAGCAAGAGCCTCCTGCTGTGAATTCGCCTTTTTCTGCAATCTTGCGCCCACTATCATAAGCACGATAAATGCAACTAGCACTACCGCAAGAATGGACAGAATTACTGTCAACCAAACCGGCATAATGTACCTCCCTATGTAAAAATGTCATACTCATACATTTTACCATTTTTGAAGAAAAATTCAACTATTTTATTTTTGGTATCACATATAAGATAACCGGTACACAGCCAGCAATCACCGCGCATATTTTCCCAATACAATATATTTGCAAACCGTTGTTTATTTACCCCAAACATCTTATAATTCGGATGTAAAAACATACTCTGTAAACTTAACTGTGTATAGCATGTTATATTTATACATATTGCTTCGAACAACGAAGTGATATGTATAAATATAACATGCTATACACTCACAGTCTAAATCAGCGTGTCTTTGCACCCGAACCCCATAATATAAAATATCATCCTATTAACGCCGATAATTCTCTTGAAATCGTATTTCCCCAGAATATGCCCTTGTCCGTGAGCACATATTCTCCGCTATCTCTGCGCTCTATCATCCCTTCCTCAAAAAGCCTGTCCCTGAACCGGATATATTCACCATAATCCCTGTACATTGCTTCATTCTTAGGCAGATGTATGGTCTGTAAGTCGCCCTTGAATATAGTAATATTATCGTATTCAGGTACGAAGAGCATTCCGGCACGTTTGCCGAACTCATCTATGCTTTTCCTGTACTCGTCCATATCAATAGGATTCATCATAGCAAGATGATTGACACTGCCTCCTGCTCCGGCACCGAGCGGAAGCGTATCAGCACCCTTGTGTCTGTTCATTATATATTTATACTTATCACTCTTTACCATCTTGGTAAGCTCAAGAAAATGATAGCCTTGCTCTTTCATTCTATCCGCAATCGCGAAAAACATCCTCTCATCATTTTCTTCATCCTGCGCTTTATCGATGGATGCCTCTTTCATATTAATCAGTGAATACATTGAAAATCCGTCAAGATCAAGACTTACGATTTTATCTAAGTCACTATACAGGCTTTCCATTGTCTGCTCAGGATAATTATAGATAAGATCCATGCTAACTGTCACGCCATCATAGCTTTTTATTTTCTTAAGCTTCTCATAAGCCGCAGCACCGCTTCCTATACGCCCCATCTTTCTTCGGCCTTCGTCATCAAAGGTCTGGACACCAACGGAAAATCGGTTAACTCCGGCAGCGACAAGTGTATCAAGCTTGTCATCGGTAAGCTCTGTCACTGTAGTCTCCACAGAAAACTCTGCATCCGCCGTAAAATTGAGCTTTTCCTTAAGCGCAGTCACTATACGGCTCAGATTTTCGCCGGACAGTGTGGTCGGTGTACCGCCGCCAAAATACACTGAATCAAATACAGTATTTTTTATATATGGCAGTCTTGAATAATTTGCTATCTCCTTGACAATAAGGTCACTGTAGTCCGCTTCCGGCTTTCTAAGGCTTCTTCGCATATTGCAGAAGCTGCATATTTTGTTGCAGAACGGAACGTGCACATATATTGTGGCATCCTGCCTTCCGTGACAGTTATCATTGCCTAATACCGCTTCCACAGTCGACATTCCCGCCATGTACTTCTTTCCTTCGCTCATTGCGCTATGGTGCGTCTTGATTCGCTCCTTAAACATCCGCTTCTATCCTTTCACAAAACATTTCCGCCGCCGAAGCAATGTCTGCCGCTGAAGGATGGTTTCCTGATATTTTGTATCTCTTTTTCTTCTCAGGTGTTGTTCTATGTGGATTTCCTTCCGGGAGCTTGTCAAACATTGCCTCAATCTTCTCATCAAGCTTACCCTGACATACGAATTTGCCGATGACATGATTATTCTCTTTTACAAGATTCTCCCCTGCTGTCACACAGTTATATCCATGCTCCGAATCCGGCCAGTATGCAAGCGTTGCAAATATGCCTACCTTCTTTCCGGTAATTTTTTTAAGAAATGCCGCTGCTTCCTCGTTCGCACCGCCCTTGTCAACCCAATAGCCCGCAATCACTGTATCATATTTATCAATTTCACTGATATCCTTTATATCTTTTATATCTATAATGTCGGCAGTGTCGACTACACCGCCTTCCATTCTCTTTATCCCGTCTAAAATTCCCTCCGCAAGCTTCTTTGTATTACCTGTTTTGCTGGAATAAGCAACTAAAATATTCTTTCCCATAAATTTTCCTTTCTCACCCACACACAATCGGAATCATGAATGGACATTTATTTTCTTCTGACCATAAAATTTTGGCGTTTATGCCATATATCTCTTTTAATCTTTCTGCGGTTATCCCATCACGCACATTCCCCTTGTAATGCACACACCCCTTGCTCATTATTATGAGATTATCGCTAAACTGTATCGCCTGATTGATATCATGCAGTACCATAACAATAGTCATACCGTATTCCCTGTTAAGCTTTTTCACCAATGTTAGAACTTCGAGCTGATAAAATACATCAAGATATGTCGTAGGCTCATCCAGAAAAAGTATATCTGTCTTCTGTGCCAGCGCCATTGCAATCCATGCTCGCTGCCGCTCTCCGCCCGAAAGCTGTCCCACACATTTGTCTGCCATGCCTGTAAGCCTCGTCACCTCCAGTGCCCAATCAACAATCTCCTTTGCATCCTTGTCATCCGATGAGAACATTGTCTGATGCGGCATACGTCCGTACTCCACAAGCCGTCTGACTGTAATATCAGCCGGTGCCGTATTAGCCTGGTGAACCATGGCAATATGCTTTGCAATTTCTTTCACTGACATTGAATATATACTCTTATTGTCAACAACTATATCTCCGCTCCTCGGTTTTAGCTGTTTTACAAGCAGATTAAGCAGTGTCGATTTTCCCGAACCATTCGGCCCTAATATTGTTGTTATCTTTCCTTTCTCAATATCCACTGACAGCCCTTCCATGAAGCTTTTGTCTCCATATGAAAAACATAGCTTTTTAATTTCCATACCCCTTACTGTCCTTTCTTAGAAGATAAAGGAAAAAAGGCCCTCCGCACACTGTTGTGATTACACCGACAGGTATTTCATACGGAGCTATAACTGTTCTTCCTATTGTATCAGCTATAAGAAGCACTGTTGCACCCATAATAGCCGAAAAAGGAACGAGAAGCTTATGCTCCGAGCCCATAAGTATCCTCGATATATGCGGCACAATAAGCCCGATAAAACCTATCACACCCACATAAGCTGTTGATATTCCGGCAAGAAACACCGCCACAGCGGATATAATTATGCGAAGCAGATTAGGATTATAGCCGAGACTTCTCGTATTCTTATCACCTAATGCGAGCAGGTCACAGCATCTTGGCAGAAGATTAGCAGCCCCAAGCCCCAAAAACGTATATATTGCCATCCATTTAACCTGAGTCCAGCTCTTGCCTCCAAGCTTTCCGTTAAGCCAGTTTAATACTCCCTGAAGATTTTCACTGTTAAGCAGTGATATGAGGCTCGTCACACCTCCGAGCATCGAATTGATTGCCACACCCGCAAGCACAATTCTTACTGCAAAAAGTCCATCCTTCCATGCAAGTGCGTATATAGCGACACATGCCCCGATTCCTCCGATAAAACCAAACAGCGGAAGGCTGGCTGCCTTTCCAGGAAAATACAGCATCACTATCATTACAATGACGCTTGCTCCGCTTGATATACCCGTAATTCCCGGATCCGCCATCGGATTTTTCATGACTCCCTGCAACAGCACTCCCGAAACTGCCAGATTAGCACCTACCATAACTGCCATCAGAACTCTTGGAATCCTTATATCCCGCACAATTCCCGGCGTGCCCTTCGCACCGGTTGTTAAAGCCTTAACAATGTCATCTAACGTCACAGACACGCTTCCGACCCTGATTGCAAGCAGGACGGAAGCGATAAGTAAAAGCGTCATAATAACAAATGCGCTTCTTCTTTTCATTTTGTCTAACCCTCTGTTCCATATAAAATAGTAACAAGCTGCCAAAGTGCATCTGCCGCCTGAAGATTAGCACTCATGCCAAAATATCCTGTTGGAAGTGCTATAACTTTATCATTTTTAACCGCATCAAAATTCTGCCATGCCTCATTGCTCTCGAACTCTGTCTTAAATGCCGCAAGTGACTCCTCAGGATTTGCATGTGCCATGAACAGAATATACTCCGGGTTACAGCTTGCCAGATATTCCATATCTACAGGTGAAAAAGCTGCCGGTGCATCCTGGATTATATTTACAGCTCCAACACGCTTTGCGAGATCACCGACATATGTATCCTCCGAACATACCATAAAGCTGCTTCCGGCACCGAATATGATGAGTACACTCGGACCTTCCTTGCCTTCTATCTCTTTTTCTACCACTGCCTCTTTTTCAGCAAAGCCCTCAAGCACTTCGGCTGCCTTATCCTGTGCGCTAAATCTCTCACCAAGCTGGCTTATCGACTCCTTTAAGCCATCATAGCTTGAAAGATTTACAAAAACACTCTCAGCGCCTGTACTCTCAAAGCTGTCCTTAAGCTCATCAGAAAGTGAATCGACTGATACAATCACATCCGGCTCAAGTGAAGTTATAACTTCCATATCCGGTGACATAGGATTTCCTATCCTTGCTGCATCTGCAACACTCTCAGGAAGCTCGTAGCTGCTTGTCGGAACTCCGACCATAGGTATTCCAAGTGCATCTAATATCTGAACCACTGCAACAGATGATGCCACAACCTTATCCTGTTCAGCCTCCGTCTCCTTCGTTGTGTCTGTTGTTGTCTTGCTAGCAGACTCAGACACAGTCTGTGTTGTTGTCTCTTCCTGTTTATTTTCCTGCGTTGTGCTCTCCTGCGCTGAGGTCACAGTTGTCCCCGAATCACTGCTTCCATTTCCTGACGCACATCCTGTTATCATCATCATACTCATTGCAAGTGCCATAGCACCTGCCAAAAATCTCTTCTTTATCATATTGTCCTCCACAATAACTAAAATTTGTTAGTTGAAACTAACCGTAGGATATGTTATCATATCAAAGTCTTTTTATGTTTTAAATTATTATGATTATCTTTTAGAAAATTTAGACTATGGAGTAATAAAGATGCCTGAAGAATATTATAATCACTCAAATATATGCTCACTTTTATTTGATGGATATATAGAAGAAGCTATTGATGTATTCACTGAAAAAACAGAAAAATTAACCATTGTGCCGTCTGCTAAGCGCGCTTATCTGTCATCGTTAAACCTTGCCATCTACAATTTTATACTTGTCATGGAGCATATTTCCCTGCACAAATGCTGCATGGACAACGAACAGCTCATAACAACACACACAACCGAATCCACATCGCTTATCGGTGCGGATATTATCAGAGCATATGGCTCTGACTCGAATTATCTTATAGAAAAATATGGAAATCCTCACATAAAGACAGCCATTGCATATATACATGGACATCTGCACGACACTCTCAATCTTGACACAGTAAGCACTGCTGCATTCATAGACCGCGTATACCTTTGTCAGCTCTTTAAAAAGGAGGTAGGAACCAACTTTAACAGCTACGTCCTAGCCCAGCGCATGAAGCTTGCTGACAAACTGCTTGCTAAGACTACTCTCTCCATTGAATATATAGCCGAACACTGCGGATATAAGAACCCATCATACTTTTCGACCTGCTACAAAAAATATTACGGAATAAGGCCATCTGATGTGCGCAGGACACAATAATATGAAATTCCCATTTTTATAATAGGGGCGGGTGTCAAAACATGCCAAGTTAATTTATGCGTGTATAACAAGTTACATTTATGCATATCGCTCCGTTGTACGAAGCAAGATGTTCTAAGGACTCTGATAAATACTTTCTATGACATACGCCACCGAAGCAAAGCAGCATCCATGCTGCTTTTGGCTGGGAATCGGTCAGAGTCCTAAGAACATCTAAGCTTCTCCCAAAAGTCGTGATATGCATAAATGTAACTTGTTATACACAATTAAGTTTATATAGCATGTTTTGACACCCTAATGTTAATCGGGAATTTCAGTGAAATTTCCTATATAATAAACTGCCGCCAAGCTTTTGCTCCGGCGGCAGTTGTCTTAAACTCTTTTTAATCTTCGTCCCTGGCTTTTATGACCACATGGCTCTGCGCCACATGGCTCCCATTCATCTCAATATTATAACTGATATCCACAATAATCTCGCTATCCGTCTGTGTTATGCACATATCTGTGGTGTCAATCCCCATCGTCATGCTCCCAAACGGTGTCTCATAGTAGCTTAGGTTCTTCTCTCCGACTGTGAAAAGCATATTAGTGCTCATCGGTCCTTTTCTTATAAGCTCCACTTCACCGGAAGAAATCTTTATCATATTATCAGTCACAAGCCCTTCTTCAAGGCTTTCCTGATATTTTATAAAATGTTTTCCATTTCTGGAAAAATGGCGACCCGCATATATCATCTCAACCGAATCGTCCTGTTCGCCTGCACTGTGCAGTCCTGAAATATATAAAACTATGTTATCTTTCATAATAATCCCATTTAACTCATAGTATATTGAACAATAATACAATATCAGCCTGAATAGTTACTCTGATTGAATGTTTTTATTCATTCCTGCTAATACTCATCAATATTAATCTGTTTTGTAGTCTTAATATCAAACGGAAGTATCATATTAGCTATATTTTTAAATTTTTCCGCCGCATCACTTACATAAAAACGGTACATCACGCTCGGCTCCTCGACATCCTTTACATTGGCAAGCTCACGCTCCGCAAGGAGACGTTTCAGCTCAATCGCTGTCTCATATGCCGGATTTACAAGGCTGACGCTGCCACCCATGATTCTGCCGATGGAGCTTCTAAGAAGCGGGTAATGCGTGCATCCGAGCACAAGCGTATCTATATCTTCTTTTTTAAGGCTCTCAAGATAACGCTCTAACACCTGGTCAGTGATGCTGTCATGAAGCCAGCCCTCCTCAACAAGTGATACAAGAAGCGGACATGCCTTGCCTATAACTTCAATATCAGGATTTTCCTCATGGATAAGTCTTGTATAAAGACCGCTGTTTATCGTTCCTTCAGTTGCAATTATACCTATCCGGTTGTTCTTCGTGACAGATACTGCTGTTCTGGCTCCCGGCTTGACAACTCCTATTATCGGAACCTCTATTTCGTCCTTAATCTCCTCAAGAGCGTATGCACTCGCAGTATTGCATGCTACGACTATCGCTTTCACTCCTTCATTCATAAGGAAATTCACTATCTGTCTTGCATAACGTATTATCGTGTCCTTTGACTTGGTTCCATACGGAAGCCTTGCCGTATCGCCAAAATATACAATGCGCTCATTCGGTATCTGCCTGATTATCTCTCTGGCTACAGTCAGACCGCCCACTCCCGAATCAAACACACCTATCGGGGCATCCTTTCTCATACGTTCCTCCTAAAATCTCTTAAACGCAAGCTCAATAAGCTTATCAATAAGAGTTGTTACATCTATTCCTCTCGCGCCCCATAACATCGGGTACATGCTTATCGAAGTAAAGCCCGGAAGTGTATTAATCTCGTTAAATACAACAGTTCCATCAGGCTTTAAAAAGAAATCCACTCTCGCAAGCCCATAACCGTCAACAGCCTTAAAAATCTTGACTGCATCCTGTCTTATCTCATCCTCCTTGCCATCCGGGAATACAGGATGAGTGTCCGTCTTAGACTCAGCATTTGCATATTTCGCATCGTAATCATAGAAAGCTGCCTCACATGCCGGAAGGACTTCCCCGACACCTGATGCCTCTGCATTCTCACCACCAAGAACCGCACATTCAACCTCACGTCCGACGATTGTCTCCTCAACAAGAATCTTTCTGTCATGCTTTGCTGCAAGCTTAAGTCCATTTATAAGACCCTCTCTGTCTTCTGCCTTGCTGACACCGCATGATGAGCCTGCATTTGCAGGTTTTATGAATACCGGATAAGGAAGAGCCTTCTCTATCCTCTGCACTGCTTTATCTATATCATCAAGCTCACTTCGTCTTACTGCCTCATACTTTGCCTGCTTCACACCTACAGCTGCTGCCACAATCTTAGTAAAAAGCTTATCCATGGATACACCTGATGCGACAACACCACATCCGACATAAGGAAGCTTAGCAAGTTCAAGGACACCCTGCACAGTTCCATCTTCACCATACAGACCATGAAGCACCGGGAATACAACATCAACAGGAACAACCTGTGACTTTCCGTCCTTCATTGCAATAAAGCCCTTATGTGTGGTATCAGGTGAGAGAATCATCTCCGTACTGCCATTTACCCAGCTTCCATCCTCTATCTGCTTATCGCTCTCTGTCAAAAGCCATCTTCCTTCTTTTGTGATTCCGACAAGAAGCTGCTCGTAATGTTCCTTATCCATATTATGTATAATAGTAAGTGCTGATCTGCAAGATACTTCATGCTCTGATGACTGTCCGCCAAAAAGCACTGCAACCTTAATCTTTGACATATTTTTCTCCATTCTATATCCTATAAGTCTGTAAAGCGGACATTCGCAATCCGCTTTCGCTACTTGCTCATGAACGCAGTCGCTT